>Ga0105240_10014169_pt1 | contig 10891 bp, 6 predicted proteins | sample KBSC54metaG_FD_80426 | JGI IMG/M metagenome (GOLD analysis project Ga0105240, IMG submission 80426) | Corn rhizosphere microbial communities from Kellogg Biological Station, Michigan, USA - KBS C5-4 metaG | ecosystem: Host-associated > Plants > Roots > Rhizosphere > Soil | place: Michigan, USA...
CAACGTCGGCCTGCCTTTTCAAGGATCAGCCCCGGACATTGGAGCCTATGAGGGTGTGTCTGCAGCATCCACCAACGGAACCGTCAAAGGTCAAGTCACTGCCGGCATAGCCGGAAGTCCGGCTGTGCCCAATGCGGTGGTGCGCACGTTGGATGGCGCCTATTCCACGGTCTCGGATGCGAACGGAAATTACTCGTTGATTTTGCCCGCCGGCAGCGTGACTCTGGCAGCCAGCGGCCGCGGCCTGGCAAGCTCGACCAATACCACCACTCTCCCCAACGGAGGCACGGTGGTGCAAAACTTCAGCCTCAGTCAGACTTATGTCCCGGTAACCTACTACGTGAACGACGGCACCGGCAATGATTCGAATCCGGGAACCTCCGCGCAGCCGTGGAAGACGATCGGCAATGGCGACCGGTTGGGCGTGCTGAATCCCGGCGATACGGTGATTGTTCAGGCCGGAACGTATTCGCAGGTGAGCACCAACGGGGTGAATTTGACCAACAGCTACGGCTATTCATTTTCTCCGATTAGTTACCAGGCGCAGGGCGCGGTGACGATCAACCAGGGCCCCCCTGGTTATGGGTTCAATGTGGGCGTGGCGGGAATTAAGATTCAAGGATTTGAGATCACCGGCGCGGAGCACGGGGTTTATCTCTCCCCCAATAGCAGTTCCTGCACTGTCACCGGCTGCACGATCCACGATTTGGCTGCCGCGAATCAGGATGCCGATGGAATATTTATCGACAAGAGTCCGAACGACGTCGTTACGCGTAATGTGATCTACAATATCTCCGACCCGAACGACCTGTTGTGGACACCGCTGGGCACGGGCATCCGGGTGTCAGGTGCGAACAACCTTATCGTCGAAAATAATACGATCGACAACGCGTACATCGGCGTATTCTGGTATGGCTCACGGCTGGACCAGTTCGGCCAGGACCATGGCCCGTGGGGCACCATGACCCTCCTCAACAACATCGTGGTGAACTGTCTCGGGTTTGCTTTTGCAAGTCCTCAGGCCCAGGACCCAGGCCTCATCACGGCGGGTTACAATCTCGTGTTTGGAAATGGATTTGATTACAATAACTTCCCCGGGGCCAATGTCGCTCCGTTGCCCAGCGATATCAAAGGACGGGATCCGTTGTTCGTGAATGCAGCTTCCCACAACTATCAATTGCAGAGCACGTCTCCGGCTATCGATGCAGGCACCTATGTGGGGATGACTTATACGGGACTTGGACCTGACATCGGAGGAATTGAAAGCGGCTTTGCCCACACGGCCAATACTTATTATGTGAACACCACCACCGGAAACGACGGCAACCCCGGCACGCTCGCCCAACCCTGGAAGACAATCGGTAATGGTGATGCCACTGGAGTGCTCGCGCCGGGAGATACGGTCGTCGTCAATGCCGGAACCTATGCGCAGGCAAGCGCGGACGGGGTGCAGCTCACCAATCGTTCGGGAACCGGCGTGGCGCCGATTACCTATCGGGCGCAAGGAAATGTGTTGATCGACCAAACGAGTTTTGGCGTCGGCAGCTACGGCTTCAACGTTGGCATCGCCGGTGTGGTCTTGTCCGGTTTTGAGATCAAAGGAGCCCAGCACGGGATCCATCTGGCACCCGGTGGCGGCGCCTGCACGGTCGATAGTTGCATCATTCATGATGCGTCCGGCGCCGGTGTAAATGCCGAAGGGATATTCTCCGACCAGAGTCCCAACAACACGCTCACTCGCAACATCATTTATAACATCAAGGACGCCAGCGACACGCCCTGGAGTCCGCTGGGCTGCGGCATTCGCGATTCGGATTCGGCAAACCTCAAGGTGATCAATAACACAATCGATAATTGTTACGTGGGCCTTATGTACTATGGTAACGTGCTCGGGGGCGGCCCTTACGGCACCATCACGACCTACAATAATATCGTGGTAAATTGCAATGGTTGGGGATTCGTTAATCCATGGAATACGACCCCGGCGATATTCACCCACGGGTATAACCTCACCTTCGCAGATGTCGCTCCGTATGGAAATTATCCCGGCGGCAACCAGGGACCGTTTGCAAGCGATATTAACGGCAAAGACCCCCTGTTCGTCGACGAGGCCGCGCACAATTACCAATTGCAGGCCGGATCGCCCGCCATCGCAAAAGGCATCAATGTCGGCCTGCCCTACGTCGGTCCGGCACCGAGCCTGGGCGCTCTGCAGCCGTTGATGCTCGGCATCTTGCCGCAAGGTAACTCGCTTGCGTTATCGTGGCTCGGTACGGCGACCTTGCAATCGTCGACAAATATCACCGGCACGTGGACCAATGTGGTGGGTGCGACCAGCCCCTATAATGCCACGAACACAGGAATACGTTTCTTCCGCCTCAAGCAATAACGTAAAATCAAACGCAAAAGGTTGTACCAATGCATGTTTCAAATATGAAGAGCAAAACGTCCGCGTTCACCTTGATTGAACTGCTGGTGGTCATCGCCATCATCGCCATCCTGGCGGCCATGCTCCTCCCTGCCCTTGCCAAGGCAAAGGAGAAAGCGAAGATGATCAGTTGTGTCAACATGATGAAGCAAAATGCACTGGGTTACAACATGTATGCGACGGATGAACCCGAAGGCGTGGTCGTAGCGATGGTCCGGCGCTATACGGCCGCGCCTCCGGGCGCGTTTTTCCCCGGGCCGGTCACTTATTGGCCGGATTTGCTCAGGCCATATACCGACACGACCAACATCATCAGGTGTCCCAGTGACCAGGTGAGTCCGTATAGCGTCGGGGTGAATTACCCCGACTGCACATCGTGGGATTCTCATCGCCCCAAATTAACGAGCATATCGCACCCGAGCGACACCGTCGTACTGGGCGATTGCGGAACTGTGAGCAATCCATCGGAGAGAAATCCGGATAACTGGGTGGAAGTTCCCGGCGGGGGCGGATTCTTCTGGCGCTGCCCGGACAATGTGGTTTTTTACGACACGGACCCATTGCGCCTCGTGCCCCGTCATAATAAACGCGCCAGCGCTGGCTTTGCCGACGGGCATTGCGAGTCGATCAAGGTCAGCAGCGTCGGTTTCCAGTTCTATCCGGGGCGGGCCGGGAACGGCCAGATCGCCACGGGCGACTCCTGGCTCGGCGCCGGATTTAATGGTCTTTGGGATGATCGTTGGCAGTGGGATCTCCACTGATTCCGAAAGCAAAAATGGATCACCCAGAATATAGCTTCCATGACCACGAAAACGCTAGCCATATTGTTGATCGGTTTGGGCATTGCCGGCGGGGCGGAATGGGTTTACCACGCCTCGTCCTCCGCCTCGACGGCCATCGCGAAACCCTATTGCGCCCTCGGAAACGGCGCGGCTGAGGAAACGGCCAGCTTGATTGGAAAGAGCGGCCACGTCGTCATCGTAATGCCGGAGAAAAACACGGCCAATCCAATCTTCACCGAAGAATTGGATTGTTTCCGGAAGGCGCTCAAAGCCACCGGCATTTCCATTAATCGCGAAGTGAAGTTCAAGTTGACTCAGCTTCAAGTGGTAGAAGCCGGGGGATTGCTGCCGCGGGACGAATTGTTCGGCGTGTTGCAAGGCCAGTCCAAACCCGACGCCGTGGTGTTATTCTGCGGTTTTCCAAGATTGAGTCCGGAAGATTGCGAGGCCGTAAAGCAAAGCGGGACGAAGGTGATCGTGGTATCCGCCGTGGAATCCAGTTTCTCCCAGCTTCTCAGAGACCACGTGATCCAGTTGGCCATAGTGCCCCGGCCCGATCAACCGTCCCCGGGCGAAACAAAGAAACAATCCACCCGACAAATCTTTGAATCGCAATACGCGGTGCTGACTCCGGATAATTTTGAGATCGCACACAATCAATAAACGTGTGCGCTGTCCCGCCTGAATCTATGCCGGGCATGCAACCGGGGCAACCGAGGGATGACAGGACTTGGCTGACAACCTTTACAAAGGACAGATGGATGGCCTGGCAATTTAATCGCGACAATTTCAGCGGCAGGGTTCTTGCGGCATTCCGCCGAACACAATCCGGACGGACGGATGCGTATTAAGCATGAGAAACCTGATACGGCTGAAAAGACGTTGTTACAAACCCGGATGTTCCCTTGCAAATAAAATCTCCGCCTCAGCGCGCAGCGTCAACATAAAATTCCCATTAATAAAATGAAGACATTGGTTGCCCTATTAACATTAGTAGCTATCGCCGCAACGTCAAAAGCGGACCCCTCTCAACCACAACTTATAACCAATGCGCGCCTTGGAGTGTATTCGCAGTTCACCGGTCTCGCCAAAGTCACAAGCTATAACAAGGTGGGTAACCCCATTATTGTCAGCTCGTGGTCCCATTCCTCGAGATCACCCGACCGCATTACGTGCACCACCACGAATACTGAAGGTCTTCAAGTCGGCAAGCTTATTGCAGTAACCACCGGCGATGCCTCTCTTAAGAATACTCCCCATCTGGTATACTCGGTGACCACCAATTCAAGCTTCAGCTTTTATTTGGAAGACAACACGCAAGGCGAAAACCCCGGCGCGATTACTGTTTATGAGTTTACACCCGGCGGCATTGGCGGCTGGGGTGGAACCGGCGATGCGATGGACGGCTTCAACAAGGATGCCACCCTGGTTGTGCAGCGTCAATGGATGGGAGACTTTGCCTCTCCCCCTCTGGGCTCCAGCTACTATGGCGCGAAACTCACAAAAGGCTCCAACTCTTCCGAATCGTTATACTTTGCCCGGTTTCTTTCCTACCCGGTCGTGGCGACCTGGAACAACAGATATGACCCTGATTGGGTTAAAGAATTACAGGGACAAACGGTCGTCGGCGGATACTACATAAACGTTCCAGTCGCCGGGACTGTGAAGGTGGCCCTCTATGACGGAGCCACTGAAACTGAATCGAGCGCCTGCAAGATTGATAAGGGTTGGCATTTGATCCAAGTCAGCAAAACCCTCTCGCGCACTGCCACAACGGTACAGCTCAAGGTTAACTTTACAGGCAGTGCCGGCAACTACTGCTATGTGTGTAATCCAACGCTCAAGCTCGGCAGCTCCTTATCCGCCGGCGATATGCTGCCCATATATAAAGAGATATTGATACCCGACACTCGTATAATACCTTTGGGATGGGAAAGCCACATGAACTGGCACGCTACCAGTCAGTATTGGCAGGTGGAGGCCTTAACAGCGGGCTCAATTCCCAAGGGGTGCAAAGGAATGGAGTTCCAGGTAGAGGGATGGTGCAATAAGAAAGGCAGTCATATGGATTTCGAACAGTCTCCCACTACTCAAAAGGCATTTATCATTGGGCCCTATCTCCCCGCCATTGAGGATAACATTTATAATTCCTCCTTTGGCACCGTGTTTTTTACAAGTATAGATTTCGATGGAGTTATGGATTATTTTTATATGTACGTTAATTACGCCCCAGGTGGAACTGTTTGGTCGGTGTCCATGAACGTTGGAAAGCTGTACTTTTAGGTCAGGGTGTAACCTTGATTAGTGATGAAGTAGAAGAAGTGCTCTGACATTGCTTGTCGCGGTTCAGCAAAACGGGCCAGTCACTCTCGCTTTCACCCGGGCATATCTCAGGCGCGACCGGCCGCGTCAGTCCGATTTACCGATCGCTATGCATTCAAGGTTCATTCGGTAGCTGTCAATATTTTATGACTAATCAATGCAATCCATGGAGGCCGGCCTGCGGGTGCGCGCTAGTTGCTTCTCTAACCCTGGCCATTTCGGCGCTATCGGCGGAATCGAGCAAAGTCTACCCGGCGCCGTTTTACTCCGCGAACGGTTCGGCGGTCGAGGCATCGAACGAAGCAGGTTCAGTAAAACATAAGCCATTGCCGTACGCACAACCGGCTGGCCCTCGAACCATGGTTCGCCAGGAGTTTCTGGAAAGTGAACCGCTATTCGTCAAGGAGGCGGCCACGCTTGATCCGCTGGATATTGTTCGAGTGCCGTGGACCGGTTACGTCACCAAAAAACCGGATCCGTGGGGACTGACGTTGGAGCTTGAACCCACGCTTCGGTATAGCTTCAACTGCCGCGCGCTCCCCTGGCCCAGTATCAAGCACGATCCTTGTGACGGCCCGGATAACAATGGTCGCGGCGTCGGCGCCTGGTCGAGATTGCACGAGATCTTCGGAAAGCATCTGGAGAGTGATCCCGTCGAGGCCGGGACCATGGCGTATCTGGCCTCGTGCAGTAATCCCGAACAGGGCTGCGGCGGCGAAGTGGCCAATAATTTGATTTTGTTATACGAATCCACGGGAAATAAAAAATGGCGTGACTGGGCAAAGATCGGTCTCGACTGGATGCGCGAGCATACGGTGGTTACCAATAGACCCGGGTTGGGACCGGTCGCGGTGCGGGATCAGTTTTCCGGTTGGGAAATCGTCGCGTTCTCGAGATGGTATGAGCTAACCGGTGATGAAAAAGCCTTGGAGTTTGCGACCGCTGAGGCGAACCGGGACGCCATCAGTACGGATGCGAACGATGGATCATTCCGTCCGGATGGCTCCTTTGGGGTGACCAACCAGGGGATCAACGTATTGGGCCCGCACATGCACGCTCACACTCATTCGCTGAAGGGGCTCTTGCACCTGGGCGGTCAATTGATCAAGGCGGGCGACAAACAAAATGGTTTGAGGATGATTCACCAGGCGGATGCCACGTTTGACTGGCTCTACGATCCGACGCGCAATCCCGACGCAGGCAGCATGACGGGTTGGCTGGCCGAATGGTTGATTGTCCAACTCGGCTGGAATCGGGAGGGAGATTGCGAGGGATGCACCATGGGCGATGTCGTGCAGGCCGCCGCGATGCTCGGCGCCGCCAGCCGATTGGATCCCAGCCTGGCGGGCTACGCAAATTATTACGACCGGGCCGAACAAATATTTCGCGGGCAACTGGTGGAACAAATGTTCCAGTTAAAACCGCAATACCTGGCGATGCTCAAGGACTGCCTCCAAAAACGCGTCGCAAAGGAGATGACCAACGCGACTCCGGACGTTCAGGCACAGGAGGTGAATCGACGCTATGCGGACGCGGTTGAAACGGCGGGGAAAATGGTGGGGCAACAGCTTGGGCTGTGTGGTTTTCCCGACTGGGTGAATAAACTTCCGTCGGATCTTGATCCGGATCTGCCAGGCATTCATATGCAGGGTTGTTGTTCGGATGCGACGATTCGAGCGGCGGACGCGATTTGGAGTGAAACGGTGACCGGCGATCCCGCGGAGGCGCGGGTGAACATGGCGTTCAACCGAAAATCCGACTTGGCGGACGTTGTTTCGTGTCTTCCTTATCGGGGCGAACTCGATGTTTTCGTGAAAAGCGCGAAACGAATTCTCGTGCGAATTCCGGAATGGGCTCCCCGCGACAAAGTCAGGCTCTATATCGACAAGGCGCCCACAAAGCCCGAGTGGGATGGCGACTACGCGGTTTTTCCGAAGACCGCAAAAGGAGAACAGCTCACGGTTTCGTACCCGCTCCGGATTGCGACGATCAAAGAGACCGTGGGCTCCCTGGACGGCACTGAATACACGGAACGTTGGCGCGGAAACACGATTGTGGACATCTCTCCTCGCGGCAAGTGGATTCCCATGTTCGAACGGCCCCAGATGGATCGCGACACACTCCCTCTCGTCGGCAACCTGTCTGCGCGTTAATGAAACTCCCTTTGGCCAAGAAACTGGCGATTATTATCGCAGGCACGATGGCGCACATTGCCGGGCCGGGGAACGCCAACGCCGCCGCAGCGCAACCCGCGGCGCCGCGCCAGATTATTCCCGTGGGTTATGCCAGTTATCCCCCGCTCTTTCTCAACGAGGCAAAAACTCTCGACCCGATGGATCTCGCGCGCGAATCGTGGAAGGGGTATCTCACCAAACAGCCCGACGCCCAGGGAATGACCCCGGGGCTAACCCCCACGCTGCGGTTCCATTTTGACGATCGGGCATTGCCCTGGCCCAGTCTCAAACACAGTGTTTCAGACAGTGGCGGCAACAATGTGGGCGCGCAGGCCTTCCTTCATGAAATGTTCGGCGAAGAAAAGAACGATGATGCCGCTGAGACTGGAGAAATGGCTTATCTGCTGGGCTGCACCGACCCGGAATCCGGACTGGATTACATTCCGGACAGTTTGCCGCGGAACTGCCCGATCGGCGGTGAACTGGCCAGGAACGTCCTGCTCTTATATGGGCAAACCAAAAATCCCGTTCTGCTGGAATGGGCGCGCCGCACGATAAAAACGCTTCCCCGCTATGCGGTAATCCAGGATCGACCCGCAGTCGGCAAGGTGGCCGCCTTTGTCCAGGATGCGTTTAATCCCTCGGAAGCACTGCCGGTGAGTGCCTCGCGCGACCTGACACTCGGTGGATGGCAGTGCGAAAGCGACGCGGCGATCGCGAGGGCGTTTTACGAATATTACCAGGCCACGGGCGACACGAATTCCCTGGAATTTGCGGCCGCCCTAGAGAATCGCTTCTGCCACAGTGAAAGTGCCCATGGGGATGATGGCGCACTTCGACCGGACGGATCGTTCGGAGGCATTTCGCAGCAGAGTTCTGGAAGCTGGCACATGCACGGACACACGCTTGGTTTGTCGTACCTCGTTCGTGTTGGGGAAGAGTTGGTAAAAACCGGGCAACCGGACCGAGGCATTAAATTCATCACCCAGGCAGGTCGCACCATGGATTGGCTGTACGACCCGGTTCATAACCCGGATGCGGGCAGCCTGACCGGGTGGCTCGGCGAATGGCTGATGGTGGCCACGGGCTGGCCCCGAAAAACAGATTGCGAAGGTTGCACCATGGGGGATGTCACACAAGCGGCGTGCGCCTTGGCGGCGGCCAGCCAATCTGATCCTCGCCTCGCCGATTTGGACCGATTTTATGATCGCGCCGAACAGATTTATTCAGGCGAAGTGGTGGAGCAAATGTTTCGATTGCGACCGGATTACCTGGCGGTGGTCCGGGACAACCTCACCAAACGCGTGGATCGGGAGCTGACGAACTCAACTCCGGAGACCCGCGCCAAGGAGGTGGAACGCCGTTACGCCAAGGCGATGAGTACCGGCGATCGGATGGTTGGGCAGCAATTGGGATTATGCGGGTTTCCGGATTGGGTGAACCAACTCAAGTCGGACCTGGACCCGGACCTCCCGGGAATCCATATGCAAGGTTGTTGTGCGGATGCGACGATCCGGGCGTCACATGCGATCTGGTCCCAGACGGTGACAGGCAATGAAAAGGAGACGCGAGTCAACCTGGCCTTCAACCGCGACTCGGACCTGGTGCGGGTAGTCTCGTGTCTGCCGCATCGAGGCGAAGTGGACGTGTTTGTCAAGAAATCGAAACGGGTGCTGGTGCGAGTGCCGGAATGGGCGCCGAAAGAGGGCGTGAAGGCTTACGTGGGCGAAAAGGCGGTGGCAGTGAAATGGGACCGCAACTACGTGCGTTTTGATAAAATCAAAAGCGGCGCACGCCTTACCGTGACCTATCCACTCCGAATTGCCGAAGTGAAGGAAACCGTGGGAGGATTGGACGGCAACGAGTATACGGAGCGGTGGCGGGGGAACACAATTGTGTCCATTTCGCCGCCCGGAAAATGGATCCCCATGTTTGAGCGGCCGGAATTGGAAAACGAAAACGTTCCTCAATAGCATTAACATTTTTAGAATCGCAGTTCAGGCAATGGCGAAGTTCATTCGCCCAAGTGACCGCCTGTCTGTGAAGAAATATTTGAAACGATCAATGTCTATGAAACCTTTTTGTGGGATTTTCTTATTGTCGACAATTATGGTCTTTGGATCACGAGGCCAATCGTCTACGAACGGTATCGATCATTTGCGCGCGTGGCAGAGTAAGCCCACGACTTCCAAAATAATCAGCTGGAATGCATACAGTCGGCAGTTTATCGATCCGCCAGTTTTCAAACTTTTGGCGATACCAGGCGCCACCGTGTATTCGGCGCGCGTTTGGCAGGCCGGTCATTCATGGCACGTAGAATCTGCCAAACCGATGCTCAATCTTGCAGCAATCTGGCGGAAGATCGATGTCAAAGGTTTCGAACTAGAAATTTGCTGGCTGGACAACGACCGCAAGGTAATTGCCTCCGAAAAGAGTTATCGCGTTAAGGCCCCCGACTGGGATGGCCTGAAGGAACCCAATGCCGACTGGCGGACAGCCGCTGACCGTGGCATTGCATATCTTATCGATGTCGCAAAAAACGGTAAGGCCACGTATCGGCAATCGGGGGTGCCGGTGTGGATTTGGTCGTGCGCCTCTCCCACCGTCACCAAGGAATTCGAGGGATGGATCGGGACTTATCCCAATGGTTATCCCATGGGTTATCCATGCATTACGCTCGGCAATTATATCTGGGCATTTCTTGCGTGTGCGCACCGGGACGGACCGCAAAAGGACGAAGCTTTACGACTGGCGCGTGTTTGCGGGGATTGGGGGTTAACCAACCATCTTCCGGACAGCGGCGCACTGCCGGGATTTCCGTATTCGACAATCACCATGGGCAAGTTTTCGGGCGGCAATGAAGGTGAGGCGGTGAATTTGTTGCGGGCGTCGTGGCTCGGTATAAGCTATGTTGATCTCTACCGGGAGACCAGCAACCGCGCCTATCTTGATTATGCGGAACATATCGCAGACGTCACGATGAAGTTCCAGAAAGAGGACGGGAGCTTTCCGTATCGTATCAATCCCAAGACCGGTGTTGTGGTGGAGGATTACACCTGTGCCCCCATTGAGTTTGTGGAATTAGTGGAGGCATTAAAAACCTTTGATTTTGATGTCAAACGTGCCATTGCGGCGCAACGGGCGCTGGATTGGACCGTGGGATATGTGTGCGATACAATGAACTG
>Ga0105240_10014170_pt1 | contig 10891 bp, 12 predicted proteins | sample KBSC54metaG_FD_80426 | JGI IMG/M metagenome (GOLD analysis project Ga0105240, IMG submission 80426) | Corn rhizosphere microbial communities from Kellogg Biological Station, Michigan, USA - KBS C5-4 metaG | ecosystem: Host-associated > Plants > Roots > Rhizosphere > Soil | place: Michigan, USA...
AAAACTCCTTTCCGAAATTAACAATCACACGGGCACGCAAAGCGCATTGGACGAAGCGCAAGCCGTGGCGCAGACCCTCGTGCAGAACTTCGAACAATTGCGCCAGGTCGCGCTCACCATTCCCGGTTACACGCGCCAGATTGACGACAAGGTCATGACTGCCGTCCAGGTCGCCCAGCAAATCGCCGGCGTGAAAGACCAGATTAATACGCTCGTCGATAATACTACCGCGACGACCATTCCTGGCAACTGAACTCCGCACCAGGACGCGAAGGTGACTCCTCATTTTTCCGACCTTCGCGTCCTGGCGTTAAAATAAATTCCCAATCCTATGGAACAATTTCTGGCTGACGCCACCAACGAACAAATCGGCATTTTTATTTTTGCCGGCGCGGTCGTGACGGGATTTATCGCGACCCTGATTTCGGTGGCGTCGTATTTCGCGACGAGGCGCGAAGTGGAAGACTTGAAAACGCGCGTGGATAAAATCGAAGCGGACCTGGATGATAAAACGGCTAAAATTCACAAGCGCGTGAACCGCCTGTTAGCCGGCCAGATGTTGATCGCCGGCCGGGTCGGTTGCTCGCTGGATCAACATCGGGACCAGATCGCGGCCTGGATGGCCGAACTCGATCGGGAGGAGGATTGAGTGCTACGGCTTGCGCAACATTTTGCTGACGGCCTCGCGCAGTTCTGTCAATTGAAAGGGTTTGCCCATCAGAAAATCCACGCCCTCGGGCCGGTCTTCCGTTGATTCCACCTTTTCGGCGTCGGCCGTGATCATGATAATCGGCAGGTTGGGGAATTGTTGTTTGATAGCGATCGCCAGTTTGTCGCCTTTCATCACGGGCATGAGGTAATCGAGGATGACGAGGTCGAAATTCTCTTTTTCACAAAGAGCCAAAGCTTCCCTGGCGGTGGCGACCGCCTGGACTTTGTATTGGTCGAATTCGAGCATTCGACGAATGGAATCGCAGACAAGCGGATCATCATCGACGAGCAAAATCCGCGACGCTGCGGTAGGAGTCGCTGGCATGGCGCTTATTATGTCACGATGCCGGGCAAATGCAATTGAAGTAAAATCAATCGATGCCCGAACGGCACGCAACACTTTGTCTGCCAAAATATCAGGTAAGCACCCCATATCGTTGCGGCACGGTTTCCCTACCCTTCCTGCGTTGCCCGGTGGGCGGCAAGGTTCGTCCGTGATGAAGTGAGAAGTATGTCGGAACATGCAGTGATTCTATTGGCCGAAGATGAAGAAGATTATGTGCTTCTGATTCGACGGGCGTTTTCGCAGGCAAACATTCCATATCCGTTGCAGGTGGTCTGGAACGGGCAGGAAGCGATCTCCTATCTAAAAGACGAAGGCAAATATTCAAATCGCGACGAGTATCCGTTGCCGGATCTCCTGCTTCTGGACCTCAAGATGCCACGCGTCAATGGATTCGAAGTGCTCCAATGGATTCGCAGCCAGCCAGGCCTCTCGTCTTTGCGGGTCCTCGTGCTCACCAGCTCCGATCAGATTCGCGATGTGAACGAAGCCTACAAGCTGGGAGCCAATTCGTTCCTGGTGAAGCCGCTGGATTTTGAGGATTTCGCGGAGCTAAACCGGCTCATCCAGGAATTCTGGCTTAAGGCCAGTAAGGCGCCGGAAACATTTCGGGCTCCGCGAACGCGAGATCATTCGAACGACCCTGCGCATCTGGCCGGCGACATCGGTCAGAATCCGTGAACCGGTAAAACGGTGAATTCACGGGGCTGTCAGTGGGGCGTGCAATTCGGGCAAAGGTTCGTCTCCATCCAGTACTCGTGCAGTTTGCGGCTGATCCGGGTGAGATCATCGAAATCATCCGGTTTTTTCAGGAATGAATTGGCGCCCAAATCATAGGCTCGATCCACGTCTTGCGGCTCATCCGAGGAAGTCATCACCACCACCAGCAGGCGCCGCAAACCCGATTGTCGGCGCACCCATTGGAGCACTTCGAATCCATTCGTGCGCGGCATCTTGAGATCGAGCAACAACAACATGGGAATTGGGAAAGTGTTCCGGTCGGCGAACGGGTTGTCCCCGTGCAGGTATTGAATGGCTTCTTCACCATCGCGCACCCATTTCATGGGAACATTGATGCCGGCCCGGAGGAAAGCGCGCGTCAGCAGGCGAATATCATTCTCGTCGTCGTCAGCTACCAGAACCGTTTTTCGTGCGACCATAATACAAACTACCAACGCATCTTGCTAAACCGCCAATGAATGTAAATCCATACTCCCTATCCCACGCGGCCTCGGGAGTGTCAAGGCGGGTAAAAACCCTCGGTTACTTGGGATTAATACCGGCCCGGAACTCCGCCACTCGAAAGCCTGGTGAATCATTTCTTCAACGAGTCGAGGTATTTCTGGTACTCCTTCTGTTGCAACTCCCAGGTATCGAGGATTTTCTCGAAGCGCGCGAACGCGGCTTCCTGCTTGTCCATCAGCTTTTCCTGCCGCTCGAGTAATGATTCCACGCGCTTGGCCTTGTCCTCCTGTTCGCGAATCAATTGGTTATAGCGTTCGATCCTTTGCTGTTGTTCCACCGCCGCCTCGCGGGCCTCCTGCTGCTGCGCGGGAGTGGCGACAGGTTCCCTGGCCGCGGATTGCGCGTTGGCGGGAGGAAGGGATAACCAGCAAAATGCCGCCGCGAGAATCGCCAGCGCGGCAACGAGAGAAAGATAACGTCTCATAAACTTTTGATTCCAATGTGAAGCCAGACCGTCCGCGACGCGCACGCCCGCGCCGGCGGCTTCAACTCCGTGGCTAGAAAAGCAGAGGCGCGGATGCGCAGCAAGAGGAAAGCCGCGGGGGCTTTTCGGACGCTGTCTCGGCAAATCGCCGGCAGCGATGGAGGAACGAATATCAAAACGCTTTTTTTCGCAGAAAACCGCGAATAGTCCGCCGTCGCACCCGCGCAAAGAAGGGGTTTTTCGAAAATTTCGTTGCCTGAAAATGCTCTGTTAAAGGAACTTGCTACTAAAACATTACCGTAAGTTTTTCCTGCATTTGCGGAAGGGTTATAACGAGCTCAAAAACAAGTGTTGAAACAAAGAACATCAGTGGCGGGTCGAATACGAAAAACGCGCGGTAAAGAAAACTCACGAAGAGCGACCACGTCCCGTGCTCGCGTGGAGCGCGACGACACAAAAACTTCCCTTCGAAAAGCCCACAAGCTTGCGCAAAAAAATAAGGACACGAAGCACGACCTCCCCATCGAAAGCCCCGCGACCGAGAGCGGCATTGTCGTCAAGAGACCGGAGAAAACTTCCTCCTTCCGCGAATTTCTCGAACACCACGCGCGCGTGCCCGGGAGACGCGGCGAGTATGGCCACTATTCGTTTGAAGGACGTGAACCGTTGATCAAGATTGTCGAACTGATTGACGAAGTGCTGGGCTCAAAGAATGGCCAGGTGCTGACCGATGCGACAATTTCCATTTGCGGCGGAGCGCAATTCGGCAAGTCGGCCACGGAACTGAATCTCGGCGCGTATTGCACGGGTGTCGCCTGGTTGAACTGGGGTTTTTATCTGCCGGACCGCGACCTCGTCGAGGGCATGGTGGACACGAAATTTCGACCGGACATCTTGGATCAGATCGATTGGTTTGCGCGGATGACGCAGGTGGGCAAAACGGTCAATAAATCCGGCAAAAGCGTGAATCGCAAGGGCGCGTTCAGCGTCACGAACGGCAGGCAGCGTTCGCACGGGATGATCCTGGGGTTAAACAGAATCCCGACGAGTTTCACGTTCGATGTGACCACCCTCGATGAGGTGGATGACATCAAGCCGGCCCGGGAGAAATTCGTGCGCGGACGCATGACTTCGAGCACAGTTCGTTTGCTGTTGAAAATCGGCACGCAACGCGTGGCCGGTCGCGGACAGCACAAGGCGTGGAAGGATGGCAGCCAGGGAGTGATGATTCATACCTGCCCGAATTCCGAGTGCGGGCACCCGCAAAACCTGGAGGAGAATTGGCCGCGTATTTGCCGCGTGGCTCTGGCGGGCGGGCAGCCGAGTGATCCGTTTCTCACCCATACCGGGGATTTTCGCCACGACGACACGGGCCCGACGGTGGCGGCGCACGATCCGGCAAATCAATATTATTTCGCGTGCGTGCGTTGCGGCACAAAGTTGGACCGGGCAGAAAAAGGTTTTGCCTGGGTGCATCGCCGGCCGGAGCGAGCGAGGCTGCGGAATTGGTCATTCCGAATTTCGCAATTTGCGATTGCGGCGATTGATATTTCGCAAATCGTGGCGGAATGGACCCGCGCTGTGGCCGATCCGGAGGCGATGGCGAGTTTTCTGTGCGACCGCAAGGCGATGCCGGAAAGCACGGCGCAAAAATTAACGCCGGAGATTTTGGAACGCGCCCGGCGTGTGGAGGTGCTGCCAGGCAAAGCGGAAGGCGGAAAAGCGGAAAGCGGAAACGTGATCTTTGGCGGGCTGGACACCGGTCGGCGATGCTGGTTTTTTGCGCGCGAAATCCAGGCGGCGGATGCGAAGCGAGTCCTCCACGTGGAGCAAATTCCGCTTGGCAACCTGGTGGAACGGGTGACGGCGCTGTTTCATACGTTCGGCCTGCGCGCGCTTTTCATTGACCAGGCGCCGGCCACGGACGAGGCGCGGACACTCGCGCTCCGGCTGAATGGTCTCGAGAAACTGCAACACTGGCCCGCGGTGCCGCGGGACAAATCCGGTTACATTTCATTGCCGGGCGGATTGCGTTGGAACGGCACGACGGAGCGTTGGGAAAATCTTCGGTGCGCCGTGGTGGCGTTCACGAAACGGCGCCTCGGCGCCGGGACCTCGCATGGATTCGACATCTTCGAAAAAGGTTCGCAAACGATGTTCGTGCCGCTGATTGAAACAAATCGATTCGAGACAATCGACCGGGTGGTGCGGGAATTTCTGACGCCGGCTGAAAACGTTTCGGAAGTTATTTTCGCGCCCGGCCAGCAACCCTACGTGCGCCTGGAGCCCTCCATGCGGTTACCGCGCAAAGGCGCTGGCGCGCCCATCGTCATCGAAACGCTCGATGAACATTTGCTTGCGGGATCGGAGCGCGTGGAACTGCGCGATGGCGCGCTCGGCGACTATGTTGACGGCTGCGAAAATCATTTTCTGCTCGCGGACGCCTACAGCGGCCTGGCGGAACTCGAAGCTAGCAATCGGCATCTGCAGTCGTCCGAGCCGGTCCAGGTTTTTGAAAATACGCGGCGCAGCCAGATCATTGCTTCGCGGAGCGGCCGAAGAGTTGAAGGGTGAACGAGGTGAGAGGTGTGAGCGTCAAGTTCTACATATAGGCCGCTCTCACGGAGCTCGATGCAATCACGGAAATTCGCGGCGAAAACTTCGAATGCCGCAGGTGTGCCCTATTTGCCGATCGCCACACGCACCTACTCGAAAGGCCCGGCGGAGCGACATTATCGCCAGCCGCAAAACACTCCGGTAATTAAACACGATTTGAAAATGCGAAACGGTTTCGTATTTCCAAAATGTCACATCAGATAAAAACGTGCCACGCGGCCATTGATCGAAAATTTTCTGATTATTGCATTTTCGCCTCTGGCCATTGGTGTTCCCTTACGTTTCGCCCTCGCCATCAGTCCATTGGCAGGCACGTTTTCGTGCCATTTTCGAGCCGAAAACACGATTTTTAAAAACGAAAGCGCCTCTCCTGCAATCAGTTACTCGGAAAACATTACCGTAAGTTTTTTCCGTTTCGAAAAAGGTGATTAGATGCGCGCACGAAATGAAACGGATCGTGAAAAGCGGAAAGCGAGAAAGCGAAAAGCGGGAAACGGGAAAGTCGCGGGTTGCGCCTTCGGTGTTCCGTCAGCGCGCGAATCTACGAGCGGCTCTTACTTCGCACATCATCCCGCTCACCTCGCCCTACGCCTCACTTCGGAGGTTGCATGACTAAAACATTTGAACTCGGAATTCGAAACGCCAAACGCGAAACTTCCATCTCCGGCTCGCCGCGCCCCAGCGCCGCAACGGCGGGAGGCGGCAAATCCGCCGCCGAACTCGTCCGCCAATCCAATCGCTGGCGCGATAATTACAATCCCATTCGCGGGTTGGTGATCGCGCGCGTCATTTACATCCTGGAAGGCGCGGACCGCGGCGACTTTGCCGAACTGCAGCTCGTCATGCGCAAAATTGAGCGGCGCTATCCGGTGCTGAAAGGTCTCAAGGCCCGCCGCCTCGCCGCGCTCGAAAAGCTCGATTGGGAAATCCGGATGGTGGATGAATTGCCGGAGGGCTCGACCCGCGCCGAGGCGGAGGCGCAACAGAAGTTTCTACGCAGCCGCTACGAACTCATCGAGAATCTCACGGAGACCATCGGCTTCCTGACCACGGCGGAATTTCGCGGCTACGCCATCCTGCAAAAACATCGCTTCAATGACGGTGGAAAATTTGACGGCGCGGTGCGCGAACTGCACTGGCTGCCGCAGGACCAGTTCAGCCGCAACGGCCAGTTCGGCGATTTCTATTACAACCAGAATTCCACATTCGGAATCGGCCTTGATTCCTGCGCGACCGTCCTGGGCGAGTCGAACCGAATCGGCGGCGCACAATTGCCGCGCGAGGATTTCGTCATTCGCGAAGTGGACTCTCCGCTTTACGAAATCGCCCTGATTGCATTCGTGAACTGGTGCATGGGGCGCAAGGATTGGGCGGCATTCACCGAGATTTTCGGCCTGCCCAACGGCGTGGCCATCATGCCCCCGAACATTCCGCCGGGCATGGAGGACGACTATCGCGTGGCGGGTGAACGCGTCGCCGACGGCGTAAGCGGCGCGTTGCCGAACGGCAGCGACATCAAATTTCCCACCGCGGGCGTGCGGGGGAAGGCGCCGTTCCGGGAATTTTGCGATGCGCAGGATTTCGACGTCGTCCTGGCCGGCACGGGCGGGCGGCTTGCGATGCTGACGGCGGACAAAGGCGGCCTGGGCAATGGACCGGCGCTCGAACATGCCGAAGCTTTCGATGAAATCGCGCAAGCCGACGCGCGCAAAATCAATTCCGTTCTGCAAAACGATTTCGATCGCCTCGAACTCGCGACGGAATTTCCAGGGCAGCCCGTTCTCGCCTATTTCGAGCTGTGCGCGAAAGACCGTCTCGACGTCGCGCAATTGGTGACCAATGTCGCGGCGCTGGCGTCGGTCGGTTACGAAGTGGATGCCGATTGGCTCACGGAAGTCAGCGGTTACAAGCTCATCCCAAAGAAAGATTCGAACGCAGCGCCTGGCCTGGATCTCCCAGGCACCGGCAACGGAGGGGAACAGAAATGAACCGGCCCATTCTCAACCGCGATTTTTCGCATCCGGCCGATGGCTGGTATCAAATCGAGCCGAAAGGCGAACATCCGAACCGCGCCGCGGGGCTGATCCAGGTCATTGACGACGAGGCGGGAAATTCCATTGTCGATCGCTTCAACCAGGACGCCGCGGCCGGGAAACTCAGGCACGGAAAGGAGATGCTCATCGATCATGAACATTTCAGCGATCAACCGGACAAGGAAACGCGTGCTTACGGCTGGTTGCAGGAATTGCAAAATCGCGCCGACGGGATTTACGGCCGCATTCGCTGGAGCAAAACCGGCCGGGAAGCGGTGGACGGCGGGGATTACCGATTCTTTTCCACGGAATATTCGCCGAAAGATTTGCAGGAGGTGAAATCGGAAATCGTAAACCGGAAACCGGAATTCAGAAAAGCGCGCCCGCTTCGTCTGGATGGGCTCACGCTCACGAACATGAACAACAATCGCGGACAGAAGCCGATTACCAACCGGCGTTCGGAAAAAGATTTTGCCGGCGCGTGTGCGCCGGCGGCCAGCAACGCCAACCAAAACACAAACACCAAAATGAATACAGTCGCAATCAAGCTTGGCCTCGCCGCCGACGCCCCGGAAGAAACCATCCTGGCGGAAGTGACCCGGCTTCTCAATCGCGTGACGGAAATGGTTCCGCACGAAGAGGAAAACAAATCGCTGCGGGACCGCCTCGGCATCATCGACGCCGAGCAGGTCCACACGCTGCTTGATCTGCACGGCGTGAAAGACGAAAAAATCCGCAACCGTCTCCGGCCGGTGCTCATCGGTTTGAAAAACCGCGAGGAACGCGCGGCCGCGCTGCTCGATTTCGGATTCAAGCCCGAGGAACGCCGGGCTCCTGACCGGCAAACGGCGCGCCTGCTCAATCGCGTTGAAGGCCGCCCATTGCGCCCCGAACTGCCAGGCTTGAACGAACAGGCGCTCGCCCAGCGGGCCGAGGCGGAAATCGGCGATTATAAGATTCGCAATCGCTGCACATACGCCGAAGCCCGCAACGCCGTGCGAATCGCCAAACCGGAACTGTTCGGCCTCGAGAAAAAATAACGATCACCCACTTTCAACCAAAAAACCATCCACTACCAACCAACAGTCCATCTATGAGTTCATTATATTCACGCGGGAATGCCATCATTCCCTTCACACCTTCCGCCTCGCAGGAGGACATGGAAGGTTATCTCGTTGATCTCGCCGGCGACACGGCGACGATCAGTTCTTCGGCCAGCGTTCCCGCCAAGGGCGTGATCCTGGAAGGCCAGGACATCACCGGCGTCTCAAGCATCGGCATCCTGGGCGGCCTCGCCGCGCCGGTGCGATTGCGCGCCGGCGGCACCATTGCCAAAGGGGCCGAGGTCCAGCAAAACAACGATGGCTCCGTCCTCACCGACGCCGGCAACGGCAATGCGCGCCTGATCGTGGGCGTCGCTCTAGAAGCTGCCGTGGCGGGACAATTGTTCGACGCCGTGACGCATACACCGGTCGCGCGTTCCTAATCCTCAACTCACCGACTCTTAACTCTCAACTTCTTCAAGCTATGGGTATCGAAAGTTCAGCCACACTCTATTATCAACTGACCACCTTTGCGCAAGGCCACATGAACGACCTTGCCGACGCTCGCGCATTGGCGGAACGGCTCGCGCCGTCCACGCCCGTGCCCGGCTCGACCGGCCAGTTCAAAAAGTTCAACGACAAAAATTCCTTCCTGCCGGAGGACACCGCGCGCGCCCTGGGCGGCGATCCGAAATTGATCGCCACTTCGGCGAGTGACGACACGTATTCCTGCAAACCGCAGGCGCTCGAAGTGCGGGTGGACCAGGCGGAAATTGACGCCGCCGGTTCCGGCGCGGGCGCGCTCGGCCAGCAATTATTGCGCGAAGGCAAAGTGGCCGCGCTGCTCAACAAAGCCGCGCTTAGCCACAGCGTGCAGGTTGTGACCGCCGTGCTCGCGGCCATCACCCCGCAACCTGGCCTCGGCGTCTGGTCCGACCCGGACATTGACCCGATCGACCAACTCGATAACCAACTGCTCGCGCTCTCGAACGATTGCGGCTCGGCCACGAACATCAAGCTGACGATCGATGTCGGCGCGTGGAGCGCCTTGCGCAGCCATCCGAAAGTGAAAGCGCGCTGCGTGGGAGTGCAGGTGGGGGGCATCACTCGCGATCAACTAGCCGGGCTGCTGCTCTTCCCGGTGGATGTGTTCATCGCGAGCCTGGTGAAGGACACTGCCGGTTTCGGCCTGGCTTCCAACAAGGTGCGGGTCATTTCCTCCGAGGCGCTCCTGCATTACAGCGTGCCGAACGCCACGCTTTATGATCCGAGCCCGTTCAAGACGTTCACGGTCGGAATGGGTTCGCCGTTCAGCGGCGTGCGTTCCTACCAGGCGCCCAACGGGCTTTGGGAAGGCCATCTGATTGACTGGTCGCGCGACATCAAAGAAACCAGCGCGCTCGCCATGCGCCGCCTGAGCATCAGCTAACCGCGTCCCTCGCCGCTCCCGATATTGGGAACGTCGAGGGGCTCGAAAAATCAACATCCAACTCCGAACCTCGAATGAAACTTAAAATCAAATTCCTCGCGCCCTTGCTTGGCGCCTTGACACTCAATGCCGGGGCCCAGGTCAGCCAGACCACTCTCGGCAGCGTCACCAACCTGCCCGCGACGGTCGCCGCGGCGTCGCGGGCGGACACCACCAGCTACGTTGACATCCGAAACAACTCCGGGCTCGCTCTGAGCTGGAAATTCAACGTCAGTTCCGGCACTTCGAATGCCGTTCTGTTGCTGTATCCATCGGTGGACAAAACCAACTACGACAGTGTTCCCTGGCCGGTGACCCGCAGTGCAGCCGGCGCGACCGACCAGGTCGCGACGACGAATTGGAGCGCGGAGCAGTTGCGCGGTTACACCTCGCTCAAAGTGGGCGCCCTCACGAACCAAAACGCGGGGACGTTGACCAACAAAGGCGTCCTCTTCAGCCGCCCGAACCCTTAAGCGCGCGCACCACGCCCGGCGCCGGCTCCTCCTCCGCCCGCGCCGGGCAACTCCTCCGCACTCAACCGATTTATCGAATCATGAACGAAGCCTGGTCCTATTTTACCGACGACGAAGTTTTCGCCGCCAATGTCAAAGAGCGTCAGAGCATCGCGGCGATTCGCGGCAAGGACGATTTGCCGGATATTTGCGAGCAGGTCACCGGGCAGATTCGCCAGGCGTACCTTTTCAGCAACCGCGAACTCGGCGCGGAGGGAACCATTCCGGACGGATTGAAGTCGCGGGCCATTGCAATTGCCACCTGGCGATTCGTGAGCGAGGGCGTGCCGCAAAATAATGCCTTGCAAACCCAGGCCCGCCAAACGGCCAACGATGAATCCCTCAAGTTTCTCGGACAAATCGCCTCGGTGCGCATTGGCCGGACTTCGATGCCCGCCTTCGGCACGCGAGGAACGACTCTGCCCCCGCGCCACTTCACCGATAACACGCAGGACGGCTAAGGCCAACGCGCGCGAACTCATCACTCTTCACCCAT
>Ga0105240_10014171_pt1 | contig 10890 bp, 10 predicted proteins | sample KBSC54metaG_FD_80426 | JGI IMG/M metagenome (GOLD analysis project Ga0105240, IMG submission 80426) | Corn rhizosphere microbial communities from Kellogg Biological Station, Michigan, USA - KBS C5-4 metaG | ecosystem: Host-associated > Plants > Roots > Rhizosphere > Soil | place: Michigan, USA...
ACGCGCATCGAGGCGCCGCGTTCGAAGTCGGCGCCGACCATCAGCGGGGTCCTGGCCAGCCGCTGCATCCGGTTGATGAACGCTGCGAGGGCGTACGGTTCGGCCTTGGCAATGACATGCCCATTGGCTTGGTTCACCAGGATCAGGCCGCCGACCCGGGTCTCCCGGATCAGCCGCATGAACTTGCGGTACTGCGTACTGCGCGCGTTCGGAGCGGCGCCGTAGAACGGGATGAAGACCAGTTGCGCTACTTCGTCGCGCACTGTCATGGTTTTCATCCAGCGCTTGACGGTCGGTGACGCCTTAACGGGTACCGGGGCCGGCTTTCTCACGGCGGGTACCGCTGCGGACGCTACCAGTACCAGAGATAAGAGAAGACCTAAGGGACGAACCACAATTTCAGTTTGGCACGGAAGATGGGCAGGCGAAAGCGCCTGCCCCACGGCCTACACCACGCGGAGTTTGGAAGGGGCGGCGGTGGCGCGGTGAGAGCTGACGGGCTTGCGAGTGGTGGCGCGATTGACGAGGCGCTTCACCCAGCGGAGGAGGTGGGCGGGCTCATTGCAGCTTTTCGCGATGACGGCATCGGCGCCGGTGTTCTCTTCGGTTAACCCGAGGGGCTCCACGAAACCGGACAACAGGATAATGCGGGCGGTGGGATTCAACTGGCGAATCCGCACGATCAACTCGACTCCGTTCATGCGTGGCATGCGGTAATCGGTGACTACGACATCGAACGTGCCGGCCTGAAAGAGTTTCAGGCCCTCTTCTCCGTTCTTTGCGCTTTGCACCCGATAACCGAGTTCTTCGAGCAGCGATCTGCGTACCAGCAGACCGTCCAGATTGTCATCAACGAGCAGAATAGACGGATTGAGAACGGGAGAAGTTTTCATGAAGAACGCTGCGAGCGTAACAGAGCGTTCATCACACTGTCAACGGATTTGCATCGTCTTGGAAAAACGGGAAATCGAGTTCTTGACAACGGCTTCGCGTATGCGAACGAACAATCTACTCGACTTCGCGCGGGGCCTTGTATCCGGCCTTCGCGATCACTTGATACTTCAACGGCTTGCCCTTTTCGTCCTTTACGGGCAATGGCTTCCCTTCCTTATCCACAAGTTCTACTTTAATCTTGCGGAACGTGCCGTCGTGGGCCTTGTTGCTGGGCGCGTACGAAATGACGTACTGGTTGCGGAGCGCCTGCTGGATGCGTTGGAAGATGCCGCCGTACTCGGCTTCGAACACGGGGAAATAGGCGGTTCCGCCGGTCTCTTTCGCGAACGTCTTCAATTCATTTTCGGCCTGCAGGAACTCGATCGGGACACTGGCGGCCATCTGCTTCTGCATTCCCATCAGCGCGATCGAGTAAACCGGCACGCCGGATTCCTGGAGCTTCTTCCGGGCGGTATCGTACGTGATCTTGCTGAAGGTATCGATGCCGGTGGTGATGAGCACGATGGCCTTGCGGCCTTCGATGCCGCTCATGCGATCGGCGGTATCCGTGACTGCGTCGAACATGTTGGCCTCACGCCATGCCGGGATGGTCAGGCGGCGGAGGGCTTCCTGGGTCTTGGTGCGGTCCGTGGTGAAGTCGGACAGAATCTCGGGCTTGATATCGTACGCAATGATGGCAGCGTAGTCGTCGGGCTGCAGGGTGCTGACGAAGCCGTAGACCATCTGCAGAGTCTGAAACCAGGCCCACGAGTACATCTGCTGGAACTTCTGGCTGAACTCGACGACCATGGCGACGGTCATGGGCGCCTGGCCCATATCCACTTTGCGAACCTGCTGCGGGACGTTGTCTTCGAGAACGCGGAAGTTGCCGGCGGGAATGCCCGGCATGAACTGTCCCTTGTTGTCGATGACGGAGACGTCCAGGGTCACGAGGTCGACATCGGTTTTGTACATCGGTGCGTTGGCGAGGTCCTGCTTATCCTTCTTGTATGCCGAAGGGATCTTGGGCAGGGACTCTTCCTTGGGAGCATCCGGGTCGGTAGACTTCTTGGGCTTGGCCACAGTCTCGTTCGGATTTTTGAGCGGACCTTGGGCCAGGACCAACCCCGCACACGCGAGGAGTGCGAATGCGTACAGAGCCGTAATCAGACGTCGCATAAGTAGTACTTTCTGAGGTAACTATAACAGAAGACGTGTCAGGGAGTGCCTCGGTTGCGAGCGGTAACGCTCGCATGTGGGTGTGACGCTCCCGTACGGTCGCGGCTCCGATCGGGCGTGGAAGCGTTGCGGGCGCGGGAACGATCGGAAGCGAGCGAGTACAAGGGTTGCAAGCGCAGCGGACACAGGCCACTGAGAAACGATGGCCTGTGCCACCGAAATGCCGGAGGCCTACGCTACTAGTTGATCCGGGGCCCTTGGCCGCCGTGCTTTTTCATGTAGACCTGGAACTTCTTTTTGGCGCGCTGCAGTTTCCACTGGCGATAGGCGACTCCGATATCGGGGAGGCGGAGGTTGAGGGTGGGTAGCTGCTTCTTCACGAATAGGTAGCCGAAGGCGGCTCCACCGAGGTGGGCCACGGTGCTGACGCCGGTGTGGAGGCTCTGGAGGGTCACCAACAGTTCTATCGCCACGTAGATCATGACGGCATATTTCGCCTTCATGGGGAACAGGAAGAACATCAGAATGATGGTGTCCGGGAAGAGGACTCCGAAAGCCACGAGGACGCCGAAGATGGCGCCCGACGCGCCGAGCGTGGGAGTGGCCCAGTCGCTCGTGAGCAAGTTGACGATCAGAACGCAGATGCCGGCGGCGAGCCCGCAATAGAGATAAAAACGGACGAAGCGGCGAGTGCCCCAGGTCAGTTCGATGGGCACTCCGAAGAACCAGAGACCCAACATATTGAAGAGCACGTGCATGGTTCCGAAGTGGAGGAACATGTACGTGAAGACCTGGGTGATGAGGAAATAGCGAATGGCTCCGGCGGCGCTGAGTGCGAGATAAGCCGCGGCCGGCTGCTGCACCATAGGTCCACCGAGAAAGCAGAGGAGGAAGACCCCGACGTTGATGGCGATGAGCCATTTCACGCCCGGCGGAAAGCTGCCGGTCAGGGTAGATCCACCATAGGAGTAACGGGCTCGTGGCATCTGAAGGCTCTAGAGCTAGAATATCATCTGCCCGGCGGAGACAGACCATATCGGGGGGCCTCGCGTGATAACATTGCGAGACTCGATACGATGACTCCGGGCGACAGAATTGCGCATTATGAAATCGTGCCAAGTTGGGCCAGGGTGGGATGGGCGCGGTGTATCGCGCGCACGACACCAGGCTGAACCGCGAGGTCGCGATCAAAGTCCTGCCGGACGCGCTGGCCAACGATCCGGATTACCTGGCACGGTTCACCCGGGAGGCGCAGGTGCTGGCCTCGCTGAATCATCCGACCATCGCGATCATCCACGGGGTGGAAGAGAGCCTTTCCATCAGAGACCAGCAGCGGATCGCGAAAGCGATTCTGTCCCCGCCCGCGCCAACCAGCGCCTTCCGGAACGCCGCCAAGCGATATCGCGAATTGTTCGACAACGAATGATACCGGAGGCATGGCAGCGGGCCGAATTGCGGCCTACTATACGCTTTCCGCGGCGAGCTTGCCCATGACGGATCTTCCACCCGACATCGTCCGCAAGCTTCCCCGATACCCCACGTTGCCGGCCGTTCGCATCGGCAGGCTCGCGGTGGATGAAAAGTATCAACGGCGGGGACTCGGCGAGTTGCTCCTGATCGACGCAGTGCGTCGCTCCATGGCGGACTCCGCCCGCATTCGCTCTTCTTGTGGACGAAAAAGAGAGCAAAACTGCGGCTTTCTACCGGCGGTACGGATTTCAGCCGTTTCCCGATTCGGCCCTTGACTCTGTTCGTGTCCCTCGTCCGTGTCCGAAAATTGCTTGCGCCGTAGACTTTACATTTCGCACCCGACACCAACGCTCTTGTCGTTCGTCTACAGGAAGCGGTATGACACGACGAACTTTACTTACTGCTTCCGCGGGACTCGCGGCCATGCAACGGATGTTACCGGGGCAGACCGCCAACACACCCCGCAAACTGAACGCACCCTCCCAGGGGAAAATTCCGGTGGCGTTTCCCATCTCCGAAGGCGCGGTGGTCATCGACTACTGCGGTCCGTGGGAGGTCTTTCAGGACACGCAAGTTCCATCCGGTGACCAGAACGTTCCCGGGTTCGAGCTGTACACAGTCGCGGAAACGCTCGAACCGGTGACCGCGTCGGGGGGAATGAAGGTGATTCCAAATTACACCTTCGCCACTGCACCGGCCCCAAAGGTCATCGTGATCCCTGCGCAGAAGGGCAATGACGCCATGGTGGATTGGATACGCAAGACGTCGAAGTCGAGCGACCTGACCATGTCCGTATGTACCGGCGCGTTCCTGCTGGCCAAGACCGGTCTGCTCGCCGGCAAGAGCGCGACCACGCATCATGCGTCTTACGGCTCATTTGCAATGCAGTTCCGCGACATCAAAATGAAGCGCGGTTTTCGCTTCGTCGAGGCCGGCGACAACCTGGCCAGCGCTGGCGGACTCACATCGGGTATGGACCTCGCGTTGCGCGTGGTGGAACGGTATTACGGCCGATTTGTCGCCGAGCGCACCGCTTTTTACATGGAATACCAGGGCACGGGGTGGATGGACCCCACCGGCGCAGCCAATGCGGCCTACGCGCAAAAGGGTAAGTACGACGGGTCCACCTGCGCGGTCTGCGGGATGCCGGTTTCGAAGACGGCGACGCTGCAGTCGATCGTCAAAACCAATACATACCGATTCTGTTCCGGCGGATGCAAGACTCAGTTCGATGAATCGCCCGCCGAATTCGTCGCGGAATAAAAGCGAATCAGACTCCCGTATCTGGAATTTGCTAGTATTGAGGAATGCCTCAACTCAAATTGGATGATGAGCCGCGCATCCATTTGCCGGAGCTCGACGCCGAGCACCGGAGCATCAGCCGGCTCGCCGCGGAATTGAAGAGTTCGACTGCGAAGCATGCTCCGAAAGCGCAGATAAATGCCACGTTGCGCGAACTGCTGGCCGAAGTCGAAGACCACTTCACTCATGAAGAACGGCTGATGCGGGCGGCCCGGTATAAAATGATGGCCTGGCACCAAGGCCAGCATGATGGTCTGCGGCGGCGGGCGGCGGAGTTTGCCGCGCGCATTCAGGCCGGCGATGCGACCGCAGGGAAAGAATTCTATCTCTACATCAAGCGGTGGATGCGCGATCATGTGGCCGTCGCCGATAACATGATGGGCGCCGCCGTCCGGAATCACCAGCGCGGGCACGCCGCGTAGTTACTGCTTCGCCGCGACGAAGAACGTGCGGCCTTCGCCCAACTCTCCCGCCATCCCGATATCGCTCGCGGCGTAGCATTGCACCTCGCCGAATCCCGCCTGTTTCAGCGCTTTCGAAATCTCCTTGCCGGTATAGCAACGCTCGAAAATCGTAACATCGGAACGCTGCCACTGGCCCGCAAGGAGGCGGAACATCGTGATGGTGCAGCGGGCTTTGCGTGTGCGAAAATCGAAGCCCGACCCGGTGATGGTCAGAACGTGATCGTCACGCACAATCGCAAACGCCTGACCCCAATTGGTGTGATAGGCGTCCTCCAGCAAGATGTCGAACGCGAACAGCCCTCCGGGTTTGAGCGATACCGCCGTGTTGCGGAAGGCGGCCTCGAGATCCGCCGGGACGAGGATGTGGTTCAGCGAGTCGAACGTGGAGACGGCGGCGTCGAATCGGCCGGGGAGTTGAAACTTGGCAGCGTCCGCCAGGTGAAAATCGCCGGAAGGCTGATTCTCGCGCGCGTAGCCGATCATCCCCGGGGATAGGTCGATGCCGGTGACCTTGTATCCGCGCGCGAGCAGAATGCCGGCGAGATAGCCTGTGCCGCAGCAGACGTCCAGGATTTCCGCGTGCTCGGGCAGGCGCGCCAGCCAGATGCGCTCCAGGATGGGAAACGCCAGGCTGTGAAATTCCTCGTTCCAGTAACGGTCGTAGAACCAGGCGAAATCGTCGTAATCGGCCATCGCTCCGCCCAGCATGGCATACTAGTGGGTTCATGAGAAAGTCAGCCGGATTGATAGTGTGCGCCGTATGTCTTGCGGCGTTCGGATGCGGGTCGAACGAACCCGCGAAGCAGGCGGAGGCCGTGAAGAATGAGAAGGCGCCCGACGTTTTCAACGTCAACTTCGATACGTCGAAAGGCACGGTGATTGTGGAGATCCATCGCGCTTGGGCGCCCAATGGCGTGGATCATTTTTATACCCTCGTGAAGTCGGGCTTCTACGATGGGACGCGCTTCTTCCGCGTGCTGCGCGATTTCGTGGCGCAGTTCGGCATAAATGGAGATCCGAAGACCAACGCGCTCTGGGCCACGGCGACGATTCCGGATGATCCGGTGAAGCAGAGCAACGTCCGCGGCACCCTGACTTATGCCGCTTCCGGTATGCCTAATTCGCGTAGCACGCAACTCTTCTTTAACCTGCGCACGAACGCTAACTTGGACAACTCAGGCTTCGCGCCGATCGGCCAGATCACGCAGGGCATGGACGTGGTGGACAGCTTCTATAACAGCTACGGCGAGATGACGCCGGCAGGCGGACAGGGGCCCGATCCGGCGCAAATCGGGACACAAGGGAATGAATATCTGCAAGCGCATTTTCCTCGTCTTGATTTCGTAAAAAAGGCCACGATTCAGTGATATATTTGTAGGTGACCCTGCCCCGATTCGAAGGGGACCAGAAAGTTACCAATACAGGGTCAAATTGGAACGACGCGGCCCGGCGGGTACAAAAACCCCGCCGGGTTTTTTTATGGCATCTCGGGACGCGCGCTGAGCAGGGACTTCGCGACCCATCCGGAATGCGGCATACCGCACGCGGCGAGCGCGTTCACTTCACGATCCACGTCATACGCAACGCGGCGAATTTGCGGCACACCGTCGTCGAGTATAAGGTACGAGGCGCGCGGATCGCCATCGTAGGAGAGGCTCACGCTGCCGCAGTTGACGACGGTGATCGACGACAGACTGCGCACGAACGGCACGTGGATGTGGCAGTAGACCGCGATCGGACGGGCCAGCGGTGCGTAGACGGGCTGCAGTTCTTCGTCGGTAGCGGTTTGCGCCGGCGAACGCCAGCAGGAAGCGGGACTCGCATGCACGAGCGCGAAAGTATCGTGCGTTTGCGCGAGCGGCAGATTGCGCAGATAGTCGATGCGCGCTTCGCCGAGGGCCTCACGGGTGAAGTCGGCCATCTCGGCGATCGCCGCGGAGAGACTTTGTAGCTTCGGCAGCGGCGCGAAGAAATCGGTGAGCGACTCGGGACGGAAGAGCATCTCGTCGGTGTTGCCGAGGACGCCGGGCCAGCCGAGATCGCGCACACGATCGAGCACCTCGGCGGGACTCGATCCGCCGTGGGGGATATCGCCGCCGTGATAGATCAGGTCGGGCGCAGTCTCGCGGAGGTCGGCGATGACCGCTTCGAATGCGGCGAGGTTGCCGTGAATATCGGAGACGATCGCGACGCGCATAAAAAAGCACCGGCGGCAAAGACCGCCGGCGTTAGCCGACTTTACTGCCCTCGTGAATCTCTTGCAGGCTCCAGACCCGAATCGGATCGCGCTTGCGGGCGGCGGCGCCTTCAGCCGCGGCGCGGGCGCCACTCATCGTAGTGATGCACGGCACGCGATACTGGACGGCGCTGCGGCGGATGGCCTTCTCGTCGAGAAACGCCGGAGCGCCGGTGGTCGTATAGATCGCCAGTTGGATCGCCCCGCCCTTGAGCAGATCGACCACATTCGGACGGCCTTCGTTCACCTTGAAAATCATTTTGCAGGTGAGTCCGGCGGCGCGCAATGCGGCGGCGGTGCCGCGCGTGGCCACGAGGTTGAAACCGAGCGCGGCGAACTTGCGCGCCACATCGATAGCCTCGCGTTTATGGTTGTCGTTGACGCTAATGAAGACGGTGCCCTTCTCGGGCAGCGGACTTCCGGCGCTGATCTGCGCCTTCAGGAACGCCTCGCCGAAGTTGATGCCCACGCCCATGACTTCGCCGGTCGATCGCATCTCCGGACCCAGCGCCGGATCCACGCCGGGGAATTTATTGAACGGAAACACCGGCGACTTCACGAAGACCTGCGGCACGGGCAGCACCCCGCTGGTGGGCACATCGTAGTCCTTCAGCTTGCGGCCCCACATGAGTCCGACCGCGATCTTGGGCAGCGGCACACCAGTCGCCTTGCTGACATACGGCACGGTCCGCGATGCGCGCGGATTCACTTCCAGCACGTACACGGTGCCGTTCTGGATGGCGTACTGCACGTTCATCAGACCGATTACCTTGAGCGCCTTGGCCAGCCTGACCGTGTAATCTTCGATGGTGCGCAGCGTGGCTTCGGGTAGCGATTGCGGCGGCAGCACGCACGAGCTGTCGCCGGAATGTACGCCGGCCTCTTCGATGTGCTCCATGATGCCGGCGATCAGAACGTCGTCGCCATCGGCCAGCGCGTCCACGTCGACTTCGGTGGCGTCCTCCAGGAAGCGATCGACCAGCACGGGCCGCTCCTGCGAGAACGTCACCGCCTCGCGCATGTACTGGCGGACCATCTCCTCGTCATACGCGATCACCATGGCGCGGCCGCCGAGCACGTAACTGGGCCGCACCAGCACCGGATATCCGATGCGGCGCGCGATGTCGCAGGCCTCTTCGACGCTGGTCGCGGTGCCGTTGGCGGGACACGGGATCTGCAACTCGTCTAGCAATTTGCCGAACAGCTTGCGGTCTTCGGCGAGATCGATATTAGACGGATCGGTTCCGATGATAGGCACGCCGAGCCGCTTCAGCGGTAGCGCAAGATTAAGCGGCGTCTGTCCGCCGAACTGGACGATGAGGCCGTCGGGTTTCTCGGTGTCGCAGATGTTGAGGACGTTTTCCAGCGTGAGAGGCTCGAAGTAGAGCCGGTCGCTAGTGTCGTAGTCTGTCGACACCGTCTCCGGGTTGCAGTTGACCATGATCGATTCGACGCCCATTCCCTGCAGGGCGAAGGACGCATGGCAGCAGCAGTAATCGAACTCAATTCCCTGCCCTATGCGATTGGGACCGCTGCCCAGAATCATGACCTTCTTACGATCGGTCGGGTCGGCCTCGCACGAGGTCTCGTAGTTGGAATAGAGGTACGGCGTGAAGCTCTCGAACTCCGCGGCGCAGGTGTCCACGCGGCTGAAGACGGCGACCACGCCCAGCTCTTTGCGGCGCGCGCGCACGTCCGTTTCGGCGACATTCCACGTCTTGGCCAGTTGCACGTCGGAGATGCCGAAGCGCTTGGCGGTGCGGAAAGTCTGCTTCGTGGCGGTGTCGAGCGTGAGCCCGGCCAACTCGCCTTCCAGGTCCACGACTTCCTTCATCTGCTCCAGGAACCACGGCTCGATGCTGGTCAGTTCGTGAATATCGGCGACGCTGTACCCGCACGACATGGCGAACCGGATGTAGTTGAGGCGGTCGGGCGTCGGGGTGATGAGCTTGTTGGCAATGAGGGCCTTGTCGAACTTGTCGCTGCCGAATGCCTTGCCGGTTTCGAGGCTGCGCATGCCCTTCCACAGCGCCTGCTTGAACGTGCGGCCGATCGCCATCACTTCGCCGACGCTCTTCATTTGCGTGCCGAGCGTGGTGTTCGCGCCGGGGAATTTTTCGAACGCCCACTTGGGAATCTTCGCGACCACGTAATCGATGGTCGGCTCGAAGCAGGCCGGGGTCTTTAACGTGATGTCATTCCGGATCTCGTCGAGGCGGTAGCCGACTGCCAGCTTGGCGGCGATCTTGGCGATGGGGAATCCGGTGGCCTTTGACGCCAGCGCGCTGGACCGCGACACGCGCGGATTCATCTCGATCACGACCATGCGCCCGTTGGCCGGGTTGATCGCGAACTGCACGTTCGATCCGCCGGTGTCCACGCCGATCTCCCGCAGGCAGCGGAGCGCGCCGTCGCGCATCATCTGGTATTCGCGGTCGGTCAGTGTTTGCGCCGGCGCCACCGTAATCGAATCGCCGGTGTGCACGCCCATCGGATCGAAGTTCTCGATGGAGCAGATGATGATGCAGTTGTCCGCGAGGTCGCGCATCACCTCGAGCTCGTATTCCTTCCAGCCGAGCGCGCTCTCTTCGATCAGCACCTCGTGGACGGGCGAGAGGTCGATGCCGCGCTGCAGGATTTCTTCGAGCTCTTCCTTGTTATATGCGATGCCGCCGCCCGTGCCGCCCATGGTGAAACTGGGCCGCAGGATGCAGGGATAGCCGATGCGCGCAGCGAAGTCGAGCCCGCCCGCGACGGTATTGACGAGCTGCGATTGCGGCGTCTCGAGCCCGATCTTATGCATTGCATCTTTGAACAGCAGGCGATCTTCGGCCTTCTTGATCGCGTCGATTTTCGCCCCGATCAGCTCGACGCCGTACTTCTCCAGGACGCCGGCCTCGGCCAGTTCCACGGAGAGGTTCAATCCCGTCTGACCGCCCACAGTGGACAGCAGCGCGTCAGGCCGTTCGCGGCGGATGATTTCCTCGAGGTACGGACGCGTGAGGGGCTCGACGTAAGTCCTATCGGCCAGGTCCGGGTCCGTCATGATGGTGGCCGGATTGGAATTGACCAGGATGACTTCGAAGCCGTCGGCGCGCAGGGCCTTGGCGGCCTGAGTGCCGGAGTAATCGAATTCGCAGGCCTGCCCGATGATGATGGGGCCCGACCCGATGATGAGGATGCGATGAAGGTCGTTGCGTCTGGGCATCCGTTATTGTTTCCCGCTCATGAGTTTTACGAAATCGTCAAACAGGTAATGGGAATCGTGCGGCCCCGGCGCCGCCTCCGGGTGGTACTGCACGCAGA
>Ga0105240_10014174_pt1 | contig 10888 bp, 10 predicted proteins | sample KBSC54metaG_FD_80426 | JGI IMG/M metagenome (GOLD analysis project Ga0105240, IMG submission 80426) | Corn rhizosphere microbial communities from Kellogg Biological Station, Michigan, USA - KBS C5-4 metaG | ecosystem: Host-associated > Plants > Roots > Rhizosphere > Soil | place: Michigan, USA...
CAGGTCTAATTCTAATTCCAGACACGTCACCCGCAATTGCAGGAGCTTTTGGTTGGACGGCACCACTTTCAATTAAGGCTCCCGTTCCAAGAATGTTAAAGTCCCGCTGTGCTCGATCACCAGCTGCCACACTTCCAGTTACAGTCTCTACTGCCGCGCCACCGACGCCGGCAAGCCCACCAATAACGCCACCAGGAAGTCGCATTGCTGCTTCGAAAGCCCGTGCAGCCGGTATGATTCCCAAAGCATTATAAACTGTCTCCGCAGTGTCGGAGAAGCCAAGATCATGGGCCTCTTTAAGAATTCTAGTAACCTCACTTTCAGTGCCAAAGCCCTCTTGAAATCCTGTACGAGCGCGCTCTAAAACACCACGGAGTTTCTCTTGCCCCGGTGCCGACTCCATCAGTGACGCGAAAGACGGGATACCAGCCGCGAGATTTCGTGTCACTTCGTCGGCGACAGACTGCTGTTTCACCTTATCGACCAATGGCGACACCGATTGAAGGTGATCGTAATCGTCATTTGAGACCTGCGCCGCCGCTGGGTTCCCATCCACATACTTCGCGATCGCCGGATTCTGTACAGCTTTAATCGCCGCCTGCGATTTCGCGTGAGCGTCATAGCCAGGGATATCTGTCTGTACGACTGAAGATGGAATGCCGGTCTGTTTGCTGATAGCGAGCGCCTTCGACGCCTCCTCAGCATTGTCATTCGCAGAAACCACGGCCTTTTGTTGTGGGCTCGGCCCAGCTAAAGGCGCAGAGTCCCATGTTCCGGTCGCCTTCGGTGCGGGCGTATCGACAGCTAGCGGTGCGCTATCCCAAGTCTCACTCAAGGCTTAATCCTCTTTTGCCCATCAGGCCCAATAAAAATAGAGTGGCGTGGAATTTCTGAATAGTGTGCAGCCGGATTATCTGAACGGAGCTGTATCGGAGTTTGGTCAGCAACAATCCGATAAGCACGATCAGAACGATCACCGAAAAGACTACCAAAATAACCAGGACCTGTGACAGTCGTTTTGAGTAATTGAATTCCAATTTCTCGCATCTCCTTGTCGGTTGGCGGTCGTTTCTTTTCTTGATAAAAATCATCGAGTGCTTTCTGAAATACGCCGGAGAATTTATTATATTCAGCATTTTTATTTTGGTCGGTGGCCGACTTGCCGATCTGAGCGTCATTCAACAGGGGCTGAATCGTGCTGAGCGCAGAATTCAACTTTGCGCCTTTATCAACCAGCGCCTTTCGATCCGCCTGCGTCTTGAGTAAAATGCTCTTTTGCGGTCGCGGTAAATCCTCATTCGAGACATCACGCGACATGAATTTATCAGGCTCGTTAATGCTTTCACCACGAAGGGTATCAAACCGCGATTGACGCTCGGCTGTTAATGGCACATCAGCAGTTGAGTTACTTCGCATTGCGTTATCAAATGACTTTTGCAGCATAGGTGGCGCCTGATCGTAAGCCTGTTGCGCCTTCGGTGACAAGTGATCGTAATCGACAACGTGATGGTCTGGATCAAACAGTTCGCGCTGCACAATATTGCGCGTCTGCAGTTGCATATCGCGCGCGCCTGCCTGCAGCACCGAATAATCCGTCTTAATTCGGTTCTGGAGCGTGTCAAGATATTTCGCCTGATTACCCGGATCATCAGGGAACACCTTAATCGCCTGCTCTTTCGCCTTCTCCAGCGCCGTTCCAAGTTGCGAAGTTGGATCGCTATCGCGCGGTTCGCCACCCCACCAGCTTAACTCAGTTTGTCGTCGATCTGCGACGCCTTGATTGAAAGTTCCACCAGCTTGGTTATATTGCGCGAAGTTCTGCTTGGCTCCTTCAAGGTCGCCGGACCGAATTTTGGTCCCAAGTCCAGAACTCGTCCAGGCCGATCCTGCGTTATAGGTGAGACTGATGAGCGCGTTCCTTGTCCCGGTCGGGAGTCCTGGCGCAAAGGTATCGACAATGTTTGCTGCGCGCCCCAACTCGGTATAAAGGCGCTGTTCGTAAACGGCTCGGCGCTGTTCGGGAGGTATGTTTTCGTCGCCGAGCTGGGCCTTCGTGCCGTAGCCGGAGGAGGTCTGTTTAAAATCGGCATAGGGCTTCTCCGAATAACCTTCGAGTTTCTTAAGACGCTCCGCAAGGGAAGGATCGACCAGCGCACCAGACTGAATAATGTGGTCAGAGTCAACGCGTGACTGTACGTTGATTATTTGCTGATTGATTGTGTCCTGCAACTTCAGTTGCGAAATGCCGTCAAGCGAGTCTTTATTCTTATTGAATAAATCGCGCGCTCGAAGAGGATCGTTGCGGGCCATTGATTGCAGTCGCGTCGTCCACGCACCACTAACAATAGTACGATCCATTTCAAGTTTCGTCTCTTCAGACGCACCTTGATAATCTGGAAGCGCGCGTTGCGAAGTCAAGGCAGTTTGTGTGGCCGAAAGAAACTGTTGATCGTCATCAGCGTTCTTTGCAATCGTGCTCATTGAATTAGCGGTGATCGAGCTACTCGTCGCTTTTTGATCGGCGCGGAACGCGGATGCGCTCTCACGGCCAGCGGCCTTAATTGAAAAACCCAGTTGCCGCGTGAAAAGCTGATCAAATTTCTTCTTCACATCAGGATTTTGCGCGTTTTGCAGCCCCTCTTCTCGGAGCGCCGCCGCATCTTCGTGAAACTGCGGTAACGCATTAACGCGCGCCGAGCCCTGCAGAGAATTATAATCGTCGGTCAGTTTTGAAAGTTTGATATCTTGATCGAGGAACAGTTTTTCGGAACTGGTTACGTTGGCGTCCTCCTGCATCCTCAGCGCGTGAGTTGCAAGCATATCGCCGGTGGACTCAAGCTGCCGGGCCAAGCCAAGTTTCGCCTGTCCAATTCCAGCGCCAAACGCCTCCGGCGTGGCCGCAGCTGAGGACTGATATCCGATGCCAGCAGACTCAGTTGGCGAGACCGAAGGGACAGTTGCAGTCGGGACGACTGGCATTAGAATACTCCCTTCTGCGAGTATCCAACCCATTTACTCGCAAAGCTGCTAGCCCCACCGAGCAGGCTCGTCGCCACCCCAAACTCACCAGCAGTCTTTGCGTTCTCGGCTGCCGACGTGTCAAGCGCCGACTCAGCCGTGAAATTCATACCCTGCGCTTTGAAACCGGCAGCGTTCTTCGCAGCGTTATTCAAAATAGTCAGGGTATCGAGGTGTCCAAGGTCCACCGCTGACTGTCGAATGTTCACATTCGTTCCTGAGCCGACATCGAGGCCGGAGGCGGCTTGCGTTACAAGTTGGGTTCCAACGAGATTTTTCGTTTTGAGGTCGTTCGCCTGCGCCTTGGCTTCACCGGCCTGAGTCGCCGCATCAGCATTCCGTTTCGCGATGATGGCATTATTATTGGCAACGGCAGCCTTGTAATTATAACTTGCGGCTTGGGCGTCCGCCGATTGTGCTGCACCCATTGCACCAACACCAGCCGACGCCGCGGACGCAACAAGTGAGCCAATCGCCAGTGTTTCAATGCCCACCTGAATACCTCATAACTATATATTCCCCGTCGTGGACTTCTTTGAAACCAATCCAGCGCAGCCAGTCGCGCGACTTCTCAAACTCACTATCGACCATCCCCACTACCGGCCCATAGTGCGCGGCCATCCACTGTACGAAGCGCTTCGACGCACGAAGGAGCGGAACCTGATGGGCCTCAATTAGTGGAGTGGTTAACATCCAAAGGCGACATTCGCCGAGGAGCGTCTCACTGTGCCCACCAAAGATCGCGGCCGGTTCGCCATCTACCAGGCAAACGAACGAAGGAAACTCATTCCGAAGGGCACGCTCAAGAAGCTCCACTGCATTTACCTGCAGCCTCTCAATCGTCCGCGCCTCGTGAAATCGCAGGTTCGACAGCACCTCAATTCCGTCATCTAACGTGGCCTTGCGAAACTCGATCATTTGCCGGTGTCCCCGACCTGAATTTCAGGGATCACGCCGAGGACGGTGACTGGCAACGGGTTGTCCTGCTGAATACAAACTTGGCCTTCAACAGTCCAGCCGCCTCCAATTATAATTCTGTCATCGCCGGTAAATAGCTCGATTGGAGTGCCAATTGTATTCAGGTTACGATCCTTAAACTCAGTTAGATCATCGAAAGTCTGACCCATCTTCAATCCGCGCGACTGGTCAACGCGAACTGTCATCGCGGAAATGTTCTTGCGTTTGCCCTGAATAGTCGGCTCGCCAATATCGAGATAAAGGGTCTGAAGTTGTGCCGTGTAAGCAAGACCAACGTGTATTTTTGAGCATGGTTGTGAGAGCGTTACCGCACCATTAAGAACGATTTTATCAGTGAACACATTCCCATCACCGAGGATCGTTACAGTTTCACCCTCCAAATGGTCGAGCCCCGACACAATTGAAACAGGCGTCGATATAGTCCAAGTACCGGTCGCTTGATTCCATACAATAACTGGATTACGAAACGAGTCTATGTCCTGAATTGGCCGTGTGATTGTGCAGTGAACTAAAGTCGGGCTCACATAATCGGTTATAGTGGCTATTCCATTTCCAGCTCTTATTACATCCCCCACATTATTTATGCTAAACACTGGCACACTGGTTTGAAACCCGACTCCAGTTCCAGTCGGCGCGGCAATAAAGAGATCAGCAGCTGGCGAGGTTGCTGTCGTTGACAGACCACAGTCAACAAAGAATGCATCCTCCGAGCCATATGGCATCAATCGAGTATGCATTCGTTCAATAAATGAGATGTATTGGCCACCAACATCACGCTGCACGATTGCATAAACAGCATTCTCTTGACCCTCTTGAATAGAAGAAATCGACTTGAATTTACCTTGCGTTTCGTGCTTGGCCCAGCCAGATATTTCCTGCTCTTTCAAATAGGTAAGCGAGAGCAATGCTCCGTCAGAGCGCACAGCCCATATGATTTTATTTGGCTCCTCCGCGTAGGTCCATTCCTTAATCGTAAAACCTGTAAATAAATGATTCGAGTACACCGATAAATCAGTACCAGTGTATATATTAACATAAAGATTGTAGGAGAGATCACGAACAACAGTACCTTTCTGTTGGATATACAGAATGTCATAATTGATTGTAAGCGGTTCAACATCAGCACACCCGTTGTAGGCCTGTGGCGTTGCGGTGATCGTGGCGGGAGAAAGGACCGCACCGGACGAGCCGCCTGAGACCTGCCACGCGCCGCTTCCGGTCAACATAATAAGGCCGCCAGGCATGGAAACCATGTACTTGATATTATTGACCTGGCGCGAGACCAAGGTTCCGGTGATTGAATCACTCGGCTGCACCGGGTTCGATATATCGAAATTCTTGAATTGCCCCGGTTTCGACATCCAAAAGGTTTCCGGGAACTGGTTACTTCCGGCGTAGACCTTTCGTTGTTGGTCGTAGGTGACTGCGATTGGATCATTTCCGGCGAGTGGATCGTTGTGGGTCGGCGGCGAGAATGTGAAGTCCGGCACGATATTTGTGTCAACGGCTGATGTGCTGGTTACGTCAGTCATAAAACCGTAAATCACACCGGCCGGAATTGGCGAGCCCGTCGCTTGCAGTGCTTTATACACGTTGTATGAAACGGCTCCGGCCACTGCAGGCCATGAAATTGCAACTGATCCAGCGGTCGTTGCAATATCGATCTTATTCGTGTCACCGCCCGGCGCGGAGGCAACAGATTCCTCGCCATTCGCATCCACTGCGGTTATCACATACGAGTAATTCGTGGTACCGACGGTAGCCGGTGAGACTGCGACGGTCGGTGTACCTGGAGCCACAATCGCGGAGCCGAGCGTGACCGCAACGAAGGACCACGCCGTATCGCCAGTGCGGGTTAGGTCATATGGTACATAGCTTGGATGACAAATCGTCATCACGTCAGCGGATTGTGTGAACTTCAACATCGCGAGATCAGCGGCCGCGTAGGGCGCAACCACCTCGAATACCGACGCCACGGTGCCGGAAGTGAACACACCGAAACCGGAGGTATTAACCGAGTTGCCGTTCCAATCAATCAGGCTAAAATTGTTCGCGTCAATCAGGTTCACGAAATAATCTTTATCATTTACCTGCGTCATACCAGCAGCGAGGACTAAGACCTGAACGCCGTTCGCGAACCCGTGTGCTGGGACGTTCAGCACTCCAGGGTTCGCGTTCGTTATCCCGACGATAGTCTGTGCGACATTTAAAACCTGTCCGCCATCTTTAATCACGCGCATGGCGAAGTTGCTGAATTCAAGAATGTAATTCTGTACCGTGCTGAATTGAAATGGGATCAGGCGCTCCGGGTTAGTTGAGTCCTTGCAGCGCGCTATCAATTCGAAGCCCGGTCGATTGCTCGCACCTCCACGATAGTCCACAAAGAAATTCAGCATTCGCGCCGCGCCGACGTGGTATTTCGACAGGTCTACACGCGCGTATAGGGTCGGTGAAAGTTCCCCGGCCGAAAACGAAGTTTGGATTACATTAGTACTCATATCGTTCCATACAGCGGCCCAAATGGCGCAATATATCCTACACCAACTCCCCACAGGTTCGCGCTGTCCTCGCGAATCGTGATCCAGTCGGGCATGTTATCGATAATCGTGAGGCCCTCGTTCCCGTCAGAGGCACGAGCCTGAATTATAACTGCGTTGGCGGCCACGAACTTCGAGTTCGCCAAGGCGACTTGCCCCGTCAACGCAATCGCGAGCTTCGCTGCAAGCGCCTGCACCAGCGCCTCAACGAACTGCGCGCCGAACAGCGTCGGATCGGTGATCCGCATAGTGTAAACGCCAATGGCCTGGAACTGATTCGTCAGTACCACGTTCTTTTGCTGGCCGTTCGCGTCAGCGTCGGTGCCGACTCGAAATGGCGCGCCAGGGCCGACCATGAACGGGTAGGTGTTATTGCCGCCGCTAGTGAATGGAGTACCGACGTAAGTGTTCTGAATCTGCTGCACGATCCGCGACATCTGGATACAGTCGGTCGGATACGCATACTCGTACAGCCACGGCGGCGATGGAAATGCGGGCGACCACTGGTTCGCGGTCGAAGCCGGATTAGTGGGCGTCGAAGGCGCGCTCTTCAGCAGCGCCAAATACGCGGTCTTCTGCGCGAAGTTCCAATACGCCATTTGCAGAACTTCATCGCGCGTGTCGGCGTAGATCAAGTTGCAATTGCGCGCCTCCACTGATTGTTCAGTAAGCGCCGCGATTGAGGTACGGGTGCCGATTGCCTGAAGGGCGCGGTTACAAATGGTTACTTCGGAGGCCATTTTTATCTCACATCGTTCATCAGAGCGGCTTGGCAGAACGTGGCACTGCGGCAGGAGTACGATAATATATCCACGGCTCCAGCGGTGGTTGTCAAAACCGGCGCGGTACCACCGGCGAACTTAAATATACTATTCCAGACAGTCGTTCGTGCTCCAGTGCCGTCCTGAATAAATGTGATTGATCCGGCCTTACCAATCGTGACGTTACTTAACGTCATCGTAGTAATGTTGCCGGTCAATGTTATCGCAGTATTCTTGAACGTGGAGAAATCGAAGGTGGTTGTGGCTCCGAACGTCGTTACAGTTTCGGCCTGCCAAAGAACGCCAGCCTGAATAAATTTATCGGAGGTCCCGGCAAGCATTTGCCCGTTCGTGGCAACGTCCTTACAAAGCGGAACCACGCCGACGCCGCCACCAGCTACAATCGTACCAATCGCGCACGGAGTGACAATACTGCCACCGCCGCCACTGCAAGCGGCAGCAACCCAGGTTCCACCTAAAGAAACAAGGCAATTACCATCGGCACCAGGATTAATTGCGGCAAATCCAACAACGCCAGGACCACGCCCCAACGGGACGGTTCCACTTGGAACCTGCCACTGTGCCGCAACTGGCCCCGCGAGCGCCGCTAAAATAAATGCAAGAATAATCCTTTTCATATCGTATCCCACCCCGACATATCATTTAGTGGTGAAAGAATAACGGCGCCTTCACCCTGACCACCACTAACAATCAGTGACGAAAGCCCGTCGATCTTCTGTGAGCCGAATGGCGTCACCGTCATATCAAAGCCGAAGTTGCGATTCTTCAAGATCAAATCGAAGCCACCGTAAGGGAGAGTCATCCACAGGGCCAGGTCCGGCAGGTCTAACACAAAGGCGGCGGGTGTTAACTGCTGGATTATTACGATCACGTCGAAGGGTAGAATTGAAACGATGCCGTTCGCAGTCACAATCCTTTTCTGATTGAGCGGACGATATACCTGCCCGAAAGTCGGACCATAATCAACCTTGCCATAGATTGTCGGTGACCCGAGAATTGAACCTAGACCTGGAGTACTCATTTAAATTTCCTCAAGCTGGCCATCCACAAGTATATCCTGTAAGTGGCGTATCAACGAAGGGACTAGCTCCAAAATTTGCAGTTAACACTCTCCCCGGAGAGCCACCAAACCCACCAAAGGTACATGCTGGTTGCATTGGAACAGATGGAATTGTAACTCCAAAAGCAAGAGTTAGTGGGTCAGCGCCCATGTGCCCATTCCATAACCCACCTGGGTTACGCACCCACGCTAAAAGATTATCTAAATCAACAGCCCATTCAATTACAATAGGGCCACCAGTAATACCAGTCGAGCCTACAAGAGTTGTATTGGAAAAGATATTGGTTGAACCAGTCCCGGTTTCGAGCCAAACTCCACCAAAACCATTACTACTAAATTGTATGTAGTTTCCAGACGGTGGCATAATGCCATGGCCCTCACGAAAACCACCGCCTGGCGAGGGCGCTATAATTTCATAGTAGTATTTACCGGCGCTTCTCGAGCTGATAGTGCGCGCGCCTTGGTCACTGCTAGTCCCACCAAGGTTTGTGACGGTAAGATTACCTCCAGATAGCGCAACATTGTGCTGAGTTGCTGGGTCGAATGTAGTTGGGATAATGGGCGCACAAGTACCGCTTGGTGAACCACAAAATGTTGGAAGACAAGACTCAAGTTGCGCCTGTGCATGATGAATGATAATCGCTGGGGCGGTGAAAACAGCAATCTTAAAAATTCTGCGCCGTGTAATTAACACTATAGACCCCATTTAGCTTTAAGCGAGTTATATAAAGTCGTCACGTCCGTCGAATTGGTGAAATTAGTGGAAATACCGGCCTCGCTAACTGCACCATCCCACCACTCGGTTTCATGAACGCCACCCCCGAGGCAGGCGCTTCCATTAGTACCCCAATTACCCGATTGCGTCCCAGTCGTACTTGCAACGCCATTGATGTATAAAGTCATTACGCCTGATGAATTTACTGTCCCGATCATCACAAACGGAGTCAGTAGCGTGACTGACATGTTGCCGGTATCGACAAGATTTCGCACCATATGGAGCGAATTAGCTCCATTATTGCGCTCTACTTCCCATGAGTGTACATCGTTAAAATCGTTGGTTGCCCCTGTGTATGAAATTGCCCTACCAAAAGTGGTGGTGGCGGTCGCCATAAAAGAAACAGTCCAAAAAGTGAGGGTATTCCCGGTCCCCATCGGGAAACTAAACGGTGTGCAAAGAATTTGAGTAGATGCCCGAGAAAACAGCACCGATGGGCGGCTGTTTAGCCCAGTAGCACTATAAGTTGGTTTATTGCCCGCACCGGCTAAACTATTACCTAGACCGCTCAAGTCAGCCCAACTGGTTACAGTCGAGCCGGATAGTGTCAGGCTCGAAAATACACTAGAATCCCACCATCCAACCACCCCGCCTATAGGCGGGCCAGGCGATGATGAGGAAACTGAGCAAAACCCTGGTGAGCATCCATTGAATTGAGCGCTCGCCGACAGCGGTAATAAGAGCATAAGAACTAGAAATAAACGCCTCATGACAGATCGGTTCCAGTTAGGTAAATATCACAAGTGGCAGCACTTCCGGCCGCCGTGGTCAGCGCGAAATAAGTTGTGTTGATTGCATAGCGATTAGTTGCAATTCCAGCAGCCAACGTTGTCATCAGAACAAGGGCTGAAGTTGTGAGCGAGCTATAGGCTTGCGTGGCCGCAATCAACGGCGTGCCGCCCTTGCTGGTCGCTGGATAGAACCCGCCTACAGCCAGCGTCAAGGTGCCCGTGCAATTCGTTATCAGAACTGATAGCGGGACCCATGCCGTGATGGCTGCGGGAATAGTGCAAGCCTGATCCGCCGTCGAATTCATATTCGCGGTGCGGATTGAGCACAGAACCCGGTTCGCGCCAGTCGTGGTATTGTTGATGGTGACGGCCCCGCCGGAGCCAAAGCCCTGGGCTAAGGCAGAAGTGCACAGGCTGAATAGAAGTGCGAAGAGGATTAATCGCTTCATTACCACACCGTACAGGAAAATTTGTGTGAAGTGGTGGCGGCAATCACGGACAGCGCCGTGTTAATGCCCATTCCAATCGGCGAAGTGAATGACGAAAGACCTGCGAAGGTTGTGGCTGTGGCCGGGGCCAATGGATAAGATGCCGTACCATTAGCTGCCGCAGTAGTAGTGAAGGAAACCCACATTACTTCAGAAGTGTCGATATTGGCGATGGTAAAACCATGACGTGTTGCGGCAGCAGTGAAGGCATTTTGGGCAGTACCGCCTGAAGTGACGGTCCCCGAACAATCAGTAAGCGTGGTGTTGACGGTGCCCAGCACAGGCAAGCCAGCCGTGGTCGTTGCTGTGCCGCCGACTGCCGTGACGTTGGTCGCAGTACCCTGTGTACCGACCGGCGGTTGCGACGAGCCTGCAGACGCATTGAGCGTGAAAGTTTCCGGACCACCACCGATCGCAGTCAGATTGACACGGACACTCTGATAACCGGCCGACTGACAGGTCCATGTGCCGTTGGCGGTACCGCCGGTAACAAGCGCGCCGGTTGAAGGCACTACGCAA
>Ga0105240_10014176_pt1 | contig 10888 bp, 12 predicted proteins | sample KBSC54metaG_FD_80426 | JGI IMG/M metagenome (GOLD analysis project Ga0105240, IMG submission 80426) | Corn rhizosphere microbial communities from Kellogg Biological Station, Michigan, USA - KBS C5-4 metaG | ecosystem: Host-associated > Plants > Roots > Rhizosphere > Soil | place: Michigan, USA...
GGTGTAATCAAGGAAATCGCGGCCGATGCCGCAATAATTGAGCAGCGTGTTGCCCTTGGCTGGAGCTCCGTAGCCGGCGATGGTGCTACCCGAACGTTTGATTTCGATCAGTAGCGACAGCAGGTTTCGCTTGGTCTCCTTCACCTGCTCGGCAAACGTGGCGTACGTCTCCAATTTGTCCAGACCGGCGTTCCGTTCGCAGGAACGCAATGCCTCCACGCGTGCAGAGACCGGCTTTGAATCGTCCTGCGCGTGCCGTCCGAAAATTCGTAACGACCCGCCATGCGTGGACAATTCTTCAACGTCGAATAACACCAGTCCGTGTTTGGCCAGAACCTTTTCTACGGTGAGGAACGAAAAATACGAAAAATGCTCGTGGTAGATAGTATCGAATTGATTTCCCTCCATGAGTCTCAGCAGGTGAGGAAATTCCAGGGTGATCACGCCTGTGGGTTTCAGGGCGATCTTCATTCCGCGAACAAAATCATTGAGTGCGGGAACGTGCGCCAGGACGTTATTGCCAATCAGCAGATCTGCCGCGTGTCCTTCGGAAACCAGGCGGCCAGCCAGCGCCGTGCCAAAGAAATCGACCCGCGTGGGTACTCCGGCCTTCTCCGCCACCTCGGCGACGTTGCGCGCCGGTTCGATTCCCAGAACCGGAATTCGCATCTCGACGAAGTTCCGTAGTAGATAGCCATCGTTGCTGGCGATCTCGATTGCCTTGCTGCCGGAGGAGAGCGAAAATCGCTCGGTTACCATTTGGGCGTATTGCCTGGCGTGCTTCAGCCAAGTGTCGGAGTACGATGAGAAATAAGCATAGTCGCTGAAAATCTGCTCCGGCGAGCCGTAGTCCTCCAACTGAACCAGCAGGCACGATTCACAAACCAACGCGTGGAGCGGGTAGTACGGCTCCATGCTGCGAAGTTGGTCGTCTGTCAGATAGGAGTTCGATAGGGGCGACATTCCAAGATCCGCGAACGAATGCGCCGGTGGGGTGCCGCAAAACCTGCAATGTGCGTTGGCCATGTGGAAAGTTAACCGATTGCCTGACGCATAGCGCGGTCCGCGGCTCGCGAGTACGCGTCAATCTGCCGAATGGTGAGTTCGTTCATATTTTTGCTTTCCTGTTTTGCCCGGTACCACTCAACTAGCGAATCGATTGCTTCATCCAGCCTCCAACGCGGGTGCCACCCCAGTTCGCCGAATGCCTTGGCGCAATCCAGTTTGAGGTATTTCGCCTCATGCGGATGATTTCCTTCCTGAGCGATCCAGCCGGCATTACCTTCCCACTGCGACAGGATCCGTTCGACGATCCACGAAACCGGCCGCGCATCTTGCAAACTGGGGCCGAAGTTCCACGCCGAAGCAAACGCTGACCCACCGCAAAAAAGACGTTCGGCCAGCAGAATGTATCCTGCGAGCGGGTCTAGTACATGTTGCCACGGGCGAACGGCGTGTGGATTCCGAATTTGCACCGGCTGCCCCGCCAGCAGAGCTCGGATGATGTCGGGAATCAACCGGTCCTCCGCCCAATCGCCACCACCGATCACGTTGCCGGCGCGCGCCGTGGCGATGGCGGTACGGTGTTCGGCGTAGCGCGCGACCGGAAAGTACGAATCACGATAGGCCGATGTCACCAGTTCCGCGGCCGCTTTACTCGAACTGTAGGGATCGCGCCCGCCTAATGGATCGCACTCGCGATATCCCCATACCCACTCGTTATTTTCATAGCACTTGTCGGTCGTCACGCTGACAACGGCGCGCACTGATCCGGCCATTCTGACGGACTCCAGTACGTGCGCGGTACCCATCACATTGGTGGAATATGTTTCGAGAGGGTCTTTATAGGAGCGCCGAACCAACGCCTGAGCGGCCAGATGAAATACCACGTCCGGCTGCGCATCGACCAGTGCCGCCCTTAGTTTTTCAAAATCGCGGATGTCGCCGAAAATCGACCGCATTCCGTTTTCAACGCCGCAGTCCGCGAACACGCCGGGTGTAAGAGGGGGAAGACTATAGCCGGTCAGATCGGCACCAAGCTGTTTCAACCAGACGCACAGCCAGGCGCCTTTGAAACCCGTGTGGCCCGTGACAAAAACGCGTTTCCCTTTCCAAAATTGAGTACTTACCACGTTTTCCATGGAGCCTTTCCGGAAGTCCACAGATCCTCGAGATAGATCTTGTCCCGCAGTGTGTCAAGAGGTTGCCAGAAACTTCGATGCTGGTAAGCGGAAAGCTCACCAGTCCGAGCCAGTGTTTCCAGCAGCTCGCGCTCTAAAACGGAATGGTCGCCCTCGATCAAATCGATGACCTTCGGCGACATGACAAAAAATCCTCCGTTAATCCACGCGCCATCACCCGGTGGTTTTTCCTGAAATTTCTTCACGCGGGAGCTATCCAGGTCGAGGGCCCCGAAACGCCCCGCCGGCTGCGCGGCCGTCACAGTCGCCAGCGTTTTCTGATCCCGATGAAACCGGATCAGGTCGGTAACATTGACGTCGCTCAATCCATCCCCGTAGGTAAGGCAGAAAAATTCTTCATTTTCAACGTACCGGCGCACCCGCCGCACCCGGCCGCCGGTCATGGTTTGCTGTCCCGTGTCCACCAGGGTTACCTGCCAGGGCTCGGCGTGCTTCTCATGTACGTGCATCTCATTGGTCTTCAGATTGAAGGTTACGTCGGCGGTGTGAAGGAAATAATTGGCGAAATACTCCTTTATCATGTAACCCTTATAGCCGAGGCAGATGATGAATTCGTGGATGCCGTAATGAGAGTAGCTCTTCATGATGTGCCAAATCACGGGCATCCCGCCGACTTCCACCATCGGTTTGGGCCGCGTGGTGGTTTCCTCCGCAATACGGGTTCCCAGCCCGCCGGCGAGAATCACAGCCTTCATCCCTAACCCTCCCCTAATGACACAAGATCATTATAGACAGGCTTCGTAAGATCCCCGTTTCTTAGTCCCGGCCATCTGGACGCGTGTTATACTGAGGCCCTGAAATGAATACCAAAACACTCTAACTTTGAGTGTTCGGCGCCTGTTTTGCCAATTAAAATCGTTTCGAAAAAAATCCTTTTTTTCTTACTCTGCTTGACCGCCTTGTGCGGCATTGTCGCCTATAGCCGGGCATTCTCTAATTATGCCTTCTACGACGATGAAGGCACCATGATGATGACCCTCAAGCGGTTCTTCGACGGGATGCCTCTATACGATCGGGTGGGCGCGATCTATGGACCGGCATTCTATTTGTTCGAGTGGACCATGCACCGATTTATGGGCCTACCCCTCTCGCACGACTCCGTTCGCTTTGTTTCGGTATTCGTCTGGCTATTGACCACGGCCCTGGCCTTCTTGATCGTCTATAAGATCACGCGGTCTGTGACAGTTGCCGCACTCACACACTTTCTTGTCTTTCGGACCATGGCTTTCATGGGGACGGAAACAGCGCACCCGCAGGAGATCTGTATTTTACTCCTCGTGGCGGCGGTGTTTGTAGCTTGCTATGACGACAAACGTGTTTTCCTCGCACTCTCGTTGGGTGCTCTGAGCGCGACTGCTTTTTTAGCCAAGTTGAATCTCGGCGCGATGCTGCTCCTTGGATTGAGTATGGCGGCTGTTGCAGCACTCAAACCCAGCCGCTTGCAGCGATTGACTTTCGTTGCGGTTGTCTCAGCCGCCGTCGCATTTCCACTTGTTCTGATGCGAGTGCACCTACCTCACGGCTCGACTCTCATATTCTGGCTCGTCGCAGAGATTTCAATTGTCGGGGCAGTACTCGCCATTACCAGAACAAGTGTGCCTGCAAATTTAGCCTGGCGCGACGTGGCGATCGCAAGCGCGGGATTTGGGGCGGTGGTTCTTCTCATGTTGGCATTTGTCTTTGCCCATGGCACTACACCCGGAGGGATCGTGCATTGGACGCTCGTTTTGCCGGCGACGAGATTTGCTCAGCACACGGCCCCCACCCCGGTCGACGACATCGCTTTTCCAGTGGCGCTCTTGGGCCTGTCATTAGGCATTTATTTCCGCGTAAAACCAAGAAGGGGCGCCGCGCTTGCTGTAGTGAAACTGATTTTTTCGTTGGCAGCGATATCGTCCTGCGTTTTCGGTTATCAGTTTCGTCTGTTCGCGCTTGCGCCTTCTTTCCTATGGTTCGTGATACTCCGCCCCGAAGACTCTCATCCTGACGGGAGCACTTTTTCCCGCATGGTATTGGCTTGTGTCGGCGTGTTGCAAATTCTATATGCCTATCCGGTTGGGGGTTCACAGCAATCCGTCGCCTCGATACTGATTCTCATCGCAGCGATCGTGTGCCTCGCCGATGCCTGGAGTGAGCTCGAGGCGTGGCGGCCGGCGCTGCTCCGCGTTCCTTCGGTGGCGCTGCGAATCTCGGTGGCGGTTTGTACCCTGATCCTGATGGCGGACATGGCGGTAGCTGCGCGGGCATATAGGAAATACAGAAGCCTGACGCCTTTGAACCTCGCCGGAGCAGCCCGGGTTCGACTGCAACCGCAGGAAGTCGAATTCAGGCAGCAAATTGTAAGCAGGGCATTGTCGTCATGCACCGCATTGCTCACAGTACCCCACTTATTCAGCTTCAACCTGTTCACCGGCTTGCCCGCTCCTGAGAGAATTTATTCCAGTGGAATGATCGATCTGAACAAAGCTGAGCAGGAACAGATCGCAAAGGAGTTTTCCCGCCAGCCTCGCGGCTGTATCCTTTACAATGAAGATAATCTCAAGTTTTGGAGACATGATCGCGATTTTTATTCCGAGCCCCTGGTTCACCTGGCGCTAACAGACTTTCGGACAGTGTTTGAAGACGCGGGATATCAGTTAAAGGTTCGAAAGTGAATTGACAGTCCGGTTGCCGTAAGCGGCCCGTTATGAAATACTGAAAGGTCGGGCTCGGTCGGAGGAGTTCGTTTATTTCTGCGATGCCCACATCCAGCGCGAACGGTAATGTCGCAGGCACGTATCACCGGTTGACCCAACGTCCGCGGCCGAACCTTATTTCCATCGTAATTCCGATCTACAACGAAGAGGAATCGATTCCAGCCCTGCTTGCGCGGGTGCGCGGTGTCATGGATCGCCTGCCTGCCCCCAGTGAACTGATCCTGGTGAACGACGGAAGCCGCGATCTTAGCGCGGACCAGCTCTTTCGCGCCGCCCAGGAAGATTCAACCATCAAGGTGCTCTCGCTGGCCAGGAACTTCGGACACCAGATCGCCGCCACCGCCGGACTGGACCACGCCCGTGGCGACGCCGTTGTGCTGATGGACGCGGATCTCCAGGACCCCCCGGAGTTGATTCTCGACATGTTGGACCGCTACCTGGAGGGTTACGATGTCGTCTACGCGCACCGCGTAAAACGGGTCGGCGAGAGCGTCTTTAAGCGCGCCAGCGCATGGGTATTCTATCGCGTCATGCGAAAATTCGTGCACAAAGATTTGCCGACAGATGTCGGCGACTTCCGCCTGGTCTCACGAAACTGCCTCGACGCCCTGAAGAGCATGCGCGAGACGCACCGGTTCTTGCGTGGCATGGTCTCGTGGGTGGGTTTTGCCCAAACATCGGTGGATTTCGTCCGTCCGCCCAGAATGGCCGGCGAAACGAAGTATCCGTTTTGGAAGATGATGCGCTTCGCCTGGAACGCCGCTGTATCTTTTTCGCCCGCGCCGTTGAGGATTAGTTTCGGATTCGGCGTCCTGCTTGCAGTCACCGGAATTCTCTACGGAATATACGCGGTGGTTCGCGCCGCGTTTGGCCTTTACGCCGTTCCGGGCTGGACCTCCAGCGTCGTTCTGATCTGCATAGTCAATGGGGCGACCATGATTTGTATCGGCCTGCTCGGCGAGTACGTGGCGAAAATCTTCGAAGAAGCCAAGGGCCGGCCGCTGTATATTATTGCTTCCAGCGCGAACACCGGCGCCACATCCCACTCCTGCACCGCCAACTGCGAGCACCTCGAACGGACGCAGACTTCTGAAGGCCGCACTGCTATGACGTCGCGAGATTAACTGATAATGTCGGAAAATCAAATAAGAGATGAGGCGCTTTTTCACGACCAGTGGGCGCTGTCGACCGGATTGGACCAAAGAAAGGTCCTCGAATGCTTCGAAGCTCCCACGGCGATGGAGAATAAATTCATTCTCCGGCAAATGGGACCTCTCCAGGGCAAGACGCTGCTGGACCTGGGGGCCGGCCTCGGCGAATCATCCGTTTACTTCGCCCTCAAGGGAGCAACCGTCACTGCGGTGGACGTCTCGCCTGAGATGGTTCGGACCACGGTGGAACTCGGCCGTCACTACAACGTCGAAATCGAGGGGATCGCCAGTCCGGTTGAGCACCTCGACATCGGAACACGGCAATTTGACATCGTCTACGTCGCAAATACGATTCATCACGTGGAAAACCGAGCGGCGCTCTTCGATCAGATCAATCGGGCGCTAAAACCTGGAGGACGGTTCTTTTCGTGGGATCCGATCGCATACAATCCGGTGATTGGAGTCTACCGGCGCATGGCCACGGAAGTCCGAACGGTCGACGAGTCGCCACTAACGACCGCAGATTTGCGTCTGGCGAAACAGCATTTCAAGAATGTACAGCACAGAGAGTTTTGGATCTCGACTCTCGCGCTGTTCATTAAGTACTACATCTTCGATCGGCTGCATCCAAATGCCGACCGCTATTGGAAGCGGATTCTAGGTGAGACCCCGAAAACGCTGGGATGGTGGATGCCCCTGCGCGCGTTGGACCAAATTTTCACGCGGCTTCCGCTTGTCCGATGGTTAGCCTGGAATATGGTGATGTGGGGTGAGAAAAAGACCTAGGGTGAGTATTGGGGCTAGGGCTGAACTACGGCGAGTCCTTATGTTCACTGAAATCGCTGTCGCCGCTGAGTGGAGAAGAACCTGCAATGTCCATCACGCGGCATGCCGCATCACCGGCTCCTACCGTTCAGTTCAAGCCTGCAGCGCCTCCCTCGCCGACATCCCTTGAGCTGGCCTCAGCCAATTCCATTGCCGCAGCGATTTTTTTCATCCCCGCCCCAAGACTCGACGTAAATGCCGATTGCACCTGCGCCACGTATGCCGCGGCATTCTCTCCCTGAAGAACGATGTGCTGCGTGAGCCGCGTTCCCCCATCAGCGATCCCGTCGAACCGCCACTCGAACGACATGGCCGCCCGGTCCAAAACCATCTCAAGTGTGTACGACCCCGCCGGATTGACTTCCCGTAGTTCCCAATGCCGCGTTTCTTGCCCCGGCGCCCGAGTCGTTCCGCGCGACCCGGCCATGAAAGGCCCATCCAACTCGAACTTGGCGGGCGGGTCGTCCCAGTTCGCCACATTGGTCATATAAGCCCACGCGAAAGCCGGACTCGCGTTCGCGTCAACGGAATACGCAATCTCCCATGCAACGCCGTTCACAGTCCACCTGCCTGCCGCACCTAACCCCGCACAACATCCGCCCGGCAAATCACCGACGTCCCTCGTACACCCGCAGGAAGAAAAGAATAATCAGCCTGAATCACCCTCGACATAAGCGCATGGAACCACCGCGGCCCCGAAGCCTCAATCCGCGTAGGCCGTTTCCCCTGAGTCAACAAAACCATCCGCGCCGGCAGATAAAGCAACCGGTACATATATCGCAGATCCTTCACAGCCAGCCGCGAACGCTCCACCGTCTCCCGCAGACTGGCCAGCGTATAACGCCGGTAGTGGCCATAATGTTCATCGTAGTTAGACCACAACTCAGGCCGCGCAGGCACCGTGATGATAAACGTCTTCAGACCAGGAAACTGATCCGCCAACGTGCACAAAAAGATCTCCGGCTCGGCCAGATGCTCAATGACGTCGCCCAGCACAATCACATCGATCGATCGGCGAAGCTGAATCGGCAAATCCTCCGCCCGCGTAGCGGAGAATATTCGAGAACCCAGCGCTTCCGGGACGGTAACCTCGGCCAATTCCACCCCATAACAATCGGCGCCGTGCTCCACCAGGTAATTCACCAGGATGCCCCGCCCGCATCCCACATCCAGCACCTTCGATCCCTTCGCCGCCTGGATCTGGCGCATGATGATGCGATTCCGGCCAATATGCCAGTACGTATCCTCAACGCCCGGCGGGTATGCTTCCGCGTACTGATCACCGCTAAATTCGGTCTTACTGGCCACGTCACAAGCATTTTAGCAGGGAGGAACTGATAAACTAGGAGTTTCCAATCATCACAGGGAGCCGATTCCAGAAATTATGCAAGCAACCCAAATCCGCCCGGGCATGGTGATCAAGTACAACAACGACCTGTACTCGATCTTCAGCATGGTGCATCGCACGCCCGGCAATCTCCGCGCCTTCGTCCAGGTGAAAATGCGCAACCTGCGCAACGGGTCCATGATGGACAACCGGTTCTCGTCCACCGAGAATGTCGAACGCGCGATGCTCGAGGAAATCGAGTTCGAATACCTCTACGATGACGGCGAGTTTTATCACTTCATGAACACCGAGAACTACGAGCAGATGCACCTCACCAAAGCCATTCTCGGGGATGCAACGGACTTCCTGACGCCGAACCTGAAGGTAAAGGTGGAGTACTACGAAGGAAAGCCGATGAGCGTGGAATTGCCGCCCACCGTCGACCTCACTGTGCTCGAAACCGAACCGGGTCTGAAAGGCGCAACTGTCTCGAATGTGACGAAAGCGGCCAAGATGGAGACCGGCCTCATGGTGCAAGTACCGGCCTTCATCAACGAAGGCGAAAAGATTCGGGTCAGCACCTCAGAGGGCGCTTACCAGGAACGGGTGAAGTAACTCACGCCTGGTACACAGTCGTAGTCGCCGCTTCCAGGCGATGCGGCTCTTGCGGCATCACAATCCAAGCCACGATGTACGCGATCAGCCCGGGCAGCGGCGGCGTGAATGTCAGGATTAACCAAATCAGCCGGACTACCGTCACATCCACACCCAAGTAGTGCGCAAAACCTCCGCACACTCCGGCGATCTTCTTGTCGTAGATCGATCGCATCAGACGCCTCGGCTCCGCATACTCCGGCCGCGGTGCGTTTGCCGTCGCCGTTCCACATTGCGAACAGTAAGCGCATTTATCATCCATCGAAACACCGCATTTTGTGCAGAACATCTGGTCTCCTCTCTATGATGACGAACGAAACTGGCGGGAATAAGTTCCGTTCCATCTGGGATGATTGATTTTAGAGACATTTATCATGCTAATCAAGATTCCCAAGGGATGGGAGATTCCCGAACGCGAAGCCACTCCTGAGGGTATCTATCTGAATCGACGGCGGATATTACTGGGAGTTGGTTTCCTCGGCGTCCAAAGCCTTCTTCGAGCCGCCACGGAAAGCACGGTCCCCTACCCTGTGCACAGAAATCCCGAGTTCGTTCTGGACCGCCCCATCACAGCGGAACAAGCTGCTACCGGCTATAACAATTTTTACGAGTTTCACGGCACCGACAAGGAAGCCGTGAAAAACCTGGTCGGCAAATTTGTAACGCGCCCTTGGACGGTAGAAGTCACCGGCCTCGTCAAAAAGCCACAAACACTGGATGTCGACAACCTCGAGCGCTCTATGCCCCTCGAAGAGCGCCTCTACAGGCATCGCTGCGTGGAGGCCTGGGCAATGGCCGTGCCGTGGACAGGCTTCCCGTTCTCGGAAATTGTGAAGCTCGCGGAGCCGAAGCCGGAGGCAAAGTTCGTACGATTCATCAGCGCCAAGAAAGTCAAGGAAATGCCTGGTGTCCCGTCGCAGCCCTGGTATCCTTGGCCGTACTTCGAAGGATTGCGAATGGACGAAGCCATGAATCCTCTTGCGTTCGTCGTCACGGGACTTTACGGAAAGCGGCTACCGAAGCAGAACGGCGCGCCCATCCGCATGGTGCTCCCATGGAAGTACGGCTACAAGAGCGCGAAGTCCATCGTGAAAATCGAGTTCGTGAAAAGCCAGCCGCAGACGTTCTGGCATCAGGTCGCCGCCGATGAATACGGCTTCTACTCCAACGTGAATCCGAACAAGCCGCACCCCCGCTGGTCCCAGGCCGTCGAGCGATTGATTCCGAACATGGAGCGCCGCCAGACCATGATGTACAACGGCTACGAAAAATGGGTTGCCGGAATGTACAACGGCAAAGAATCTTAGAACCTCCGAGCGGCCCGGCAGTCTCTAACAGATATGCCATCACGAACAGCAGAAGCAGAATGGAAAGGAAAACTCCTCGACGGAAAGGGCCACATCAAAGTAGGTAGCGGCTCCTTTGAGGGCCCATACGATTTTCGTGGCCGCACGGCCGACGGCGCAGGCACGAATCCCGAAGAACTGCTCGGCGCCGCGCACGCCGGTTGTTTCTCCATGGCCGTGGCCGCGGAGCTAACGCAGGCGGGCTTCACGCCGGAGCGCATTCACACAACAGCGAAAGTACATCTGGAAAAACAGCCCGAGGGTTTCGGCATCCCGCTGATTGAACTGGAAACCGAAGCGTCCGTACCCGGCCTCACGGTAGAACAATTCGAAAAGTACGCGCAGACGGCCAAGAAGGGATGCCCCGTTTCCAAGGCACTGGCGGGTGTTGAGATACGCCTCAACGCGAAGCTGGTATAACTGGTTCAATGCCGGTAAACAGAAGAACCTTCAAATCAGTGAAAGGAAATTCGAAGACGGAACAAGCGCGGAACGGAGTCGCGGAGTGGGCCGTCACGATCCTCGTGCTTCTTTTTGGGACAACAACGTTGGCACAGGCGTTTGTAATCCCGACCGGCTCCATGCAAGACACCCTTCTTATCGGCGACCATCTTTTGGTGGACAAGTTGGCCTATGCCCCAGCCGGTTCGCTCAGCAAGCATTTGCTGCCCTATCAAGAGCCACGGCA
>Ga0105240_10014178_pt1 | contig 10886 bp, 3 predicted proteins | sample KBSC54metaG_FD_80426 | JGI IMG/M metagenome (GOLD analysis project Ga0105240, IMG submission 80426) | Corn rhizosphere microbial communities from Kellogg Biological Station, Michigan, USA - KBS C5-4 metaG | ecosystem: Host-associated > Plants > Roots > Rhizosphere > Soil | place: Michigan, USA...
AGCCCTGCGACCAGGCCGGCGCCGACGATATAAAGCAGAAGCTGCCAGTCCCGGACATAATGGAATTCTATCGGCAGCCCCAGAACGTGATCGAACAGAGGCAGCAATATCTCGGTAAGCGCCAGCGCAAGGGCCAGTGCGATCATCGCAGTCACCAGGGCTTCACCCAGCAGCTGCACGATCAATTGCACCCGTTTGGCTCCGACGACCTTGCGCAGCGCGATCTCGCGTGCGCGCATCATCGCCCGGGCGGTCGCCATATTGGTGAAATTGAAGCAGGCAACCAGCAGGATCAGAACACCAATGGCGGAAAAGCCATAAACGATGGTCCAGCTACCGGGCGGCGTCATGCCGCCAAACTGGTCGGTGGAAAGATGCGCATCGGCAAAGGGCGTGAGATGCGGTACCAGCAGTTCACTGCCCCGCTCCTTGACATTCATCATCTTCATGGGGTCGACGGAGCGGTCGATGATGGTCTTGAATTTTGCCAGAACGGCGTTCGGGTCGGCGCCGGGGGCGAGGCGGACATAGCCCCAGCCTCCGAGATAGCCCCAATTTTCCAGCATTTCCTGATTGACCGGAGAGGCGACGGACGTATTGGGAATGATCAGATCCGCCTTGAGCTGGGTGTTGTGGGGCAGATCGCGCAAAATACCGGTCACCAGCAACGCCTGCTGCTGGGCTTCGCACTTCAGATAGAGAGCGTCACAGCTCTGCCCACTCATCACGATTGTCTTGCCCATCGCGGGTTCATTGCCGAAATATTTGCGGGCGGTGGTTTCGGACAGGACCACGGATTCGGGGCGGCCGAAGACCGAGGCAGGATCGCCGGCCAGCAAGGGCAGCCTGATCACCTGCAGGAAGTTCGGATCGACCACGTCCAGATTTTCCGGAAACTGCCGGTTGCCGATCAGGATCGTCTTCGAACTGCGCACCAGCCGGGTCCGGGCCTGGACTTCCGGTATCTGATCCGCCATCGCCTGGGTGGCGGCGAATGAGACCCTGGCCGTTCGCAGCGACGGCTTGCCGGGAGAATTGAACGCCGTTTCCACCCGGTAGAGATTTTCCGTTCCGGGAATCCAGCGATCATAGGAAAGCTGGTCGCGGACAAAGAGCATGACGAAGATGGCGCAGGTCAACCCGATCGTCAGTCCGGCGATATTGATGAAGCTGTAGAGCTTGTGCCGGACAAGGTTGCGCAGAGCCGTAATGAGATAGTTGTGGAACATGGTGACCTCACTCGTACCGCAAAGCGTGAATGGGATTGGCGCGGGCGACCCTGAGGGCGTGGGCGAAGATCGTGGCCCAGGCGATCAGCAGCGCCGTCAAACCCGCAGCAGCGAAATACAGCGGACTGAGTTCGATGCGATAGGCAAAGCCCTGCAGCCAGCCCCTCAGCCAATACCAGGCAAGCGGCCAGGCGATCAGATTGGCGATCATCACCGGAATGGAGAATTGCCAAAGCAGCAGGAAAACAAGATCGCGGGTGCGGGCGCCGAACACTTTGCGGATGCCGATCTCCCTCGTGCGGCGGCTGGCGGTGAAAGCGGCCAGGCCAAACAGGCCAAGACAGGAAATGAAGATCGCAATGCCGACAAACACGCCGAACAATTCACCCTGGCGTTCGTCGGCCTGGTATAGACGGTTGAAATTGTCATCCAAAAAGTAGCGATTTATGGCCTTGGTCGGCGCGAAGTCCTGCCAGGCCCGGTCGATGAAGGACACCGTCTGCGGCACAGTTTCGGGCCGCAACTTTATGAGAACGATCGCCGGATTGTTCGGGTCGTAGACATATATTGTCGCCCGGGCGGGCTCCCGTACGCCGTCGAACTTGACGTTGGCGATTGTGCCAACGATGTGGACATGACTAGTGCCGAGGATGATGGTTTTGCCGACGGCTTGCTGCGGCGTGAAGCCCAGAGCGACCGCTGCGGCCTCATCGACCAGAATATTGCGGTCCTCATTTTGGCCCGCCGGAGAACCGCCCACGGTAAATCGGTCCTGCGCGCGGCTATCGGAGAGGAATCGTCCCGCCACCAGCCGCATGCCCAAAACCTTGGGCGCATCTGCACCAATGACAAGCTGATTCAACGCAACGGTATCGGGACGGCCAGGCACCTGACCCGCTGCCAGCCCCAGGCCATAAGACCCGAATGGGACCGCATCGCTCAGGGCCACATCCAGGATTCCAGGATTGGCCCGCAGCCTTTGGACGAAGCTTTCGCGGCCGCCCAGAGTCACCAGGCCATTTCCCGCGACGACCAGCAAATTGTCTTTGCTGAAGCCCATATCGATGTTGCGGGCGAAGTTGATCTGGCTGAACACCACCATGACGGCGATGCCCAATCCGATCGAAACCGCAAATTGCAGGACCACCAGAGCGGCTTGCAGGTGCCCGGAACCCGCGCGCCCGGCATGGCCGGTGCGAAAGATCGCGGAAGGGCGAAACCCGGACAAGACCAGGGCGGGATAGGTGCCGCTCAGCAAGCCGGCCAGGACGGCAACAACGACCAGCAGCAACAACCAGGCGCCGTCATAGTGCATCGAAACCGGGTGTTGCAGCAGGCGTTCGAGAGCGGGCAACAGCACTTCTGCCAATGCCAGCGCAACAACCAGTGACAGCAGCGCCGTCAACACCGCCTCCCCAAGAAATTGCACGATCAACTGTCCTCGAGCCGCACCATGGGTCTTGCGCAGGGCGATCTCCCGCGCCCGCTGAGAGGCATGGGCCGTGGCCAGATTGGTGAAGTTGAAACAGGCGACCAGAAGGATCAGAAGGCCGACAATGCCGACACCATAAAGCGTGATCCAACTGCCGGCGGGCTTTTCGTTACCCCTCCAACGCGCCGAGGTCAGATGAACATCGGTGAAAGGCGTCAGGGTGAATGTGAACCGCTGGCTCCCTTTGCGAGGATCGCCGGGCTGCACCGGATAGTCCCGATCCAGCAGGGGTGCCATCTTGGAAAGAACGGTCTGGGGTTTGACGCCCGGCGCCAGCAGGACATAGCCGAAAGCCGAATTCGAAAACCACGACTGCTTCACGGCCGGAAATATGCGATCCATGATAGAGGTGTTGGACATGAACACCTCGCCCGTAAGATGGGAATTGTGGGGAATGTCGCGCATGATCCCCGTCACCTTCAGCGGCAGCAGGCGGCTCAGGCATTCGGTGTCCGTGACCTCACAATTCGCCGTGGTCCTGATGATCTTTCCAATGGCATCGGTGGTTCCAAAATATTTTCGCGCCGCGCTCTCCGACACGACCACGGAGTCCGGATCCTTGAAGACCAGCGCGGGATCGCCTTGCACCAGCGGCAGCTTGACGACCTGGAAAAAGTTCGGGTCGACGGAAGCCATGCGCTCTCGAAAGGGGCGATCCCCGGCAAAAATGCTCATGGGGACATAGTAAAGGCGGGTCGCCGCCTTCACTTCCGGAATCTCGTCACGCATGGCGGCCGTCAGCGGGAACGGCAGGGTCGCCATATCGAAAGGATCTCGCCCCAAAAGATGGGACGTCTTCTCAATGCGATAGAGGTTTTGCGTGCCGGGAACCCATGTGTCGTAAGACAGCTCATCGCGGATGAACAGAAGCACGAAGATCATGCAGGCCAGCCCCACCGCCAGCCCGGCGATATTGATGAAGCTGTGAAGCTTGTGCCGGATGATGTTGCGCAGCGCGATGGTGAGATAGTTTCCGATCATGGCGCACCTCACTCGTAACGCAGGGCGTGGATGGGATTGGAAGCCGCCACGCGCCGGGCATGGGAGAAGACGGTCGCCCAGGCGATCAGCAGCGCCACCAGGCCGGCCCCCAGGAAATAGAACGGGCTGAGCGAAATGCGATAGGTGAAGCCCTGCAGCCAGCCATGCAGGTAATACCAGGCGACCGGCCAGGCGATCAGGTTCGCGATCAACACGGGGACGGAAAATTGCCATAACAGAAGCCACACCACATCACGGACGCGTGCGCCGAACACCTTGCGGATACCGATCTCCTTGGTGCGGCGGCCTGCGGTGAAAGCGGCCAGCCCAAACAGGCCCATGCAAGCGATGGCGATAGCTATCGCGACAAACACGGCGAACATCTGACCCTGCTTGCGGTCGGCCTGATAGAGCTTCTCGTAACTGTCGTCGAGGAAGCTGCGTGATGTCGGCAGGTTGGGCAGGAAGGTGTGAGAGACGCGCTCGATATAGGCCATCGCCTCCGCTGTGTGGCCGGGCTGGATGCGGATGGAGAAATTTTGCGGATAATTCGGCGTATAGACATAGACCATTGGCGCGGCAGGAATGCGCGCACCTTCACTCAATGTGTCCGCAGTGACCCCGATCACCCTCATGCGCGCCTTGCCGAAGATGAAGGTCTGGCCCAGGATCGTTGCCGGTTGGTAACCCAGGGCGCGTGCCAGCTTGGCATTGACCAGGACGTTATGGCCTTCATTCTTTTCCTGGTCGGGGGCGCTCAATCCGCCGACATAGCTGAAGACATCCTCGCCGCGATTGTCGGAAAAATTCCGGCCTGCGATGATCTTGATGCCATAGAGCTGGAAGTATTCTGGTGTCACCGCATAATGCGTGGGCGTGAACATCTGCGGATCGCCAGGTTTCTGCACCACCAGGATACTTTCGGCGCCCGTGAAGGCGACCATGGAGGAGCGGGCCACGCCCATGATGCCCGGGCCCCTTGCCAGAGCATCAGCGAAGGCCTTCATGCCCTGTGGCGACAGCCGGTTGGCGCTGGTGATGACGATATTGTCGCGACGGAAACCCAGATCGAGATGCCGCACAAAATCGATTTGCTGAAATACCACGGTTGCCGCGATGCCCAAGCCGATGGAAACGGCGAACTGCAGCACCACCAAAGCCGTGCGCAGGGTTGCCGAACCGGGATTGCCCGACTGATTGGAGCGCAACACCGCGGCGGGGCGGAATCCGGAGATCACCAGAGCCGGGTAAAGACCACCAAGCAGTCCCGCGACAGCAGCGACGCCGATAAAGGCCAGTACCAACCGCCAATCGGCCAGATAGTGCAGCGCCAGCGGCACGCCCAGGAAGCCGCCAAAGGAAGGAAGCAGGATCTCCGCCAAGGCCAGCGCCAGGACCAAGGCGATCAGGGCGACCATCACGGATTCACCCAGAAACTGGACCATCAGCTGGCTGCGGGTGGCGCCGACGCATTTGCGCAATGAGATCTCCCGCGCCCGCATGGTGGCGCGGGCGGTGGCCAGGTTCATGAAGTTGAAGCAGGCCACCAGCAGGATCAAAAGCCCGATCGCGCCCATGCCATACAGCGTGGCCCAGCTCCCCGGCGGCTTCATCGCGAAATATTGATCCGTGGTCAGGTGCGCATCCCGGAAAGGCACCAGCCGCACTTCCATCAATTTGCTGCCGGCGATCTTGATCGTGGTGAAAGCCGACAGATCGACGGAACGGTCAATGATCGGCCTGAGCTTGGCCAGCACCTGGTTGGGATCGGCCCCGGGCGCCAATACCACATAGCCAAAGGTCCTGCCGTTGCAGACCCAACAGTGTTTCTGCTCCTGATCTATCCGGTCCACGACGGAGGTATTGGGAACCAGCATGTCGGCATAGAGCTGGGTGTTGTGCGGCAGGTCGCGCATCACGCCGCTCACCTTCAGCGGCACGGTCGAGTTGTCGCAACTGGGCGCGGTCGGCGCGCAAGGCGGTCTCAACGGAGAAATGGTTTTTCCGATCGGATCGGCATCTCCGAAATATTTTCGCGCCATGCTTTGCGACAACACGACCGACTCCGGATTTGCCAGCACCGTGCGCGGATCGCCGGAAACAAGCGGCAGCGGGATGACCTGCAGGAAATTCGGATCAACTACCGCCACGCGTTCGGAAAAGGCGCGATCATTCACGGTGATCGCCATATGTTCGTCCGCCAGGATGGTTGCGGCGCGTACTTCGGGAATCTGGTCGCGCATGGCGAGCGGCACCGGCATGCCAATCTGCGCCACCGCCTGATCGGGCCGGCCAGGAGGATGGAAAGTCACTTCGACGCGATAAAGCTGATCGCTGCCCGCAATCCATTTGTCGTAAGACAATTCATCCCGGGCGAACAGCGCGATCATGATCACGCAGGTCAGTCCCACCGCCAGGCCGGCAATGTTGATGAAGCTGTAAAGCTTGTGCCGCACAATGTTGCGCAGGGCGATGATCAGATAGCTACGGAACATGGCTTTCCCCTATTCGTAGCGCAGAGCGTGGATGGGATTGGACGCCGCCACGCGCCGGGCATGGGAGAAGACCGTCGCCCAGGCGATCAACAGCGCCACCAGGCCTGCCCCCAGGAAATAGAGCGGGCTGAGCGAAATGCGATAGGCAAAGCCCTGCAGCCAGCTGTTCAGATAGTACCAGGCGATGGGCCAGGCGATCAGGTTGGCGATCAACACCGGGATCGAGAATTGCCACAATAGCAGCCAGACAACATCGCGGACGCGGGCCCCGAATACCTTGCGGATGCCGATTTCCTTGGTGCGCCGGCCGGCGGTGAAGGCAGCCAGCCCGAAAAGGCCCAGGCAGGCGATGAAGATCGCAACAGCGACAAATACCGCGAACAGCTGCCCCTGTCTGAGATCGGCCTGAAAGAGCTTCTCGTAACCGTCATCCAGGAAGTAGTGGGTCAGCGTGACATTGTGAACGAAGCTGCGGGAAACGCGATCGATATGGGCCATGGCCTCCTGCGTCCGGCCCTGCTGGATCCGGATGGAAAGCCCCCCGGTGGCGCCCGGCTGATAATAGAAGACGGTCGGAATAATGGGGTTGCGAGCGCCATCCATCAGTGTATCGGCAGCAACTCCAACCACACGCATATGCGATTTGCCGAAGATGAACACCTTTCCGACGATGTCGGATGGCGCATAGCCCAGGGCCCTGGCCAGCGCGGCATTGATCATGACGTTATGGCCTTCGTTGCGCGCCGCATAATCTTCCTGATCCAAGGTATGAAATTCGTCGTCGGTCCGATGATCGGACAGGACGCGGCCCGCCAGGATCTTGATGCCATAAAGGCTGAAATAATCTGGTGTGATGCCGTAACTGGTCGGCGACAGAAATTGGGGATCGCCCGGTTTCTGGGTCGGCAGGGTATTGTTATCGCCGTTGAATGCGATGGTGGTCGACCGCGTAACCCCCAGGATACCCGGCCCCTTGGCCAAAGCGTCCACAAAGCTCTTCACGCCTTCCGGAGACAGTCGTCCGGCAGTGCCCGTGATCACGATATTGTCGTGACGAAACCCCAGATCCAGATGGCGCGCGAAGTCTATCTGCCGATAGACCACCAGCGCGGCGATGCCCAGGCCGATCGAAACCGCGAATTGCAGCACCACCAGGCCCGTGCGCAGCGCGCCCGAGCCGGGATTGCCGGATTGATTGGAACGCAGCACGGCGGCGGGCCGGAAACCCGAAATGACCAGCGCCGGATAGAAGCCGCCCAGCAACCCGGCGAACACCGCAATAGCGACAAAGCCCAGAACCAATGGCCAATCCGCCAGATAATGCAGGGCCAACGGCGCGTGCAGAAAACCGCCATAGGCGGGAAGCAGGACCTCCACCAGCGCCAGCGCCAGGACCAGCGCCAGCAAGGCAATCACCACCGATTCGGACAGAAATTGAACCACCAACTGGCCGCGCGTGGCGCCCACGCATTTGCGCAAGCTGATTTCCCGTGCGCGCTGGGTGGCACGCGCAGTGGCCAAATTCATGAAGTTGAAGCAGGCGACCAGCAGGATCAGAATACCGATGATGCCGATGCCATAGAGTGTGGTCCTGCTGCCCGGCGGCTTCATCCCGCCAAAACGGTCGGTCACAAGATGCGCGTCCCGGAAAGGCGTAAGCCGTGGATCCAGGATGCGGCTGCCGGGAATCTTCACATTGACGAACTTCGATATGTCGATCGAGCGGTCCAGGATGGGCTTGAGCTTGGCAAGAACCTGAGCCGGGTCGGCCCCCGGCGCCAGGGTCACATAGCCATAGGTCCTGTTGTTGGACAGCCAGTTCTTGTTCTGGTCGGGATTCGAACGGTCGGCCAGGGAAAGAAGGGGCATAAGGATATCGGCGTCGATCTGGGTGTTGTGCGGCAGATCGCGCATCACTCCCACGATTTTCAGCGAGACCATGGTGTTGGCGCAGGCCATGTCCTGGCCGCAATTGCCCCGTCCGGTGGCAAGCGTCTTGCCGATGGGATCAGCATCCCCGAAATATTTGTGCGCAATGCGCTGAGAGATGACAATCGTATCCCGCTGCGACAGCACTGAGCGCGGGTCGCCCGTAACCAGCGGCAGCTGCACCACCTGCAGGAAATTCGGGTCGACCACCGCAACAGTCTCCACGAACTGCTTGTCCCCCGCGATCATGGTCATGTTCTGCTGCGCCAGCCGCGTGGCGCTGCGAACTTCCGGAATTTGATCGCGCATCGCCAGCGGCAGCGGCATGGAGGTTTGTGCCGCCACGATGTCGGACCGGTTCGGCACATGGTAGGTGACTTCGACACGATAAAGCTTGTCGCTACCGGGAATCCAGGTGTCATAGGACAGCTCATCGCGGACAAAGAGCACGATCAGAATCAGGCAGGCCAGCCCCACCGCAAGCCCCGCGATATTGATGAAGCTGTACAGCTTGTGGCGAATGATGTTGCGCAGGGCGATGATCAGATAGTTGCGGAACATGGCTTCCCCCTATTCGGTGCGCAGGGCGTGGATGGGATTGGCGCGGGCAACGCGCAGGGCATGACTGAACACGGTGATCCAGGCGATCAGCAGAGCCGCCAGGCCGGCCCCGGCGAAATAGGCCGGGTTCAGGGTGATGCGGTAAGCAAAGCCCTGCAGCCAGTTTTGCAGATAGTACCAGGCCAGCGGCCAGGCGATCAGATTGGCCGCGACCACCGGCAGCGAGAACTGCCACAGCAACAGGAAAACGACATCGCGCGTACGCGCTCCGAACACTTTGCGGACGCCGATCTCCTTGGTGCGCCGTTCGGCGGTGAAGGCCGCCAGACCGAACAGGCCGAGCGCCGATATCGCGATGGCGATGGCGACAAAGGTGGCGAACATCTCGCCCTGCTGCACATCGGCGCGATAGAGGTCTGCGAAACTGTCATCCAGAAAGGAACGTGAGATCGCGGCGGAAGGCATCATGCGATGCCAAGTGCTGTCGACAAAAGCAATGACGCCCGGAACATCGGGGCCGGAAAAGCGCACCGAGACCACGTTGGAATATTTCCTGTCATTGAAATATAGCGTGGGCTGAACCTGCTTACGCGCGCCTTTGAACCCGGCATCGCGCAGGACGCCGACGATGTGCAGACTGGTCTTGAACTGATCGCCCTGACGGATGGTCTTACCGACCGCGCCCGGCACGGTGAAGCCCAGATAGCGGGCCGCCGCCTCGTTGATCAGGACATTATGTCCGTCATTATGAGCCGTCGGCGAATTGATCACGCTGTCTTCACCGCGCTTGTCCGACAACAGGCGCCCCGCCGCCAGTTTCAGGCCGTAAAGATCGATGAATTCCGGTGTGATCTGCAGCAACTCAGGCGTGAGCGTTGAGGGCTGACCCGGAACCTGGACGGACTCGATGCGCAGACTTTGAGAGAAGGGCGTGTCGGCTGACGATGCAGCCGCGGTGATGCCGGGATGAGCGCGCAACTGCGCCATGAAACTTTCCCGCGCTTCCGGCACCATGCGGCCGGTGCCGACAACAAGAATGTTGTCGCGGCGAAATCCAAGCTCCTGCTTGCGGGCAAAGTCGATCTGGGAAAACACCACCAGGGTGACGATGGCAAGTCCAATGGAGACGGCGAACTGCAACACCACCAACGCGGAACGCAGCCCGCCCGAACCCACCTGCCCTGACTGATTGCTGCGCAAGGCCGTGATGGGGCGAAAACCCGATAGCACCAGGGCCGGATAGATGCCGCTGACCAGCCCTGCCGCAGCCGCGACGAAAAGGATAATGAGCAGCAGCGGCCAGTCTTGCAGATAGTGCAGCGCGATCGGCCGCTGCAGGAAGGCGTCATAGGCCGGCTGCAGGATTTCAACTATCGCCAGCGCGAAGGCCAAAGCCACAATGGCCATCAACACGGATTCACCCAGGAACTGGAGCGCGACCTGTTGGCGGCTGGCGCCCACGCACTTGCGCAGGCCGATTTCCCGCGCCCGCGTCATGGCCCGTGCCGTGGCCAGATTGGTGAAATTGAAACAGGCCGCCAGCAGGATGACCAAACCGATCAACCCCAGGCCGTAAAGCGTCGTCCAGCTTCCCGGCGGCACGCGAACCCCAAAATGGCTGCTCATATGCGCGTCGCGGAAGCGCACCAGTTCCGCCTTCATGATTTGGCCTGCCGGCCGTCGGAAGCCGGTTTCAGCGAATAGATCGACCGTCCGGTTCAAAATCGGAGCCAGCTTGGCTGGTATCGCGGCCGGATCACTGCCCGGCGCAAGACGGACATAACCGAACCCGTTAAAGTGGAACCACGCTTTTTTTCCCTGCTCGCCGATACGATCGGCCGGCGAGGTATGGGGGATAACGGCTCCGATCTTGAACTGGGTGTTGTACGGCACGTCGCGCATAACGCCGGTGACACGCAGCGATGCGACCTGCGGACAATCCGGCCTGTCATCATCACAGCTGGGGCGACTGACCACCAACATGCGCCCGACCGGATCGGCCGCGCCGAAATATTTGCGTGCCAGCGCCTGTGAGAGCACGATGGATTCTGGCGCCTGTAGGACCTGCTGGGGATCGCCCGCCTTCAATGGCAAGCCGAGAACTGTAAAAAGATTATCGTCCGCTTCGCTTATTTCTTCCAGAAATTGCCGGTCACCAATCTGGACGGTCATGCGTGTCGGCCACAGCCGCGTCATGGC
>Ga0105240_10014185_pt1 | contig 10883 bp, 8 predicted proteins | sample KBSC54metaG_FD_80426 | JGI IMG/M metagenome (GOLD analysis project Ga0105240, IMG submission 80426) | Corn rhizosphere microbial communities from Kellogg Biological Station, Michigan, USA - KBS C5-4 metaG | ecosystem: Host-associated > Plants > Roots > Rhizosphere > Soil | place: Michigan, USA...
CAGTGAGTCTTTCAATCAACGGCGCGAAACTGAAAACGGTCCAGGGGGAGATACTGACTGCGGCGGCGACGGACGCGCACAACACATTTGAGAGCCCGGACGCCGTGAAGCCAACCCGCTTCAACGGCGCCGCGCTCAAAGACGGCAGGCTCTCGGTTTCGCTGCCCGCGAAATCGGTTGTAGTGCTGAGCCTGCGGTAGGCCTGTTACTTCACAACTCGCACAGACAGGAGGGTCTTCTGCGAGAAGACCTCACCAGGACGCAGAATGGTCGATGGAAAGGCGGGATGGTTCGGAGAGTCCGGGAAGTGTTGTGTTTCAAAGCACATCCCGGTCCGATACGCATACACCGTACCGACGCCCGAGGGTTTGCCGTCCATGAAGTTCCCTGTGTAGAACTGCACACCGGGCTGCGTAGTGCGGACTTCGAGAGAGCGTCCGCTCTTGGGCTCGGTGGCAATCGCCGCCAGGGTCATTCCGGAGCCCGTCTTGTTGAGCACCCAGTTGTGATCGTAGCCCCGCCCCAACCGCAATTGCTCGTTGTCCGCGCCGATCCGCGCGCCGATCGTGTGGGCGGTACGGAAGTCGAAGGGAGTCCCCGCCACCGGCTGCAACTCACCCGTGGGGATGAGAGTCGCATCGACCGGAGTGAAGTGGTCGGCGTTGATCGTGACCTGATGATCCAACACGGTATTGGCCGGGTCCCCGGTCAGGTTGAAGTAGGCATGATTCGCGAGGTTGATCGGCGTAGGGGCCGTCGTCGTCGCGTGATAGTCGATTTCCAGGTTGTCGTGGTCATCGAGCTTGTAGACCACCTGGGCCGTGACCTCTCCGGGGTAACCCCCGTCGCCGTCGGCGCTGACGAGTGTCATCCGCACTCCTCCACCTTTGGCGGCCGGAATCTCCTCGGCTTTCCAGATCCGCTTGTCAAAGCCACGCTTGCCACCGTGCAAGGTGTTGGGGCCATCGTTGGCTTCCAGCTGATAGGTCTTGCCATCGAGCGCGAAACGCGCCTTCGCGATGCGATTGGCGTAGCGGCCGACCGTGGCACCGTAGTACGGCACGCCCGCGGCGACGTATTTGTCCAGGCTGTCAAAGCCCAACACAATGTTCGCAAGCTTTCCGGAACGATCCGGTGCCTTCAACGACACCAGCGTGGCACCGTAGGTAATGAAGCTCGCCTCGACTCCATGAGCGTTGGTCAGTTTATAGATTTCCACGGTCCCCTCGTTGGTATGTCCCCATGGGGAACTGCTCACCTGTGTCCCCGCCCATGCGCCGAACGGCGCCATCGCGGCCAGTGCCGCGCTCATCAAAAGCCTAGCGTACATATTTTATCCTAGTTGCCGTTCAACAGCCCGGCTGAAACGTTGATCGCAAAGCCCAGTATCGCGAGATTGAAGACAAATGATATTACACTGTGATAGGTCACCATGCGGCGCATGTCAGTCTGCTGGGTTGACACGTCGGACGTCTGGCAGGCGACGCCGATGGTGAACGCGAAGTACACGAAATCCCAGAACAGGGGCGCGGGAGTGTTTGGAAAGGACAGTGGCGGCGGATCACCATCCAACACACTGTAGAACATGTCGGCGTAGCGGATCGTGAACATGGTGTGCACCAGCGCCCACGAGTTGATGATCGTGAGACACGCCAGCAGGGAATGGGCGGCCCGCTCGCCGGAAGGCACCTGCTTCGCCGTGGACAGCAGCGCGATGATGCCCAATACGCTCAGCAGTGCGCCGACGACTGTCACCAGGAGAATCACCGGCCCTGTCGGGTCCTCTTCCATGTACTTGGCGCGCAACGCCTTCGCATCCAGCTTGCGCATCCAAAGGTAGGTGAAAGGGACCAGCACGAACACCGCGCCGTTCCAACCGACCAGCACTCTGCAGATCCACCCCCAATGGGACGGCAGCACGAACACCACGATGATGCCGACGAGCGTGGCCACCCACAGCTTGAGGTGGTTCCAGATGAGCATGTCCCAGGTCGAGCGTTGGCCCGCCCGGGCAGCAGCAGCGACAGGGGGCCGGGAGACCCGGCGGTTGCGGCGACCTCTCATCCCCGTATTGTGAAGGGGGATGGGGCGCGTTAGCCAGTCGGCGGCTTCCGGGAGAGATTGATATGGCCGTCCAGCAGGGATCGAACCTCGGCCGCCATCGGCTCGCCCTCATCCTCGAAGAGCCCGGTATAGAAAGCAGTTATGGACCCCTGATCGTGATTGCCGGCCCGCTCGAACAGCCGCGGTAGAGCGCAATAGACAGATGCAGGGTAGCCGCCTCGCACAGCCGGCTCTCCGGCTGCCAACCCAACGTCCCGCAAGGCTTTGGCGAACCGCGTAACCGAGTCCAACAGCAACAGCACGCGCTGGCCCTGATCCCGGAAATGCTCGGCAATCGCGGTACCCGCATAGGCGGCACGGGCTCTCTCCAGAGCGGGTCGGTCGGCGGGAGCCACGATGACCACGTTCTTCGGGCCCATGAAGCTGCGCACTTCGCTGCCACGCCCACCCAGCAATACGATGACATTCACATCGGCGCCGGCATGCGACAACAGACCCAACATGGAAGTGATGCTGCCTGCGGTGGGGCCAAAGAGGCCGATGCGCTGCCCCTCCCCGACGGTCAACGCAGCATCCAGCGCCTTGATGCCGGTCGGGAAAGGCTGTCGGCTGGGAGCCCGTGTCATTGGATTCGGGGGCTCCCGGTAGACAGGAACCTCGGTGAGCCCGGTTGGAGCCGGCTGTCCGTCGATGACATGGCCGAGGGCATCCAGCACGCGACCCAGCAGCGCATCCCCCGCTGCCACCGTGACCTGATTTCCCTGCGCTACGACTTCGGCTGCGCCGGAAAGTCCATCCAACGTGCCAAGCGGTGCGAGCAACGCAACACCTCGCTCGATCGCAACCACCTCCGCAGACAGAACCCTGTCACCGTCCTCGAGCTCGCACATCTCGCCGATACGCGCATCGATACCGGTGGCGCGAATCAACCCGCCGCGAATCTCGGCAACACGCCCGACGCGTCTGACCGCCTCGAGATGCTCGAGCGCAGGCACACCACCTGCGCGAATGGCCGCGAGCGGCCCCTGCAATCCCACCTCGATGCGACCCAACTCGGTCTCGATGACACAAGCCATGGCTTGCAGGGCCGGATCGATCACCATGTCGACCTTGTCAACCCGGGCGTGCTCGAGTTGCCACTTGTCCAACATGGCGCGGACGGGTTTCTCGGCGGAGCTGCCGATCCGCACAGTGATGTGCCGCTCTTGCCTGATAGCGGCCAACCCTTCAGCGGCCAGCGATGCCAACAGATCGTTCTGCCCGAGGCGCGGTGCCATGCGTTCGACAATGGCGACCGCCAGCTCGATGATTTGGGCATCTGCGCTCGAGGGCAGCTCGCGCGCCTGTCTCTGGGCGTCCAGGATGTGTTTGATGGCTTCCGACTGCGCGTTGGAAATGCCCGCAGCGCGACCGTCAAAGTAGGCCCGCCGTTGCAGAAGCTCCGCTTGGCGCTTTGCCGACTGCAACGTGCGATCGGCCTCGGTGAGTACGTTACTGAGCTGCGTCACATCCCCCCAGGATCGACGCGGGATGCGCTGACCCGCCACTGCGGTGAGCATGGCTTGCGAATCGGTGATGGCAATCGAGGTCAATGCAACACTCCCGCACGCAGGCAGTTTTCGGCAGCGGCGACGCTCAGACTCGGCGAGTACGGCGCCGCCCACCAGGATCGGTCATAAGTGAGACGAACGCTCTCACCCCAGGCCGGATGCAATGTATTGGCGAATACCGCAAATTCGGCGGCGCCCCGCCTGATCAAACGATCCATCTCGTCGGCGGCCGCGACCGGTGTCAGCACGAGCGTACCGAGCCGGATGGCGCACTCCATGGGCTCGGCGGCGAGCGGTGCCAGCCAGGCGGCCGCTTTCAAACGCGCGACGGCTTCCGAATTGAGCTCCATGGGCAAACCAAACAACATCGGGCTCACAGCGATCAGGCGCTGGGCCAGCCACCGGCGGCCCAGCGGCAGCTTGCGCGCCTGCGCCAGCAGCTCGATGGGAATGTCGGGCAACCAACTGGAGTGGACCCGCTCGAGGGTCTCCACCTGGACGTTGAACCAGATCTGGGCATCTTCCGGCAGGAACATGTGTTGGATATAACGCAACAAGCGTCACTCCGTCACCGTGTTGCTGGGCCGAAACACTGGTTATCCGCACATCCATGTCGCCGCCGGCGCTGTCGCGGTTGGAGGACATCCCGGAAGCTGCACCGTTGAGGTTATTCTCCTGCCGCGCACGACGTGCCCTGCAGAACGCAATCTCACCAAGAGCGCGCGGAGGGAGGCGGACTTCAGGACCGTCGTGCGGCTCGTCGACACGGGCACCGGGTGTTGCGTGGCTATCGCTAACGAAACGTTATTTTTCGAATACGCTGAACAACAGTCCGTGCGCCGGCGCTTGCGTCAGCTGGCGCCGGAGGCTGCCCGTGCCCTGCGCGACCTGTTCCATAACCGGGAATACGTAACACTCGAGGGCACACCGAACACGACATGGCGGTTCGGGCCCGCTGAAACCCTGTCACCGCCCGCCGCCATCCTGGATGGCGTCCACGAGAAGCTGTCCCTGATAGTGACCAACGACGGTTGGGTCGAGCGCCTCGGGGAACGCGAGTGGTGGGATTTCACCGGCGAATCTCGCCTGCTCGCCTGGGCTCTGGCCCACACCGGCCTGTTGGAGGGACTGGGCCGCATATTGCGCGAGCCACTCATGCCGAGCGCCCTGATCGACGGGGTGCCGGTGGAAGCCGAAACCAACGTTGCATTGCAATTCTCCGCCACCACCGGCGATGGTCGACAGACCACGGGCTGTGTGAGCCTGTCGCCGGCAATGGTTGCGCGCCTCGCCTCCTTCGCGGGCTGGCACCGCTGCGTGCCCAAACCAGGCCCTTGGCTCAGGCTGCCGGGCCGGCTGCGCCTGGAGCTGCCGGGCATCTCATTCCCGCTCGGCGTGCTGCGAGCCTCGGAGATGGGCGATGTGCTCATTCTCGGTGACCGGACAACCTGCTGGCGCAGCCTGCAGGTCGTGTTGACCGGTTCGCGTGCCGAGGAGCGGCTGCACGCCTGGAGCGCGACCTATGACGGCCGCAATCTCATTGCCGGCGCCAATCCTCCGAATTCCACCGTGGAGTTGATCATGTCAGATCCCAATGCCATCAGTGCCGCGGACTCCATTCCGGTCAGCCTGGACTTTGATCTCGGCAACCTGGCAGTGCCCCTGGGCGAGCTGGCCGCCCTCCAGCCCGGCTACGTGTTCGAGTTGCCCAACAGCCTGGACAGCGTTCGCGTGGTCATCAGGGCCAACGGAACCCGCGTAGGTCACGGCGAGCTCGTGGCGGTGGGCGATGTGCTCGGCGTCCAGCTGCTGTCACTGGAGACCCAGGCCATCCGTTAGCGTGTCAGACGAGTCCCACACGAGGATGCGGGTCACCTGCATTGTCTCGATTTACGGCAAAGCGTAGATTGGCAACTGTCGATTCGGACCTCGTTGCAAGACAAGCCACCCGAATCCACCAAGGGCCACGGAAGTGGCCCTTTCTGTTGCTCAGCCGTTCTCAATGTGCCACTGGACGGCGCGCTGAATGAGCTCCGTGCCGCTGCGCAAGTCGAGCTTCGCGCGGATGTGCTCTCGATGGGAATCAATCGTGTGCACGCTGACATTGAGCTCGTTGGCAATCTCCCGCGTGCTCTTGCCACGTCCCACCAACTGGAAAATCTGCAGCTCGCGATCGGTGAGGGCTTCCGTTCCTCCAGCCGCGGCCCTGCTGCCGATGGCTTGAGCGATCAGGCGCTGCGCCATAGCCGAGCTCAGATACCTCTCCCCTCGCAGCACCGTCCGCAGCGCTTCCACCACCTTGCCCTGCAGCTCCTGTTTGTTGATATAGCCCAGGGCGCCGGCGCGCAACGCGCGTTCGGCAAAGAGTGATTCGTCATAGGCGCTGACCACGAGCATGCGCGTATTGATGCCCGCAGCCACGATGCGCTTGATCAGGTCGATACCATGCCCATCCCGCAGCGCGATATCGACAATCACCAGCGCGGGCCGCTTCGCTGCGATCATCTCCATCGCCGACTCGATGTCGTCGGCCTCGCCGCACACTTCCATGTCAGGTTGCGCTGAAATACGCGCCGCCAGTCCCTCCCGCACCAGGGGATGGTCATCCACGATGGCAATGGCAACACGGCCGCTGCCGGAATTTTTTGGGTCCATGCTCAGTTGCTCAGTGACTATCGGACTGCTGCGTCCGCAGCACCGAGCACGCAATACACGTGCCGCCGTCCTGCCGCGGCTCGATGGAGAAATTGCCACCGATCATGGCGCAGCGATGCTCCATGAGCCGCAACCCAACACCCTTGCCGCTATTGGGTGCCGCCTGCATGCCGATGCCGGTGTCCTGTACTTCCAGCACGAGTCGCCCATCCACCTGCTCGAGGCGGATCCAGATGGCGCTGGCCTTGGCATGCCGGGTGGCATTGCTCAAGGCTTCCTGTGCAATGCGATACAAGTGGGTCGATTCGTTGTCGTTGTCGAGCTCCACCGGTGCAGGACATTCAAACCCGCAGGGGATGCCGTGGATCTCCGTGGTCTGGCGCGCCAACTCCGCGAGCGCCGTCATGAGCCCTTCCCGGTCGATCGGCACCGGTACCATGCCGCGAGCCAGTGAGCGCACTCGCTGATTGCACAGCTCGATCCCACGTGCCACGCGGGAAGCCACCTGGCCGGCCGCGACCGCGTTGTTGCGACTCAGCGAGTCCGCCAGGCTGGCCGCCAGCAGACCCAGTCCGGTCAGCTCCTGCTGAGTACCATCGTGCAGCTCCTGGCCAATGCGGCGCTGCTCCAACATCGCAACGTCGATGATCTCCTTCTGCAGCGCCTTGTGCTCGGTCATGTCGCGAGCCACGCCTACGAACAGGTCGCGGCCCTCAACCGAATTCACGCTCAACTGGATGGGAATGATGCTGCCGTCTTTGCGCCGCCCGGCGATCTCGTGACTGCGGCCGATCAGCCGGCTGTAGTACGAGCGGATGGCAGTGGCCTTGTACCCGTACCGTCCCACCCGCTGTTGCGGAGGAATCAGCACGTTGACGTTCTCGCCGATCACCTCGTTGGCCGCGTACCCGAAGATCCGTTCGGCCGCCCGATTGAAGGTGGCAATCCGGCCGAGCACATCGATGGTCACAACGGCATCCGCGGTCGCATCCAGGATCGCTCGGATCTGCTCTTCGCTGTGCTGCAACTCTGCGGCGCGCTCGGCCACGCGCTGTTCCAGCCGGGCATTCAACATCCGGGTCTCGTCCTCCGCGCGGCGACGTGCGGTGATGTCACGTTCCGTTGCGGCCAGCGACTCGGGATTGCCGGCTGCATCGAACAGCAACGCGACCGTGGCAGACACATCCACAATCCGACCGTCACGTGTACGTCGCTGCGTATCAAACGGCTGCATCGCTTCACCCCGGGCGACGCGCCGCATCACTTCGAGCGTGCCGTCGAGCCGGTCACCGGTCATCAGATCGCGCACATTCAGCCTCAGGGCCTCGGCCTGTGTGTAACCGTACAGGCGCTGAGCACCGCGGTTCCAGGCAACGATGCGGCCACCGAAATCCATCACGACAATGGCATCTGCCGAATCGCGCAGCATCGCGGCGAACCGTCGCAGTTGAGCGTCAGATTCGATCTGGCGGGTGATGTCGACAAAGGTGACTGCCACACCCCCAACCTGGGCGCCCTCGGCTCGATAGACCTGTACGCGCCTCAGGAAGCACTTGTGATGAGGAGTGCGGACATTCTTTTCGATCGGTGTGCGGGTCTCGATGGCGAGCTGCGCGTCAACGACGAGCTGCTCGTCAAACCCGCGGGCCACCGCGTTCCAGGGGCGGCCGAGATCGTTGTCGCACAAATTCAACAGCAGCGCGGCCGGCGGGGTGAATTTCTCGACACGCAACTCGGCGTCCAGGATGAGCACCGCGATGTTGGTCGCGCCCATGAGGTCGGCCATGTTGCTGCGGGTGGCTTCCAGCTCACTGACCTTCGCGGCGAGCTGGCTGTTGATGGCTGCCAGCTCCTCGTTCAAGGACAACAGCTTTTCGCGGGCGGCTACCAGGTCCTCGTGCGCCGACTGGAATTCTTCCTCCGTGGTGAGCGCACCCAGGCGCCGGCGCACCTGCTCCGCCGGCCACGCGAGCGCTTGGTTCGAGTGATGCGCTGCTTCCACCGACTGCTCGAGCACCTGCAGGGGAACGGGCTGGTGCGCTTCCCCCAGACGCCGGTAGATGTATCCCTCCACGTCCACAACCTGGAACAGGTCCGCCGACGGGATGAAGGCTTCGTCGGGACTCAGCAACAGGTGGCCGCCCTCATCCAGTGCGAAATGCAACAGGGAATACAGCCGGGTGCGGCTCTGCGCCGGCAGCCGGGCCATGGCATTTTGACAAGCCACGAAATCGAGCCGCGACAGCGGCGGATCATTGTCAAAATCGTGTACTGCGAACACGACACAATCGCGTAACACGGGGCTGACGCGGTACCGGTTGGTGCCGTGGCGCAGGAAGAAATGCTGCAACCGCGCCGCGGACAGCCCCTGCAGATCGGTATCGGAATACACCCCCGCCCGGGCGACCCGGATGGAGTTGGCCTCGGTGTCGGTTGCAAAAATTCTGACATTGGGCTGGCGCCCGTAGCTGTGGAAATGCTCAATCAGCAACATGGCGACGGAGTACGCCTGCTCGCCCGCACCGCAGGCCGGGATCCAGAGGCGCACCGGTCGTTCGCTCAACGCACGGTCCAGCAGGTCCTCCATAACCCATGCTTTGAGCGCGGCGAACGCCTCCGGCGGCCGGAAAAAGGCACTGCAACACAGCGGCAGCACATTGTGCGACGCAGTAGCCACCTCGAGTTCCCTCAATTTGCGCACTGCGACCGGTTACGAAACTCAGCTGCAGGGCATGATTCGCAAGAACTGTGGCGACGCAGCTAGTGAAAATCACCACAGCGCATTGGCAACCGGCGCGATTCCTGCAATCGGGCCGGTGGCAGGATGATAGCTCCCGGGCGCCTGCGCCCCAACAGTCAAATAGCTTGTGAACAAAGCTTGAAGAACACCGACATGAGCGAAGCGTACCAGTATGACGACGGCTGCCGGCTGCTGATATTCCGCCACGCCGATGAGGAATGTCAGGCCCTGACCGCCCATTACAGCGGCATCCGCTTCAACCAGGTGCGCTTGACCTTTCTACCGCAAAGCGCTCTGCAGGACACACCGGACCGCGAAGAGATCGAGATGACATTCAACATCTCGGGTATGCCGTTCGATCTGACCCGGCACGGTTTTGCGCACGCGAGCTGGTGGCGCATGGTGCCGCCCTCGGGCATAACACACCGCTGCAGCACGGAAGGCTTCGGGCGCGCCTGGCGCGCTATTCGCACCCGGACCGGCTACCGGCTCCAGGGAGCACAGTATGTCGACGGTATGACAAAGCTCACCGTCGCCCTGAAGCCGATCTTCCACGCCCGCCGGATTGTGCGGGGCGTCACACCGTTACCCAGCCGCTGGTAGGCTTTAGAACTTCACCCCACCCTGCAGCTTGAGCGTCCTGGGCACGCCCAGGATGTTGCCCACCTGATTGAATGTGACGGGGTGCTCGGGCACGTTGCCGTTGGTGCCGTAGTCCACGTTGTAGTCCGAGTAGTTGGTATTGTTGAACACGTTCAACAAATCGAACCGGACATAAACGGCCACATCGTTGTGCACCGGGAAGTCCTTGCTCACCTGCACATCCAGGTCCTTGTAGCCGAATGTATCCGGCGGCCGGGAGGCAATCGGGGTGCACTTGCTGCCGGTAGAGAACACCTCGCCGTCCGGCAGGTAGCAGGCCAGGTCGTTGTGCGCAATGGGTGTCGCGAGCGTCCACTTTGCCGACAGCGTCGTCTGCCACGGGCCGCGCACCGTGCCGGTCGTTACCCAACGGTGTTTGGCCGCGGCATTCGAGGCGATGAACGGATACTGGCCGATGGTTTCCTCATCGAGTGAATAGTGTTCGTTGATATCGCGATTCTGCTTGGCGTCCGTGAAGGTGTAGGCGAACGTCATGCCCCAGCGCGATTCAACAGTGAACGGCTTCTCGATCGACACCAACACCTGGGTGGTACGCGTCTCGATGCCGTTGTTGCCCAGGATCAGATTGCCGAAGCCCGGAACGCCATTGCCATAGGGCGGCCCGTTGCCGTTGTCCCAGAACGAGCCATTGGGCAGACGATTTCCCAGCGTGTAGGCAAACCCATTGTGACTGAGAATGCGCGCGGCCGTCACGCTGGTATTCCAGTCGCCGATGCGGTTGCGCATGCCGATACTGAACTGATCCGAATACGGTGTCTTCAGCTTGTTGTTGAGCACATCGATCTCCTGGCCGGCGTTGGTGGCCTCGACCAGCGAGTGCAGATTCGCCAGGCCATTCAGGTACGCCGGGTTCCAGGGGATGCAGGTCGGAGACGGTACACACGGCCGCTCCGGCACATTGAAGAAGATGTTGTATTGCGGCAGCGAGGATTTCGTCTGCTCCAGCTGCAGGTAGGAGAACAGGTCGCGATCGTACGAGCGCCCTGCACCCCCGAAAATAACGTGCTTCTGATCACCTGCCAGGTCATACGACACACCGAAGCGCGGTGCGATCTCGTTGGTGGGGGCCGAACGGTTATGGCCGTTGCTGATGTAGTCGTTGATGTTGACTCCACCCAGGGCGAGCGTCTGCGCATAAGTCTGTCCCGGCGGCGCCATGGGATCCTGAGTGTTGAATCCGGCAATCACATTGGCCGGTGTTACACGATCGA
>Ga0105240_10014188_pt1 | contig 10882 bp, 9 predicted proteins | sample KBSC54metaG_FD_80426 | JGI IMG/M metagenome (GOLD analysis project Ga0105240, IMG submission 80426) | Corn rhizosphere microbial communities from Kellogg Biological Station, Michigan, USA - KBS C5-4 metaG | ecosystem: Host-associated > Plants > Roots > Rhizosphere > Soil | place: Michigan, USA...
CATCGGCGAAGCCGCCAACGGCCCCCTGACCCCCGAGGCGGATGAGATCTTTATAAAGAAAGGCACCCTCGTAGTACCGGATATGTACCTCAATGCAGGCGGCGTGACAGTGTCTTATTTCGAATGGCTGAAAAACCTTAGCCATGTCCGTTACGGCCGTATGGAAAAACGCTTTACGGAAAACATGAACACACATATCCTGGGACAGATAGAAGGCCTGACAGGCAAGAAGGTCAGCCCCAAGGAAAAGGAATTTATATTGCACGGCGCCGATGAAGTGGACCTGGTGTACAGCGGTCTGGAAGAAACAATGATCGCAGCCACCCGCGAGATCATGGACGCCTGGAAAGCCAACCCGGACATACCCGACATGCGAACCGCCGCCTATGTGGTGGCGATCAATAAGGTCGGTACCTCCTACGCAGAACTCGGAATTTTCCCTTAAAAAATCGAAACCCGCGCTCCGCGCGGGTTTTTTATTACTTCTTAAGATATAGTCCTATGATCGCCGCTATCTGCACGATCCAAAACCCTACCATCCATTTAGCTCTTAATTCCATCACATTCATAAGTAGGTTTAATTTTACCCAAAATTACAAACCTCTTCCCGGAATATTTTTAAAACTTTTTCCTCCATGTCCCGCCGATAATGGCTTTCTTTAAAAGTAGAAAGGGACCATTCCTGGGTTATCCTTAACTTGGAGAAAATTGCCCCCCATATGTCTTCCCTCTCCATAAAGCTCTGTAGCTTCCTTCTTTTCCTCTCCATAGCCGCCCGCTCCCAGCAGACTGGCAAAGTCCTTGAGCAAAAGTTTGTCAAAAGCTCTATATTAAACAGGAACATAAAATACTCGATCTACCTCCCTCCGGACTACGAAAGCTCCGAAAGGTCCTACCCGGTCGTATATCTCCTGCATGGCTATACGGATGACAACACGGGCTGGCTCCAGTTCGGGGAGATCAACCGCTACGCCGACAAAGCCATTGCCGACGGCACGATCCCGCCCATGATCATCGTCATGCCCAACGGGGATTCCAGCTTTTATATCAACTCCTATGATGGAAAAGAGAACTATGAGGACTTCTTTATAAAGGAATTCATGCCCACCATCGAAAAGACCTGGCGTATCAAATCAGAAAAGCACTATAGAGGAGTAGCAGGCCTTTCCATGGGCGGATATGGCACCCTGATATATGCCCTCAAACATCCCAATCTGTTTGCCGCAGCAGCACCCCTGAGCGCAGCTGTAAACGACGACTCGGCCCTTATATCCATGCCGGACATAAACTGGGACAGGACCTGGGCACAGCTGTTCGGCCGTGGACTAAAAGGAAAGGACCGCCTGACCAAAGCCTGGTATGACAACTCCCCGCTGAAGCTCGTAGAGTCAAAATCCACCGACGCGCTCAGACAGGTCCGTTACTGGATCGACTGCGGGGACGACGACCATCTTTCAAAAGGCAATTGCCTGCTGCATATCGCCCTGATGGATAAACAGGTGCCGCACGAGTTCCGCATCAGGGACGGAGCGCACAACTGGACATATTGGAGGACAGGTATCACGGATGCGCTGGCGTTCATCGGCATAAGCTTCCATCAGTAGGTTACTCACCATAACTTGGTAAAGCGTTTATCTCCTCGAAGTCTACCACCCCCCGGACGAATGCATAGCATTCCTCACCATTGGTGATAACGATATATTTCACGGGTATGGCCATGTTATACCGTAACACCTGCCACATCACGCGGCTGTTCAGCTTCTCTTCCATGGCTTTACACTCGACCAGCATCCAGGGTCGGGCGCTGCCGTCGAATATCATGAGATCAAATCGTTTATTGAGATCACCCAGCTTCATATTCCTTTCCACCGCTATATATGTAGCCGGATAGTTCTTTACCTGAAGCAGGTATTGTATAAAATTTTGACGGACCCATTCCTCCGGGGTCAGGCGTACCCATATCTTCCGCAATTCGTCCCATATCTCCTCTTTCTTTTCCTCTGGCTCTCTGATCCTGAAAGAGTGGGTAGGATAGTAGATCTTTATCATGTTGCCGAAACTATTTGTTAAATTTACGGAATGAAAACCAAAGAGGAAATTGTACAAAACTGGCTGCCTCGTTATACAGGCCAGCAGCTGGAAAACTTCGGGAAATATATACTGCTCACCAACTTCGAGAACTATGTGACCCTCTTCGCAGAATGGCATAAAGTGGAAGTAGTGGGTGTGCATAAACCCATGCAGTGCGCCACAGCAGGCGATATCACCATCATCAACTTTGGGATGGGCAGCCCCGGAGCCGCTACCATCATGGACCTGCTCACCGCCATCGAGCCAAAGGCCGTTCTCTTTCTGGGAAAATGCGGCGGCCTCAAAAGACGCAACAAGCTGGGTGACCTCATCCTACCCATCGCGGCTATACGCGGGGAAGGTACTTCCAATGACTATTTCCCCCCCGAAGTCCCCGCCCTCCCGGCATTCGCCCTCCAAAAGGCTATCTCCACCACCATCCGCGAATATGCCGTAGACTATTGGACAGGCACCGTCTATACAACCAACAGACGGGTATGGGAACACGACGAGGCGTTTAAAGAATACCTGAAAAAGATCAGGGCCTACGCCATCGACATGGAGACTGCCACCATCTTCTCCGTCGGATTTTATAATAAAATTCCCACAGGCGCCCTCTTACTCGTCAGCGATCAGCCCATGGTGCCGGAAGGTGTCAAGACAGCAGAAAGCGACCTGAAGATCACCGCCGAATATGTGGAAAATCATATTCACATAGGCATCGACAGCCTGAAGCAGCTGATCAACAACGGCGTCACGGTAAGACATCTTCGTTTCTGATCTCGTGCAACGGTGCAGTAGCTATTCTTGTCAAAGAAAAAAAAAGTCATGCACCGCATATTTCAATTACCCTTTCTATTCGGCATCCTCTTCTTCGCCTGCAAGCCATCCAGGATGCATTCATCCGGCCCTTACACCGGTAAGCTCATAGGCGGTGTCTGCGGGAACTATACCATTCAATTGGTATCGGGAGATATGGACCCGTCCCGATATGTAAAGACCTGGAGCTCGAACGACACTGTCTATCACAATGTATTTGCCATTAACAATTCCTGTTCTTTTGGCAGCTATGGATTGCACTCGGGTGATGTGTTCAAATTCTACCTCATCACCGAGCCTCCGGTAAATAACTGTGCGCTTTGTCAGATCTACTACGCCACCCCTCCCATCTCGAATTTTATAAAGGTCACTCAATAAAGGCCCTCAGGACTGTTGGTCCCAACTGCCGATAATTAGCTATCTTGTCTGCGGAATAAAACCTTCGTCATAGCAGCATGCCCGCTTTATTATCTGTCAGGGACCTTACTATCGTCTTCGCATCGGAGGCCGGCACATCGCCGGGTGTACAAAATATCAACCTGGACGTACAGCGGAGAGAGATCGTTGCCCTGGTAGGAGAATCCGGCTCCGGAAAATCCATAACATCCCTGTCCATCCTCGGGCTGCTCCCTACGCCTCCCGCCAACATCACGAGTGGCCAGATACTTTTTACCACAAGGGACGGCTCCTCCATCGATCTTCTGCAACAAACCCCGGCGTCCATGCAGGGCATCCGCGGCAACGAGATCGCCATGATCTTCCAGGAGCCCATGACCTCCCTCAATCCCGTACTCACCTGCGGGTTTCAGGTGACGGAGGCCATCCGCGTCCATCGCCGGTTGCCGGCAGAAGAGGCACGCAAGGAAGCCCTTACTCTCTTTGAAAAAGTAAAATTACCGGACCCCGCAAGCATATTTTCCCGCTATCCCCACCAGCTCAGCGGCGGTCAGAAACAACGCGTAATGATCGCCATGGCCATGAGCAACCGCCCCTCCCTGCTCATATGCGACGAGCCCACCACGGCACTGGACGTCACGGTACAAAAGACCATCCTGGAGCTCATCCGCTCCTTACAGCAGTCGGAGAATATGGGGGTCATCTTCATCACCCATGACCTGGGCGTGGTAGCGGAGATCGCGGACAGAGCCCTGGTACTTTATAAAGGAAATGTGGTGGAAGAAGGCACCGTCATGCAACTTTTTCAACATCCGCAGCATCCTTATACGCAGGGCCTGCTGGAACGCTGGCGGGCGATACAAACCCCGCCTGCCAAATCCGCCCTGACCGCCGACAGGCCGCCCACCCTGGCTGCAGCCGACGGGCCGCCCACCCTCATGGAAATCAAGGACCTGAAAGTCTGGTACCCGTCCCGCAGAAGCTTCCTCGGCAAACCCCTGGCTTATACCAGGGCAGTGGACGATATCTCCTTCCACATATTCCGGGGTGAGACCCTGGGTCTGGTAGGAGAATCCGGCTGCGGCAAAACCACGCTGGGAAGGACCCTGCTCCGGCTGATAGAGCCGACAGCGGGCAGCATCCTGTTCGAAGGAAGACTTTTGTCCTCCTACACGAACAAAGAGCTAAAAGCATTACGGAGCCATATCCAGATCGTTTTCCAGGATCCCTACTCTTCCCTCAACCCGCGTATCCCTATCGGCCCCGCTATCACGGAAGTGCTAAAGGTGCATGGACGGGGAGCATCGGACAGACAACGGAAAGAGCAGGTAATGGAATTATTGGAAAAGGTAAGCCTCACCGCGGAACACTATAACAGATACCCGCATGAGTTCTCCGGAGGCCAAAGACAGCGCATCGTCATTGCCCGGGCGCTGATCCTGCGTCCATCCTTTGTCGTGTGCGACGAATCCGTATCCGCCCTGGATGTCAGTATACAGGCCCAGGTGCTCAACCTGCTGAACGATCTGAAAAAAGAGTTGGGCTTCACGGTGGTCTTTATTTCGCACGACCTCCAGGTCATCCGCTATATCAGCGACCGCATCCTGGTGATGAACAAAGGACGAATAGAAGAGATAGGACAAGCAGAAGAAGTCTACAACCGGCCACAGTCGGAATACACGAAAAAACTGCTCGCCGCCGTACCAAAGGCAATGTAACTTCCAGACCGACGGAACGTATAAAGAGTAAATACCATCTTATGATAAAGAGCTTCTTTAAAATGGCTTGGCGTAGTCTTGTAAAGGACCGGCAGTTCAGCCTGCTCAATCTGACAGGTCTCTCCATTGGGCTGGCCTGCGCCCTCCTCATCTTCTTATGGATCAACAACGAACGCAGCTACAATAAATTCCATAAGAACAATGCCCGCCTGTACCAGGTCATGCAGAATGAATACTCGGGGGATGGCTCGGTGCAAACCTTTCCAAACACCCCCGACCTGCTGGCAGCCACCATGAAACAGGAACTGCCCGAGATACAGGAAGCCGTCATCGCCGTACCCCCGGATGCCGACGAGAACATCAGGCATTGTCCGATAAGTCTTATGTGCTGCTGTCCGCCAGCCTGGCAATAAAGCTATTCCATACTACCCGCAACATCATCGGTAAGTCCATCACCTGGGACAGGGGCCTGGCGGCACAAGGGTCAGCCAGTATGAACGGCGCCTACACAGTCTCCGGCATCTTTGCCGACCCACCCGAAAACTCCTCACAACAGTTCGACCTGCTCTTCACCCACGCCCAATACTTCGCGCACATCACACATGACATCAGCTGGTTCAGCAGCAGCCCACCCACCTATGTGCTGCTGAAGGAAGGAACAGATGTGGCGCAGCTGAATAAAAAGCTGGAAAACTTTATACGTAAAAGATTCAAACAGGGCAGCGACCCGTACAAATGGGCCGGTACATTCTTCCTCCAGCCCTATCAGGACACCCATCTGTATAATCATTACGAGAATGGAAAAGTCGCCGGCGGAAGGGTCGCATATGTACAGCTGTTTTCCATCATTGCCATCGGCATTCTTATCATAGCCTGCATCAATTTTATGAACCTCTCCACCGCCAGGGCTGCCAAAAGAATAAAAGTAGTAGGCATAAAAAAAGTAATGGGCGCTACGCGGCCCGCCCTCATCCTCCAATACCTGGGCGAGTCCATGCTGATGACGCTGGCATCTCTTCTCGTTGCCGCAATACTCGCCGCTATGCTGCTACCTTCCTTTGAGAACATAGCAGGGCAGCACATCGATCTGCATTTCACCACCGGCGCCTGGATTACCATCGCGCTAATCACGCTCATCACGGGCCTGCTGGCTGGTAGCTACCCAGCCCTGTATCTCTCGGGTTTCCGTCCGGTGAAGGTGCTGAAGGGCGGCGCCGGGCAGACGGGTGGGGAAGCATTCATCCGCAAATGTCTGGTGGTATTCCAATTTAGCCTTTCAGCCATCCTCATCGTGACAGTGCTGGTTGTATACGCTCAGATGCAGCTGGTGCAAAACAAAAACCTGGGTTATAATAAAGAGCATGTCATTCGCATGACCAACGAAGGCGGCATTGCCCATAGCCAGGAAGCATTCCTTTCCGACGTACGGGCCCTCCCGGGTATGGTCTTATTTTCAACGAGACGGCCATTGCCATGATGCATCTCAAAAACCCCATCGGCCAGCCGGCAACCCTCTACGGAGCCAAAAAACAGATCATCGGTATAGTAAAAGATTTTAATTACGAGTCGCTTTATAAAAAGATCGGCCCCCTCGCCATCGGCTTCCGGGACAAGAACAGCAATATCTTTATCCGGATCAGGGCCGGCAAAGAAAAGGAAGCGCTTTCACAGCTTGCAACTGTCTATAAACAGTATAATTCCGGATTGCCGTTCGAATTCTCCTTCCTGGATAAAGACTACCAGACCCTTTATGCAGCGGAAAGAAGGGTCGCGGACCTGTCAAAATATTTTGCCGGCATCGCCATCATCATTTCCTGCCTGGGATTATTTGGTCTGGCAGCGTTCAATGCACAAAGGAGACAAAAAGAGATCAGTATCCGCAAGGTAATAGGCGCCTCCGCGAAGGACGTGGTCATCCTGCTGTCCAAAGATTCGCTCATGCTGGTATTGTTAGCGACCCTGATCGCCTTTCCCCTGTCCTGGTGGGCCATGCACAGATGGCTGGAAGGCTTTGCCTATCGTATATCGCTCAGCCCTGGTCTGTTTGTAATAGCGGGAACCGCGCTCATCGTCATCACGCTGCTGACAATAAGTTTTCAGTCTATCCGTGCAGCGGTTGCCAACCCCGCGCATGCGCTAAAACAGGATTAGCAGGGCAGCGCTTTATAGCTAGTCGTCATCATCGCGCTGACCATAGTAGTCATTGTCGAGGTAGAATACATTGACGCTTTTACGTTTGGAAAAGAGGAACCGTTTCAGCTGTTTTTCAAACTGGTCCCGCACGGGCACTCCCGGCCGTATCTTCTTGCCCGTCAGTCGCACGAAGTCATCGTCCGTGCTGACCTCCTTCTGATTGAGTGGCTGCAGTCCGCTGAGCCCCATCTGCCATTCATCGTCCTTATTGATCTTGTATTGGAAGAAATAGATATAGCCCTTCTTCTGCCGGAACTGTACGATCTTCTTATCTACATATTGCACGGCAAAAAATTCATTGTCATTCTTTCCGCTGACCAGCAGGCTGCGGGCCACATCCAGCTGGTTATGGAATTTAGAAGGGAATCTGTCCGTCTTGTGTATGTCCTCCAGCTCCTTTAATAAAGCGCTCCTGTGCTGGTCGCTGGCAGCCAGGGTCTGGAAGATAGAGTCGGCGATGGGCTTGTTATTGCGCAGCAGCAGCACGGCCGTGGTCAGACGCAGGGCCGGGTCCGGGCTTTGGAGCAGCTTGGAAAAGAACCTTGGTACGGTAGCATTCCTGTCGTAAAAAGGCGCTAACAGCACCGCATAGTCCGCCAGCTGGTCGTCCGTTTCGTCCTCGTTCCTTCCCGTGTAAGATTCATCCGAATTGTCATCCTCTTTTTTCTGCAGTCGCTTTTCATCATGGCCCTCCTGCTTCTTCCATTGCAGCCTGGCGTCGAAATATAATTGGCTGAAATAAGATTCATAATCGGTGCTTCGGAGATAACCACTGTCCACAAGGGTAGCCAGCAGTGATTGAACATTTGACTTATAATCATCCACCGTCGCCATTTGCAAAAGGTCCGGGAAAAGGGTCTTAGCCAGTGACAGGGAATCCCGCATGTTCTGGAACATAAAGCTATAGTCCGATCCGTTGTCGAATATGGGTGGGTCCTGTATCAGCAACGTCCTGAGCAGCTCATAGGCGGGCAGCGTCTTGTGCTTGGACAGGGCCTTGAAAACGGCATTCTGGAAGGTGCTGGTATCACCCGCGCGTTCATAGATAGCCTTTAGTCCCTCGACCACCTGCCGGATGGTAGCGGAGTCGTCGATATATCCCAGCTCGTTGATCAGCTTCGTCTTCGTCTCGAAATAATCCTTCCCGTTGTAAGGCAGCGTCCGGATAGCCTTTAACAACAACGGCAACCCGCCCGGGCCGAAATAAACGTTGGGTATTGCTTCCTTTGCCCGGCGACTGACCAGAGAATCTTTGCTGTAGAGGTCGGCAAAGAATGTGTCCAGCTTGCTGACATAGACGGAAGGCCCCAGCTTCTTGTCCACGGGCCGCAGACTGGAATAGAACCGTTCGACAAATGCCGAGGCCTTTTCCAGCGTATCGCCCAGGGATGTCACCCTGAACAGCCGGTTGTCCTTTTCAAAGATCCAGCTGGTGATACAACGGGATGTATTGGTATCGACATACAGATATTTATAACCCGTGCAGTTGGGCAGGTCGAAACGTAACGGCTGTTTATCCTTGATGATAAGGTCTTCCCGCACCTGCTTCTCATTGGTCTCCTCCCTCCAGAAGGAGGCGGAATCCTTGGGATAATAATATTTCGGAAAGGTCTCCATGGATACAAAGACGGCCTCTCCCGTAGAGTCATCCTGGAAAAGCGCGGTCTTTGCCCGTGGCCAATAGTTGTTATAATCCGGGAGCGAGCTGAGGAACTCTTCACTGGAAGCACGCTCCAGCAGTCCTCTCATACCGGCATCGATATCCGGCACTACAGGAGTGGTCACACGGATATTGACAAAAGTGTCTACATAATTCTGGAAACCGCTGTACCGGTAAGGCGTAAATTCCAGGGAATTGAAAAAATTCAAAAATGTCTTGTCCTTGCTATGGCTTCTGCTGGCTAATAAGTAATAATGCGGACCCTTGATAAGGAATTTTGTCCGGATATAGGAACCGTCCTTCATCTGGTAGCTGGCATCCAGACAGGGATACCCTCTGTACAATCCGGTGTGACGACTCAAGGTCTTGTCGACCATGTCCGATAGCCGGAAGCTTTCTTCCATAAGGGCCAGGTCGGCCGTATCCTCTTCCAGGAAATGATAGTTCTGGACCGCCTTTTTCCAGATAAGGAAAGCATCCCCCGTGGCCGAATCCGTACATTCATATTCCCAGCGGGGAATACCGTCGAGATTGGACATATTTTTGAACTGCGCGGGGATCCGGGGCAGCTTCACCTGGAAACCGCCTTGCGGCGGCGAAAAGTCAGCCCATGTATTCACTCCCGTGGGATGGATCGTTATGGAGTTGAAGAACTGCTCCGCCTCTTTCCCATCGACATAATTATTGTTCCCGCTCATTTTAAAAATGAGCACCTCGTATGGGGTCACAAGGATATTGTACCGCTGTATATCGCCCCGGCGGGTCTTGCCGGTGATCTCAAAACCTTTATAGCCGCTACGGGTGATGGAAGTCTTTTTTAATATTTTCCCCGGTATGCCTTCATACAGCATACTGTCTATTTTCCGCAGCACCGCCTCTTCTTTTTGTCCCAGGAAGCTGCTATGGGTCTTCAGCCTCCCGATCATATAGTAAGCCCCATTGCTCATGTCGGCATATTGCCAGGAGTCGGTGCGGCTGTCGGGACGTCGGTATAGCTTACCCGGCAGCTGAACGGAGAAGTCACCGTCGTCGGGAGAGAAGCTGGAAAAGCTGACAGGCACCCTTATCTTGTCGATATCGTCTTTCTGATTGGCATCCCGGTCCGGCATAGTGACAGGACGAAGAATATAGCCCTTTTTCCGGAGGAGCTCGATAACCCCCCGCCTGCCAGGCAGATGGGCCGCCCCTACCCCGACAAAGAGGGTGTGATGTTTTATGATGCTGTCGATAGATGCCGCCTGTATCTCGTTACGCCGGTAAAGGAATTTCTCCATATAGGCCTCCGAGGGCTGCATCAGCTTTTCCAGGGAATCCAGCATATCGAGGTCCCCTTTCCGGTAGGCTTCCTGTGTCTTTCTCTCCAGCTCATACGGAGAAGCTCCATCGGTGTCAGGTCGCTTCTTTTTGTCCTTCATCATATCCTGGGCGGCTTCCATGACGAGCTGCTCCGTCTGGAAATAGTTCTCCACGCCGGTGGCCTGCTTTCCCAGCTTCCTGCCCGTCTGGTAGATATAGAGGTCCAGGTATGTATCTTCTTCAAAGTCGGCATGGGACTGATAGGTCCGGTACAACAGCCCGTTGATTATGGTAGGCTCGTCGCTGAGGGCGGATTTGAGATTGTCCTCGTATTTTTCAAGCTGAAAAGACCGTTCATTGATGTAGTCCCCCGGAGCCCCCTGGGTGTAAAATTTGAGGTTGGTCTGCATTTTCTGGTAACGGAACAGTTGATCCTGCCAGACCTGGGGGTCCAGCTCCAGGGCTACCATCTCGGAATTTCGTATATCCTGGTAGAAAGAGTCGCTCAGGTGAAAGACCAGCTTGCTGCTCACATGCATCGTACCAAAGAGGTAGGAGGGCTTTGTCATACCGTTGCCCGTAATTTCCCATAACAGGGCAGGGTATTTCTTTCCCGGACGCGCCGGTTGAGCAGTAAGGAAGGTCACCGGGATAAGGAACATAAGCAGCGCCGCAAAATACTTACGCAAAGGGGTCGATCTCATTATCTGGAGCGTTAATCGATGGTTCA
>Ga0105240_10014190_pt1 | contig 10882 bp, 9 predicted proteins | sample KBSC54metaG_FD_80426 | JGI IMG/M metagenome (GOLD analysis project Ga0105240, IMG submission 80426) | Corn rhizosphere microbial communities from Kellogg Biological Station, Michigan, USA - KBS C5-4 metaG | ecosystem: Host-associated > Plants > Roots > Rhizosphere > Soil | place: Michigan, USA...
CCAGGCCGCAACGGCTGTGATTTGTACTGGATTCAGCTGTCAGCCGCCGGTTACCGATGCAGAAGAACTGACGCGGTTGTTGCGGGAAGCACTGAGCTGAATTTCTTCTGCCAACCTGCAGAACCCCGCCGCGCATCCAGAAACCAAGGGGCAAAAGAAAAGGCCGCCAACAGCACGTCGGCAGCCATCCCCCGAGAATCTGAGGTTACGGCAACGTTACTAAAGTGATCTGGTGCTTTACCTGATTATTTGCAACTGTTAGGTCGTACGTTACTTGCAGCTTCTGCTGCCAGGATTACAGGACGGAATCGGATTGCCGTCTGCCATCGCCGGCACGGCAGCTGATCCGTATAACGCAACTACGCTCAGCAACAGAACGATAATGCGCAGAGCGTTTTTCATGTAACCTCCCTTCCCTGTACGCGCTAACGTACAGGGAAGGGATTATACCCGCCCTTGCAAGTCCTTTTTTACCTATTGTTTAGAAGTTTTCCAGCGAAGCCTGTACCGGCCTCAGAACCTGTGACTAATCAATTCCTTAGGACCAATCATTCAAGTAACGCCCTTGAACCTTAGGAGAGGTCGCAATTTGAGAATTTGGAACAGAGGTGGGTCGTAAGAACCCAGGCGTAATTCCTGCTGATTTAGGAACTGCGGTGACCGGCCGCCGCGAAGGCCTGGCTGAGGGCGGGAGATCCGTTTGGCGGCGAATCTTTCCCTGCTGCGTTGGCCCCGTTGGTTGGCGTTACATGCTCTGGCGCTTGGGCTGCTGCTCCCGCCTTGGTAAACGCGCGGTCTACCATGGCGTCAAACATGGGCAACAGCGACTCCGGCGCCACCGGGTGGGCCAATTCGCCCAAACTCAAGTCCCAGCGCTGCGGTTGCAGCAGCACTTCCGAGCGCCGCTGCTCCGCAATCGGCAGGGCGAAATAACAGAGCCACACAATGACGGAAATGTCATAGGCGCCCATGCTGGCAATGTTCAACACAGTCGGGTTCACTACCCCGGTTATACGCAGGCCGATGCCGGCGAGCTCGACTGCCGCAAAGATTCCGAAACCAAAGGCCACACCGAAACTCCGGTGCCGCCTCGAAATCCCCAAATACCGCGAGAACATCAGCAGGAAAAGTACCAGGCCGCACTGCATCACTCGGACGCTGCGTTCCAGGCTGAGCAAGCCGGACGTGACTCGCGTAAACCCGCCACGCGTGCCCTCCATGGCTGCCATGACTGCGATTAAAATCACCACCAGCCCCGCCCACCGCACCAGCATGGTGGAAAAATCCCGCAACGCATGGAACGGTCGCAGCACGTCCGTGAATACTTCGTGGATTACCTTGAACCCGAACGCCGCGCTTATCCCGGCGCCCACCCAGTAAAGGTAAAAATATGCATCGTAATTTTTCTGGCTTGCGAACAGCACCACGAACAACATCACTTCGGAAACAACGTAGGCAAAAAAGAACGGATAGCTGCGCAGCAGCTTGCGCCGCCACAACACCGCCGCCAGGCCCAACTGCATTACCGGATGGGCTATCCACAGCGGGTAGTACGCGGAATCAAGTATTTGGCTCATCGCCTCAGCGTTCCGTTCCTAAGCTGTGCGGAATGCCCTATTTTGCACATTTCCGCCCAGATTTCCACAGCTGAAAGCAGCACATTATGCTCTCTGGTCCATTAGGTCAATGTACTCTGGTAACCATGCGACAGTGCCTTAACTGCAAAGGTATCTGGTTCATTAACACTTTAAAAAACAGCAACTTGGAGAGCTACATCTAGAGGAGTCCCCGGAAGGTAACCACTTGGGAAAGGTCGAGGTAACCACTTTTAAAGGTCAGGGGCGGAATGGATATAGGCCCGCATCAGCCTTACTTCGTCGTCCTTTTCGCTCAAATCGCGCAGCAGCAGGTCGCGCAGTGACAAAAAACCCAGCAGGCGCTCGCCTTCGCAGATGGGCAAGTGGCGGAACCCGTGCTCCCGCATCAGCACCAGGCAGTGCTCCAGGTCATCGTTGCGGCTCACCGACAGCGGCTCGCGGGTCATCACCTCGCCCACCTTGGTGGCATGCGGGTCGCGGCCTTCCACTACGATGCGCCGCATCAGGTCGCGCTCCGAAAACACTCCCGCCAGCCGGCCCTCGCGCACCACGGGGACTGCGCCGATATTGCGCTCGACCATGGCCTGAGCCACTTCCATCACATTGTCGTCCACATCGGCAACACACATTTCCTGCTCTTTGACCAGATCGTAGATGGAGCACATTTTGCGCCTCCCGCCGGTGCAGCCAAAGACTCGCCCCAATTGCGGCAGAGTATATGACGAATCCAGAGAGGGCGGAAGAGCCACACAGGTTGCCTGCACGGGTGCAGAAATTCTGTGCCCGGAAGCTGAAATACTGCAAGGAGAAATAGCTGAAGCTGATCAGTCGCAACCGTTTCTTCAAACTACCACCCCACTCACTGCTACCTACTTAACAAACAGAACATATCCTCGTGCCCATATCGCGGTCGCAATCGTGCCCCGCGCCCTGGCCGTGAGGATCAGGTCGAAGTCATTGCTGGGCGGCAGTTTATCTATCACAGACTCGCCCGCGCTCGGTTCCACCAGGGCCAGGTAACTTAGGAAGCGGTAAACATCGGGCCCGCCCTGGTATCCCGGCGCCACAAAGGACAGCTGACTGTTCTCGCCCGCGAAGTGCCAGGCCAGCGACGCGGCCAGCGAAACCGCACGCTCGTAGGCTGCCGCGGAGACCGCCCCCGGCGCTGGATTATCGAACACGATCCGCAGCTTGCGCTCATCCTCGCGCGTGAACTCGCGCACCAGCAGCGACCCCGCCTTGGCGCTTGCTTTCCAGTCCACGTGCCGGGCCGAATCTTCCGGCGCATATTCCCGGATCCGGTACAGGTCATAGCCGCGGCCCCGCAGGAAGGCTTCGAACTCTCCCGTGATCAGCGGCAGCACTTCAAAGAATTCATCGGTGGGCTCAATCGCTGGAAACACCACCACTTGGCGGGCCAGCGCCACCCGCCGCGTCTTCCGCAAAAAAGAAAAGGGAAATTGCGTGCGCAGCCCAAAGCTGTCCTGCAGCACCAGCCCGCGGCGCCGGAAGCACAGCTCCACGTCCGCGGTCAGCGAATTCTGCGCCGGAAGGTAAGGAAAATACACCGGCGCTGCCAGCAGGCTCTGGCCATCGCGTTCTTCTTCCCGCCGCAGCACCCGGTCGGGCAGATGAAACCACTGCTCCTCGGCCGGGCGGTTCAAGGGAAATCCAAAAGTCGTCGCCTGCCATTTCCAGTGCTTCTTTCCCTTCCGGCGCCGCGGTGGAACCACGCTCACTGAAAACGAAGGCAGCAGCCGCTGCCGGTTGTGCAGCACCAGCCGCGCCATGAGCGGCTGCCCGGCAAACACGTGGTCAGGCGTGTGCACATCCAGTTCCAGCCCGCGCAGCACCAGGGCCGATGACAAGCCAGACACCACGATGGCTGCCAGCATGGCCGCCACCACAATCCACAGCAGGTTGTTGCCGGTATTCAGCCCGGCCAGCGCCAGCACCAGCGTGAGCCCAATGTAGATGAGCCCCGCGCGCGTCACCTCGTAGTCGAAGGCGTCGCGCATGTGGACAACCGAGACCCGCCGCGCCAGGTAAGGCAAGGTGGTCAGGCCCACCACTCCCGCGAGCAGCAGGGCAGCGGTGGCCAGCACCGCGGTGGCGACTACGTTGCCGTCGTCCCGCGCCACCGTGGAGCCCAGCGCCGCCGCGAAGGCCAGGCTCAGCCCCAGCAAGGACACCAGGAAACGCACCCAAACTTCCGGCAATCCCAGGTGCAGCAGCGCCGCCAGGCTCCGCTCTTCGCGGGTTGAACAGGATTTCCCCATGGCCCTCGGGGCGAGAGTAGCACCGCTCCCCTTGGTCATCAATGCGGCGCGCCCTGCCCGAATACTCGCCGCATCCAGCCCGCCGCGCGTACCTGCGCCTCATCCGCCTTCCGCGCCAGGCTGGGAAAGCGGTTGCGCAGCCGCTGCAGCAGCTTGTGCGCCCACACATATTCGCTGGAAAGAATGATCAGCCCGATCAGCAGGAACAGAATGCCCTGGAGCACCGGCAGGAACAGCCCCGCAATGCCGAGCAGGATAAAGGCCCAGCCCAGCAGCAACACGCCCAGGCGCTTGGCTGCGGCACGCATGCAGATCTAGGAAGATGCTACACCATCACTCTGCCGGCGCCTGTGATCGCCGTGCCCGCCAGATTACCGCCACAACGATCAGCGCCACGAGGATGCCGATCACAACATCCACGTCGCCTACCCACCGCACTAGGCTCTGCCACTGCCGCCCGAACAGGTATCCGGCGCAGGCCACCGCCGTTACCCATGCGGCCGCGCCCAGAAAATTGAACAGCACGAACTTTTTCCAGTGCATGCGCAGCACCCCGGCCAGCGGTCCGGTAATGATGCGCATTCCGAAAACGAAGCGGGCAAAGAAAACGGTTACGGGCCCGTGTTTCTCGAACAGCCGCTCGCCTTGGGCGATGAACTGGGCTGAAATATGAAAGAAGCGCCTGTACTTCTCGAGCAGCGGACGCCCGCCGTAATAGCCGATCCCATAACCTGTGTTGTCGCCGAATGTGGCCGCCGCCACCCCCACGGCGATCACCCAAGGCAGCCGGAAATGGTGCTGGGAGAAGGTGAGAAATCCCGCCAGCAGCAGCACCGTCTCTCCCGGCACCGGCACGCCTGCGTTCTCCAGCAGGAGCACCACCGCCACCGTCCAATAGCCGTATCGTGCGAAGTAGACTTCGAGCAATTGCAGGATGTGCGCGCTCATGCGGTGCCACTAGCTTCTCACACTCTCAATGGTGGCTCACTCAAGCCCTCTGTTGGCTTGATTGGGATAACGTTGTGCTGTCATCCTGACCGAGGATGCGCCTTATCGATGCGCATCCGAGTGGAAGGACCTTGCGTTTGGTGGGTGCCCCACTCAAGCCCTCTGTCGGCTTGAGTGGGATCACGTTGCGTCTTCCCTACTTCGCTTGCTGGGCTGCTTCCGCCAACTCCTTGCGACCCGGTTTGTCGCCAGAAGCACAAACCACCAGCAGCCGGCGAAAATACCTGCGGCTGGCCACGCTGTCATCCGCTGATCGCGCCGCGCGCCCCGCTCCATAGAGGGTGCGAAACCTATCCGGATCTGTCTTCAGTGTCCTTTCGAACTCCACCAGCGCAAGCTTTGGCTGGTTCAACCGCAGCAGCATCTCGCCCAGCAGTTCGCGAGCCGGCTTCAGCGGGCCCGGAGTGATGGCGCTCTTTTCCGTCGCATCCTCGCGTTGGGCCGCGGCAGTCATAGCGCGCAAGGCATCGTCTCTGCGGCCCTGGGCCAGTAGCGCCCATGCCAGCACGTCCAGGTGCTGAATTTCCACCTGTTCAGCCCAGTAGGACTCATTTGCTTCCCGCAGCCGCTGTGCAATCTTGCGCAATGTCTCGGCAGCCGTTTGCGCGCCGGCGGCATTTCCAATTCGTGCCAAGCCTAAGCCTCGGGCAAAGTACGTGATCGCGTCGGTATAAGGAAACGGCGTGTCGCGCACCGGAAGTTGCGCTGCCGCCTGCCAATCGTTGCGCTCCAGCGCAAAGCGCGCGGGAATTGCTGCCAGTGCGAAATAGCCGGCCGCAGGCGGCGCCGCACCCCCGATGATGCGGCTGGGATCAAAGCGCGCGCTTACCTCCCCCAGCGATTTCACCAGTTCTTCTGCCGCCTGGTCCCGCCCGGACTGCAGGTAGGCATAGACCAGGTAGTCGTCCGCATGCAGTTCTTCGGCGGTTTGGCCTTGGCGGCGCGCCGCGGCTGCAGCTGCGACATTGCTGGCGATCGAGTCGTTCCAGTAGCCCACGCGGGTGAAGGTGTGGGATGGCATATGCAGCGCGTGCGGGGCATCGGGCGCGATTTTGGCGTAGCGCCTCGCTGCTGCAATTGCCTTGTCCGCAAGCGGGGGCACGTCGTAGGTGTGGATGATGTAATGGGCGAGGCCGGGATGGTCCGGCTCTTCAGCGAACAGCTTTTCCAGGATCTGCCCTGCCTGCATGCGACTGCGGTAGGTTTTGTCGCTGGGATCCTCGGAGGCAGCCAGCGCCAGCGCATAAAAAATAGTGGCCTCGTGGTCTCTCGGGTAGCGCTTTGCGACTTCCGCCATGGCATCGCGATAGTGCAGTAGCCGTGCTGGCTGCGGAGTGCGTTCAAAATCGGCGTAAAGCTTTCCCACCGCGGCGATGTAGGCGCGTTCCCTGTCGCTTTTTGCGCTTAATGCCACCGCCTGCGCCACAGCTGCGCGCCCATCCCGCAGTTGCGACGGTAGCCTCAACCCGTCGGCAAAGGGATTGCTCCATTGGCTCAGAGCAACGCCCCAATATGCCATCGCGCAGGATGGATCGGCTTTCAATGTCCGCTGAAAACCATCTATGGCGCGGCTGAACTGAAAGGAGTGGAGCAGGGCCACTCCCCGATTAAATTCCTGTTGTGCCGGCGCATTGCAACTGGTCTCGAACTGCACCGTTCCGAGTTTCTCGCTGCCCTGGCCGTGTTCATGCTCCTGAGCCGGCGCACGAGCGAGCAGCATCAGACTGGAAATAAGAAAAATCGCGGCACTTCGCTTCATGTGTCTTCCGCGCTCCGGGTAGCCAGCGGAATGGTACACCCCAGGGGGCGATGCTGGGTGCCCCACTCAAGCCCTCGGTTGGCTTGAGTGGGATACGTCGGGCTGTCATCCTGACTGAGGATACGCCTTACAGAAGCGCATCCGAGTGGAAGGACCTTGCGCCTTCTTCGGGCGCGCGCATAGCCTGCAAGTACCTTGAGCGGCTGTTAATTTCTACCCAGTCTTCAGTCCCATCGCCATTACCTCCGCCAGATGCAGCGCCTGCCGCCCGGTTTGCTGCTCGATCTGGCTCTGGCAACTGAAGCCGTCGGCAATGATCAGGGTTGACTCCTGGGCTTGGCGCACCTCCGGCAGCAGCACCCGCTCGCCCACCGCCAGCGAAATGTCATAGTGTTCCTTTTCGTAACCGAACGCCCCCGCCATGCCGCAGCAGCCGGATTCCAACAGCCGGTACTCCAGCCCCATCTTCTGCATCACCTGCTTCTCTTCTTTCAGCCGCATGATGGCCTTATGGTGACAATGCCCGTGCACAATCGCCTGCCGCGCCAAGTGCGGAACCGGGCATCCGTTCTTCTCCAGGAACTCCGCCAGCGTGAACGTCTGCTGGGTCAACTTCTGCGCCGGCTTTGAGTCCGGCATTAGTCCGTGCATGTCATCGCGAAACACTGAGCCGCAACTCGGCTCCAGCACCACCATGGGCGTGCAGGCCTCAATTTCCGGCGCCAGCGCCGCCAGCACGCGCTCCAGGTACGACTTCGCCATATCCAGAAAGCCATAGTCGTAGAGCGGACGCCCGCAGCACAGGTGCTCTAGCGGCACCACCACCTGGTACCCGGCCGCTTCCAGCACCTCCACCGCCGCCCGCGCGGCTTGCGGTTTGAAATAATTGTTGAATGTGTCCGGCCACAGCATCACCTGCGGCCTGCCCTGGTTGCGCACACCCCGTTTTCGAAACCAGCTCTTGAAGGTTTGTGGCGCGAAGGCGGGAATGGTTCGCTGCCGCGGAATTCCCGCCGTCCACTTGGCCACTGCGCTCAGCCCCGGCGCACGCGTGAACAGGTTCGCCAAACCCGGCGCCGCCGAAGCCAGCCGCGCCCACTTGTCAATCCAACCAAAAGCATAGGCGTGCAGCGGCCGCAGTCGCCCTTCCCAGTAGTGCGCCAGGAATTCCGCCTTGTAGGTGGCCACATCCACGTTCACCGGGCAATCGCCTTTGCACCCTTTGCACGCGAGGCACAGGTCAAGTGCGTCCTTTACCTGCTGGTCGCGCCATCCGTCCTTGATGATGTCGCCGTGCAGCATCTCCCAAAGCAGGTGGGCGCGCCCGCGCGTGCTGTGCCGCTCTTCATGCGTCACCATGAAGCTGGGACACATGGTGTCCTGCTCGCCTTGGCCGCCCCAGCGCCGGCACTTGCCGACTCCCACGCAGCGCAGCGTGGCGTGCGCGAAGCTGCCGTGGTCCGCCGGAAATTGGAAGTGCGTGGGCGGATGCGGCGCCACGTACCCGGCTCCAAGGCGCAGGTTTTCCTCGATCCGGTAGGGGTCCACTACCTTGCCGGGGTTCATCTTCCAGTCCGGGTCCCAGATGGACTTGAACTCCTTGAACGCTTCCACCAACTCCGGTCCAAACATGCGGTCGAGAAATTCGGCCCGCGATTGCCCATCCCCGTGCTCGCCGGAAAGCGACCCGCCATAGCCCACAACCAGCGCGACCGCTTCCTCCATGAAGGCGCGGTATTTCTGAATGCCCGCCGCCGTTTCCAGGTCGAAGTCCACCCGGCAGTGCACGCAGCCTTGCCCGAAGTGCCCGTAGAGCGCGGAGGTGTAGCCATATCTCTGGTACAGCGCGCGCAGGTCCCGCAAGTAGGACCCAATCTTTTCCGGCGCCACCGCCGAATCCTCCCAGCCTTCCCAGCTATGTTTCTCTCCTGGAACAAACGAGTTAGCTCCCAGCGCCGACTCGCGCACCAGCCAAATGCGACGCTGCTGTTCCGGGTCGCTGAAGACCCGCGCCTCCAGCGCGGTTCCCTGCGAAGCTTGCGCGAACCGCGTGGCGTGCGCCAGCGCCTCTTCCTGGGTGCCCGCCCCGAATTCCACCAGCAGCCACCCGCTGCCCCGCGGCATCATGGGCAGGTATTCCTGCTGCGGCAGCCCCTTCTTGCGGATGTTGATGGCCACCACCTCATCGAAACCTTCCAGTCCGAGGGGCCCGAACTCCACCACTCGCGGCACATCGTCGCCCGCCAGGTACATATCGGGATACCCCAGCAGCACCAGCGCCCGCGCCGGCGGGCTGGGAATCAGCCGCACCTTGGCTTCCAGCATGGTGACGCACGTGCCCTCGCTGCCCACCAGCGCCCGCGCCACATTGCAGCGCCCGTCCAGCCCGGGCAGCAGTTCATCCAGGTTGTAGCCGGAAACCCGCCGAGGAATCTTTGGGTAACGCTCCCGGATCAGCCCCGCGTACCGTTGTCGTAACACCCGCAGCCGCGAATAAATCTCTCCCTCGCGCCCGCCCCGCGCCGCCGCACTCTGCATTTCGGCGTCGGTCATCCAGCCCACCTTCATGCAGGTGCCGTCGTACAGCAGCAACTCCATCTGGTGCACGTTCTCCGCCGATTTGCCAGACATTTGCGAGTGCACGCCGCACGAGTTGTTACCCAGCATGCCCCCCATGGTGCAGTGCGTGTGCGTCGCCGGATCTGGCCCCCAAGTCAGCTTGTGCGGCGCCGCCGCCTCCCGCAGGCGATCGCAAATCACCCCGGGCTGCACCCGCGCATACTTCTCCTCCGCGTTGATCTCCAGAATTTTGTGCAGATACTTGGTCCAATCCATCACCACGGCCACGTTGCAGCACTGTCCCGCCAGGCTGGTGCCGCCGCCGCGTGACAGCACTGGAGCCCCGAACTTACGGCACGCCGCCACCGTCTGCACCACATCGTCAAGGCTCTTCGGAATCACCACCCCGATCGGCGCCTGCCGGTAATTGGACCCGTCCACCGTGTACGCCGCCCGGCTGCCCGCATCGAAGCGCACTTCGCCTTCCAGCGTGCGCCGCAGCTCCGCCTCCAGCCCGGCCGCATCCACGCGAAGGGTGCGCCATGCTCCCGGCTCCATCGTTACCGCCTTGGCCGCTTCCGACATTCCCTCTCCGTCATCTCCACCGATACTCACCTGGGACTCTGGCTTTCACTCCTTCAACATGAGTCTGCACGAGTGCAGCAGCCTGCGGCTTCGGCCGCACGCACTCAGCCCGTGCAGCCTGCTCCCCAAAATAAAAGGCATGGCCCTCGCCATGCCTTCATTCTGCGCTTCATCTCTGTCCAGCCCAAGCTCAATTGGGCTGTGGCTCGCTCGGTGACGCCTTCACTCCTCCCACATTGGAAATTACAAAGCGCGTCATGCTCCCGCTCGGCTCGATCACAATGTTCATCGCTCCCTTACTCGTGGCGAACACGATGGTGCGCTGGTTCTGGTCGCTTACATTTACATTGGAGCGCGGAAAGCGCGCCTTGTAAAAAGCTTCGACCAGGTCGGGCGAATCCGGCGTCTCGAACTGCGCCGTAAGGGTATTCATGCCCCCGAAGTTAACGGAGGCGCTGCCCGGCAGCGGCCTGGCCCCGGGATAAATATCAATGCCCTGCTTCTTCAGCGCTTCCGTGGGATCGGTGTTGCTCTCGACGCTTCCGAAGGGCGTTTCGATTCGCGATCCGTTCTTGCCGGTTTCCACGTGGCTCCTGCTGGCCAGCCGCCAAACTCCAAAGCCGATGACCGCTCCGCCCAGCACGATGACCGCAATAATGATGGCCACCACCAGCAGGATGACTTTCAGTGCTCCTCCCCCGGATGCCGGTGCGGCGGGCGAAGGCGCGGTCGCCGCCGCGGGCTTGGCAGCCGCCGCTACTAACCCGCCGCCGGCCACAGGCGATGGACCCGCGGTTCCCGCTATAGCTGCACCACATTTGGTGCAAAATTTCGCCGATCCCTCCAGCGTCGCCCCGCAGGATGTACAAAACGCCATATCTCACCTCGACCAGATACACAGACCAGATAAACCGCTTTCCCCGGAGTATATCCCAACCCCCCAGCTCCCACGAAAGGAACTCCGGGCCTGGCGTTCAGGCCATCGCACGCCCCACTCCTCGGCTGCATCCCAAAATCAGGGGGCCTCTCATGGTGGTTATCTGGACAATTATTTTTGGGATTCTGGCTGCTCTTTTCGGAACACTGGGCTACAC
>Ga0105240_10014191_pt1 | contig 10882 bp, 13 predicted proteins | sample KBSC54metaG_FD_80426 | JGI IMG/M metagenome (GOLD analysis project Ga0105240, IMG submission 80426) | Corn rhizosphere microbial communities from Kellogg Biological Station, Michigan, USA - KBS C5-4 metaG | ecosystem: Host-associated > Plants > Roots > Rhizosphere > Soil | place: Michigan, USA...
CACCGACCACAGCCGCGCCCGCCAATTCGGTCCCTTGTCGGCAGACCTGTCGGGACCATCTTCTGAATTGCCAAGAGAGCCCAGAACGTTGCGATCAGCGGTATTCGGATTGCCTTTCTGGCTGTTAAATAGATCATTATTCAAACCTTGATAACGGATTAAATCCCTTTACACTCATTAACGTGAGTTATTCCTGGCTTCATCGTCGTGCCGCCGCGGTCTGGTTTGGCGCGGCTTGTACCGTTATCTCTTGGACGGGATTAGCCGCCTATTGGGGGACGCATCGTTTAGTCCGCTCCTTCGATTCGGCGACAGAATCACACCGCGCGCTCGAAAAATTGCAAACCATTCAGTCCTGGATGGAATCCGCAGAATCTTCTGTGGATGAATTTGTCATTACGGGAAATCCCGCGCGCTTAACCCCTTTTCATGAAGTTCGATTACGCGTGCCCCTCGAACTACGGCATATGGAAGCCGTGGTAAAAGACAATCCGGCGCAACTCAAAGCGCTATTGCGCTTAGAACGGATGATGTTGGGTCATTTGAGTTACCTACGGAATGTCGTCCGCGTGCGGCGTACGCGCGGTATTGCGGCCGCCTCTTCTTGGATTGCCACCGAAGACAGCGCCTCGCCGCGTGCCTTTACGGAGCAAATGCTATCCGAATTACGACAACGCGAACGTCTGGATGTGCGTGTGCATACGGCGTCGGTTTTTCAACGTACGACCTTCGCAAAAATTGCTTTGTCTTTAGCGGCATTGGTCAGTTTAGGATTTCTCATTTGGGCCTTTATGTTATGGCGCCGGGAATCAAGTGAACGCGTTTATGCAGAACGCGAACGGGGGCGTTTGGAAAGTTTTCTGTATTCCATTATCGAACGCATTCCTTACAGTGTGCTTGTCAAAGAAGCGCGCGCGCTGCGCGTGGTTCATGCCAATCACGCGGCCGCACGCTGGCTGGGGCGTTCGACCGAGGCGCTAGTCGGAGCCAATGTGTTTGACTGGCGTCCGCCTAATGAAGCAGAACAAGAAGCGCGTGAAGATCGCCAAGCGCTCTCTGCCGGTCAGCCCGTCGATATCCCTGAAGAAAATGTGACAGTAGAAGGACAGACGCGAATTTTTCACACGCAAAAAGTGGCGATTCCTGATCCCGATGGTCAGCCAGCTTATTTGGTCACCATCTCGGAAGATGTGACGGATCGTAAGCGGGCCGAACGAATGCTGGAACTCTCACGCGATTCGGCCTTGGAATCGGCGCGCCTAAAGGCCGAATTTTTACGCAACATGACGCATGAGTTTCGTACGCCGCTGAGCGTGATTCTTGGGATGTCGGCGCTCTTGCAGGACACCGATTTGAAACCGCAACAACTTCAATTTGTGAAAGCCGTGCACAAAGCGGCGGAAGGTCTTTCCGGGTTGACGAAAAGTATTTTGGACTTCTCAAAAATTGAAACCGGTAGCTTTCAGCTTGAGGTGCGTCAAGTTCCACTTTTAGAAACGGTCGAGAATGTGTTAGGGATGTTTGTCGATCAGGCGGGAGCAAAAAAAATCGAATTGACCAGCGCTTTTACGGGCGATGTGCCCGTTTCTCTTTGGGGCGACTATGCCCGGTTCCGACAAGTCCTTACCCATCTCATCGGCAATGCCGTAAAGTTTACGGAACAAGGCAGCGTGGCGGTGCGCGTCAGTATCGCCAAACAAGATGCGTCTCAATGCTGGATTTCTTGCCGTGTCACAGATTCTGGTCCAGGCATTTCGCCTGCGGCTCAAGAACATCTCTTTGATGCTTTTCGTCAAGGCGATGGGACTCCGACCCGACGTTTCGGCGGAACGGGGGTTAGTCTAGCCCTGGCTAAACGCATTGTGGAATTAATGGGGGGAGAAATTGGTTTTCAGAATGGGCCTGATAAGGGATCGACCTTTTGGGTCACGATTCCATTCAAAAAAGAATATTCGGCTGAACGCCGCACTCCCATTCAGCCGCGCGTACTTATTGTGGAAGAAAGCGAAATTGTCCGTGAACGCTTTTTGCAGCAGCTTAATTTATGGGGGTTACCAGGCGCCGGGATGGCCAGCGGTGAAGTGGCCTTAAACTTTTTGCGCAGTGAGCGCGCCGCCGGCCGCCCGTTGCCGGTTATTTTAGTCAGTCTTCATCTGCTCGATATGGATGGAACGGCGTTTGCCCATGCGATTCGTAACGATCCTGCGCTGCAAGGCGTGCCTTTGGTTGCTTTATCGGATGTGGGGCTGGAGCCGGTCGCTGCGTCGCAGCTTGGGTTTTCCGGCTCCTCAAGTAAATCTCCCTCGCCAGGAGCGCTGTATGAAGCGCTCTCTCCCTTCATCACCTTGCCGCGCTTCCGCGGCAGCCGCGATAACGAATCTACATCGCAAGCCGCCTAAAGTGATTTTTTGTCGTCGCTTTCCATTGAAAACGCGCTAGCGAAATACGGCCTTTTGCATCAAAGATAACGCCTTCCGCTTTCAATCGCTTCTGCTGAACATTTTCATAGTCAGGTATCGAGCGCGCGCTGACTTCGCCTTTAGCATTGATAACACGCTGCCAAGGAACCTCGTGCTCCTGCGTTTCCTGTAACGCACTTAAGGCATAGCCCACTTGTCGCGCATGTCCGGGGAGTTGCGCGAGTCGTGCCACCTGACCATAGGTCGCCACGCGTCCCTTAGGAATGCGTCGGATAACGGCATAAATCCGTATATAGGCTGAATGCCCCATTCATTCAAAGTACAAAAAGTTCGTCTTTTTGTAACCTCTCTTGCAATTTCTGGTCAAAAATAAAGAAATGGAGCAATTCATTTCAATGCTGACACATGAGTAAAAATAAATAGGAGGATGTACTATGACGAAGAAATCCACCATCCCCATATGCACGCTTGTCTTGACCCTGGGAGTAGCAACCTTAGGTTTTGCAGCCGATTATGGGAGTTCATCTGAGGCACCGGCGGGGACATCTGCTGCGACAGCGCCAGCCGCCACCTCGGCTCAGGTCGTTACAGGCACTGTGCAAAAAGTCGATGCAACGAATAATAACGTCCAGATCAAGGACAAATTGGGAACTGTGCAAACTCTGCAAGTGAATGCCAATACACAAATTGCCCGTGCGGGGAGCATCATTCAGCTGGCGGAATTAAAGACCGGCGATGTGGTTACCGTAACGGTTAAAAACGACTCCACGATGTAAACAACGCGCATTCGAATGAGGGAGGGCGTTGATTTCTTTCGGTTTTGAGACGTGGTATTAAAGGACGAAAGAAGCAACGTCTTCTCAATTCGGATCGCGTCTGCCTATTCTCAGTCGGCCTGGTGGCGGGTGGATTTGGTCTGATAAGACGCCAGCACGGCGACCAAACCAAAAAATCCCACGAAAATATTAATGATATAGACCATCATATTATCCGGCGTTCCAAGAGCAAACATTTGGACAAACGATGCGATGAGCCAGTTCACCAACACAATCATCATCAAGCGCAACCGCTTGCGGAAGGCAATATTTTCGGGCCAGAGCAGAATCACGAGAAAACTGGCCAATGTAAAGGCGGGCAAAAGACTGTACAGATCCACGATTAACATGATTTCTTTTATCATGTGCCCGCCAAAATGGCAATCCTGAATTTCTAAAGACCGCCTGCATGATTCAAAAAAATAGTCTAATACTAACCGATGGCGATCGATACAAAAATGAGTTTCCAGGACGTTCTTTTAGCCGTAGGTATTTCACTCGTCTTACTCGTTCTTGTCCAACAGCGATCGAGCGCCAAAAATATAATGAATAACAGCCGTTCTCTAGATAGTCAAATTTTATTTAGCAAAAACGTGACCTATTCACCGGCCAGTGGCCACGCGGTAGGGTCGGAGTCCATCATTTTATATGCCTCGGGCCGCATCACGGCAAGCGCCTATGATCATTGGCAAGGGAAAGTCGATGTGGCTCAGCTTGAAAAAATAAAGACTTTTATTCGGGATCATGCGTTGTTGAAAAAAAACGACGCGCTCGTGCCGGCTTCTCAGGATATGACCCTGACTTATACCCTCCATCTAGACGGTAAAAGTAATTCGCTGGTCTATGGGGATCGATTGGTGGAATTGCAGGCCTTGGAAAAAATGATTTTTACCGGTCAGGACCGACCCAATCCTTTAGGCCATTTATAATATGGGAATTCGATGGCTAGGAATCGGTTTGGCGCCGCTTATTTTTTTGAATTCTCGCCTAATGGCGCAACGCCCACATGTTCCTCAGGAGGACCGTACCATGGAAAATATTTTAGTCGTCCAGGGACTGCCGCGATTAAAAGCCTGGAATTTTCAGTATCGGTCTTTAAAACTTACTACGTCTCCGGACGATCAGTCGATCTCTTTTATCGATCATAATTCTCTGCACATTTCCGATCGGGAACTGCTCGATAGAGCGCTTAAAAATCCGGGAATTTCGGAACGCATTAAGGGGTTTCGTGTGGCCGGATTGACTCCCCGGTTGGATCAATGCACCTTTTTGGCCTCGGCTCCCTTCATTATGTCTTGCAGCTATCAATTTAAAAAAATAACGCTGGTGGACGAAAATCTAAAAGAATTGGGAGCGCTCGATCAGGCGTTTATGGAGTTTAAAACATTTCTAGCTGCGGGGGGGAGTCTGCCAGCTGGAATATTTGTGGCCACGGCGACTATCACCGTGAAGGAAGAGACGAAAGCGGATCCGCCTAAATTTTCCCAAATTGAAATCGATGGCAATTTTCCGATCAGCGCCGGCTCCCCCACCTATTCAGGATCTGAATGGTCAGCCAAGTGAAAATAGAATGAATCACGATCGGTAACAAAGGAGATGACGTATGCAACCAGGACCCGTCAAACAAATTTTCATTAATCTGATGGTGAAGGACCTCAAAAAATCGATGGCGTTCTTCCAAGCCATTGGATTTACGTTTAACCCGCAATTTACCGACGAAAAAGCGGCCTGCTGCATTTTAGGGGAAAACGTATTTGCCATGTTGATCGTGGAGAACTTTTTCAAAACCTTCACTAAAAAAACGCCCTCCGATGCCGCGCAAACGACGGAAGTCTTAAATGCGCTTAGCGTAGACAGCAAAGCCCAAGTGGATGACATCGTTGATAAGGCCTTGAAATCCGGTGGATCGCCTAATATGCCCACGCAAAATCTGGGCTGGATGTACACACGCAACTTCCAGGATCCCGATGGGCACATTTGGGAAGTGCTTTATATCGATAAATCAAAGATGCCAGGAGCCTGAATTTTTCCTTGACGAGCTGCAAATCTAAGGGTAAACCTTCAGCACGATGGCAAAAATTCTTGTGGTTGATGATGACAGCAGCATTCGCGATCTCTTAGAAGCGCTGCTCACCCATCGCGGACATCATGTTGTCACGGCAGGCGATGGGAAAGCGGGACTCTTGGCCGCTCAGCAAGAAAAGCCCGACCTCATTATTTTGGATGTGATGATGCCGGAAATGGACGGATTTACCGTCAGCGGATTGCTTTTTCAAGATCCAGTCATGCGAACCATTCCCGTGCTTATTTTGACCGCCATGGATCGGTCGCGCGACATCTTTGAATTGGTGCCCAACGTTCGCGTTTATATGGAAAAACCCTTTGAAACGGAAGCGGTTCTCAAACAAATTGAGGCCATGTTGCGCCTGACGCCAGCCATCATTCCTAACCGCCCCGTTACCGAGAAGCCGCAGTAACAGCGCGGCCTCACGCCTCCTCGTTTTATGTGTCGTCTCTTTAGCCGGTTTTCTCTAACGCCTCAAGGAATAGAAGACCCTTTAAAAGAAGGGAAGTTTTCTTTGCTGCATCTCAGCACCAATGACCCCAAGCGAAGGCAATCCGATGGTTGGGGGATAGGGTGGATCGCTCAAGGCATGCCGCGGGTCATGAAAAGCGCTGGAGCGATCTATCATGAACGTTCCCGCGTGCGACGCATGGCACAGATGATTTTCAGCCCTACCTTAGTCGGCCATATTCGCCGGGCTTCTAATCCTCTGGGACTTCCCAAAAAAGCCTTAATCGGATTGCCTAAATGCCAACCGTTTACCCATGGGCCGTGGCTTTTTTGCCATAACGGGACGCTATCGATTCCTCTAGAAGTAAAAGCCGAACTTGGCGCATGGAAAAAATTCGTCAAAAGTAATAATGACAGCGAAGTGTTGTTTTATTGGCTCTTAAAGACATTTGTGCATTCTCAGGCGGGCACGCCGGCCGCGCGTCTGCGTCAAAGCATGAAGCGGCTTGATCAGCTGTGGCGACGCCGTCGCGCCGCACATCCAAATTTAAAGTTTCCCATGCATGGGCTTAATTGGGTTTTAACGAATGGAAAAGAATGCTATGCCTTTTGCTATGTGAATCCCCAAGGCTTCCGCCAAGGTGGCGCATTGGGCCATAAGAAACAACCTTACTTTGCTCTGCAATGGCGCGCTACGTCTGATTGCATCGATATTGCTTCTGAAGCCTGGGATTCCGACGCGCGCTGGACCTCCTTAGGACATAGCACCTTATTAGTAGCCGTTCGCCACAAGAAAGTACTCCGCTTTAAAAAATACCGTATTTAGTTAAAAATAATTAGACGTGATGCCGCCATCGACCACCATGGCGGCGCCGTTGGTCCAGGTGGATTCGTCGGAGGCCAGATAAAGCGCGAGGTAGGCGATGTCTTCTGGTTTCCCAAAGCGGCCTAGCGGAATTCGCACGAGTCTTTTGTTGCGTTCCACGGGATTGGCCAGCAACCATTCCGTGAGTAATGGAGTTTCGATGGGACCGGGACAGATCGCGTTGGAACGCACATGCTGGGGGCCGAATTGCACGGCGAGCGATTTGGTGAGCGCGATGACGGCGCCTTTGCTGGCGGTGTAAGCATCTTGCGGAACGCTGCATCCGACGAGGGCGACGAAGGAGGCGGTGTTAATCACCGATCCGCCGCCGCGTTTGATTAAGTGGGGAATGCCGTACTTGCAGCAATTGGCTAAGCCCATTAAGTTGACGGCTAATACTTTTTGCCAGACAGCTTCCGGAGTTTCGGTGACCGGACCGTCGTCGGAGGGAAAAATTCCGGCATTATTGTAGAGCGCATCAAGCCCGCCAAAAGCCCGGACGCCCTCAACCATTATTTTCTGACAATCGTTTTCACGGGAAATATCGGCCTGTACAAAAATCGCTTGTCCGCCTTGCGCCTTCACGGCCTGGACAGTCTGTATTCCTGCTTTCTCGATGACATCGGCAATAACGAGCGCCGCTCCTTCTTGCGCAAAAAGTCGCGCTGCGCAAGCGCCCATCCCGCTGCCCCCGCCGGTAATCACGCAGACTTTGTTTTTTAAGCGCATAAAATCTCCTATATCCGTTCGAAGTAGCGTTTCAATTCCCAACATGTGACGGCTTGATCATAAGCACTTTGTTCGAGCGCAAAGGCATGCGCATAATGCGCGATCACGTCGGCGCCAAAGGCTTCAACCAGCAACGGTTCTTCTGTAAAAACATGGATGGCCTCGCGCAACGTTTTGGGCACTTGCGTCACATCGTCGGCTTCATAGGCATTGCCTTCATAAAATCCGTGGAAGGCGAGCTTATTTTGAAGGCCATGAATGCCGGCGGCTAGCGTCGCTGCAAAGGCCAAATAGGGATTACCGTCGGCGCCGGGAAGACGATTTTCTAAACGCAAGCTGGACTCTTCGCCCACCACGCGTAGGCCGCAGGTGCGATTGTCTTTTCCGCAAACCAAGCGCGTCGGCGCGAAAGATCCCGATTGATAGCGTTTGTAGGAGTTAATCGTCGGCGCATAAAAGCAGGTCAACGCGCGCCCGAGTTTAAGTTGTCCGGCGATAAAATGCTGAAAGACGGAGGGCTTGGCACTAAACTGATTTTTTGTGCCCGCGCGATTCCAAAGACTGGAATGCAAATGGAAACTAGAGCCCGCTTGATCGGCATGCGGCTTGGCCATGAAGGTGACGGCTTTGCCTTCTTGAAAGGCTATTTCTTTCACGCCATTTTTGTAGATCACGTGACGATCGGCCATTTCTAATACATCGGCATAGCGCAAATTAATTTCCGCCTGCCCCCGACCCCATTCGCCTTTGCTGTTTTCGACGGGAATGTCGGCGCCTTCCATGGCGTTGCGGATGCGGCGGATCAAGGGTTCTTCTTTGGTGGTCTGTAAAATGTGGTAATCCTCAAGATAAGCGCTGACCGGATCCAAATCATGGAAATGCTTACGTTGGGCGGATTCAAAACTATCTTGATAAACATAAAATTCCAGCTCCGACGCCATTTTGGCGCGGAGGCCGAGTGCGGTCAAGCGCGCGATCTGTCTTTTTAAAATGTATCGCGGAGAAATTTCCACAGGTTTTCCTTCTTCGGTCGCTAAATCACACATCACTAGCGCCGTTTTTTCAAGCCAAGGAATCAGACGTAGCGTTGATACATCGGGAATCGCTTTCATGTCTTGATAGCCGGACGCCCAACTGGCTGTCGAAAAGCCGGGCAGCGGTTCCATTTCCATATCCACCGTCAGAAGATAGGCGCAGGCATGAAGTGAATCTTTAAGGACTGTATCCACGAAGTAGCGTCCCACCATCCGTTTGCCCATGAGGCGACCGGCCATATCCGGAAACACGCACAGTACGGTGTCAATCTGCCCTTTCTGAATAAGTTGCTTGAGCGTTTTAACGGTCAGCATAGGGTCTCCTCATCCCGCCTTCTTATTTCGGCGGAAATGGATACTTTGGCGCCGGGTCAGAGCGTAAAAGCCGTACGTTGAGAGCGTCGAGCCTTTTCCGCTCTCACGCGCGCCCGACCAGGGTAACGCCGGGTCCAAATAGTCGCAACGGTTTTGAAACACCGTGCCAAAATCCAAGGCTTGCGCTAAACGCTCGGCGCGCGCGGGATCTTGTGTCCAGACGGAGGCGGTTAGCCCAAGGGAGGAATCATTCATCAAGGCCAAGGCTTCTTCATCGATTGAGACGGCACGCACAGGCAACATCGGCCCAAAACTTTCTTCGCGCATTAAGGCGGCGGTTTGGGGGACATCGGCAATCAATGTGGGTAAAAAGAAATTTCCGGAGGTGTCGGGAAGCCGGGAGCCGCCGCACAAGAGTCTCGCGCCTTGCTTTTGCGCTTCTTGCACTCGGGCTTCCAATCGGTCTAACGCGAAGCGCTGCGCGAGAGGACCCATGGTGGTTTCCGCGTGCATGGGATTTCCCAAGCGATAAGCGGCCATGGCCTTTTGCGCGCGCTCTAAGAATGCCGCGTAAAGGCGTTGATGCACATAGACGCGTTCCACAGAGCAGCACGATTGCCCAGCGTTGTAACAGGCGCCGTCTACAAGATGGGTCACGGCAAAATCCAGATCGGTGTCTTCGGCTATATAGGCGGGATCTTTTCCGCCTAGTTCAAGTCCCACATCTATAAGGCGTGGAGCGGCGGCTTGTGCCACTTCGCGTCCGCCGGTCACCGATCCCGTAAAGGCGACATAGGCGATGCGCGGATCCTGAATCAAGCGCGCGGTGTCTTCATGCGTCGTAGAAATCGACCGCACTAAGCCCGGAATGTCGAGATAGCCAAATGCTTTTTCAAAAGCGACGCCGCAAAGGGGAGTTAGCGCGCTATGCTTTAAGATCACAACATTGCCTGCCAATAGCGCCGGAATAAGGACATTGCAAGGAATCAGGAGTGGGTAATTCCAGGCCGCCACATTGAGGACTATTCCCAGCGGCCGGTGTTCAACCCGTCTTAGAAAATCGTCTTTGGCGGGAAGAATTTCCGGCGCCAATGTGGCTTGCGCAATCGACATCATGTACTGCGCGCGCTCAAAAAAAGTATCCACTTCACGCTGCGCCTGAAGCAGGGGCTTACCCATCTGAAGCGTTATTTGACGTGCGGTGTCGTCAGCCGTTTTACGAAAGCGGTTCAATCCTTCTTGAACATGCAGCAATCGGTCAGTCAAGGAGAGGCGGCGCCACGTCTTAAAAGCGTTCTGCGCCGCGTCTAATTTGGCGGCAAGAGTTTCCGCCGTATCCATCGTCCATTCACAGACGAGGGATTGATTAAAAGGATTGCGAATCTCAAGAGTCGGCATCGCCCTCTAGCTTGAACCCGATTAGCCGTGAATGCAAGTGGTTTAGGTCGGTAAAAAAAGAGTTATAGCGTGGAATGTTTTTGCTTGAATAGTAGTAGAAAGACTACATCCATGGAGGTTATATGCCACAGCCTATTCCTGCCGGATATCATGCCGTGACGCCGAGTTTGACGCTTAAAAATTCTAAAAAAGCGATTGAGTTTTATAAGGCCGCATTTGGCGCGACCGTTTTAGATCTTTTTCCGGCGTTTACGGGAGACGGTATTATGCATGCCACGATTCAGATCGGGGATTCGATTCTGATGATGGGCGACGAAAACCCGCATACCTGCAAAAGCGCCGAAACCTTAGGCGACTCGCCGATCAGTCTTTTTGTTTATGTGAAGGACGTGGATGCGGTGTTTAAGCAAGCGCTTGCGGCGGGTGGCAAAGAAGCCATGCCGGTCGCGGAAATGTTTTGGGGCGACCGCGCGGGGAGTATTAAAGATCCCTTCGGCTATCAATGGATGATTGCCACGCATACGCGCGATATGACAAAAGAACAAATCCGAGCAGAGGCCAAAACCTTTTTCGCCGCTGCGGCCAAATAAGTCGTTGCTCCAAGAAAGATGGACTTGACAGACAAGTCTGTCTAGTATAAGATCGAGGCATGAACAGACGGTTGAATGGCAGCGCCGCGCGGCAGCGGATTTTGGATACGGCGACCGATTTGTTTTATCGGCAGGGGTACCGCGCGACGGGTGTCAATGAAATTATTGCCAAATCCGGCGTGGCTAAGGCCACCTTCTACG
>Ga0105240_10014196_pt1 | contig 10878 bp, 6 predicted proteins | sample KBSC54metaG_FD_80426 | JGI IMG/M metagenome (GOLD analysis project Ga0105240, IMG submission 80426) | Corn rhizosphere microbial communities from Kellogg Biological Station, Michigan, USA - KBS C5-4 metaG | ecosystem: Host-associated > Plants > Roots > Rhizosphere > Soil | place: Michigan, USA...
CACGCTGCTGCACGAATTGCGCGACCGCGGAATCCGCGTCGCTGTCGCCAGCGACAACTGCCGCGATCCGTTCTACGGCTACGGCGATCACGACGCGCTCGAAGTGTTCCGTGAGGCGGCGCGGATCGCCCACCTCGATCGGCCGGTCGGCGCATGGCCCGCCGCGGTCACGCGGACTCCAGCGGCAATCATGGGCCTCGCCGGCGGCGCAACGATCGCGCCTGGCGCGCCGGCGGACCTCGTCGTCTTCAATGCGCGCGGCTACAGCGAGCTCCTGTCCCGGCCGCAGGGCGACCGGATCGTGCTGCGCGACGGCAAGCCGATCGATACGACGCTGCCCGATTATCGCGAGCTCGACCACCTGATGCGGGAGCCGTGATGGCCGATGACATCGCCGGCCTGCAGGCGGTGCTGGCGTCGCGGTCGATCGCGACGATTGCCGATCCGCTGCGGATCAAGAACAAGAGCCGCGACTACTTCTGGTACAGCCCGATCCTGCGCGAGGAGCTGGAGAACGTTCGCGCGGATCTCGTCGTAATGCCCACCAGCGAAGAGGAGACCATCGCCACGCTCGCCGCCTGCCACGCCCGCCGCATTCCGGTGACGCCGCGCGGCGCGGGCACCGGCAACTACGGGCAGGCGATGCCGTTGCGCGGCGGCGTCGTGCTCGATCTGTCCGCGTTGAACCGGATCCATTTCATCCGGCGCGGCGTCGCGCGCGCCGATGCGGGGGTCCGCCTGCTCGACCTGGACCAGGCGACGCAGCGCGAGTCGGGACAGGAACAGCGGATGCATCCGTCGACGCTGCGCAACGCAACGCTCGGCGGCTTCATTTGCGGCGGGTCCGGCGGCGTCGGCTCGGTTACATGGGGCGGGTTGCGCGATCGCGGCAATGTGCCTGGACTGCGGCTGCTGACAATGGAAGCGGCGCCACGCGTGCTGGAGTTGCGCGGTGACGATGTGCAGAAGGCCATTCACGCTTACGGCACGACCGGCATCGTCACCGAAGTCGAGGTCGCGCTGGCGCAGGCGCCGCAGTGGATCGATGCGATCGTCGCGTTCGACGAATTCGAGGCGGCGGCACAGTTCGCGCACGCGCTCGCCTGCCAGGATGCGCTGCTGAAGAAGCTCGTCACCGTGCTCGCCTCGCCGATTGCTGCGCAATTCATCAAGCCGATCGCAGCGCGTGCCGGCGCGGAATCCCACGTCGTGCTGACGATGATCGCGGCCGAAGCGTTCGAGGCATTCGAGTCGATGCTAAAGGGCTGGCCGTGCCGCCTCGCGCATCGCGGCAACGCCGGCGCGCACGACGACACGCTGTTGCCGATCTACGAATACGCATGGAACCACACGACGCTGCACGCGCTGAAAGTCGACCGCTCGATCACCTATCACCAGACGCTGCACCCGGCGCCGGATCCGGTGCAGACCGCGGTCGCCATGCACCGGCGATTCGGCGACGAAGTGCTGCAGCACCTCGAATTCGTCCGCTTCGACGGCGCGGTTGCGTGCTACGGATTGCCGCTGATCCGCTTCACGACGGCTGCGCGCCTCCACGAGATCGAAGCGATCTTCGAAGACGCGGGCTGCCCGACGTTCAGCCCGCACACGGTGACGCTCGAGGAAGGCGGGATGAAGCGCGTCGATCCGGTGCAGCTCGCATTCAAGCGCGAAACGGATCCGCTGGGGCTCCTGAATCCGGGCAAGATGCTCGGATGGGAACAGCCCGACTATCGCCAGGCGCCGCGACGCGTGCATCTGTTCTCGACCGCCGCTTCGCTGCGGAAAGAGGAGGCTTCGTGATGCGCTGCCTGGTGATCTACGTGCATCCGGTCCAGACGAGCTACTGCGCGGCGCTCTGCGCAAAGGCAGTCGACACGTTGAAAGAGGCGCGGCACGAGGTGCGCGTGCTGGATCTCTACGCGGAAAATTTCGAGCCGGTGCTCACGCGCCAGGAACGGCTCGACTATCACACGCCGGCAACCAACGAACAGAACGTGCGCCCGCATATCGAGCTGATCAAGTGGGCCGAGGCGTTGATCTTCGTCTATCCGACATGGTGGTACGGATTGCCGGCGATCCTGAAAGGCTGGCTCGACCGCGTGTGGGTTCCGACCGTTGCGTTCACGATGCCGAAGACGAGCCGGCCGATTCGCGGCCTGATGGACAACATCGTCCGCATCGTCGGCATCACGACGTCCGGCTCGACGCGCTGGTGGATGGCGTTGATCGGCAGTCCGGGGCGGCGCACGCTGACGCGCGGCATCCGCGCGCTGTGCGGGCCGCGCTGCCGCACGCGATGGATTGCGCACTACGACATCGACCGCTCGACTGCCGCGTCGCGCGCCGCGTTTCTCGAGCGCATCGGCCGCGAGCTGGCGCGACTGTAACGCCGGCCGGCATCGGCGACACCATGAGCGACAGCGATCCCAACGCGCAACCAGCCGATGGAGTCCGCAGGATGCGATTGATCCGGCGCGATCGCAATCCGGAAGGCGCGCTCGACGCGCTTTACGTGCTGACCGGCAGCGCCGCCGGCCCGATCGATGGCATCGATTTACCGGCCGAACTCGATGCCGCTTCGCGCGACATGCCTGGAAAACCGCTGGCAACGAAAACGCGGCGCCTGACGATCTTCCACTTCAACGACCTGCACAACGCATTGCAGGCGCAGGACGCCGCCGGGCAGCCGGTACCGCTCTTCTCGCGCATCGTCGATCGCTACCGCAAGTCGCGCAGCCGCGCGGGGCCCGATGAAGTCGTGCTGCTGCTGTCCGGCGGGGACGACCACACCGGCACGCCGTTCGATGAGCTGCTCGGATGGTCGCCCGGCGAGTTCGTCCTCGATCCTGCATACGTCGCGTATTCGGCGGCCGGCGTCGAAGCGGCGGCGCTCGGCAATCACGATCTGGATCGCGGCAGCGCCGTGCTCGCGGCAGGCATCTCGCGCGACGCGGCGTTCCCGATCCTGTCGGCGAACCTCGACGGCTCGACTGCGCTCATCGCCGGGCGCGATTATTTTCCCGGCGCGGTAATGGTCGCCAAAGGACTGCGCATCGGGATGCTGGGGCTGACGACGCCGGTCGACACGCGGACCGGCACCGCAAGCGATCCCGGACTGCAGGTGACGAGCCCGCTCGGCGCGCTGCGCGACATCCTTCCCGCGCTCGCCGCGCGATGCGACATCGTGATCGTGATGTCGCATTGCGGCTACGGCGTCGATTCGCACCGGATGCCGCCCGCATTCGGCGCCGGCTATCTCGCGGAAGGCGACGTGGCGATCGCGCGGCTCGCGGCGACGCTGACCGACCGCCCGGTGCTCGTGCTCGGCGCGCACTCGCATACGGTGCTCAACGCGGACGGATTCGGCCCCGCATCGCTGATCGATGGAATCCCGATCGTGCAGGCGGGCGGCCATGGCAGCCATCTCGGCGAATTCAACGCGACGCTCGCGTCCGCCTCGACACGCGAGCATTGGTCATTCTCCGCGCGGCTGCATCCGCTGTCCGGGAGCCCGCGCGGCGCCGCCGATGCGCATGCGCCTGCAACCGAAGACGCCGATCTCGATTTCGAGCGCCGGGTCATCGCGCCGATGCTGGCAAAAGTCCGGCGCCGCACCGACGAGGTCGTCGCGACGGTCGACGATGACGCCGATCTCGCCCGCGATCGGACACTGCGGATGCGCTACAGCGGCGAATGCGCGCTGGCCAACTTCATTTGCGACGCGCTCGTCGCGCGCAGTGCGGAGTTTCCGCGCGGGCCGGTCGACCTCGCGATCGTCAATTCGACGGCGATCGCCGACGGCCTCATTGCCGGCGCAATCACCTTCAAGGACTGGTACCGGGTCCAGCCGTTCGCCGACCTGCTGCAGATCGCCGAAATCAGCATGGCGCAACTGCTGGCGATTCTCGGCAGCAACGCGCGGCGGATCGTGCGGCCCGAGGAATACGGCGGAGCCGAGGCGATCGATCCGCGCGGCTACGTGACGCGCGGGTTCCTGCATTTCTCGCGCGGCCTGCGTTACACGCTGCGCCTCGGCGACAGTGCGCTCGACGCAGCCATCGCCGATGCGGAGTTCGGCGGACAACGAATCGATCACGATCCCGACCGGATTCTGCGCGTCGTGCTGACCAACTATCTCGGCGCGGGCGGCTATGCCGAATCGTGGAACGGCAACCCGATCGGCGCCGGCGTCCAGGGCTTCCTGCCGGGATACGATTTGCGGCCGCTACCGAAGCGCGACACCGGGCTGGTGTTTCGCAACGAGGTGATGGCGCGCGTCCGCGCGCTCGGCCATGTCGGCCGCGCGACGGGCGCTTGTCTCGACGGACGGCTGGTGCTGGCATGACGAAGAGGAAGCGATGAGTCGATCGTTCGAAATTGCGAACGCAGGCGCGACGACATCGGGCAGGCTGCGCGCTGCGATTTTCGCGGCAGCCCCGGCCGGCATGCTCGCGCTTTTCTGCGCCCACACCGCGCTCGCAGAAACATTTCGCGTGACCAGTGCTGCCGATGACGCAACGCCCGGCACGCTGCGCTGGGCGCTCGAGCGCAACAACGCCCGCCCGCCGCGTTCGGCGGCCATCAACAGGATCGAGATCCAGGGCCCGTTGCTGGTCAAGCTCGCCAGAGTGCTGCCGCCGATCCAGGGGCCGGTGGTGATCGCCGGCGTTGGCCCAACAGAAGAACGCACCGAACCGGGCATCCGCGGCAGCCTGCCGAAAACCGCCGCCGCGATCATCGACGGCAGCGCGATGGTCGACATGTCGACCACCGCATCGTGCCCGGCCGAAGACGGCAAGGGCGACGGCCCGAACGTTCGGTCGCTGCAAAAGCCGATCCTTGCGGTGGTCGATTCCGGCGGCGTCGAGATCACCGGGCTCGAGATCCGCAATGCGTGCATCGGCGTGATGCTGCTGCGCAGCCGCGACAACCGGATTCACCACAACATCATCCACGACATGGTCGGCGCAGCGGGCGTCCTGATCACCGGCGACGCGGGCGATGCGGCCGGCAGCGCGACGGCCGGCCGGAGTATCGACAACCTCGTCGAGTCCAACGTGATCTACGACACCGGCGACGGCGCCGAGTGCACGCGCGGCTCGTCGCGGCTGACCTTCCGCGGCAACCTGTTCTACCAGTCGTCGCCGGACACGGTGAGCCCGCGGTCGCAGGGCGTCGAATGCGCGAACACCGGCAACGACGACATCCGGTTCATCGGCAACGTGTTCCGCGGCTACTCGGATGGGCTGCAATTGAATCGCGCGACCAGGGTGCTGGTCGAGGGCAACACGATCACCGATTCGACCTACGGGATCACCGCGAGCGGAACGGCAATCATCCGCGGCAATACGATCCGCGGCAACCGGATGGGCATCGGCCCGGCTGCAACGGCGCACGTGACGATCACGCAGAACCGGATCTTCGACAACGGCAAGCCGATCCTCGCCCTCAGGACGTCCGCCGGCGGCACCACGGATCCGGCAAGTCCGGCGCTGCTCGGCATCGATGTCGGCGTCGACGGCGTCACGCCGAACGACAACGGCGACAAGTGCGCGGACAAGCTGCCCGATTGCGACACCGTGCAGAATTATCCGGTCCTCTCGGCCGACTCCTCGTGGAGCGCTGACGGAAAAATCACGCTGCGCGGCGAGCTCTCATCACGGCCAAACGTTCCATACACGCTGGAGTTCTTCGCGAGCGAAAAACCGAATGCCGCGGGACATGCGGAAGGCCAGTTCTACATGGGCACCGAGATGGTGACGACCGATGCCACCGGGCGCGCGGCATTTGCCTTCCGGCCCCGCACCGGAGATCCGCTCGGCGACCACGGCTCGCGCGCCGTCTTCACGGCGACGGCGACCAGCACCGAGGGGCGGACGTCCGAGTTCAGCAAAGGCTTGCCGCTGTCGCGGTCGCGGGATTGACTACGCCCGGAGTGGCTGCACACGCACACCTGCGGGGCAATTTACGACCAGGTTCCTAGCCGCAAACCCCGACCCATCCGCACGCGGAACAGAAGTCACATCCATCCTTGCGGATCACGGCGAAGTTTCCGCACTCCACACACTTCATCCCTCTCATCCTCGGCGCCGTTCCGCGCGCGGGCTCGTCCTGCGACTGGAGAATCCCCATCGCCTGCGTCGGATACCCATCCTCATCGAGAATCCCCAGCATCGCATAGCGGTGAACGATCAGCCGCGCCACATACGATACCGTCGACGGCCAGTTCTGCTGACGCCGCGTGCCGGGCGTGAACGCCATGAAGTCTCCAAGCGCTTCGGGCAGGTCGAGCAGCTTGCGCAGCTTCATCCCGATCCACGCCGGATCGATCACGCGCATGTCGAGCGACAGGATCTTGCACAGCGCGTCGAGCGCGCGCGGATACTCGCCGGACAGCCACACCGAGTACGGGCGCGTCACGCCGTCGGGAAGCGTGATTTCCTTCAGGCCGAGAACGAAGTCGTCGCCGGTCGACGAATTGAGCACGTCGACGGTCCACGACATCGTGCCGTCGGTGCCCGTTTTCGGCTCCTTCAGGCTGAACATCGAATCGAGCACCGGGCCGGTCGCAACCTCGGGCAACGCGTCGAGCTGCTCGTAACGCCAGCGCACGAGCTGCGCCACCGCCGATGCCACCGACGGCATCTGCTTTCTTTCGCCATTCGGCGGGAACGGCATTTCGAATGCATCGTCGCCGGCCGCCTTGGCCAGCGTATCGAGCTTCAGGCGCATCCATGCCGGATCGTTCGCGCGCATGTCCATCGACAGCGTCTTCGCCACCGCCGCGAGTCCGCGCGGCTGCTCGCTGCCGTTGACCCAGACCTCGAACGGACGCGCGACGCGGGCTCCTTCGCCATTTTCGACCTGGCCGACGAACAGGCAGAAGTCGCCGTGCGCATGCTCGACCATGTAGCTCCATGCCATGTTGCCGCCCGCGAGCCGCGGCCGGCCCGGCCAGCGCAGCGACGCGAGCACAGGCTCGGGCAGCGCCTTGATCTCGATGCGCCGGTTGCGATCGTTGTTGACGAAGTCCTGCGGGGCCCGGGCCAGTGCAGCCGATGCTGCGTTGACTTCGGCGCTCGTCGCGTCGACCGACAGCACCGCGCCCAGGACGCGGTTCGGCCGGTACGTTGCCAGTCCTTTCAGCCCCGACTTCCATGCAGTGGTGTAGAGATGCTCGAAGTCTTCGAACGGATATTGCTCCGGCACGTTGACCGTCTTCGAGATGCCGCTGTCGACCAACGGCGCCACCGCAGCGACCATCGCCTCGTGCGACGCGGCCGAGATTTCGAGCGCCGTGACGAACGCTTCGGGCAGCGCGCCCGCATCACCGCCTGCTTCTCCGCGAAGATGGCGATACAGCCGCCACGCGTGATCCTCGACCGGGAATTCCTGCAGTGTGCCGTCGGGCATCCGCTTCCTGCGCGTGTAGCTCCACGCATACGGCGGCTCGATTCCATTCGAGACGTTGTCGGCGAACGCGAGGCTGATCGTCCCGGTCGGCGCGATCGACAGCAGGTGGCTGTTGCGGATTCCGTTCTGCCGGATCAGCGCCCGGATGTCGTCCGGCAGCCGCGAGGCGAAGCTGGTGCCGGAGAGATACAGGTCGGCGTTGAACAGCGGGAACGCTCCGCGCTCCTTCGCCAGCGCGCTCGACGCGCGATAGGCGCGGTCGCGCATCGACTCGGCGATCTGCGCGGCCATCGTGCGCGCCGGCTCGCTGTCGTAGCGCAGGCCCAGCATGACCAGGGCGTCGCCGAGTCCGGTGAAGCCAAGGCCGATCCGCCGCTTCGCCATCGCTTCGGCGTGTTGCGGCGGCAGCGGCCACACGGTGATGTCGAGGACGTTGTCGAGCATGCGGATCGCGGTTTCGACAATGTTGCCGAAGCGCTCGAAATCGAATGCGGCCCGCTCCGCGTCGAACGGCGCGTCGACGAACTCAACCAGGTTGATCGATCCGAGGCAGCAGCAGCCGTAGGACGGCAAACTCTGCTCGCCGCACGGATTGGTCGCCTCGATCGCCTCGCAATAATTGAGGTTGTTGTCGCGGTTGATCCGGTCGAGGAAAATCACGCCCGGCTCCGCGTGGTCGTACGTCGAGCGCATGATCCGGTCCCACAATTCGCGCGCGCGGATCTTCCGGTAGACCCACAGCCCGTCGGCGCGCTGGAAGGCGCTTTGATCGATGGCATCATGCTGCGGCCGCGCCTTGTGCACGAGCTCGAATTCGGCGCCGGCTTCGACTGCCTCCATGAACGCATCGGTCACGCCGACCGACACATTGAAATTCGCGAGATCGCCGCTGTCCTTCGCCTGGACGAAGCCCTCGATGTCCGGATGGTCGCAGCGCAGCACCGCCATCTGCGCGCCGCGACGCGAGCCGGCGGATTCGACCGTCTCGCACGAGCGATCGAACACGCGCATGTACGACACGGGACCGCTCGCGCGCGAGCGCGTGCCGCGCACGTCGGCGCCGCGCGGGCGGATCGCGGAAAAGTCGTAGCCGACGCCGCCGCCGCGGCGCATGGTTTCGGCGGACTCGAGGAGCGCCGTGTAGATGCCGGGCTTGCCGTCGACGACTTCGGAGATCGAATCGCCGACCGGCTGGACAAAGCAGTTGATCAGCGTCGCCTGGCTGTCGATGCCGGCGGCGGAATTGATCCGGCCGGCCGGAATGAAGCCGGCTTCCAGCGCATGGAGAAAGCGGCGCTCCCATTTGCCGCGCACCGGGTCGGCCTCGACTGCGGCAAGCGCCCGGGCAACGCGCCGGCGCACGTCGGCGACGGTTTTTTCATCGCCCTTCGCATATTTCTCGAGCAGCACGTCCCGGCTGATCGGCTGCGGCGGAAGCGTCGCCGTTACGACCGCGGCGGCACCTGAAGCTGCTGGAATCCCGATCTCGCTCATTGCTGCAAGCCCTTGATTATCGAACGGAAAATAAGAACCTTGCGCGCCCGTCCGCACATGTATGAATATACAGCAAAACCGGCCCGATTGCTACCGGGCGGATAGCCCGCAGTATTGCCCACATTACCGGCTCGGCGGCCCGATTGCCGGCGGTAACGGGACCGGGCCCGACCCGCGCTCTAAACCCTGTCAGCCCGTGGCACCGCCCGCGTAAAATGCGACGCTCGATGCGCCCGCATCGCCTTCCTGAAGACCTCGGAGGTAAAAGTGGAAATCAGAAACATTGGCAAATCCGGCCTGCGCGTATCGGTGGTGGGCCTCGGCTGCAACAACTTCGGCGGACGGCTCGACGTCGAGGCTACGCGCAAGGTCGTACACCGCGCGATCGATGCCGGCATCACGCTGTTCGACACCGCGGACAGCTACGGCAATCGCGGCGGTTCCGAGACGCAGCTGGGCGAAGTCCTCGGCGCGCGCCGCAACGAGATCGTGCTGGCGACGAAATTCGCTTCGCCGATGACCGACAAGTCGAAAGAGTACATCGCCTCGCGCGGCTACATCATGTCGGCGGTCGAAGCGAGCCTGCGCCGGCTCAAGACCGACTGGATCGACCTGTACCAGCTGCACTGGCCCGATCCGCGGACGCCGATGGAGGAAACGCTGCGCGCGCTCGACGACCTGGTGCGCCAGGGGAAGGTCCGCTACATCGGCTGCTCGAACCTCAACGCCTGGCAGATCGCCGATGCCGCGTGGATCTCGCGCCATCACCGCCTCGCGCCGTTCATTTCCGCGCAGAACGAATTCAGCCTGCTGGTGCGCGACCAGTCGGAGCCGCTCCTGCCCGCGCTCGCCGAATACGGGATGGGACTGCTGCCGTATTTCCCGCTTGGTGGCGGGCTCCTGACCGGCAAGTACAAAAAGGGCCAGCCGCTGCCCGAGGGCCGGCTGAAGTCGACGCAGAACTCGGCGTCGCGCTTCCTGACCGACCTCAACTGGGACCTGGCGGAGAAGCTCGAGCGCCTCGCGTCCGAGCGCGGACATTCGCTGATCGAGCTCGCCTTCGGCTGGCTGCTCGCGCACGATGCGGTGCCCAGCGTGATTGCCGGGGCGACGAAGCCGGAGCAGATCGACGCGAATATCGCGGCGGCGAACTGGCGCCTGTCGGCCGAGGATCGCGCGGCGGTCGGCAAGCTGCTGGACGCCGGCTGATCGCGGGCGATCGCTGCAGCGCGCTGCCGTTTATTGTCACCCGCTGGACGCGAATGTAATCAGGCGTTGCACGCGTCAAAGGGAACCATATCGGCATCTCGTTGTTTTTTCTGCCTGCAGCCGATCGCCAGGCCGCTGGCACGACCTTTGCGAATCGGTTCGTGTAACGAATCGACAGGGTGTCGAGGCTCAACTCCTGAAACTACTCGACGAAATCAGGGAGCGTGTTATCCCGACCGGCAAAACGAAAGAATAAAGCCGGTTCTGTTTCGAAGACTGAGTGCTTCTTGCCGCACTTCGGTTATTCAATCTGCTCTGCGGGCTGGTCGCGCCTCTGCGTTGACTGGCCCATTTTTTTCGTCCCTGTCCCGGCTCAGCGCCGTCGGTGTTGGTTGCTGCCGCAATTCGTCGCGCGGCTGTCGCCTGCTGGCAGTATGCCGGCAGCATGAGTGCCGTATAGCCGTCGGCTCTGTCGCGCATCGCATTGATTGTCAACACAAACTGCGCTCGAAACACCCTCAGGCACGACAATTGCATAATTGGTTTCGGCTCAGCAAATTTTCAAGGGTGTCGAGCCTGATTCCAAGTCTCCGGATGAACTTGGCCATAACCCGGGGCTGCCGAAACGCGGCTCCGGGTTATCGAACAGGTCTACGAATATCGGGGACAGACCACGCGTTATTCCAGCGGACGCGCTGGACGAGTGGCGTTAAGGACCGCGCCGCTTGCAGTGATTGACGTGGTCTGTCCCGGATTTTC
>Ga0105240_10014200_pt1 | contig 10877 bp, 7 predicted proteins | sample KBSC54metaG_FD_80426 | JGI IMG/M metagenome (GOLD analysis project Ga0105240, IMG submission 80426) | Corn rhizosphere microbial communities from Kellogg Biological Station, Michigan, USA - KBS C5-4 metaG | ecosystem: Host-associated > Plants > Roots > Rhizosphere > Soil | place: Michigan, USA...
ACTTCTCTGCACCTCGAGCATCCGCTTATTTCGGAACTCGTGTTCAGTGCTCCTCGTTTAGAATCGAAGATTCAGGAAGGTCCCCATGAGTGAAGCAGGCGCGCTGGAAGCGCAGATCAGTCAGCAGATCATCACCGCAATGAAGCTGCACGATGCCGAACGCACCGGAACGCTCCGGCTCATTAAGAATGCGCTCAAGAATAAATTCATCGACAAGCGCGAGCCGCTTACTCCCGCCGAGGAACAGCAGACGCTCGCAACCATGATCAAGCAGCGGCGCGACTCCATCGAGCAGTTCACTAACGGTAACCGGCCGGAACTCGCTGCAAAGGAGGCCGCCGAGATTGCAGTGATCGAAGAGTTCCTCCCCAAGGCTCTGGACGAAGCCGGCCTGCGTGCGCTGGTATCCCAGGTGGTCGCCGAACACGCCAATGCTACCGGCAAGGCTCCGACTCCGAAGGATATGGGCCCCGTGATCAAGGCTGTGCAGTCGCGACTTCAGCAAGCGGGCGTTCGCGCTGAAGGCCGCATTGTCAGCGAAGCAGTAAAGCAGGCGCTGGCTGGTTAGCACTCGAAAACTTAGGCCGAACCTGCTTCCGTGACGGGAAAGCCAGCGCCGTCGATCGTATTTCAGGCATCTTCTTGAACTGGAGCGGCCATGAACCTTCCCCGTCATGCTGTTTCTTTCCTCCTGCTCATTGCCGCGCTTGCCACATCGACTCGCGCCTTCGGGCAGGGCCCGCCGTTTCAGGTCGACGATCCGGTGCCGGTCGATTTCAAGCATTACGAGTTCTACATCTTCGGCGCCACCGACGGCACGCCCATAGAAACCGACTATTCCGGGCCAGCCTTCGAGTTCAACTGGGGAGCAATCCCCCGTGTACAACTGCACGCAGTCCTGCCCTGGGGCGGCATCCACCCTTCCGACGATGCCGCTGCCACCGGTCTTGTCGACATGGAATTCGGCGCCAAGATCGCGATCATCAAGGAATCCAAATACGTGCCCCAGATCGGCACCTTCACCATGTTCGAGGTCCCAACCGGCAACGCCGACAAGGGCCTCGGCGTAGGAGAAGTCTGGTACAAGCTTCCCCTCTGGCTCCAGAAGAACTCGGGCAAATGGCTCTTCGACGGCGGCGCCGGTGAGACGGTGGTGCCGCAGACCGGCTTCCATGATTTCCCCTACGGCGGATTCCTCGTCAAGCGCGAAGTGAACAAGAAGCTCGATCTCGCCGCCGAAATCTTCTCGCACGGAGGCGAAGGGCCATTGCCTCCCCAGCGGCGTTCCTCCACCATGCTCGATGCAGGCGGGTACTGGCACCTCAAGGGCGAGGAAACCATGCAGCTTCTCTTCGCCTACGGTCACTCCATTGCCGGGCTAACAGAGAACTACGCGTACCTTGGCCTCTACTGGACCTGGGGCAAAGACAAAGACAAGCCCGGCGGCGACAAAGATTCCGGCGAGAAGAAGGCGGCGCTGCTCAGACACGCCATGTACTCAGGCCGCCACATGCAGGACGGCTTCTGAGTTTCAGTACCACTCCCTTGGCTTTCCTGTGATCACGCCCACATTCGAATGTCAGGCCAATATGATTTCGAATGTGCAGTGCTCCCCGCCTCGGCGCGGCGAGCTCAGAACCCTTGCGCTCACATGTCCTCCGGCCACAGTTTCGAACAGGGTCCGGTTGTTCTCAGCGGAACACTCGCAGTAGGGATCATCAGGCATCGGCGCACGTTCGGGGCTCCAGCCGCATACGCACTTGCTCACGGGATACACCAGCGAAATAGTGTTGCCCGATCGCGTGCAGTTTGCAGGTCCGACGATTTTGCCCATGAGCTCAACTAGCTTGTCGACGTTTCCCGCGCTTTGAGCGATCAGATCCTGCCGGAACTTCAGATTGCGGCAACAGGCGCGCCCACGCTGCTGCATCAGCTTCACCAGCGTCGCGCGATCCAGATTCTTTTCCTCTTCGCGCAAAAAGTCTGAGAGGAACTGGCGAACAGCGCCAGCATCTGACATGCAATTGGAATCTTCGCATTTCCCGTCGTTCGCAGCGGCAGCAATCCGCCCGCAGGGGACAGACGCACCGAGAACGACCAGGCTCTTCAGGAAGGTCTTGCGATCCATAGGAACCTCGTAAAGAAGTATTGATGAATTGCTCTTACAGTACTGCTACGTATGCAGTAGGTCACCGGTTCTGATCCGATCCGGCTCGATGGCGAAGGGAACTGGACAGCAAACGCAAGGGTGCGGTCTATCGCGTTTCTTGTTCGAGCTTGCCGAATCTCCGTCAGGCAGTTGTTCCTTCGAGCCGCCCAGAGTACCCTTGCACCCATGAACTGGCGCCGGGGACTGCTGCTGGCGGGACACAATGTCGCAATTGCATCAGCTTCATCTAACCTGTCGCTGCAAGACACTCATATCGCCTGGCAATCAACCCTCCACCGTCTGCGGCGTCTAAGCTAACTGAAAGTGTGCTCTGAATCCATGACACCAAATCCCCAAATCTCCCGATTGGCCCTCGTGGCCATGCTCTTTGCCGCTGCTTCACCACTCCTCGCCGGGCAGCAGAATTCCGCCCCGAGCCCCGCAGCAGGGGCAGATGACAAGCCGGCCCACACGCTCAGAACTCCGGGCAAGGAAGTTCAGCTCGCCGTCACCGTTCGCGACAAAAAGGGCGCTCTCGTCCCCAATCTCGACAAGAACGAGCTCACCCTCACTGAAGATGGCCGCCCTCAAACCATCCAGTCCCTTGCCCGCGACGCAAACCAGCCCTACAAGGTAGGCCTGCTGGTAGAGACGAGCCACGCTGTAGGAGCCGCACTCGAAGATGTACGTAAGGCATCTGCCCAGTTCATTGATACGATGCTGCCCAGTCCGCCACCCGCGGGGCATCCCGACGAGGCCTTCCTCATCCACTTTGACCGCCAGGTTGAACTGCTTGAAGACTTCACGCCCTCCCGCGACAAGCTCCAAAAAGAACTCGACGATCTAAGCGCAACTCGAGAGCGCCACGACGATACCGAGGGCCCTGAAACCACTGGCGATGATCGCGAGCGTCCGACTCGTACGCGCAATGCCAGCCAACTCTACGACGCAATTTTCCTCGCCTGCGACGAACTGATGAAGAACCAGGAAGGGCGCAAGGCAATCGTCGTCTTCTCAGACGGCGTGGACCGTGGAAGCAAAGACACCCTCAACGACGCCGTCGATGCCGCGGATCGGGCTAACGTCGCGATATACACCGTCTACACCAAGGGCCAGCAAGAGGAGGAGAACGCCGGGTTTCCCCGCAACAATCGCCGTGGCGCCGGGTATCCCGGCGGCGGTGGTGGTTATCCGGGTGGTGGGAGGGGGTATCCGGGTGGCGGAGGCTATCCCGGTGGAGGCCAACAGCGCCGGCAGCCCAAGCCGATTGTCGACGGCAGGAAAATCATGGAAGAGATCGCGCGTCGCACCGGGGGCCACGCTTTCGACGCAAAGAAGCGCGAAGACCTCGAGCCCATTTACAAGCTCATCGCCGAAGAATTGCACGGCCAGTTCATCCTGACCTACACGCCCGACAAACCCGACACCGACGGCGGCTATCACAAGACCGTAGTCAAGGCGAACAAAGGCGACCTGCAGGTTTCCACGCGGGAAGGCTACTACGCCCCCGGCGGCGGCGACTCCAAGTAGCCAGGGATCGTTTTTCAGCTTGAGGCAGAGGCAATTGCCGCCTGGGATGCCTCTGCTGGATGGACCTGCACCTCATCCGTCACAACGGAGAAGTAGGTCAGATTGGCGTGACCGAACGACGTGGTGATCGCCACGTCAGACGCGTCTCGTCCCACCGCCATCAGCACACGCCCAATCCGCGGTGTGTTGTGGCGCGCATCGAACGTCCACCAGCGCCCTTCGAGATAAACCTCAAACCACGCGCTGAAATCCATAGGCCCAGCGTAGGGCACGCCGATGTCGCCCAGGTAACCCGTGGCATAGCGCGCCGGTATGTTCATGGCCCGGCAAAACGTGATTGCCAGGTGCTGGAAATCCCGACACACACCGATGCGCTCCGTGTAGACATCCAGCGCGGATTTCGTTGGCCGCGCATGAGGATAGCTGAAAGTGACCTTACCGTGCACCCAGTCGCAGATAGCCTGCACCCGCGCCCAGCCGGGATTGACGTGTCCGAAGAGTTCGAATGCGATGTTCGAGAACCGGTCGACTTCGCAGTAGCGGCTGTTCAGCAGATAGCAGAGGTACTCGTTCGGAACATCACCGACCGGCACCTCGCGCGCGTGCTCGTTTACTTCGTCGGGCAGACCCGAATCCGCAATCAGCGTGGAGTTCGACAGTTGCAGCGGTCCAGCCTGTGCCACAAACCGCGTGCACCGATTCCCGAAACCATCGATATATTCGGTCGCCTCTGTTTTCGGATTGATACGCAGCAGGTCAGGTTCCACCAGGTCCCGTTCTCGCGACGGGTGAACGTGCAGCAGCGCCACCATCGGCGTGATTCCGGGGAAATCGAATTGAATGTCGTAGCCTAAACGGATCAGCATGTCATCCATTTGGATGCATCCATCGAGGCCGTTCCCGGGCCGCAAACAAAAGAAAGCTCCGAATCACGGGAGTTCATCTTGTAATGGAGGCTTGCTTGAAACGACTTAGAGCCAGAGCTTGCTTTCGCTGCAACCCTCATTCGTCACTTACGCGTCGACTCGCTCCCCGCGCCCAGCATACGATTCAGATAGCGATCCGCCCCGAGTCTCGTCCCGGATTGCTCCACAACCCGCACCCGGCGCACGACCAGATGGAGGACAATGAGCAATCTTCTGCGTGATATTCGCCGCACTTTCCGGCAATTGCGGAAGTCTCCCGGGTTCGCTCTCATCGTCATCATTACTCTTGCCCTGGGCATCGGCGCCACTACCGCGGTCTTCTCCCTCATCGAGGGAGTCCTTTTGCGCCCATTTCCTTTCGCCGACCCGGAAAAGCTCGTTATCCTCGGCGATCATCTCGGTTCCGGCACCAATACCCCCGTCACTGCGCGAGAGATTCGCATCTATTCCGCCACAACCACGGCGTTCAGTTCGATGGGTGGTTACGCGGGTGCCTCCTATGAACTCTCCGGTGGAGAGTCTCCTGAATCCATCTCGGCTGCAAGATTATCTGCCGGCGTATTCAGCACTCTCGGCATTCGCCCCGAATTAGGCCGTGTCTTTACCCCGCAGGAAGATGAAGGTCGCCAGCCGGTCGCGGTCATCGGCTACGCGCTCTGGCAGAATCGCTATCGTCGCGATCCGCGCATTCTGGGCACCGCAATCCAGCTTGATCGCAAATCCTACACAATCGTCGGCGTCATGCCGCGCACCTTCGACTTCCCGGTGGATACTACGTCCCGTCTCTACCAGGCGCAGTTGTGGGTGCCGCTTAGTCTGACTCCGGATGAACTCTCGGATCAGTCAGCGGGTAACTTCGGCTTTCACATCATCGCGCGCCTCAAAGACGGAGTAAGCCTCTCCTCAGCCGCGCAGGACGCAGAGCGTGCATCCCATGAAGTCACGCGCCGCTATCCCGCTGCCATGTCGTCCATCCACATTCGTGGAGACGTCATGCCATTGCGCGAGTTCGTCGTGGGCGAGGTCCGTCCGGCTCTGCGCGGACTGTTCGCTGCAGTCGCAGTGGTCCTGCTCATCGCCTGCGTGAACGTCGCCGTGCTGATGCTGGTCCGCGCTATCCGTCGGCGGCGGGAGTCCGCAGTTCGCCTGGCTCTCGGTGCGCGAGCCTCGACAATCGTACGCGAGTCGCTGCTCGAAGGCGTCGTACTCGGTTTCCTTGGCGCGATCTTCGGCTTAGGCATCGCCGCATTGGCGCTCCATGCGGCCTTGCGCTTGTTGCCCGACACACTGCCGCGCATCGACTCCATTGCCATTGATTCGCGAGTCGCCCTCTTCGCGCTGTTGCTCGCGTTCATCACCGGCGTTCTGTCCAGCCTCGCTCCGGCATTTGCAGCCGTGCAGGCCAACATCACCGATGCACTCAGAGATTCAACACGAGCCGGCTCAAACGGCCGCAACCATTCATGGCTACGTTCGTCTCTCATCACGGCAGAGATTGCCATCGCACTCGTCCTCCTCACCACTTGCGGAGCATTCCTGCGCAGTTATCAGAAAATGCTCTCGGTTGACCCTGGTTTCCGTTCGGACCACGTCCTCGTCGCCGGGTTCCAACTGCCAATCACTCTGTATAAAACGTTCATCGCTGCGGACAATTTCAATCGTGAGGTCATTGACCGGCTCTCCACAAAGCCCGGCATCGTCGCCGTTGGAATCTCCAGCATGGTCCCCGGCTCCGGCAATTACGGCCGCGCTGCGTACACGATCGACGGCCAACCCGTCGAAGGCTGGAAACTGCAATGGGCTGTCTTCGGCTCAATTCGCGGAGATTACTTCAATTCCCTTGGCATTCCGCTGCTTGAGGGCCGCACATTCACGACGGAGGATCATGCCGGTGCGCCTCTCGTGGCAATTGTCAATCGCACTATGGCTCAGCACTACTGGCCCGGGCAGAGCGCAGTCGGCAAGCGTCTCCACGTTGGCAATCCCCACAAAGGGCTGCCTTGGGCGACCATTGTCGGGGTTGTGGCAGACACCAAGGTTGGGGCTCCTGACTCTCCCAGCGAAGACCAGTGGTACATTCCCATGGAGCAGCCTGCCATTCTGTACGGAACGGAACCCACCGACAGTCTGGTCGTGCCGGCAGGCGGATTCATCACCCTCCGTTCCACCCTTCCGCCGGAACAAATGATTCAGACACTTCGCGAAACTGTTGCCGCTATCGATCCTCTACTTCCTCTGCAACAGGTTCAATCGATGACGCAGGTCATGTCTGAGGTCGAAGCCCCGCGCCGCTTCAACACCGACCTCATTACCCTCTTCGCTTTCGGAGCACTCATCCTGGCCATTACCGGCATCTACGCTGTCGTTGCCTTCTCCATTTCCATCCGCTCTCAGGAAATTGCAATCCGCATGGCCCTTGGCGCGCAGCGCAGCGGCATAGTCCGTCTCGTACTGCTCTCCGGCACCAAACTGGCCCTGATCGGATGCGCTCTCGGTGTGCTCGGATCTTTCGCGGTCTCGCACCTGGTGAGCGCATTCCTCTTTGAAGTCAGCGCCACCGACCCGTTTATCTACACTGCGAGCGCACTGATCATGATCGCAGTAGCCCTGCTTGCATCGGCACTGCCGGCTGCTCGTGCGGCTTCAGCCGATCCGGTCGCAGCACTTCGGGCTGTTTAGCCGACAGATATACCGGAAAAAATGAAGGGCGCCCGCATCGCGGACGCCCTTCCGTCATTAGCCTTGGTGCGGTTATTTGTTGCCTGTACCCATGCTGCCGTTCGCTTCTTCCACTGCTGCCTGTGCCGCGGCCAGACGCGCCGTGAGCAAACGGAACGGTGAGCAGGAAACGTAGTTGAGGCCGATCTTGTGGCAGAACTTCACCGACTCAGGATCGCCGCCGTGTTCGCCGCAGATGCCGACCTTCAGGTTGTTTCGTGTATTGCGTCCCTTGGCGGTGGCCATCTTCACGAGCGCGCCCACGCCATTCTGGTCCAGAGTGGCGAACGGATCATGCTTGAAGATGCCGGCTTTCAGGTACGCAGGCAGGAAGTTGTTGATGTCGTCGCGCGAGATGCCATAGGTGGTCTGCGTCAGGTCATTGGTGCCGAACGAGAAGAACTCAGCCTCTTCCGCAATCTGATCGGCGGTCAGCGCAGCGCGCGGCAGCTCAATCATCGTGCCCACCATGTACTCAACCGTCTCGCCCTTCTCCTTGAAGACATCCGCGGCGATGCGGCGCACAATGGCGGCCTGGTTGCGCATCTCTTCGATGGAGCCGATCAGCGGGATCATGATCTCGGGGTGCGGATCGCCGCCCTTTGACTTCACGTTGACCGCAGCCTCGAAGATAGCGCGAGCCTGCATCTCCGTGATCTCCGGGAACGTAATGCCAAGACGGCATCCACGAAGTCCGAGCATCGGATTCATCTCGTGCAGCTCTTCCACGCGAGTCAGCAGCGTGCGCAGCTCTTTCAGCTTGGGCGAACGCGGCTTCGTTTCTTCCAGCCGTGCGATCGAAACAAGAAGTTCCTCACGCTTCGGCAGGAACTCGTGCAACGGCGGATCCAGCAGGCGAATCGTTACCGGCAGCGCCTCCATCGCCTTGAACAGGCCAACAAAGTCAGCCCGCTGCATAGGCAGCAGCCTCTTCAGCGCATCGCGGCGATCTTTCTCGTTGTTGGCGAGAATCATCGTACGCATGTGCCCAATGCGATCTTCTGCAAAGAACATATGCTCGGTGCGGCAAAGCCCGATGCCCTCTGCTCCGAACAGCCGTGCCTGCTTTGCATCGCGCGGGATATCCGCATTGGCGCGGACCCTCAGCTTGCGAACCGGATCGACCCAACTCATGAACTTCACCAGGTCGGCATCGTCAGGCTGCGCAGGCAAAGTCTTCAGCTGACCTGCGATTACGCGTCCTGTCGTGCCATCCAGCGAAATCCAATCGCCCTGCTTGAAGGTGCGTCCCTTCACGCGGAGTTCCTTGGCGTTCTCGTCAACCGTGCAGTCGCCCGCGCCGGCCACGCAGCATTTACCCATGCCGCGCGTCACAACAGCAGCGTGTGAAGTCATGCCGCCGCGTGACGTCAGAATGCCCGCCGCGACTTCCATGCCGGCGATGTCTTCTGGCGTTGTCTCGCCGCGCACCAGGATGATGGTGCGATACGCGCCATTCTGGTGATACTTCACCGCATCCTCAGCGGTGAAGACGATCTGTCCCACGGCCGCGCCCGGCGATGCGGGCAGACCGGTAGCGAGCACTTCGATCTTCTCGCCCTTTTCAACAAGACGCGGTACCAGGAAGTCATACAGCTGGTTCGGCTCTACGCGGAAGATCGCCTCTTCTTGCGTAATGAGGCCCTCGCGCACCATGTCGATCGCCACGCGAACTGCGGCGAGGCCAGTGCGTTTGCCGTTGCGCGTCTGCAGCATGTAGAGCTTGCCATCCTGGATGGTGAACTCAAAATCCTGCATGTCGCGATAGTGTTTTTCCATCTTCCAGGTGATGGCCTTGAGATGGTCGTAGACCTTGGGCATCGCGCGCTCTAATTCGCTAATCGAAAGCGGCGTCCGAACGCCAGAGACGACATCCTCGCCCTGCGCGTTCATCAGGTACTCGCCGAAGAACACTTTCTCACCCGTCGCAGGATTGCGCGTAAAGCCTACGCCTGTGCCCGAGTTCTCGCCGAGGTTGCCGAACACCATCGCCTGCACATTGACCGCTGTTCCCAGCCAGTCGTCGATGTGGTTGATGCGGCGATAGGTCTTGGCGCGGTCATTGTTCCAGCTGCGGAACACGGCGTCGCGCGCCTGTACCAGTTGATCGAGCGGGCCCTGCGGAAAGTCCTTGCCCGTCTCCTTGCGCACGAGCTTCTTGTACTCGGCGATGATGTCCTTTAATGCTGCCGGCTGAAGCTCGTAATCGAACTTTACCTTCTCGCGCTCCTTGATCGAGTCGAAGATGTGCTCAAACTTCTTCTTCGGTACATCGAGCACCACGTCGCTGAACATCTGGATCAGGCGGCGATACGAGTCATACGCAAATCGCGGATTGTTGCTGCGCTTGGCGAGCGCTTCCACGGCCTTGTCATTCAGGCCGAGGTTCAAAATCGTGTCCATCATGCCTGGCATCGAAAACTTCGCGCCCGAGCGGACCGAAACCAGCAGCGGATTCTCGCCTGTGCCCAGCTTCTGCCCTTGCAGATGCTCGAGCTTCGCAAGCGCCGCGTGCATCTCCACATCGATCTGCGGACTGACCTTTCCCCGCATGTACTCGCGGCAGGCCTCTGTCTGGATCGTGAATCCCGGAGGTACCGGCAAACCGGCGTTGGTCATCTCGGCCAGGCCCGCGCCCTTGCCGCCAAGCACATCCTTCATCCGACCGTTGCCGTCAGCTTTACCATCACCGAAGAAATACACGTACTTGTTTGTGGTTGAGGTTGGGCTCGCCGTTCCAGCGAGCTGCTGATCCACTACGCCCTGCGCCATGGAATAAAGCCTCCGATGTAAGAATTTCATCCGTGAATAGCGGAAGGGGGACACCAATGCTGGAGGGCGGAACGCGGGCTTGGATCAGCTGCTTCTGAAAGCGTTGGAATACCAAGTGCGAGCGGTCATCCAGGCACAGGGGCTGTGCCTTACAGCTATTCAATATTCGCAAGTACAAATAGCGCCGCAAGTATACACTTGCCTGTGCCTGTCGTCACAGACCCTCAACATGCACAAACACTTACGCGCATTTTCCCCTGAGCGCTCAAGCGTCCGTCACCCAGATCCGCACCAGCAAAGGGGATGGGCCACAGGTAGCCGAAATGGATGGCGCGCCGACTTGCAGGCTCGGTCCGAATTGCGGACGACGGGCCGCAATGTGGGAGCACTGGTCCGGAAACGATCGGACAGGATCAGGCAAGCAGCCGACAGGATCAGGAAACTCGTTCCGGAACTTCGCGCTGTACATTGTCACTTGGTGAGGTACAAATGACACGTTTGCTCTTCTGCATAACCGCCCTTGCGCTCTGGACTCCCGTACTTTTGCGATCACAGTCAACTGACACCCGAAACTCGTCCTCTCCGAGGGAAAAGCTGATTGGCGCCTGGCAGCTCGTCTCCATGGAAGAGCCGGGCCCGATGGCAAGCTGAGACACATCACCAACCGAACCGGCCAGCTAATCTACACCCGCGACGGCCACATGTCTGTGCAGATCATGTATCAGCCATCTGAATCTGCCGCGTCGAATGACTACGTCCGCAACGGGTACGAGGCCTCGTTC
>Ga0105240_10014201_pt1 | contig 10877 bp, 10 predicted proteins | sample KBSC54metaG_FD_80426 | JGI IMG/M metagenome (GOLD analysis project Ga0105240, IMG submission 80426) | Corn rhizosphere microbial communities from Kellogg Biological Station, Michigan, USA - KBS C5-4 metaG | ecosystem: Host-associated > Plants > Roots > Rhizosphere > Soil | place: Michigan, USA...
ATTACCCCTTAATAAACCGCAATGAAATTCTTCGTTTTCCTGCTTTCCGCAATCATGGTTTTTAGTTCCTGTACCAAAACCATAACAAATCCGGCGCCGGTGCCTACAGTGGACACGGTTATCATAAAAGATACGCTGGTATTAAAGGATACACTACTAATAAAGGATACGATCTTATTGCATGATTTAAATCCAATCGTTGGTTTGTGGATTGGTACATTAACCGCTAATAATGAACCTTGGGCCGGTAACTTATATTATAGTGCTGATATCAGAGCGAACGGTTCCATTCTCACCCAAAGTCTTGGGGCCGATGGCAACACCTATTACAATGAGGGTACGTGGACCTTATCAGGCACGGCATTCTCAGCAACTACTACATGCACTACCGTACCTTATCAAGGAACGGTGGAAAAATGGACGGCTGTTTATGATAAAGAAAATGGAACCTTGTCGTCAGGGGCCTGGGAAACGGTGGGCGCAATTGCAACCGGCACGTTCTCTTTAAACAGGATTAATTAGGCTGCGGAAACAAAAGATATTCAGCTGAATATCATACGGAATTAAAGGATTTTTTATTCTCAGGAATGGAGTTTTATATACTTCAGCTGCTTCTTTAATATAATAGGTAAATCCGCAGGCTCTGATAATGCTCATTAACTCATCCAGCTCATTTTGTTGCTGGAATATACCATGATATTCGACGAAAAGATTATTTACTAAACGCAGATCGTCCTTTATATCTCTTAAGACCGCGTATTCAGCGCCCTCAATATCGATCTTTAAGAAATCGACCTTTCGCACCAGATAGTTTTTCAACCGGGCTGCATTTACGTTAATCGTTGCATGATGCGCATCTGTATTAATTTTGCTCGACATAGATCCCTCATTTGCGAACTTTAAAACAGTATCCTCCACCCAAACCGCTTCCTTCTTTAGCGTCACTCCGGTGAAACCAAAAGACCGAACATTCTTTTCAAGCAGTTTAAAATTCTGTTCATCCGGTTCAAATGCCATGATTTCGGCATCGGGATACAGGCTCTTTATATAGATCACACTCAGCCCGATATTCGCACCACAATCAATGATAAAAGGTTTGGCGGGCAGTTCCTGCTTATAGATTTCATCCAGAAAGATTTCCTTAAATCCATGCAGCAGCTCCGTAGTACTCAAAAAGGAAAGGTCATTCCCAAAAAGGCGGTGTGTGCGCGGTTTCCCGGGCGACAGATGCTTATAATAAATCAGCCGGAACCGGTTGACGCCCAACCGCCGGTAAGGGTTATGGAAGACCTTTGTGAAACGGGTCTGAATTCCGTGCAGGATATTTTTGCCAAACGACTTATTTTGCATCTGCATTATTTCAAGAAGCGTACAATTTACAGAGAAGCGCTGAATTTCATCAAATCGGCCGTTGATTATGTTTTCGATCATTATTTGCTCCATCAACAAGACTTACCTGGATGCATTGAAAATAAATATCGGTGAAACCATCGGATGTCCGTATGAACTGTTAGTTTGGGACAACCGGCTTTCTCCCAGGCCCATCGCAGAAGTGTATAACATACTCGGAAAACAGGCGAAACACCCTGTGCTTTGTTTTATTCACGAGGATATTATTTTTCAAACGCAAAACTGGGCATCTGTTCTCTTAACTGCATTCCGGGAAGACCCGGAACTGGGAATGATCGGCGTTGCCGGTGCAAAATATAAAAGCAGGACCCCTTCCGGGTGGTCGACCGGAATAGCTTCCCTGGATTGCATGCATATTCTCCACCGGAACCCAACCGGGGAGATCAAACCACTCTATTCCGGTTTTTCTCATGCATTGCTGGAACCGGTGGTGAATATTGACGGCGTATTCATTTGTATAAGAAAAGAAGTTTTGGAAACAACGCAATTCAATGAACAATTCTTAAAAGGATTCCATTTGTACGATATAGATTTTTCCTTCCGCGTTGCGTCAGGATATAAAGTGGCAGTTACTTTTTCGATCGATATCATCCATCTCACAGAAGGAGGTAACTACGGCGATGAATGGGTGGAATATACGCTCCGCTGGCATAAACTGCATGCTGCCGAACTCCCGGTAATCCTGCGGGGAACGAGGCCCTCCCGCGCAACTGAAAAAAAAATCCGCAGGTACTGGCTTCGGCGGCTCAGCACGGAAAAAATCAGCTGGAAAAATAAAATAAACTGGTTGATCGCAGGCGGCGCTTACGCAGACCCGTTTTCCTGGCCTTATATCGGCTTGTTCTTATTCAAAAATTTATTCAAATAGGAATAGTCGCACAATCCGCCGGCCCGCCATTATCCATTGTCCATTGTCAATTATCCATTGTCCATTATCAATTATCAATTCCCTCACCCCTTATAAACAAACGGAATGAACAAAGTGTAAACCACCAGCAAAATGGAACCGATATATTCTGCCGGAAATCCCAGCACAGAGCCAAATGTTCCGCCGATAACCATCACCCAGAGTACAAAAGCAAAGGAGGAAAACACAATCTGGCCGGCTTTTTTAACATTGGTGATATAATACAGATATAAAGGGTTAAGGATCACCAAAATGCCGAAAACAATCCACAAAAGCAGAGTCTTATTCCCGGGAACATCCGGTCCGATAATCAATCCTTTGAGGGTCACGTAGGCGGTTATGATCTCCGTCGGGATCAGCTTAACCAGCCGGTCCTTGTAGTCGTTAACCGTTTCCGGGGGAGCGGGGGCAGTAATGTCTGCGGCAGATTTGATTTCCCTGGCCATGGCATGCTGTTTTATCCTGTAATTTACTGCCATTTTTACACTTCGGCCTGCATGGCATAATGATTGACATCCACTTATGAAACTTTATTACTAACCTTTAATAAATCAATGATATGGGTAAAATTATCGGAATAGATCTCGGTACCACCAACAGTTGCGTTGCCGTTATGGAAGGGAACGAGCCGGTGGTCATTGCGAACGACGAAGGGCGCCGGACAACGCCATCCGTGGTCGCTTTCCTGAAAAATGGGGAAAGGAAAGTAGGTGACCCGGCGAAACGCCAGGCCATCACCAATCCCGTGAATACCATCACTTCGGTGAAACGTTTCATGGGCCGCCACTATGATGAGGTAACCAATGAAATCAGCCACTGGAGCTATAAAGTGGTGAAAGGTGACAATAATACTTGCCGAATTGACATTGACGGCCGCCAGTACACCCCGCAGGAAATCAGTGCCATGATCCTGCAGAAGATGAAGAAAACGGCCGAAGATTACCTGGGACAGGAAGTATCCGAAGCCGTGATCACAGTTCCTGCTTATTTTAATGACGCCCAGCGTCAGGCAACCAAGGAAGCCGGTGAGATAGCAGGGCTGAATGTGCGCCGGATCGTAAACGAACCTACTGCCGCAGCCCTGGCTTATGGCCTCGACAAGGCCGGGAAGGATGAAAAAATTGCCGTTTTTGACCTGGGAGGAGGAACATTTGACATATCCATCCTGGAACTCGGCGACGGTGTTTTTGAAGTAAAATCCACCAATGGTGATACCCATCTGGGTGGTGATGACTTCGACAAGATCATTATTGACTGGCTCGCGGCTGAATTCAAAAAAGATGAAAATATTGATCTCCGCAAGGATCCCATGGCGCTCCAAAGGCTGAAAGAAGCTTCGGAAAAAGCGAAGATTGAATTGTCTTCTTCAACAGAAACAGAAATCAATCTTCCTTATGTGACTGCCGTGGACGGGGTTCCCAAACACCTGGTGAAGAAGCTGAGCCGGGCTAAATTCGAACAGCTCTCCGACAGTCTTTTTGAAAGATGTCTCAAACCCTGTGAACAGGCTTTGAAAGACGCCGGATTACCTGCTTCAAAAATTGATGAAGTGATCCTGGTAGGGGGTAGTACCCGTATTCCCAAAGTGCAGGAAATTGTAGAGAAATTCTTTGGCAGAAAACCCAATAAGGGTGTTAATCCCGACGAAGTGGTTGCCGTAGGCGCCGCCATTCAGGGAGCTGTGCTCACCGGTGAAGTAAAAGATGTGCTGTTGCTGGACGTTACCCCGTTGAGTCTGGGTATCGAAACCATGGGCGGGGTGATGACCCGGCTCATCGAAAGCAATACCACCATCCCGACTAAAAAGTCCGAAACCTTCTCCACAGCCAGCGATAGTCAGCCGGGCGTACAGATCCATGTGCTGCAGGGGGAAAGACCCATGGCCAACCAGAATAAGAGTCTGGGGATGTTTAACCTGGACGGTATACCGCCCGCACCCCGCGGCGTCCCGCAGATCGAAGTCATCTTTGACATCGACGCCAACGGTATCCTGCACGTAACAGCGAAGGATAAGGGCACGGGTAAGGAACAGAAGATCCGCATCGAAGCGGGCAGCGGACTGAGCAAGGAAGAAGTGGAAAAAATGAAAGCCGAAGCCAAGGCCAACGAAACGACGGATAAGGCCGCCCGCGAAAAAGTGGATAAGCTGAACCAGGCCGACAGCCTGATTTTCCAGACGGAAAAACAACTGAAGGAATTCGGGGACAAAATCGGCGCAGATAAAAAGGCTCCGATCGAGTCAGCCCTGGCCAAACTGAAAGAAGCACACAAGAGCCAGGATATACCGCAGATTGATGCAGCCGTTGCTGAAATCAATACAGCCTGGACCGCTGCTTCGGAGGAAATGTACAAGGCAACGCAGGGCTCCGGTGCGCAGCCCGGAGATCAGGCATCTGCTAACGCAGAGGGACAAACGAACTCAGATAAAAACGCGGAAAACGTTACGGACGCTGAGTTTGAGGAAGTGAAGTAAATCAAATCAATCATAGCATAAAGGCCGTCCGCAACGACGGCCTTTATCATTTTATTGCAGCTGTTAATAAAATACAAAATGACATTTATTCTTAAAAACAATCCTGCAAAAGCTTGCATGATTCATAAAATGTTCGTATATTTGCATCGCAATTGAGCAATGTTTTAGCCTTGCAAGCCTCATAACGGATTTCGACACTTCTTTCTAACGATTCTTTCGTGTTCTTCTCCACTTGCTCAAAGAACTTTAAATTTTAAAAAAAGAACATTTATGAAACAAGATGTCATGCCCTCTGTTGTCCGGATGGACCAGGAAACCCTGAAAAAACTGACTACTGAAGTAAGAGAAACCGTTGCTACGGGCTATAGCTTACCGAAAGTAAAAAACAGTTTTCACTCCGTTAATCTCTGGAATATCCACAGAAACTGGAAAACAGCTTCCCGGTTATCCGACAAGTGGGGAATCTAAACTAACCGATAATAATCTTTAGCAAAACCTTCCTCATGGAAAGGAAAATAAATGGATTAACCATCTGACAACACCGTCTGCTACAGGCGGTGTTTTTTTATTTGCAGAAGGCTTTCGGGAGGGTTCCTTACATGATGTCCAGGGCCTTGGCCAGGAACGTGCATACGAAAGGAAGGATCATAATACAGGGTCCGCCGATAGTTACGTAAACGCCAAAAAATGCGACTACAGAAAGAATAAAAAGGAACCAGAATAGACCCGTGTATTTTTTTGTATTTTCCATGCAGAGGGAATTAGATCCGCAAATATATTTCAAATCCTGAATCCAATGCACTTTAATTTTATTTCGAGCCCCCCTTTCGGTAATTTCGTGCATCCTCTGTTAAGGCAGCGGGTGATCGAATTTTTGAATCGACCGGAAGATGAAATTACATTTCTATTTACGATTTAACACCAAACCCGGACAGGCACTTTTTGTGAGCGGGAATTTACCCGAACTGGGCCTGGAAAATACCCAAAAACCGGCATTGCCCGTCGCGCTCCGTTATATGAATGCGGATTTCTGGCAACTGAGCGTGGAACTGCTGAACAAACCGCATGTGCCTATCCGGTATCACTACCTGCTGCAGACGGAAGACGGAACCTGGACCAGCGAATGGGGAAGTGACCGCGAGGTACCCGATTTCAAAAAATCCGCAAACGAAATTCAAACAATCGATACCTGGAATTATGCCGGTGAATATGAAAATGCATTTTATACCGCAGCATTTCAGAAAATCCTGCTTCCTTCTCACAATAAAAAAACCGGCGCTAAAACCCCTAAACAATTCACGCATATTTTTAAAGTAAAAGCGCCATTGCTCACAGCCGGCCAGTGCCTCTGCCTGTCCGGAAGCGGTGAAGGACTGCAGGATTGGTCCGTTGAAGAACCGATCCTCATGAAAGTGGAGGGGAACTGGTGGACGGCATCCGTAAATCTTCCCCGGGAATTTCTGCCGGTAAGCTATAAATATGGTATCTGGGATCTGAAGCATAAACAATTCCTCTCTTTCGAAAGCGGACCCAACCGGTCTTTACCCGGTGATGCACTGGATCAGAAGCCCATCATCGTTCATGATGGATTTGTGCGCTTCCCGAATAATAGCTGGAAAGGAGCGGGGGTGAGCATTCCGGTTTTCAGCCTGCGGAGTAAGGATTCCTTCGGAACCGGTGAATTCACTGATCTCAAATTGCTGGTGGACTGGGCAAAAAAGACCGGGTTGCAGCTGATACAAATTCTTCCGGTGAACGATACATCTGCAACCGGCACCTGGCTCGATTCCTATCCTTACGCGGCTATTTCTGCCTTTGCATTGCATCCGCTTTACCTTAATCTGAAAGTGGCCGCCGGTAAAAAACATGCGGATCATCTGAAATCGCTGAAGAAAAAACAAAAGCAGCTCAATGATCTGGCAGACCTGGATTATGAGACTGTAATCAGTACCAAACTGAACATACTCAGAGAGCTTTATGAGCTGCAGAAAAAAGATCTGAATGAAAATCCGGAGTACGTAAAGTTTTTCGAAGACAATAAGTTCTGGCTGACCCCATACGCCGCATTTTGTTATCTGCGGGATGTAAACGGAACTGCTGATTTTACAAAATGGAAAACCTACGGCAGGTACAACAAGCTCAGCATTGACCGGCTGACCGCTCCGCAATCCAAACAGTACGATCAGATCGCCCTGCATTATTTTATTCAATACCATCTCCACCTGCAGCTCCGCGATGCGGCCGATTACGCCCATGAACACGGTGTGGTAGTCAAAGGGGATGTTCCGATTGGCGTTTACCGGTATAGTTGCGATGCCTGGATGTCGCCTGAACTCTTTCACCTGGATCAGCAGGCAGGCGCGCCTCCGGACTCCTTCGCCCTGAAGGGCCAGAACTGGGGATTTCCGACTTACAACTGGGAGCAGATGGATAAGGATGATTATCGCTGGTGGAAGAATCGTTTTGAACAGATGGCGATTTATTTTGATGCTTTCCGCATAGACCATATCCTTGGCTTTTTCAGGATCTGGAGCATACCGGTTCAGGAAACCGAAGGGATCATGGGCCGTTTTGTTCCGGCCATTCCGGTTTACCGGATGGAATTCGATGAAAGGAATATCTGGTTTGACCATGACCGTTATACGAAACCCTTTATCAATGAAGCGGTGCTCTGGGAATTATTTCAGCAGGACACGGAGAAGGCAAAGCCGCTGTTTTTTGATGAAGGCTCCAACGGCAGCTACCGGATCAAGGATTATCTGGATGATCAGCGGAAGGTAGAAGATTATTTTGCAGATAAAACGGAAGATCCTTTTGACTTGTTAAGCCGTTCGGCCCTGCTCAGCCTGAATTCAAATCTGATTCTTTTTGAAGTAAAGGAATCGGGAGGAAAAGAATTCCATTTCCGGATTGCTATGGAGTCAACGTCTTCCTTCCGCTATCTGGACTGGAATCTGCAACAGCAGTTAAAGGAATTGTACATTAATTATTTTTTCCGGAGGCAGGATGCATTCTGGGAAAAAGAGGCACTCAAAAAACTTCCGGCTCTGAAAAAATCGACCAATATGCTGGTTTGCGGGGAAGACCTGGGCATGGTCCCGGCCTGTGTGCCGGAGATCATGAAACAGCTTGGCATTCTGAGCCTGGAAATCCAGCGCATGCCCAAGGACCAGACCCGCGATTTTTTTCATCCGGCCGATGCGCCCTATCTCTCGGTGGTCACGCCTTCTACCCATGATATGAGCACCATCCGCGGGTGGTGGGAGGAGGACCGGAGCTCAACCCAGAAATTTTTTAATCACGAACTCGGTCAATGGGGAGAAGCTCCTTTTTTCTGCGATGCCTGGATTAATAAGGCCATCGTAAACCAGCATCTGCATTCCCCCGCCATGTGGAGCATTTTTCAGTTACAGGATTTATTGGGCATGGATGAAAATATCCGCCGTGAGAATCCCCATGACGAACGGATCAATATACCCGCCAACGCAAAACATTACTGGAAATACCGGATGCATCTGATGCTCGAAGATCTGGTGAAAGCAAAAGATTTTAACGACCTGCTGAAAGAAATGCTGAAGGGCTCCGGAAGATAATTTACCGATGCATGAAAATTGAACATTTTGCCTTTAACCTGCGGTTTAAATATCCCTTTACCATCTCGCGGGGTACCAAAACACATCAGCCTACATTTATTGTAAGTCTTGAGGATTTTGGAGAAAAAGGATTCGGCGAAGCGCCTGCCATCAGCTATTACCATATCCCGGTGGAAAAAATGGCGGCTGACCTGGAGAATAAAAAACAGATGATCGAAAAATTTTCTTTTACGGAACCGGATCGCTTCTGGCATTTCCTGCATCATCTTATTCCGGAGAATGCGTTCCTGGTCTGCGCGCTGGATATCGCTGCCTGGGATCTCTATGGTAAGATCCGGAAAAAACCACTCTACCAGTGTTGGAATCTCGATTGGAATAACATACCGTTAACGGATTATACAATCGGGATCGACAGCATTGATAAAATGGTCGAAAAAATGCTGGCCACGCCCTGGCCGATTTATAAAATTAAACTCGGCACAGATCATGATGCCGATATCATACGCACACTCAGAAAACATACCGATGCCATTCTCCGGGTGGATGCCAATGCCGGATGGACGCTGAAACAGGCGCTGGACGTTCTTCCTGCGCTCGCTGAATGCGGAGTGGAATTGGTAGAACAACCGCTGGATAAGCAGGATGCTGCCGGGATGCGGGTTTTATTTGAAAAATCCCCGATACCCCTGATCGCGGATGAATCCTGTGTTTCCGAACAGGACGTGGAAAAATGTCATGGGTTGTTTCATGGAATCAACATCAAACTGACCAAGTGCGGCGGACTGACCCCGGCACTCCGGATGATCAGGAACGCCCGCAAACTGAATATGAAAGTGATGGCCGGCGGCATGAACGAAAGCAGCATCGGCTCTGCAGCGGTAGGACACCTGCTGCCCCTGCTCGACTACGTGGACATGGACGGAATACTTTTGCTGGACGAAGATATCGCCACCGGGCTGCGGATCGAAAACGGACTGGCCGTGCTTTCGGGGAAGGCCGGGCTGGGGGTGGAGTTTAGGGGGTTGACGGTGAAGAACAGTTAATAGTTGATAGTGGATAGTGGATGGACAACCGTGAAGAATGAGGAAACCCTTTTTAGTTCTTGTATGAATTCATGCCAAAACGGCTGTCCCCCCAACTATCCACTATAAACTATCTACTATCCACTATAAACTATATGTCAGAAGATCTCAACATAATCACCGGCTCCAAAACAGAACAATACCATGCGTTATTCCCGCAAATAAAAGCCCTGCTGGATGGCGAAACGGATCTGATTGCCAACCTGGGTAATATTACGGCCGCCCTGAAAGAACAATTCGGATGGCTATGGGTGGGATTCTATCTGGTTAAGGAGGATGAACTGGTATTGGGTCCGTTCCAGGGACCTGTTGCCTGCACCCGCATCCGGAAGGGGAGAGGCGTTTGCGGTAGCGCATGGCAGGAAATGAAAACCCTGATCGTGCCGGATGTGAATGCTTTTCCCGGTCATATTTCCTGTAACAGTTCTTCGAAATCCGAAATCGTAATTCCGGTAGTCCTGAATCAGGTGATGATCGGCGTTTTCGATGCAGATAGCTCCGAACCAGCCGGATTCGATACCATCGATCAGTTGTATCTCGGTCAAATCCTCTCACTGATCCGCTTGTCATAAAAAAATTAAACAACTGTTTAATTTCAAACCTGAACCATTAATTTTGCAGACCCAACGCTTGCCCATTTTTTAAACGGGATAAATCCAGCCGCATTAAAGCAGACCGGCGCTATATATTTTCACCGCTTATTATGAATAGAATCTTTTTGTTAATGCCTGTTCTGATGATAGCCGGATCGGTGATTGCACAAAATCCGGACAGCTCCGGAAGCAACAAATCCATCGGGGACTGTATTCAGTATGCACTCATTCATCAGACAAATATCCGCCAGTCGCTGATTGACCAGCAGATTGCCGACCGGGAAATTAAAAGCCATCTGGCCGACTGGTATCCGCAGATCAATTTCAATGGCGATTACCAGCAGAATTTTCAACTGCAGACATCCATTTTCGGTGGGAATGCCCAGCATATCGGCACATATAATACATCGCTGGGGCAGTTCAGCCTCTCGCAAACCATTTTTAACCGGGATGTTTTGCTCACCCAAAAAACAGCGAATGATGTGCGTACGCTGGCCAAACAAAACAGTATCAGCAGCACGATAGATGTGGTGGCGAATGTAAGCAAGGCTTTCTACGACGTACTCTTATCCAAACAACAGATCCTGTTGCTGGATTCCGATATTGTACTCCTGCAAAGAAGCCTGAAAGATGCGTACAATCAGTATAAGGGGGGCCTGGTGGACAAGACGGATTATCAGCGCGCCACCATCAGCCTGAACAATACGAAAGCGTTGAAAAAAACTGCCGAGGAACAGCTGAAAAGCAGGCATGCCCTCTTAAAACTTTTGATGAGTTATCCAACGGATTCCACGCTGGACCTGGTTTACAATAGCGCAC
>Ga0105240_10014204_pt1 | contig 10876 bp, 7 predicted proteins | sample KBSC54metaG_FD_80426 | JGI IMG/M metagenome (GOLD analysis project Ga0105240, IMG submission 80426) | Corn rhizosphere microbial communities from Kellogg Biological Station, Michigan, USA - KBS C5-4 metaG | ecosystem: Host-associated > Plants > Roots > Rhizosphere > Soil | place: Michigan, USA...
CAATTTACAAAGACACCTTCTTCGGAGAAGACAAGTATGTGCGCTTCGAAGCCGACGCAGGGAATGCATTCAACCGTGTATTCTTCTGCCCGGTGGATCAATCCTGGCAGCCGAATGGAGCAAATGCCAACTTCGGGCACACCGGCAGCCAGTGCAATATCCCCAGGCGCATTCAGTTCGGCCTGCAGCTGTTCTTCTGATTTGCCTCCAAAAGCGCGAAAGGGATGGTCTAAACGACCATCCCTTGTTTTCTGCTTTATTTACGCTCTCCCGAGCTTCTCTCGCCGCAGGATCCCGTGTCCCTCTTGCAACACGAGCAACTGATTGGGGTCAACGTTCTTGAAGGACTCCACCAAGCCCAAGGGCCATCGCACTTCGACCAAGTCCACCTGCTTGGCTTGCCCCAGGCCGAAGTGCAGCCGCAAATCATTTTGCGAGATGTAACTCGACCCGCTCATGACCTCGTTGATCTGGGCATGCTTTCCCGTGACGACCCGCACGCGCGCCCCGATGGCGCTTCGGTTCGACTTCGTGCCAATACATTTCACCTTCAGCCAGCTGTTTTTCGCCGGGCAGTCATTTCGCAACAGCGACGGCGGTTCGTTCATATTGATGATGACGATGTCGACGTCGCCATCATTATCAAAGTCCCCGAAAGCCGCACCGCGACTGGGGCGCGGCTCGGTTACGACGACCCCAGTCTCGGCGGTGACGTCGGCAAAGCGTCCGTTGCCCAGATTTCGGTAAAGAATCTTTCGCTGCTTAAAGGTCAGGTGCAGCTTCCTGCTATCTACTTCGGGGAAAACGTGGCCGTTTGACATAAATATGTCAGGCCACCCATCGTTGTCGAAGTCGTACAGGCCAACTCCCCATCCCAGATACCTGGTGTTTCCACCTAGCCCACCCTGCAACACAGCGTCATAAAACGTTCCATCCCCGTTGTTGTGGTACAGGTTTGCGGTTTGATCAGAGTAGTTCGTCTTCACGATGTCCAGCCAGCCATCGCAGTCATAATCCCCGACGGCAATGCCCATACCGCCCTGCATGCCGCCGTTCTCGTTCACGGCGCAGCCAATCTCCCGGCCAACTTCTTCGAATGTTCCATTCCCTTTGTTGTGATAGAAGCGGCTTGGAACAGAATCGCATGCCACGTAAATGTCCGGCCAGCCGTCATTATCGAAATCAGCAGCTGCGACCCCGAGTCCGTAGGAGCCTGTTGGAATCCATTGATCGCTCAAAAAAAACGGCTCCGCCGGCCCGCGCGGAACGGCAATGCCCGACTTCAGAGACACGTCCTCAAACGTTCCATCCCCGCGATTGCGATACAGAATGTTGGTTCCGCCGCCCATGCCCTGCGGCCCGCATCCGACGGACAGTCCGAAATACCGGCAATAGGCCTTGCTGCCGGCGACAGGCGTCGTCTTCAGATCGAAGTTCACGTAATTGGCGACAAACAGATCGAGATGGCCGTCGCGATCGTAATCCACGAAGCAGCAGCCGGTATTCCAGCGCGGATACGGATCCTTTTGCGCCAGGCCCGCCTTCTCTGTGACATCAGTAAATGTTCCGTCGCCATTGTTGTGATACAGGACAATGCCGCCCCAGTACGTGACGACCAGGTCATCGAACCCGTCATTGTCGTAGTCTCCGATGCAACAGCCCTGTCCCCAGCCGGACCTGGTCAAGCCTGCCCTCTCGGTAACGTCGGTAAAGGTCCCATCACGATTGTTGTGAAATAGAAAATTCCTTGGCGGATGGGATGTAGAGATTCCCTCGAGGCGGGTGCCGTTCACCATGAAGATGTCCAGCCATCCGTCGTTGTCGTAATCGAAGAGAGCGACACCGCAACCGGTTTCTTCGAGAATGTATTGTTTCCGCTCGATCCCGCCAAACACGTTGACTGCGCCTGCGAGCCCAGCTTCTTTAGCAACGTCTCTGAAGGAGAACCCTGCAGCAGCGGGTTTGAGCGGCGATTTGCGATTTGCTGGGGAAGAGGACCTCTTCTGAGCTGCCTCCAGAGCGCGGACTGAGGGCAGCAACGCGGAAAAAGGCAAGATCGAACCGAGTCGCCCCAGACCGCCAAGAAAGTCACGGCGAGTAATCGACGTGAATCCCGATAGTTTGTTAAGGCTGGGAAAGTCGAGGATACGCCGGCTCATTTTCGATGTTGGCTTCAGTCCGGCAGCAAGAGCCGCAAACGGACGTCCTTTTGCGCACGCTGCTCGGCTTCCAGCTTGCGCGACTCCGCAAACTCGCTCTCTGAATCTGCGGACTTGCCTAGCCGACGAAGCACAAGTCCAAGTTGATAATGTGCTTCCACCGAATCCGGATCGAGAGAAACGGCGCGCTGCAGGTTCTGCTGAGCTTCTTCGTACTGGTGCGCTCGCAGCAATATGCCGCCGAGCTTCACGTAGGACGGCACATGCTTGGGATTGTTCTTAAGCAAATCCCGAAAGATCGGGATGGCCCGATCATCGTCGCCAATGGCGTCGTACGTCAGAGCCAGGTAGTACGAAGCGGCAACCTGATTCGGCTGGACCGCCAGGCTCTGCTTGAGCGATGTTTCAGCTTCGCTGTACTTGCCTTGCAGGTAATAAACGGCGCCAATGGCATAGGTCAGCACGGCATCCGCCGGATGTTTCTGCAGTAATTGCTGAAAAAGCTTCAGCGCATCTGGCAAATGGCCCCGCGCGACGTTGGCGGACCCCAAAACGTAAACGTATGAATCATTCTCTGGCTTCAACTCCACGGCCTTGGACAGTGCAGGCAACGCGTCGTCGACAAGATTCCTCTCCAAACATACTTTGCCAAACTCGAAAAGAACATCCGGATCCTCAGGCGCCAGCTTTTTGGCTGCCGCCAGGTAGGCTAAAGCCTTCTCGCTGTTGTCCTGGCGCTCAGCGACCTGAGCCAGAGTTTGATAGCAGGCGAGGCAATCGGCAGACAGCGATAACGACAACTGCGCGTTCCTTTCTGCCTTATCAAAAAGCCCCAGCGTCAGAAAGGCGCTCCCCAGCTTTAGGGCGAGACCAGAGCGCGGCCGCGCCGCCACCCGTGCCTCTTCCTGCTCAAATACTTCAGTTGCTTCCGGCTTCATCCCATACAGGAGGAGGGTGCTGCCGAAATCCAGTGCCACTTCGTCCGATGCATCTGTCAGCCGCTGCCAGTGGGGGACGAGGTTTCGCAACTCTTCTTTCTTGCCAAGCGCACCGTAGTCGGCAGCGAGGGCAACGATCGCTTCGTCGGACTCCAGCAACTGAGGCATCATTGGCTTAGCCCAATCAAGGGACTGCTGGAAATTGCGTCGCGAAGACTCCAATTTGAAGAGATCAAAGCGAGCATCGAAGTTGTTAGGATCAAGGTTTAGCACCTGCCGAAAGCACTTGGCTGCTAATTCCCCTTTGCCGCTGAACGCATACGCATTCCCTAGAGTCGTGCGCGCTCCCACCAGCTTCGGATTCAGCGCGAGCGCCTGCTCGAGGAGCTTCACGCTCTCCGCGGTGTTTCCTTGCTGTAACCGAATTGTCCCGAGCATGGCTAACGCCAGGGGTCGGGTGGCTGGAGTGTGCAGGGCTTTGCGAGCCTCGACCTCGGCTTGCGCCGTGTCGCCGTTTTTCAGAAACTGCGCCGCATTCTCAATGGGACTGGTCTGAGCACAGGCTGCCTTTGCAACAGCACACAGTAGAACGAACACACGCCAGCTGTTTCTCGCTCGCATAAAGTGGGACTCCGGGTGCCTGGATGCCCGGACGGAAGCTGCGTCTTTTATAGCACCGCCATCGGGCTGGCACAATGCCAAAACCCACGCAAATACAGGCGAATTGTCTCTTGTGAGCGTGCGCTGGATCAGTGTAGATTCGTGCAGAGCCGGACGATCTGTTCTTAACCGCTCGCTTGTGCTTGGGGAGATAGCCAGCTTCATGGTGCAGGAAAAAAGTGGACTTTGGGGCACGCGCCGGGGCTTTCTGAAGCGTACCGGTGCGATCTTGGCCGCCTCCGCGCTCCCCGGTTTGCCTCGGCTTTGGGCCGGGGCTGCATCGCCATCGGAATTTCCCTTTGAATTGGTTCCCCCGGAAGTCAGCGGCATCCGCTGGGTCCACCGCAACGGTCGATCCCCCGAAATGTATCTTCCAGAAACGGTCGGAGCCGGTTGCGGTTTTATCGACTATGACAACGACGGCTGGATGGACATTTATCTGGTCAACAGCGGCAAGTGTGATTTCCTCGACCCCAATCCTCCGCTTCGCAACGCGCTTTATCACAACAATCGCGATGGCACCTTTACTGACGTGACCGAAAAAGCTGGCGTTCCCGTGGTTGGCTATGGCATGGGAGTTGCCGTCGGGGATTATGACGGCGACAGCTTCCCCGATCTTCTTGTCACCCAATACAACGGCGTCATTCTTTATCACAACAATGGCAACGGCACGTTTACCGACGTCACTCGCAAAGCTGGCCTTCCCACGACGGGATGGGCTTCGAGCGCAGTCTGGTTCGACTACGACAACGACGGCAAGCTGGACCTCTTTATCTGCCGCTTCGTCGATTTCGACAAATCCAAGAACAAATTTTGCGGCGACCAGCAGACCGGCCGTTACTACTGCATTCCTCGCGTTTACGATCCCATGCCGAGCTGGTTGTTCCACAACAACGGTGATGGCACCTTTACCGATGTAAGCCGGGAATCGGGCATTGCTAGATCGTTGGGTAAAGCCTGGGGTGTCGTGGCATGCGATGTAAATAATGATGGACGGATGGATTTGTTCGTCGCCAACGACACGGTCGCGAATTTTTTATTCCTGAATCGCGGGAATGGAAAATTTGAAGAGATCGCCTTGCAGGCCAATGTAGGGTACAGCGCCGAGGGTCATGCCCGCTCCGGCATGGGCGTGGACGCCGCCGATTACGACCAGGACGGCTGGGTCGACCTGTTCGTCACCAATGTCGACCGAGAGATGTATTCGCTGTATCACAACAATCAGGACGAAACATTCGACGATTTGGCCATTCCCAACGGCATCGGGAGAGTGACCCGACTAATGAGCGGCTGGGGAGTGAAATATTTTGATTTCGATAACGACGGCAATCTCGATTTATTCCTGGCCAACGGCCATCCGGATGACAAAATCGAAGTGCACTCCACCGAAGTAAAGTATTACGAGCCTATGCTTTTGTTCCGAGGGAACGGCAAGCGATTCGAAGACGTGTCCGCTACCAGCGGCCCGGTGTTTTCCCAGGCCTATGCCTCCCGCGGCATGGCGGTGGGCGACTTCAATAATGATGGAGCTCTGGACGTTCTTGTCGGAATTAACAATGCCGCTCCATTATTGCTAAAAAACAATGCGGGACGGCGCAATCATTGGGTGGGGATCAAACTCATTGCGAAGCAGTCTAATCCAGATGGCATTGGGGCGTTAATTACGTGGCAGGCGGGAGACTTGAAGCGCTCGATTTACAAGACTGGGGGCGGAAGTTATCTTGCCGCGCATGATCCCCGCGTCGTTCTTGGTATCGGCGCTCGTCCCAGGATCGATTGGGTGCAGGTGAAGTGGCCCCTGCCGAGTGGCCGCGTTGAGCGGTTCACTGATGTACCTGTCGACCAATACACAAACTTGGTGGAAGGCCGTGGCGCAAGAGTCTAGCCGCACTACGGCGCTTTCTTACGCTCCCCACTGAATGACGGTGTACGATCGCGCTGGAACCTCAAACCGGGTACGTCCGTTTGAAGTTGTAGGTTTGTCGAACTCTTGTGGCTTCACCCTTTCCGGCGCATCGAAACCATTCACCGCCTTCAGGTCGTTTCCGGTCAATAGTTGTGAAGCTAGCACGCGGTTTGGCGGCTGGTCCTCCCAGATCACATCGACCGTACGCGCCTTCGACAGATCCCGGTTCAGAACGAATAACGTAGTCCGACCATTGTCGTTCGTCGCGACCGCATCGAGGTATGGCACGGCATCCAAACCCTTCGCATCGTAAGTTGGCGATTCCACCAGCACGTTGAGCACGCGCCCCCGCGCATATTGCAGAGCCCACGCATAGGGATAGTAGATCGTCTGCCGGAACAGCCCATTCTCATTGGTCATGATAGGTGCAATGACGTTGATCAGTTGCGCCAGGCAGGCAATCTTCACGCGGTCGGCATTTCGCATCAGAGTGTTCAGCATCCCGCCGACCAGGAGCGCGTCTTCTAGGTCGTATACCTCCTCAAGCAGATGCGGCGCCTCCTTGCGGTGCCCATTCACGGCGTCTCCGGTCCGCGCGCGGTACCAAACGTTCCACTCATCGAACGACAGCCACAGTTTCTTCGGAGACCGCTTGTGCCCTCTCACCAGATCGCAGACCGCCAGCGTCTCTGCAATCTGTCGATCCATGGTCAGATTCATCGCCACATACTTGCTGCTGTCCTCGCCAGTTTCCTCGTTGGTGTTCCCCAGGTAACGATGCAGCGATAGCCCATCCACGTAGTCGTAACACTGCTCCAGAACTTCCCGGTCCCACTCCAGGTACGTTGGCATAAACGGGCCGCTAGAGCCGCACGCAATCAGTTGCACCGAATGATCCACATAGCGCATTTGGCGCGCCGTATCCTGGGCTTTCATCCCGTACTCTGTCGCGGTGACATGTCCGATCTGCCACGGCCCATCCATCTCATTTCCGATGCACCAGTGCTTCACGTTGTAGGGTTCGGCATACCCGTGCTTTCGGCGCAAATCGCTCCACTGCGTTCCTTTCTCGACGTTGCAGTACTCCAGAAGCGCCGCGGCCTGTTCTGGAGTTCCCGTCCCCAGGTTAAGACCCATGAGAGGCAGCGTCCCTACAGCCTTGCACCACTGCATATACTCGTTCGTTCCAAACTGGTTCGAGTTCATCGAATCCCATGCCTTATCGAGTACATGTGGACGGTCCTGCTTCGGGCCAACACCGTCCAGCCAGTTGTATCCGGAAACGAAGTTGCCGCCGGGATAGCGAATAATCGGAACGCCCAGACTTCGAACTTCCTGCATCACATCCTTGCGGAAGCCGTTGGAGTCGGCCAACTTCGATCCGGGATCATAGATACCTTCGTAGATCGCCCGACCCAGTTGCTCCAGGAAGGAGCCGAAAAGGTTGCGGTCCAGCGGGGAAATACTGCGGCGGCTGTCTATAAGAATGCGGCTAGTCTGATCGGCGGTGGACGTTGCTTGAGCCGACACAAGGCGCCCGAACCGTGTGCTGGAACAGCAGGCGAAAGCGGCAGTGGACGCTTGTTGCAAGAACTGGCGTCTCGACGGCATAAATTCCCTCCTTCGGCTGAGCGGTTATCCGCGGCAGCCTTCATACAATAGCGCTGCGGCAGAGTTTTCAGTAAACGATTACTCGGAGACGCATCAATGTATACGGCTTAGCCTCTTTCGGGCAAGAAAATAATCTCTCTAAATCCGGGTGTTTCTTGAATGCGGCTATCGCCGTGGTGTTGCGGCTATTTTGGAGCGAATTGGGAAGATGGCTGACTTTGCATCTGGTCACCAAGCCTAAGTTTTGCCTGCCGCTCGCCAAGATGATCCTGATTTCAACATGGTTCCTTTATGGTTGCTTTCCGTTCAGGGTTGCAGCCATCGTTGACGGCACCGCTCCTGGGTCTATGCTGATTCCGGCGATTGACCCTGCCCGGCAGCCCGACTCACACTCCGTCGTCCATTGATCCTCGCGGGTGAAGCAGCCGCCGCCAAAGGTTGAGGTCGTTGGCGACCGCACCTTCGGAGCAGAAGCCGTATTGTTGGACCGAAAAACGTCATTGGACTCCATCTTCATGAGAGGCTGTGCATCGTGACGATGAAGACTCTACCTCGACCGTCCTTGACCAGCGACTTCGACCGGGGGATCGCTCCCATCTCAACTTAGCCACCGAGTTTTCTTGATAATTCCCACACCGACTGGACCGCAGCCAGAAGAGGTTCCGATCTGTATGGCCTGCCTCGGAGTCAAAGCTGATTCAGAGACTACCTACCAATTCCGATTTCGGAGCACCCGGAGAAAGAAGTGCTCGAACGTCTCGCATCGGAGGTTGGCCGAAGAAGCGGCTGTATTCGCGATTGAACTGTGTCGCGCTTTCGTAGCCGACCTCAAAGGCCGCGCTGGCAGCGTCGAGACCATTGTTCAGCATCAGGCTCCGCGCTGATTGAAGCCGCAGTTGTTTTTGATACTGCACTGGACTCATCGCGGTCAGCATCCGGAAATGATGGTGCAACGTGGATACGCCCATGCTCGCCACCTGTGCGAGCTCTTCCACGCGCAGAGGCTTCGCATAATTCGCGGCTATCCACGCAATCGCTTCCGCCGTCCGGTGGCTTTGATCTCCGAGTGTTGCTACTCCACGCAAGCTCGCTCCCACGCGCCCTCGCAGGACGCGATAGATGATCTCGCGTTGAATCAGGCCGCTCAGAAAAGGAACGTCCTGCGGATTGCTCAGCAGATCCACCAGGCGGCAGCATGCGTCCAGGAATTCCGGCGTGGTCTCGCCGATTGACATAGCGGGACTGTGAGATCGAAGTTCTGCGACGTGGATTTCCTCACGGCTGAGCAACTCCCGCACCATAGACATATCGAACTTGATTGACAGTGCGAGACAGGGAACCTTCTCGGTCGCCAGGGCAACCCAGCTGACGATCGGCAAATCCACCGCAGTCACGACGAAGCGCGACTGGTCGTAGGTGAAAGTGGTCCGGCCAAGGTTCACCCGCTTGCTCCCCTGTGCGACTACGATGATTCCCGGATGGTAGGTCATCCGGCATGGCGGGGTAGGCGCAGTCCGCTGGTGGAGGCTGACGCCAGGGATCTCTGTTGTCCGATTCTCTTCCTTGCCCAAGAAGGAGGTAACCTGTCAGCCTTGTATTCGGCTTCCAGTCCCAAGCACAAACAACGGATTCAGGTTTCCCGAAGGGTGAATTGTCTAGCGCCAAAAATCACACTGGGAATATCTGACTCAGTGAGCTAAACGTAGGAGACAGTACGTTCGATCCAGTATTGCCATGGCGACCTGATGCCGGAGCGAAGCTGGATTGGCATGCTCATCCCGGTGGTCAAGTTCTACTCATTACAGAAGGCACTGGCTACTATCAGGAAAGGGGAAAGCCCATCCAGGTGATTCACAAAGGGGATGTCATCAAATGCCCTCCCGGCATAGAGCATTGTCACGGTGCATCACCGAAAAGTAGCTTTGGCTATATAGCGGTTACGCCGACTCAAAAGGCAAAACCATTTGGTTAGAACCCGTGAGCGATAAGGACTATAACGGCGTGAAGTAGCGCTCCTAGCAGTAAGGAGATTTGCATGAAGAAGCGCACACTTGGCAATCTTGATGTATCGGTACTCGGCTTTGGTTACATGGGGTTGAGCTATGGCTACGGTCCGGCTATCGAAAAGCAACAAGCGATCGATGTGATCCGAAAAGCCGTCGATCGCGGCGTGACATTCTTCGATACAGCGGAAGCTTATGGGCGGTTCGCGAACGAAGAACTCATAGGCGAGGCACTACATCGCGAACAGGTAGTAATCGCTACGAAGTTCGGCTTCGATATCGCTCCCGACGGGCAGCGGGGGAGCGGGCTCAACAGTCGGCCGTCGCATATCAAGCAGGTTGCGGAAGCGTCACTCAAACGCCTCAAGACTGATGTCATCGATATTTTCTACCAGCATCGCGTCGATCCAGGCGTTCCCATGGAAACTGTCGCCGGCGCAGTCAAGGATTTGATTCAGGCCGGTAAGGTCAAACACTTCGGCCTTTCTGAGGCGGGAGCAGATACCATTCGCCGCGCACATGCGGTCCATCCGGTCACAGCAGTTCAGAGCGAGTATTCGATTTGGACGAGAGATTCTGAACCAGAGGTGCTGCCAACCTGCGAGGAACTGGGGATCGGTTTTGTTCCGTGGAGTCTGCTTGGACAAGGGTTTCTGACGGGGGAGTGACTCTTCGACCAAATTCGAAAGCACGGATTTCCGAGCAGTCTTTCCTCGATTCACCGAGGAAGCGCGTAAAGCAAATCAGGCGGTGGTGGATCTTCTGAACCAAATCGCTCGACGAAAGGAGCTACTCCGGCACAAATCGCGCTGGCTTGGCTTCTTGCGCAGAAACCTTGGATCGTTCCGATTCCAGGAACGACGAAGATCCATCGACTGGAGGAGAACATCGGCTCCGCTTCGGTGGATCTGACGTCGGACGATCTTGATGAGATAGATGCGGTAGCGTCCAAGATTCCAATTCAGGGCGAGCGCCTTCCTGAATCTATCTTGCGAATGTCTTATCGCTAAGGTGCAAGCGCAATAGAGGCTGAGAAGAAGCAAAAACGAGCAGCGCCTGCAATCCTACTGCACAGCCCTTTACTTACCGGTTTTGTTCCCGCCAAGCTGCGCGTTGTGGGTTGAAACAACATGTGACCACACGAGCGAAAAGAGGCTTCGTGCGGTGCTCGAAAAACTGATTCCCAATCTCCCAATCAGTCGCTTTTCGCCTTAACGGCACGCACCTGGTCCTTTCAAAACTGTATGTCACTCATTCCAAGGACGAAATACGTTCCTAAGAGTGGGTTTAAGAGTTCATGTACTTATTTATTTTGAACTACATGGCGGAGAGAGTGGGATTCGAAAACAAGGTACAACGTACATTCAACAACATGCAGGGCCAGCGATGACAAATAAGACCACCGAAAGCTATGGTAAGAACGCTAACAGAGCGCAGTTTCAAGAGACTGTCGCGGCAAAGTCAGGAGACCTGCGTCCGAATGAAATTCAAGCCATAGTCGCTGAATTCCTGTTTTGAAAGACTTTGCCGGGGACAGCGCCAACTGGGAGACAATAGAGATCATGAGATTTCAGTCTGGACCGCAACGGCCAGCGAATA
>Ga0105240_10014205_pt1 | contig 10876 bp, 10 predicted proteins | sample KBSC54metaG_FD_80426 | JGI IMG/M metagenome (GOLD analysis project Ga0105240, IMG submission 80426) | Corn rhizosphere microbial communities from Kellogg Biological Station, Michigan, USA - KBS C5-4 metaG | ecosystem: Host-associated > Plants > Roots > Rhizosphere > Soil | place: Michigan, USA...
AGCCCGAGTTTCATAGTCTCGTCCTCCACGTTCACCCCTATTGATGACTACCGCTCGAAGTTATCGGGTGTACGCGGGTCGCCATCCGCGGCACGCGCCTTGCCACCCGCGGATCGACCGGCATCCTCGGAGCTGGCATGATTTCGAAAATGCTCCCAGGCCTTGCGCGCCAGATTTCGAACACTCGATGTGGCTTCGTTGATTGGATTCGTGCCCGGAACGGACAGGGCGACTCGACGCCAGTAAGCGCGGGAGGCGAGCTTCAGATATCCCCTGAGATCCGGTAGCTGCTCGATCTCGGAATCCAGCACTGCCGGCTCGATACTGAGGTGCTCGGAGCGGGTGATGGTCGGCAGCAGGCGCAGCGGCTGCCTGGAGCGTGACTCAGTCTTACGCACAACCTCACGCTGCCCGATGAGCTGGGAAGCGAAGTTACTGGTGCCACCGCGCTCGCTGGCCGAACAGCGCAAAATCAGGGTGTTGCCACAATTCTCGACGAGCGTCTGCGCCTCGGCACGCCCGTACGTGCCGGAAACCTGCGCGATAGATTGAAAGCCGAGTATGCATCGGCCTTCAAATTTGCGCAGGCGCGCCAAAGCATCCTTGAGGCCATCGATCTTGCCCAGGGCGTCGAGCTCATCGACCACGAACCACAGGGGCCGTTGGCCCTCGCCCCGATTCATGGTCTCGAAGATCGCCAGTCGCATCCACGCGGAGATGTTCGAGCGCAAAGCCGCGATCTGGCCCGCCTGATAGGGAATGAACAGCACGCCTTTCCCGCTCTGCACCCAATTGCGCACAGAAAGCTCTGTACCCTGCTGCCGGCCGATGTAGTCGAGCGCGGCTACCGCCGAGCTGGTGACGGAGCGCAGGGAATCGAACATCCGGCTGTTGTCCTCGTTCAGAAAGGGCTGGGCTGCCGTGCCGGCCAGCAGGGTTCTGAGCTCTTCGGGTTGAGACACAACCAACAGGTGGTACAACTCGCCGACGTCCCGAATGCCGCCATCGCGTGTCTGCAAGACGACAGAGCTGAAGAAGGTGCGCGCATAACCACGCCAGTTCCCCTCGGATCCTTCCTGGTCCGGGATGAGGGATCGGGCGAGTTGGTCGATGTCGTAGTGGTTGGTGATCTCACCATAGAGATCCCACTTCGCGCCGCGCGGGTCGAACGGATTCAGAATGACATCACCGCGCCGCTCATCAAAAAAGTGCCTGAGATAGCCACCGTCCGGATCGGCTATGACGGCCCGGTCACCTCGTGCGAGCGCACCATGCAGCACCTCGCGGATGGCCGTACTTTTGCCGGTGCCCGTGGTACCAATGAACTTGAAATGTTTTGTTTCGTCCTCCCGCGGTATCGGGATTCCGGCCAGCGTGAGCGACTCTCGATGATCGCGCTGCCCGAACACGCGCCCCCGCTCGCGCGTGAAGGTGCGCCCATGCCCATCCGATTCACGTTCCACGCGCTCATTGGCGCCTACGATGTTCGTTCCCCGACCATAGGACACGGCTGGGGATGACGGCTGCGCGAACACTCGCCCGCTGAGATAACCGACGGCGGAGCACACCCCTATCCCTGCGGCGATTTCCATCAAGCTGCCACTGGCGACGCCGAGGCCTCGTAGTGCTGGGTGAACAACCGCCGCTGCGAGTCCAGCCGCCGCAGTGGCCGGAACGGCCAGCAGCGGCGAACACAGTAATTTTTGCCACCCTGCCCTTCCCCTGACCATGGCAGTGACCATGGGAGTGGCAACAACGCCGTAGCCGAACACCACCCCTGACCAACCGTGAGTCATGGCATGCAGTCCGGTTGTAAATGTCGAGAGCACGTCCGCTACTCCCCTGCCATGCCCCGGCGCTTGCGCGCGGGTTGAAACCAGATCTCCTTGACGAACCGCTCGTGCTTCTCCATGCCGCATTGAATGACGACGTCGATCAGCAGATACAGAAGCTGCTTGATATCGCTCCGGGCGAGGTCGCGGCCGCCGGGACTTTGTTTTATCAACAGCACCAGCTGCTCGAAGGCGAGCTCGGCGCTCGTGGCGTGCACACTGGTAATCGAGCCAGGGTGACCGGAGTTCACGTTGCGCAGGTAGTCGAAAGCCTCCTCGGCCCGCAGCTCCGCGAGGAGGATCCGGTCGGGCCGCATTCGCAAGCAACATTCAAGCAGTTGCTTCGGGCGCACCCGTGCCTGCCCCTGATCATCCTTGCTGTAGAACAGCCGCACGTGGTTGGCATGGCGATCGAGCACCAGCTCCTGCGCATCCTCGATGGTAATCAGACGCTCATGGGCGGGAATCTCCAGGATCAACGCTTTGGTCCAGGTGGTCTTCCCCGATCCGGTAGGCCCGGAAACCACGATGTTTTTACGCGCCCTGACTGCCAGGCGCATGAATGCCTCGTAGTCCGCCGCTGCTAGAAGACGCAACAGCTCGGCTTCCACCTCATCGATCGCCTGGCTAGCGGCCCGGGTGTTCCGCAGAATACCGCGAGCGGCCAACTCATCGATCGACCAGACGGTGTCCGACGGACGGCGGATCGTGATCGCCACGCAGCCTCGCGTCGTAGCCGGAGGCAACACCACCTGGATCCGCTCACCACTGGGCAGTGAAGCCGACAGTAACGGACTGGCCTCATCGATTCTTTGCCGACTCGAGTGAGCCACCAGCTTGGCCAACCTGCGACACCAGTCGAAGTCAGCAAACGGCAAGGATTCCCGTCGCCAACCCTCGCGCGTCTCTACAAAGCCTTCCAGCGGACGATTGATGCAGACCTCGGTCACGGCCGGATCCGCCAACAAGGGCCGCAGGGCCCGCAGTGTGAGATCCAGCGCTGACGGCCATGCGGGCTCATTACGCGCTTCCAGGGTGGGCGGGGCCGGAGGCGCCTGATCAGAAGCCGGGTGCGCGGAGCTCATAGACCGGCCTGAAATCGATATCGCGCGCGACGAGGATCTGTATGCGGTCGCCCTGGTGCTTGACCACAGTTGGAGCGATGTTGATCGTCCCCTTCAGCACATCCGTCAGCGCCTCCTGCGAGGTCGAGGGGTTGTAGATGATTGCGCCACCCCGGGAGGTCGATTGCACGGCCGCCTGCATGGCGCCATTGATTACAGTGATCAGCATCGCGGCGCCAAAACGGTCCCAGAAATGCCGGTTCACTTCGCCAGGAAGTCCGGAACGTCCCAGCTCATCGGTTCCCGGTGAGTCGAGTGGAACCAACACGCCGGTCGGCGTCCGCGCTTCGGTCCAGAGTACGAAGACCCGGGCCGCACCGTTTTGCACCTCGCCGCGGGTCTCGCCGATCAGCTTCGACCCGCGCTCGAGCAAAACAACCTTGCCGTTGACACCGAAGGTATCTGTGGCGGTAACACAGGTAGTCATTCCCGGCAGCGTGGAGTCGATCGCCGTCTCCAGGGTGCAATCGATGAAGGCGCCCTTGGGTAACAGGAACTGCTGCGTCGGGACCAACTCCGCTCGCGCGGGCGTCGTGACGCGTGGGCGCAAGAGCGTTCCGAGGCCCTCGGCGCTCGTGCCTTGCTCCGTCGCAGTCCGACTGCCCGGAAAGGGCGGCAAATTGGCCTCGAGTTGACCTCCCGCGCTTACCGCGGAAGCCAGCGGAGCTGACTGACCCGTTTCGCGGGAAAACGCTGCGCCAGATAACCTGCGATCGGTTATGCCTTGCCGTTGAGTGGAGGAAGCGTAGGCCCCACCGCGGTAAGGCGGCACCGAGCCCGGTTCAGCGCTCCAACCCGCGCTTCCCTGGGCCGGCACGCCGGTGTAACCGCCCTGAAGAGCTGCCGCAGGAGCGCCCGACTCGCGACCTGTAGGTAGCAAGGCTCCCAACGGTGGCGCTGGCGAGACCTCGGGGCGCGGTACCAGTTCGGAATGGTGTGCGGTTGCGGGATCAGGGCCCACCACGGCACCCAATGGCGGAAGGGGCATCTCCCCTTGGGCGTTGTTGGCTACCGAGGCGACCGCCGCGTCGTGCATGCGCTTCTGCCGCCCGAGCGCATTCGCGTAATACCAGGACAAAGCGCCCACCCCAAGTGCAATCATCAGTGCGGCGGCCAACAGGCTGCTCACGCGCGATTGCAGAGACCGGACGCTATTGACGATCGGCCTGGAGCGCTCCCCCGAAACGGACGCCTGCCCATCGGCCTGGTCCTCAGGGCGGCTCATGGTCGGGCTCCCGGAGTCACTCGCTCTACTGTTGGAGCAACCGTCCCCGATTCCAGCCGCTCGCCGCCTCCGTTGAACGATTTGTTCACGATGCAGCCACGCAAAAGCCCACGCCGGAGCACAAAGCGCCGCGCGACCCGATGAATGACCACATCACCGGCATCCATGTTGAAATTCAACAGCGATTCAGTCCCGTCGTCATTGCGTACAAAGATTGCCGGCAACTCCGCGTGCGCGCCAAAGCGTAATCGGGTATGCACGCCATCGTCCGAGGCGGCTATTGGCTTCAGAGCCGGGAAACCGCAATACCAGTAGTCAACGTTGCGTGCGCGTTGCCCCATGGCGGTGTCGAGCTCTCGCTCGATCCTGCGGGAAGGATCAGCAGCCGGCGGGGGCTTCTGATAGGTAAATCTCAAGACGTACGTCAGGTCGGGCTCCCTCGAGTCAGGATGCTCGCCTGTCGCGGTATAATCGAATTGGTATTCGCGCCGGTTGGTGAGGACCGTCAGGTTGGTGCTCACCTTCGCAGCCTTCGGCTTCAGGAACAAGTGATTGCCTTGGGACGCGAAGGACAGACCTTCGATATCGCCTGCGCCTAATCCGACAAAGGACTCGTCGGCTTCGAACTCCAGGTCGATCTGATAGCCTACGTAGCCAACCAGCCGATAGACCCGGTCACTACTGTAGAGCGCAACCCGAATCCGCGTGTCAGTCTCAGTCTTCGCGGCCGGCAGATCGGCACACAGTCCCGCAATAGGGATAACACTGAGCATCACAGCGCGCAGGTACCCTGCAGCGGGCATTCCTTGGTCGTTTCTCATTGACAGCTCCTCGATATCCTTATCGGGTGGTGGCCGTTGTTGTGCCAACGAGCACCTCCGGCTCGCAGACTAGTTCCAGTATCCTGAATCCCAGTGGATTCCAACGCCGCACCGTCGGATCCTTCGATGGAGCCGAATAGGTGTATTGAACGGTCGCTATCCAATGGGTCGTTCGCTCCTCGCCATCGGCGCCTTGACGCTCAGCCTTGACGTAGCGCACCTGCGCAAGATCGGTCAGGCCATTACCGCGCTGAAAGAAGCTCACCGACTCAACCTCCGCGCGTACGGAGCTGCCGTCTTTGTGAACATTGAGCGGCGAAGCGGGATTGTTCCTGTTCCACAAGGCCGACCAGGCTTGATTGCGCCGCGGGCTATGGAAGGCGCCACACTCCTCGTAGTCGCTCTCGGCCGTCGCGAAGTTGAATCGCTCGCAAATCGAGATGTAATGGGTCAGGAAGTAACGACTGACCGCCTGATCCATACTGGCGGTGCCGACATATACCGGTACGACGTCGACCATTCCGGTGCCTTTTTCCACGCGGACCACAAAAGGCTCGACGGTCTTCAACGGCATCAAAACGAGCAGCGTGGCACCACCCATCAGGGCGCACACCCAACCAGCGCCAGCAACTCGCCAAGCCACTTTGGCTGTGCGGCGTGCCTGAGCGAGACGATCGTGGTCCCACGACGCCGCCTCGTGGAGATAATTGTCCAACGACGACTCGCCGAGGAGGGCCTTCATGGGTTTACCGGCGAAGCACTGGGAGCCACAGAATGTGGGCTACCTACTTGGGCTGCATGCGCATGCGGGACGATGTTGATGGGCCGCAGCCGTGAATCACAATGCACGACATACGATGAGCATCCACTTGCAATCGTTAGCCAGGTAATCAGGCAAAGCACTCTCATGATCCCTCCATGATCGTTGACGTTGTACATTCGCTCGAACCTTCTTTTCGCTAGACTGGAATGCGTCCCGTGCGCAAGCCCCAGATCACAAAACGACTCACGGCCCCAAATGAGCTGAGTGCCACGCTGTTGGCAAGCCCCGCCGCAAGTGGCATGACCTGCCGCATGACCAGGAAGACCAGCACTGATATCAGGACCATATCCGTCGTATCGACGGTCGTAACCGCCGGGCCGCGCGCCATGGTTTGACCCGCGTACGCGGCGACGATCTGTAGCAGTAGCGTGGATACCAGCACGGTCAATACAGTGATCAAGGCGTAGTTCGTCAACTGCGCCATCCAGGCCTCGAATAGCTTCCTGGTACTCTCAAAGAGCAATGCGGTGAAAAACAACGGCCCCAGAGCGAGCAATACAGACAAGGCAATACTCGATAGTGCGATGAGAAACATGGTGTAGATGCAGAGCATGCCCACCATGACCCAGACGATCAGTGCGGCAATCATGTTGCCCAGATCGACAACCAGGCCGCTGCCGCTGAACAGATAGCCGGCGACTGCGGCACCCTGGTCCCAGATGGCGTCGATCGTTTTCACCGGATCCCTCGCGCCGGTGAGCGCGGCGGCAAGTTGTGCCGGAGCCCGGTAGAACGTGTCGACGATGATGGAGTTGTATAGCCACAGATGCAGCGCTACTCCCAGGACAACGGCGAGAGTCATGATGCGTTTCAGGCCAGCCACCACCGGTTCCTCGATCCTTCCGGTCAGCTGCAAATAACCCCAGACCATTACGTACACCGTAGCGAAGGTGACGATCGCAGGCTCCAGGATCGATGCCACTCGAGTAGTCGTGGTACCGATGTAGGTCGCCAGCTGATGATCGAGCCAGGTCCAGACAGTTTGAAAGAATCCCACGGCAGGCCTCTCAATCCGCAGTCATGGGGTGGGCCGGAAGCGGCTGGCGAAATCGCCGTGCGCTGCCACGATCCGCTCTCGCATGCGTAGCTCATTTGCCCATTGCTCCGCCTGCGCACTTTGATAGAGCGTCTGCAGTTTGGTCTGCTCGTTTTGCAGCATTCCCAGCTCGGCACCGATGCGGGCGTGCAGGTCGAGGGAGGCCTTCTGATCTCCTGCGCGGCTGATGGCATCGATCAACTGCTGCAAGGATGCAAAGCGCATGCTGGTTGTGGCTAGCGCCTGGTGCGAGAGAGCTTCCAGCATTGCCACGGTCTGTCGATCCGACTGGAGCTGCTGGCCAACGGCAGGCGAAAGGCCCCCGACCTGCTGCGGTGTCAGAATGGCATTCTTGGTCAGCAAGCCGCTGATATCGGCGGATAGCGCAGAGTAGCTGCCACCTGAGCCGAGCGCGCTTTGCAACGAGCCCCAATCGGTGGGTAGATAGTTACGTTGAGTACCCGACAAAAGTCGCTCCATTCCGCGGCCCCCCACCGTCGATTGATAGGCCGACTGGGCTTGCGCGAGATCGGCTCGAGCGGTCGCCAGCTGCTGCTCCAGTGTCTGGACTTCCGACACGAGCTGGGTAACCGAAGCGACGTCGATGACCGCGAATTGCGCATACGCTGCCGGCAGACCGGCGATACAACAGATGAGCAACAGAACCGCGCGCCGGCTGGACATAGAGATCGTTGAAGCAAACATAAGCTCTCCTTGCTGACAATCGGATGGGAGTCGGTCGGTACGCTCAGACTGCAGCCACGGACTGCATGAAAAACGGCAACCAATCGGCAGGCTCCTCACCGCGCTCGGCGATGAGCCGATGCAACCGCTCGATGTGGCTCGTGCGCCCTGAAATCACTGCGAGCTCGGCATCGAAATGCTGCAGATCGAGCCGGCACACCACGCTGTGATGACCTTGCTTCACCAGAAACATGCGCGAGCCAGGCTCGAGGCGCTCCTTGATCAACCGGAACTCGCGCTCACTCAGGCCGAAACCTTCGTTGTACTCCGCCCAAGCCGCCTCGCAGTTGGGGAAGAACACCTTGGTCGGGGTCTGCTCGATGATGGTCCGGCTGATGGGACTCTCCAGCACATCACTGGCGCTCTGGGTCGCCAGACACATCACACCGTTCAGCTTTCGCCAGGTTTTGGGCCCATCCTTCGCGAAGCTTTCGAACGCCGGGTCCGCCAGCAGTCGCCAGAACTCATCCATCCAACACACCAGGCGGCGGCCGTCCAGGAGTTGGCGCACGAGATGGAACAAGTAGAGGGTCACCGGGGCGCGTACGATATCGTTGCCGAGAAAGTCGGTGACATCGAAGCCGATGACGGGCCGGCCCGACAATTTGCCGACGAGCCGATCTTCAGGATTATCAAAGACCCAGGCGTAGTCGCCGTCCGTCGCATCGCACCACCTCGCCAGACGAACAAACAGCCCATTGGCCTCCGTGGTGTCGAGAAACTCGATCAGCCTCGACAAGCGACGCGCTTCCATCTCGAGCGCGAGCGTTCCGCATAGTGCCTGGTCGAGATCCGCAAGCTCCTTGGGGGTCAGAGGAGGATGTCCCGCGGGGCAGACCATGGCGCGCAACCAGGTCTTCTGAAACTCCAGATGACCGGGAGCCGGTGGTAGCTGCAGCGGGTTGAATCCAGTCGGGACACCGCTCTTGAGAGGGAGATACTCTCCTCCAAGCGCGCGGACCAGAATCTCCAGGCCTCGATCCTTGTCGAAGATCACCTGGGTCACGCCCTGCCGGTGCAGCATGGCGACCAGGAAGCCGATGAATACCGTCTTACCCGAGCCGGTAGGACCACAGATGAAGGTATGCCCCGTATCCTTGCGGCTGCCACCATCGGCGTCCGAAGGATCGCTCGCGTGGAGCGAAAAATAGTAGGGAGAGTGAGCGCTGGTGCACAACAATGCGAGTGCGTTGCCCCAATGGTTTCCAACTGCCCGCCCGGCAGGATAGTTATGAAATGGCACCATCGCTGCGAAGTTACGCGAGGTCAGCGGGGCCTTACGGGGACGCAAGGCGAAATTGCCTGGCAACTGAGCCCAGAATGCGGCCTCGAGCGCCAGATCCTCTCGAGCGACAGTCATTCCGGTGTCTGCGAGATAGCTGCGCGCGAGCGCAACGTAGTTATTGAGAACTTTGAGGCGTCTGGAATCAGAAGAGATCGCAATCTCGTCGCTCACGTCTGCCAGCACCTGCAGACAAAAGTGATGATCACCCATGACGAACTCGTTGCTGGTGAGTGCGTCCAGCGCCTCCTTGAGCTCAGATGCTTGCGAGATCGCGAAATCCCCCGCATTCTGGAAACGATGGAACTGTCGTTGCAGCAGACCCTGGCTCGTTGCCTTGGAAAGAAAGGTAAATGACTGTGTCAGCACCAAAGGGAATGGCGCGGAGAGCAGCCGATCGTACATTCCAACCACCGCAGGTGTTGGATACTCCTTGATGCCAAGGATCGCGCCGACGCGCGTAACCGTCGGCGTCCGGTACTCGATCGCTTCCGCACCAAACAGCAAGCGCGTGGTTGTCAACGCTTCATTCAAAGGGGCGCGGGGGATCGGCATTCGCTGCCATTCTCCGTTGACCAGGGCCCCGAGGTACTCCAGCACCGACGAGCACCATACCGCGCCTGTCCGATAGGCCCCCAGGAGGTCTGGTTCGTACCGCGCCAGTGACGCCCGCACGGTCTGCGCAAGTTTCGCGCATGCATCCAAGGCGTCTGCAAGCTCGAGTTGTAGTGACTCTGCTTGCATGCCGGAGACCATCCGCGCAACCAAGCCGGTCGCCGCAGTGGTGACCGGGCGATAGATCAGGGCCAGATAGAGCTCATTCACCATCAGCGTCTCGGTCGCGAGACGGTCGTGGTATTTCGTGGCGAGATCCTGTGCAAAACCCTGTAACGAGCCTTCCGGCAACTCACACCGCTCCCGACGCCGGATAACATGCGTCCACAAAGCGACATTGGGACTCGCGATGTTTCGCCATAACACGTTCAGCCTTTCATGCAAGGTATTGAGCTGCTCGTCGTCGGCACTCTCGAAACTTGCTCCCGCAAGTCGGAAGACCTGCAGGTAGTCTCCGAATACGGTCTTCACCACATTCATCGACACGTGCGAGCTACAAGGGATATGACGAGCAGCGGTCATTTCACGGCGCAACGCCGCAGATCGTTTCGAGGTCAGCATGATCGGCCTCCGCTGCGGCGACCACGGCTACGAGGCAGATCAATCTCGAGAGGACTGTAGCTGCTGGCCTTCCAGACCCTCAGGTTCGCCAACAGTGCAGGCAAGCGTGTGCGCCCCCACAAGAGAACGAGATCGAAGAATCGGGCATCGCGCGCGCACAACAAGGCGGAGAGCCCGTGGATGGGCACGCTGAGCAACAAGGTGAGCAAATTCCTCGTCAGGAGAAACGCTTCCATCGTGAACACCAGATTGAAAAGCAGAGCCGCATAAGTCACGCCCCATCGCATGGGTGGGCGGGTCGCCCCGACGAACAGCGGCTCAGCGCGCAGGCCAGCGTTGCGAGTGGCTGCCATGCGCTAAACTCCAAACATCCCGCGGACCCACGCGACGATCTGAGGCGCACCAAACGCCATAGCAATGCCCAGAATCGCGCCGATGCACCATCCCCATGACATCCGCGCTGCCATGGCCATCGCGCCCAGTACCATGACCAGGATGATTGCGATGGGCGTCAGCCAGGCCAGAATGTTGTTTTGCAGCGCAGTCGCACCCGTCATGAACGGTGAGCTCTGGGCACTGGCAACTCCTGGCAACGCCAGTACGGCAATCGCGATATGACCGGGAAATCTCCCGCGGGTCGCGGCAGTGGGATCTGCAGAAATTCGGGTCCGTTCTTCCATGGCCTCCTCCTTTGGCGATATTGTGGAAACTCCAGATCGTTCGACTCAGCGCGCGGGCACCGGGCCGCCGTCAAGGCGGCGGTGCAACGGCCCGGCGGCCCGAGCGAGGCGCGATTTGCTTCTCGGACGGTGC
>Ga0105240_10014208_pt1 | contig 10875 bp, 3 predicted proteins | sample KBSC54metaG_FD_80426 | JGI IMG/M metagenome (GOLD analysis project Ga0105240, IMG submission 80426) | Corn rhizosphere microbial communities from Kellogg Biological Station, Michigan, USA - KBS C5-4 metaG | ecosystem: Host-associated > Plants > Roots > Rhizosphere > Soil | place: Michigan, USA...
CGGCGGCTGGTTCTGCTGGTTGAAGACAATCAGGCGGATGTGTTTCTGGTAGAGCAAGCGGTACAACTGCGTAAACTTTCGGTTCGACTACTGGTTTTGGATAACGGCGAGGAAGCCCTTCGTTACTTTTCGCAAGCGGATGCCGATCCGAACGTTCGATGCCCTGATGTCGTGCTCCTGGATCTTAATTTGCCCAGAAGATCCGGGCGCGAAGTGCTGGAGCAGCTAAAAGGAAACGGACGCTGTCGCAGCGTGCCGGTAATCATCCTTACATCCTCCAACTCCCCTGACGACCGGCGTGAAACCGCCGCTTTGGGAGCAACGCGATACTTCCGGAAGCCGACGTCTTATCAGGAATTTCTGAAAGTAGGCGAAGTTCTGGAAGAGGTGCTGGCCGAGAATCACTCTAGCGACTGCCGGTAGGAGCCTTGCTCTTCAGGCCGCAGGCGGCGCGGCGCGCAGGGTGAACTGAAAATCGCATCCGTCTCCAGGAGTAGAATCGACCCAGATTCGGCCTCCGTGAGACTCGACGATTCTCCGGCAGACCGTCAGACCCATTCCGCATCCCGGTACAGCCTTCCCGTGCAGGCGTTTAAAGGGTCCGAAAACCGATTCGTGGTACTGCTTGGCAATGCCGATTCCGTTGTCCCGCACGGAGATCGTCCACATATCCGAGCCATGCGGGGAGGCCTCGATTCGAACTTCGACGGGGGCATCCGGCTTGCGATACTTAATGGCGTTGCTGATCAGGCTGCGCAGTACCTGCTGGAGCCGCAGCAGATTGGCCCAGACCATTGGGAGAGAAGCACTGGCGGTGATGCTGGCACCCGATTCTGAAATGGGCGCATGCAGAGTCTTGACGGCTCCCTGCACTACGGCTCGCAAATCGATCAAGGCGCATACAGCGGAATTCTCGGGCGCCGATTGCGCGTAAATCAGGATGTAGTCCAGCAGATCGCGCATCCGCTCCGTGCCGCTGAGCATGTATTTTACAAATTGCCGTTCGCGATCCGATAGAGAAGAACCGCGTTCATCGGCGATCAGCTGCGAGAATGCGTTGACGGCTCGCAGCGATTCCTGAAAATCGTGAGACGCATGCAAAGCGAACTGCTGGAAATCCTGCTGCGCGGCTTTTAATTCTCTCTGCAGCGCGTCCACACGCTGTTTTGCGGCAGCGAGCTCCAGCTCCAAGCTGCGCTCCGGCAGTTGGCCCGGCGTGGACGACGCTGGGGCGGAAGAATCTTCAGATACGTAGGCCTCCCGGGATTCGGCCTTTTCTGTAGCCGCACGCGAGCTCATGCAACTTCGCTTCCCGCAGAATGGGCGTTTTCCTTTTCGGGAACGGCTGGACGAGCCAATCGGTTATAGAGTGTCCTTACGCTAATTCCTAGCATATGGGCGGCCTTCTTGCGGTCATTATTGGCCAACTGGAGCGTATACATGATGTAATCCATCTCCACTTCATCGAGCGTCTTGCCGCCCTCCGGACGAGGCACAGACGGTTCCTGCGTTGGAGATGAATCGATCGTAGCTCCGAAGGTCTTAGGCAGATGCCAGGGATGAATGGTTCCCTTGCCCACCGTGATGACCGACCATTCGAGCACATTCCGGAGCTCGCGAACATTTCCGGGCCAGGAGTGCGACATCAGACGCTCCAGGGTACTCGCATGGAGATTGGGCACTTGGGTCTGATGTTTGCGGTTCAAGTCGGTCAGCATGGATTGCGCCAGAAGGGCGATGTCTTCTTTACGCTCGCGAAGCGGAGGCATGTGAATGTTAAACACGTTCAGACGGTAGTACAGATCTTCGCGCAGGGTTTTCTTATCCAGCGCGCTGACCAGGCGGTTGGTAGCCGCCAAAACCCGCACGTCCACCGTCACCTCCGAAGTCCCGCCCAAGCGCCGCACCTTGGATTCCTCAAGGGCGCGCAACAAGCGGGCCTGCATGGCCAGCGGCATTTCGCCAATCTCGTCCAGCAGCAGGGTCCCACCGTCGGCTTGCTCGAAACAGCCGGCCCGGCGTCCGATTGCGCCGGTGAAGGCGCCCTTTTCGTGGCCGAACAGTTCGCTCTCGATGAGGTCCTGCGGAACCGCCGCGCAGTTGATGGCCACGAAGGGCCGGGCCGCACGGGGGCTGAGGCGGTGAATGGTGCGGGCCACCATCTCTTTTCCAGTGCCGCTTTCGCCGGTTATCAGTACCGAAGCGCTGGTAGGCGCCACGCGCTGGATCAGCGTGCTCACCTGCTGCATGGGCTTGGATGCGCCCACCATCTCGCCCAACACGCCGTGGTAGCTTAACTGCCGCTGCAGGTGTTCGGTTTCCCGAACCAGGGAGCCGTATTCCACCGCCCGTTCGAGAAGAGTTCCCAGCACCGAAGGGTCAGCAGGCTTTTCGAGGAACCAGAAGGCACGAAACTCATGAACGATCGACACGGCCTGCGCAATATTTCCGAATCCTGTCAGCACAATCACAGGAGGCGCCTGCCCGGCAGCCACCAGGCTGCGTAGCAACTCGAAGCCGTCCATCCGCGGCATCATCAAGTCGGTGACGATGGCGGTGACCGCATTTCCCTCCAGCTTCGCCAAAGCTTCTTCGCCGTCGCCCGCCTGTTCGACTGCATAGCCGAGGGAGGATACTATTTGGGCCAGACTCGCCCGCTCGATCGGATCGTCATCGACAACCAGGACGGTCATTTTTGTTGCTGCCGCCACAGGAGTATTGTATCCCTTCAAGGGCTGCGAGCCGGAGAACTCTGTCCCCGGGGTTAGATCGTTGGTTGTCATAAGCGGCGTCTTGCGTCGCTCCCATGGTTCCGAAAACTCATTTGTTCAGGCCCCTTCCGGTTGGACGCCTTAAGCCGCCCTGACTCTTTCGTTAGAGCGCCGGGCCGGTGAAAAGTTTCGAAAAAACGAACGGTTTGGGCCAGTTTAATGTCACGCTTCCGCGCCGGCGGTATCTAAACAAAGGGAGAGGCAGGTACTCATGCCAGTGCTCACCGCGTCACGCAGCGAAAGTAAAGAAAACAAAGAATTCGGGACGTTACCCGTGCCGAAAGGCAAAGGCTTTCCGCGCCGAAAGAACACTGTGACTTTGCCCGTCTATCTACTTGCTGTTCCAGCGACTCAAGTCGCGACTATATCGCTTCCGCTGCCAAGCGCAAACGGAACGTAGCACCTGTAAGCCTAGCGTGTAATGAAGAAGTGGTCGGGATTATCTGGCCTTATAGAAGCAGTCCATTTTTTCCTGAGGTGTGAACATGCTCGGATGGATGATCGTTTTTGCGATGTTGGCTGTGTCCGCGGCGGCTGCGGCGGTGAGCGGTATCCCGGCCGCTGTGTCGGTGGGACCGGCTAGCGTTGTGTTTGCAATGTTGTTCGTTATAGGACTGCTCACCCGGGCGATGCGGGGAAGGTCCTGGTGAGCGTCCGGCCCCACAAGACTTTTACCTCCTTATCGAAATCGACCCGTCTCGTCCTCTGCTTTTTTTCCGCCAGCGAGCCCAAGCTGCGTACGCCGCGCCTGGCGCTTCCGTCCTCACGCTCCTGTGTGGCAGGCCCGGATGATACCCCGCGATCCTTCGCGCAGCATTACGCCGACCTGCGCCTGGAAAATGAATGCCTTCTCGCGATTCAGGCGCAGCCCGAGGACGTAGTAACCACGGCAGAGGCTTTGCGCGCGGCAGGTTATCCCTCCATCTTTGTTTTGCGTGACAAACCACTGGATCTGGCAGCGGAAGACCTGGCCGCGAGCGATCCGGATCCGATTGCCGTTTCGCGAGTTTCCTGGCCCGAGCGAGTGCGGCACATCGAAAACGGCTTCGATGCAGCCTATGTGGAACTGGTGGAAGCCACTGCCTTGGGCCACGCTCCCACGGCTGCCACCTCCTGGTTCCTGGACAACATGTATCTGATCCAGACCACGCTGGCGCAGGTCAAGCATGATCTTCCTCGGAAGCAGCCGCGCGGAATTCCCAGCGCCACTCGTTCGCAGGTATACCATCTCGCCAAGCTGCTGGTGCTTGAAACCGGCTCCACTCTTACCGAAGCCAACATCCGCGAGTCCTTGCGCCAATATCAAGTCGAATATCCGCTGCCAATCGAGGAATTGTGGCTGTTCCCGGTCTTTCTGCGGCTGGCGCTTCTGGAAGAGCTCGCGAAACTGGTCGGCAGCACCAGCCGAGGCCAGCAGTACCGCGAACTGGCGTTTCTGTGGGCCGACCGTCTTATGGCGGCGGCTAGAAACGGGCCCGATACGCTCGAGGCGATGCTGGCGCGCATGGAGACCGAGCCGGGCGCCCTGGGCGAGCCTTTCCTGGCGAGCCTGACGGAGCAGTTGCAGGGCGATGAGCATGCGCTGGCTCCGGTGCAAGCCTGGATGGAAGCGCGCCTGCGTCAGTCGCCGCTGGCCATTGTACGCAGCGAGCATGGCCGTGAAGCCGCCGAAAGTGTTGCCACGGCACAGGCGTTCGGCAGCCTGCGAACTCTGGCGCGACTGGATTTCAACCGGATTTTCGAAGCAGTCAATCTCATCGATGCCGAGCTGCAGCGCGATCCTGCCGTCATCTATCCTCGCAGTGACTTCGCCACTCGCGATCAATGCCGCCGCGAAGTGGAACGAATCGCGCGCCGCAGCGGCGTGACCGAGCAGCAAGTCGCGCGTCTGGCCGTGGGCCTGGCCAACGAGGCCACGGATCCGACGCAGCGCCACGTTACCTACTTCCTGCTGGCGGCCGGCGTGATCGAACTGGAACGCCGGGCAGGAGCCCATCCTTCGGCCCGCACGCGGCTGGCGCGCTCCATCCGGCGGCATGCCACCACTTTGTACCTGGGCAGTATCACTGGCCTTACCTTGTGCTTCACTGGCATCGCTCTCGCTTTCGCGCAGACTCTGGGCGTATCGCAGCAGCGGGCTCTTGAAATTTTCGGTTTACTGGCGCTGTTTCCACTGAGTGAGTTGTCGATTCAGATCATCAACGCACTGGTCATCTCGCTGTTCACGCCGGAACCGCTGGCGAAGATGGATTTCCAGGCAGGCATTCCTCCGGAGAACGCGACTTTAGTGGTTGTTCCGATGATGCTGGCGAGTGTAGAGGTGGTGCGGCGGGAGATCGAAAAGCTGGAAGTGCGCTTTCTGGCTAACTGGGAATCCAACCTGGCATTTGGTCTGTTTGCCGATTTCACAGATAGTGAGAATCCCACGGCAGCCAGCGATGCCGGATTGCTGCAAGCCGCGCGCAACGGCATTGCGGCCTTGAATGCGCGCTATCCGGGTGAGCGGTTTGTGCTGTTTCATAGGCGGCGCCTATGGTCTGAAAGCGAGCAAAAATGGATCGGCTGGGAGCGCAAACGCGGCAAGCTTGAGGAACTCAACGCATTTCTCACCGGCACCGGATCGCCCGATATTCTCAATCTGGGAAAACTGCCGCATCCGATTCGCTATGTCATTACCGCGGATTCGGACACGCAGATGCCGGCGGGTTCCGCGCGTCGCATGATCGAAACTCTGGCGCACCCGCTGAATCAAGCGGAGCTGGATCCCCAGAGCAATGTTCTTAAAAAGGGATATACCATCATTCAGCCGCGCATGAATGTCGCCTTGCCCGGCGCCAATGCGACGCGATTTACCCGCATTTTCGCCGATACAGCGGGTACCGATCCATACTGCCGCTCGGTTTCGGACGTGCAGCAGGATTTGTTCGGCGAGGGGATTTATCACGGCAAGGCCATCTATGACGTGCGCGCGTTTCACGCCGCGCTTTCCAACCGGTTTCCGTCCGAAACGCTTTTGAGCCACGATCTGATCGAAGGCTCCTTCGCGGGGGTGGGCCTGGCGTCGGATATCGAACTACTGGAAAATCTGCCGCTGGATTATCCCAGCTTTGTCCGCCGGCAGCATCGCTGGATTCGCGGAGACTGGCAGATCGCACGCTGGATTCTGCCCAACGTCCCCGGCCGCGATGGAAATCTGGTGCACAACTCGCTTGCGATCATCGCCCGCTGGAGGATCGCCGACAATCTCCGGCGGAGCCTGGTGCCGGTGGCGTCTCTGCTGCTGTTATTGCTGGGATGGTTTGTTTCCGGCACGCCGGGAGTTTGGACGGTGGCGACGCTGGCCATCGCGGTTCCTGGAATTGCTCCGCTTCTGGATCGCTGGGCGCGGCACATTCAGGGATCGGTAGACGGCTGGCATGGAGCCGCCGACGAGATCACGCGGACGGGAATTATGCTGGCGTTCCTGCCGCACCAGGCCTGGATCGCCGTCGACGCCATCGTGCGCGCCACCTACCGGAGCTTTGTCAGTCATCGCCAATTGCTGGAGTGGCAGACCGCCGACACAAGCGTGACTTCAGGACAGGATTTTGCGTCCGCGGATTTTCAGATCCGCGTGGTGGGCATCGTTTCGGCCGTGCTGCTGGTGCTTCTGAACATCAAGTCGCACTTCTCTTCGGGCTCGTTGTTTCTGGTTTTGTGGCTGACCTCGCCGCTGCTGTTGCGCTGGCTGGGACGTTCCGCGCCTGCCGCCCAGCGGCAGCTCTCGCGCGCTGGCGCCATGTACCTCCGCCGCGTTGCGCGCAAGACTTGGCGGTATTTCGACGACCTGGTGGCCGACAACTCCCATTGGCTTCCGCCCGACAATTCCCAACTGGCTCTCCACGTGGAGGTCGCCCAGCGGACTTCTCCGACCAATATCGGATTGTGGCTGGTGTCCGTGCTGGCGGCGCATGATTTCGGATACATCACCACCGACGATCTGGGGCGCCGCACCACCGCAACCATGGATACCCTGGAGCGCCTGGAACGCTACGAAGGCCATATTCTCAACTGGTACAACACGGAGACTCTCGAACCGTTGTTGCCGCGTTACGTATCCAGCGTGGACAGCGGAAATCTGATCGCCAGCCTGTGGACGCTCGCGCAGGGTTGCGAGGAGATTTTGAATGCTCCCACCATCAGCCAGACCTGTTTGAAAGGGCTGTTCGATACCGTCGGGGTACTGTCTGAAGCGTCGGCGGAAGACACCTTTCTGGCGACTCCCATCCGCTCTACCAGGCGCCTTCTCCGCGGAGTCTTCCCGGGACATCATCTGCTGGGAAGATTGCGATTGGCATCACATGCGGTGGCCCAGGTGGGGGATCTCCAGCACTGGAAAACGTCGCCCAAAGATGAGCGCGCCTATTGGGCGGCTCGTCTGGTGGAAGAAAGCGGCGCGTGGATCGAGGTAATCGACCGGTATCTGAGCTGGATGGAAACGCTGGCCAGCCCCCCGGATGCTTTTCTCGCGGCAGTGACAGCGGAAGCCGGATCCCTGCGGAAGCAGGCACTGAAAGCGATCCCTTCTCCGCGCGAGCTGGCAGCCGGATGCGCACCGGTAGAAGCCCTGCTGGCCCATCGTGAAACGCCGGAGATGCGGCCGGAGGCCGCGGCCTGGTTGGACCAGCTGGCGAGCCAGTATCTGCAGGCCAAAGGGCACGCGGCGGAAACGGTGCAAAAGCTGGAATCGCTGGCTGCTCGGGCCAACTCACTCGCCTCCGGGGTGAACATGCGCTTCCTGTACGACGAAAAGCGAAAACTATTCGCGGTGGGATACACGGTCGGCGGACCGGTGGAGTTCACCAGCCACTACGATCTGCTGGCGAGCGAAAGTCGCCTGGCGAGCCTGGTGTCCATCGCGAAACGCGACGTTCCGGCGGAGCATTGGTTCGCTCTCGGACGCCCGCGCAATGGCTCCGGACGCCATCAGGCGCTGCTTTCCTGGAGCGGCACGATGTTCGAGTACCTGATGCCGCTGCTGTTCATGCGCTCTTACGATAATTCTTTGCTGGACCGCACCTGCCGCGAAGCTGTCGATCGTCAGAGCGATTACGGTCGGGAAAAGAACGTGCCCTGGGGCATATCAGAGAGCGCTTATAGCGGCCTGGACAGCAATCAGGTGTATCAGTACCGCGCCTTCGGTGTTCCGACTCTCGCGCTGCACCAGGAGATGGACTCTGAGCCGGTGGTGGCTCCCTACGCGACGGTGCTGGCGCTGATGGTGGATCCCAGCGACGCGCTCGATAATTTAGAGGCTCTCAACACCCTGGGCATCTCCGGTCCCATGGGGTTTTACGAAGCCATCGACTTTTCACGGACGCCCAAACGCGGCGGCAGTCCGGGTGTGGTTATTTTCGCCTATATGGCGCACCACGAAGGAATGAGCCTGCTGGCGATCGGCAATACGCTGCTGGACGGCGCCATGCAGCGCAGGTTTCACGATGACCCGCGCATTCAGGCATTCGAATCGCTGTTATTCGAGCGCGTCCCTCTGGAGAAGATGCAGCTCGGCGACATCCGCCCGAAGACTGCTGCCCTACGCGAACCGGAAGTGGAGGAGCCCGCCGAGCGCACTTGGACCGGACACGTCACGCCGTTCCCGCGGGCCTACCTCTACGGCAGCGACGACTATGCGCTGATGATTACCAACTCCGGCTCGGGCTATAGCCGCTGGCGGGATTTCGACGTGAGCCGCTGGCGCGCGGATACCACCCTGGATCCTTGGGGTTCCTTCCTGTATTTGCGCGAGACTCGCTCGGGAGCAGTCTGGTCCGCCACAGCCCAGCCTTTTCCCGGACGCGACTCAAAGATCTCGGCGACTTTTTCGGCGGACCATGCCGAATTCCGCCGGACGTTCCAGGAGGTAGAGAGCGTCCTAAGCGTGACAGTCGCCCCGGAAGACGATGTGGAGCTGCGGCGGCTGGTGCTTACCAATCACTCGCGGCGGACCCGCCAGTTGGAAATAACCAGCTATATGGAGCTGGCTATGTCGCCCCATGGCGCGGATGCCGCGCATCCGGCCTTCAACAAGATGTTCATCGAGACCCAGTACGCCGAAGAGGGCGTGCTGCTGGCGCACCGGCGGCCGCGCTCGCCGGACGATCCGCCCATATGGTGCGCGCATGTGATCGCCGGCACGCCTGCATCGGTTCAATATGAGACCGATCGCCGCGCATTCATGGGCCGGGGTACGACAACCCGGCAGCCGCGGGCGCTGACGGGCGAGCTTTCGTGCAGCACAGGCTGCGTCCTGGATCCGATCTTTAGTCTCCGCACTTCGGCCGTGGTGTTGCCGCGCGGACGCCTGGAACTCACCTTTCTGACGTTCGCCGGAGAATCCCGCGAAGCGGTGATGAAGCTGGCAGCCAAATACAAGAATCGCGAAGCCGTCGTCCGGGCTTTCGAACTGGCATGGACGCGTGCGCAACTGGAATTCCGGTTCCTGCAAATCGAACCGGGGGCGGCCCACCGCTTTCAGGAGTTGGCCAGTCATCTTCTGTATCCGAATCCGGCGCTGCGGCTTTCCCCCGCAAGGCTCGCTCGAAATCAGTTGGGACAAGGGGCGTTGTGGGCCTTGGGAATCTCCGGCGACCTGCCCATTGTCTCTGTTGCGGTGGCGGATTCTGCGGCTCTCCCTCTGGTTCGCGATCTGCTTCTGGCGCATTCCTATTGGCGAATGCGCGGCTTCCGCGCCGACCTAGTGATTTTGAATCAGGAATCGGGCGGATACGACCGCCCCTTGCATCATCAACTGCAGCGCCAGATCGACGCGTATTCGCGCGATGCGGGTACCGACCGGCCGGGCGGCGTTTTTCTGCGCGAGACCTCGATGCTGACCGCGGAGCAGGCGGAGGTAGTTCTTGCGGCCTCGCGGGCGGTGTTCAATGGCACCCGCGGATCGATGGAACGGCAGTTGCGCGTGCCCGGAGACAGTCCTGCGACCGAGCCGTTCCTTCCGCTCCGAACCGGTCCGGAAGAACCATCCCCGCTGCTGTCCTTCCTGGAACTTCCCTACTTCAATGGAGTGGGCGGATTCTCCGGCGATGGGCGAGAATACGCCATTTATCTGGGACCCGGCACCTACACGCCGGCGCCCTGGGTAAACGTGATGTCGAACGCGCGTTTCGGCACCATGGTGACCGAGAGCGGCCTGGGCTTTACATGGTCGGGCAACAGCCAGCAGAATCGTTTGACGCCGTGGAAGAACGATCCGGTTGCCGATCCGCCCTCGGAAGTCATCTATTTGCGAGACGAGGATTCGGGGGCGCGCTGGAGTCCCACGGCTCTGCCGATTCGCGAGCAGGACGCGCATCGCGCGCGGCACAGCCAGGGCTACACGGTGTATGAGCATAACAGCCACGCCATCGCGCAGGAATTGACGGTGTTCGTGCCGCTCGCGGGGAGCGGAGACGGCGATCGCGTCAAAGTATTGCGTCTCCGCTTGCGGAATGACTCCTCCCGTCCGCGCCGGCTGACGGCGACCTATTTTGCCGAGTGGGTCCTGGGTACCCACCGCGAAGATCAGCAGACTCACGTGCGCACGCTCCGCGATGAGGCTTCGGGAGCCGTATTCGCGTTCCAGAATTGGGGTACCCAGAGCCCCGGTGCCGTATCGTTCGCCGCATCCAGCCCGAGGCCATCGTCTTATACCGGGGATCGACGGGCATTCCTGGGCCGCAATGGCTCGTTCCAGAACCCCGCGGCGCTCGATAATGCCCGACTGGATAATCGGGCCGGCGCCGGCCTCGATCCGGCCGCCGCGCTCCAGGTGCAAGTCTCACTTGAGCCGGGCCACGAGACAGATGTAGTGTTCCTTCTCGGACAGGCGGACTCTGCCGATGAAGCCCGCGAGGTTATCGGGCGCTACCAGTCCACAGAGCAGGTATATCGGGCGCTCTCCGGGACGCGCCATTGGTGGGAGCGGAAACTCGGCGTCATCGAAGTACACACGCCGCAGCTTTCGGTGGATTTCCTCCTCAATCAGTGGCTGCCTTACCAGGCCCTCAGTTGCCGGTTCTGGGGACGCTCGGCGCTGTATCAATCGGGCGGTGCGTTCGGTTTTCGA
>Ga0105240_10014209_pt1 | contig 10875 bp, 8 predicted proteins | sample KBSC54metaG_FD_80426 | JGI IMG/M metagenome (GOLD analysis project Ga0105240, IMG submission 80426) | Corn rhizosphere microbial communities from Kellogg Biological Station, Michigan, USA - KBS C5-4 metaG | ecosystem: Host-associated > Plants > Roots > Rhizosphere > Soil | place: Michigan, USA...
CGCAAAGCCGCCCCTGTCGACGAGCTCACGCGCCCAGTCGAGAGCTTCCGGCCGGCCGTTGCCGACCAGCACGGCATCGAAGGCCTGCGCCAGAAATTCCGGCGCGAGAGTCCCTTCCATGGCTGGGTTGCGAACCACGACTTCAGAGCTCGGCCACAGCGACGTCAGTCGCTGCCGCAGGTGCGCGCAAAGCGCGCCGTCTTCTTCGATCAGCAGCAAGCGCATGGTGACGGCCGTGGATTACAACACGGAAGGATTACAACATGGGCGGCCGGGTGCCGCCACGCTGCTCCAGGACCGCCTCCGCCTCCTGCGAGGAGAGGTTCAGTCCGATGACCAGATCGCCCACGTTGGTTCCGGTGGGCCCGGTGTGCACCAGGTCCCCGGAAGCGGCCAGCGCGGTGTTGGAATCGGCGCGCGCCAGACACCGGTCGGCGTCGAGGCCGCCAAGCGAGATGCGCGCTACGGTCTCCCCGTCAACCACACCCCCTGCATCCTCCGTGGGACCATCGGTCCCGTCCGTTCCGGCGGCAAGCAGCGCGAGGTTGGGCTGCCCGGTCATCAACCTGGCGGCCGCCAGAGCAAGATGTTGGTTGCGCCCGCCGCGACCCGGGTTGGCTGGAATCTCCAGCGTCGACTCCCCGCCCCAGACACACACCTGCGCCTGGCTGAGCTGCAACTCGTGCGCAAAGCGAATCGCCAGTCGGACTGCATCACCCTCAAACACCCTGCCAGGGGCCCCAACCCGCAAACCCCGCGCCAGGGCGGCACCGCGAACCGCATCGACAGCGGCGCCCACCGAAGCCACGATGGTGCGCTGCACACTGTCCCCGCCCGGCGCCGGGCCCATGAGTCCCGACCCGATGACGCTCGGATCGTCGCCCGGAACGTCGGAGATGAACAAGGCACGCGCCTCCCGGCCCTTCAGGCGCGCGGCGAGGCGCCCACCCTTGATGCGAGAGAGCCGCGCACGGCGGGCGTTCAGCTCACCGATCGGCACCCCCTCGGCCAGACCCTGGGAGTTGATCCTCGCAAGATCCGCGAACGTCACGCCTTCCTCGAGCACCTCGACGAGACTGGACGCACCCCCGGAAACCAGAAACAGGGGTTGAGCCTCCGCGGGCAGCTCGTCCACCCAGCGCAGCAAACGTGCGCCGGCCTCGAGCGAGCGATTATCTGGAACGGGATGGGCGCTCTCGTATATTTCGATGCGCGACAAGCGGCGAGCCTCGGCTGACACGTGGCCATCCTTGGTGATCAACAGCACGCGTTGGATCGAACGGCCCAGCGCGTCATGCGCCCCGAGGACCATGGCTGAGGCCGCCTTGCCCACCGCGGCGATCCAGATTCCACCCGCAGCCGCGGAAGCGCCGCCGCCCGCAACAATGCCGCGCAGCGCGCCGGCAACGCACGAACGTCCGTCAACCCGGTCGAGGCCGGCGCGAAACAGCTCGAGCAACAACCGGCGCCGGGATTCGCCGTGGCCCGTAACGGGGTTCTCGGCCGTCACGGCCCGCTACGTTCCGCGAATGACTTTGAGCTTTCCGCGCCGCTCGCGACGCAGGCGCTTGGCATCGTCGGAACGCTCGAGCTGCAGGCGCTCGAGGTAGTCGGGAGTCACATCCCCAGTGACGTACTCGCCGGAGAAGCACGACGTGTCGAATTCCTCCACGCGCGAGTCCTCGTGCTGGCAGGCGAGAATGAGGTCCTCGAGGTCCTGATAGACGAGCCAGTCCGCGCCGATCAGCTGCGCCACTTCCTCGACGCTGCGGTTGGCGGCGACCAGCTCGCGGGCCGCCGGCATGTCGATGCCGTAGACGTTGGGAAAGCGCACCGGGGGCGCGGCGGATGCGAAATACACCTTCCTGGCTCCCGCTTCCCGCGCGAGGTCGATGATCTGGGCGGAAGTGGTGCCGCGCACGATCGAGTCATCCACCAGCAGAACGTTCTTGCCGCGGAACTCCAGGTCGATGGCGTTCAATTTGCGCCGTACGGATTTCTCGCGCTGATCCTGGCCGGGCATGATGAACGTGCGGCCGATGTAGCGGTTCTTGATGAACCCCTCGCGGTACTTCAATCCGAGCTTCTGGGCGAGCTGCAACGCGCTCGTGCGGCTGGTGTCGGGAATCGGGATGACGACGTCGATGTCGTGCTCCGGCCGCTCACGCAGGATCTTCTCCGCCAGTTTGTCGCCCATGCGCATGCGCGCGCGGTACACGGAGATGTTGTCGATCTTGGAGTCCGGACGAGCGAAATAGACGTACTCGAAGATACAGGGAGTGTGGCGCACGGTGGCCACGCACTGCTGCGAATGCAGCCGCCCCTGCTCATCGATGAAAACCGCCTCGCCGGGCGCGACATCGCGTACGAAGCGGAACGACTGCATATCCAGAGCGACGCTCTCGGAAGCCAGCATCCATTCAGTCCCGCGTGGGGTGGTTCGCTGTCCCAGCACCAGCGGCCGGATGCCGTTCGGGTCGCGGAACCCGAGAATGCCGTGCCCGATCACCATCGCCACGACCGCATAGCCGCCGCGGCAGCGACGGTAGACGGCGTTGACCGCAGCGAATACGTCGGCGGGAGTGACGCGTGGTGTTCCGATGCGTTGCAGCTCGGATGCGAAGACGTTCAGGAGCACTTCCGAGTCGGAAGTTGTGTTCAGATGCCGCCGGTCCTCACGAATGATCACCTCGGCAAGCTCGGTCGCATTGGTCAGGTTGCCGTTGTGCGCGAGACAGATTCCATAAGGCGCGTTGACGTAGAAGGGTTGGGCTTCGGAAGCGCTGTCGCAGCCGGCCGTCGGATAACGGACGTGGCCAATGCCGGCGTTGCCTTTGAGCTCCAGCATGTGCTGCTGCTGGAACACGTCGCGCACGAGGCCACTGCCCTTGCGCACATACAGCTCGCCGTCTCCGGAGGTCGCGATGCCTGCGGCGTCCTGCCCGCGGTGCTGCAGCACGGTCAGCGCATCGTAGATCCGCTGATTGACCGCGCTGGTTCCGACGATGCCGACAATTCCACACATGCGTGAGCCGCCTTACGCTTTGAGAGCCGTCACTATAAACGCTGCGCCCCCGGATGCACCGTGTGCTCGCCGACCAGGGTGCGCAAGCCATTGGCGACCGACTCGCCATAAGGGATCAATGTCGATTGCCGCCACCAGCGCTCGTCTTCCAGGCGCAGCAGCTGCCCGAGAATGACCAGAACGCCGAACAGGATCAGTCCGCGCAATGCGCCGAACAGCAAGCCCAGGAAACGGTCGGTGCCGCTGAAGATCGACACCCGCACGAAATGGCTCAGAGCCGCGCCGATGCCGGTGCCGAGCAGCAGAATGATCACGACCAGGATCGTACGGGCCGCCCAGACGCGCACGTTCGAGCCCGCCAGCAGTCCGCCCAGATGCGGCTCGATCAGATCGCTGAAGTACCAGGCGACGAACAGGGCGACCACCCAGGTGACGAGCGCCACCGCCTCGCGTAGAAATCCGCGCAGGGCGCCCACGACGGCGGAAATCACGATGCCGGCAATCACCAGGTAGTCGGTTACGTTCATCCGTCAGCCACGGCGGGGAGGCAAGCGGCGCGGATTGTACTAGAGCGCAGGCGCCACTGCTTGGACGGTGCCTGCATTCCGTGATGACCGTGCCAGTTGCCCGGGCGGAAGTGTTCCGCGTGCCCGAAATGGAGCCGTTGCCGTGCGCGATTTGACCGAACCGGGTGCCCTTCAGGTGCGGGGCACCACCGACCCGGGGGCTCCGGCAGCGCGCAGCTTCGCGGCCAGCTCCGAAGCGGCCGTCCGGTCGGCGACCGGCCCGGTGCGCACCCGGAACAGCTTCCGGCCACTGCTGGCGGCCACTTCCGAGACCGAGATCTTGAAGCCCTTCTCCTTCAGCTCCTGCGCCAGCCGCTCGGCGTTGTCGCGACTGGCAAAAACCCCGAGCTGAACCATCCAGCTGCCGCTGCGGCCGGAGGCGCCTGCGGCTGTCGCTCGCTCTGGATTGGGCTTGGGTGCGGTCGTCGTGTGCGCAGTCGAGGTGGAGTGCGTCTGTGTGCTGGAGTGCGGAGGCGCCGCGGTGGTCGCCGCCTCGCCCGGCACGGCGGTGGTCGCTGCCTCGCCCGGCGCCACCGTGCCCGCGCCGCTGCCCGAGGCACCACCCGTGCCCACGCCGCCGCCCGTGCCACCCGCACTCGGCGTGGTGCCCGAGCTGCCGCTCGCGGCGGCCGAGCTCGCGGCAGGCTCGGTCGAGTCGCTCGGCGCACCATCCGTCACTGCCGACGGATTGGCCTGGGGCGCCGGCTGTCCGGAGGCGTCCTGCGCAGTCGCCCCGCTCACGCTCGCCGCCGAGCGCGCCGTCCGGGAGTCGTCTGCAAGGTTGATCGTGTACGAGCGTAATGGCGGTTCCTCCGAAGAGGCGGCCGCAGTCTGCGGCGCTGTGTTCGAGCGGACGGGTCCCGTCAGCAGCTCCGGGACCAACAGCACTATGACAGCCACCAGGATGATCGCGCCTGTCAGCCGCTCTTTCACTGAATCGCTCGTGGGTTGTTGGGGCGGAGTTGCGCAGTTTCAAGCTCGGGCTTGGAAGTCTGCGTGCCCGCTCAGTATATCTTAAGCCACTGCAACGCCGGGCCCACCGTGTACACGGAGCCGAAGACGAGCACCCGGTCCGCGGGGCTCGTGGCTGCTCGCGCCGCCTCGCAACCCTGTGCCACCGAATCGGCCAACGTCACTTTGTCGGACGACAAATGCAGTCGCTGCGCGAGCTGGCTCGCCGAGCCACCGCGCGGACCCGGAAGCGAGCACAGGAACCAGTGATCGACCAGCGGCTGCAGCGCACCGACGATCTCCGGCGCGTCCTTGTCGCCAAGAATTCCCACCACCGCGACGGTGCGTCCTCGCGCGGAAGGCAGTGGCCGCTGCCTGACGTGCTCCGCGAAAATCTTCGCCGCCGGCTCGTTGTGTGCAATATCCAGAATCCACTCGCCCGGCCCCGAGGCGGCGGCACCGGGGACGACCTGGAAGCGCCCGGCCAGGCGCACGCTTCGCAACCCGTGGGCCACCGAGCGCTCGTCCAGGCCAAACGTCGGCCCGAGCCGGCGAGGATCGAGCGCCTCAATGGCCGCGAGGGCCGTCGAAGCATTGCGGTATTGAATCTCGCCTGCGAGCGCCGAGGGGGGCAGACCCCGCAGCGTGTGCCGCAGCCCGTGGTATTCCCACTGTTTTCCCTGGACCTGCCAGGTGAAGTCCTTGCCGGCCACGACAGGCTGCGCGCCCACAGTCTCAATCGTTGCGAACACGCTGCGAGGCATGTCCGAGGTGCCCAGCACAGCCGGGCGCCCCTGGCGGAAGATGCCGGCCTTCTCCGCGCCGATCAGCTCGAGAGTGTCGCCAAGCCAGTCGCGATGATCGAATCCGATCGAGCAAACCACTCCGACATCCGCATCCACCAGGTTGGCGGCATCCAGCCGCCCGCCCAGGCCCACCTCCAGCACCATCGACTGGACGCCCCGGTCGGCAAAGATCAACAGCGCCGCCAACGCGTTGAACTCGAAGAACGTCAGCGTGGTGTTGCCTCGTGCGCTTTCTATGCGCTCGAATGCTGATACGAGCTCGGCATCGGTGACCTGCTCGCCGTCGACGCAGATACGCTCGTTGTAGCGGATGAAGTGCGGGGACGTGAACATGCCGGTGGTCACACCGGCGGCTCTCAGGAACGCCTCGGCGTGGGTGACGGTCGAGCCCTTGCCGTTGGTGCCCCCCACCGTAATGACCGGACACGAGGGCTTGTCGATGCGCAGGGCACGCGCGACCGATGAGACGCGCGCCAGCCCCAGATCGATCGTCTTGGGGTGAACCGACTCCTGCAGAGCCAGCCACTCTTCCAGTGTTTTCTTCACAGCCTCCTACGCAGCCTCGGCGGGACTCATCTGCGGCAACTGCAGCAGTATCCTCAGGATGCTGGCGATCCGATCACGCATGTCGCGGCGGTCCACGATCATGTCCAGCGCGCCATGCTCGAGCAGGAACTCGCTCCTCTGGAAGCCCTCGGGCAGAGTCTCGCGCACCGTCTGCTGAATCACGCGTGGCCCGGCGAAGCCGATCAGAGCACGCGGCTCGGCAATGTTCACATCCCCGAGCATGGCGAGGCTCGCCGATACGCCGCCCGTCGTCGGATCCGTCATGACCGAGATGAAGGGCATATGCGCTTGCGCGAGACGCGACAGCGCGGCGGCGGTCTTGGCCATCTGCAAGAGGGAATAGAGCGCTTCCTGCATGCGTGCCCCACCACTGGCGGTGAAGCACACGAACGGCTCGCGATGCTCGATGCAATGGTCGACTCCGCGCTTGAATCGCTCACCCACCACCGAGCCCATCGAGCCGCCGAGAAACTGAAACTCGAAGGCCGAGGCGACGATGGGCAGCCCGTGCAGCTTGCCCGCGAGCACGATGAGCGCATCGTTCTCGTCCGTAGCCTTCTGCGCCTGCACGAGCCGATCCTTGTAGCGCTTGCTGTCCCGGAACTTCAGCGGGTCCTCAGGTGTGACCCTCGAGCCCAGCTCTTCGGTTTCGCCGGGGTCCAGAAAGCGCTCCAGGCGCTCACGTGCACCGATGCGCATGTGATGGCTGCACTTCGGGCATACATAGAGATTGCGCTCCAGCTCGGCGCGATAAAGCACGGCGTCGCAGGCCGGACACTTGATCCACAGCCCTTCCGGGACCGACCGCGTACGGCGCTCGGTCTTGATGCGCGAGGGCATGATTTTTTCGAACCAGGACATGGGCAACCCCCGGAGGTGAGCCAGGCTCAGCCGCAGACCAATCAGCTGCGGATAATAGCGGCACCCGCCGCGTTCCAGAAAGCATCGTCGCTGCCGGGGTCGGGGAGGTCGAAAGCCGGGCTGTAACGCACCGCCCAGAAGTACAGCCCCTCCGCCGGAGCCGTAGCGGCGCCCACCCGCCGGTCGCGCTTTTCGAGCACCTCTCTTGCCCAGGCGGGCGGCGCATCGCCGCGGCCCACGGCGATCAGCAGTCCGGCGATGTTACGGACCATGTGGTGCAGGAAGGCGTTGGCCGTCGCATCGATGATCACCCAGTCGCCGCGGCGCGCGACCGTGATCTGCTCCATGCGCCGTACCGGTGAGCGCGCCTGGCATTCCGAGGAGCGGAAGGCGCTGAAATCATGCTCACCGCACAAAGCCGCAGCGGCGGCACTCATGCTGTCGGCATCAAGCGGCCGGTGAACATACGCAGCACGCTTCTCAGCAAGGGCTGAGCGCGCAGTGCGGTTCAAGATGACATAGCGATAAGTTCGCGCTTCTGCAGAATAGCGCGCGTGGAAATGCGAGGGCACGGGACGGCACCAGGCGATGCTGACATCGCGTGGCAACTCCGTGTTGGCGCCCAGTGTCCAACCGCGCGTACTGCGTTGCGCGTGAGTGTCGAAGTGCGCCACCTGCCAGCGTGCGTGCACACCGGCGTCCGTACGGCCGGCGCAGACGACACTGACACGCTCATCGGCGACGCCCCCGAGCGCGCTCTCGATGACCGACTGGACCGAAGGGGATGATGGCTGCGTCTGCCAACCGGCATACGCAGTTCCGTCGTATTCGATACCTACCGCGATGCGGGTAAGCGCAGCCACTCTAACCTGGCAGACTCTCCATCAGGCGCTGGGCTTCCTGCTTCTGCGTCGAGGAACCCTCACTGAGCACCTCTTCGAGAATGTTGCGCGCTCCGTCCGGATCGCCCATGTCCATATACGCCCGTGCCAGGTCGAGCTTCGTGCCCACCTCGCTCATCGTGACGGGCTCGAGGTCCGGCAACGCAAGATCATCCGACGACAGCTTCTGCGTGGAGGTGAACGCCGTATCCGGCACCGTCGCCGAACCAATGTCCAGATCCACACCGGAGCCGTTGGCGGCGTGCGTAGCGCCGTTCATGTCCCCGAGATCGTAGTCCACGTCGCGAGCGTTGAGTGCCTGCAGTCGCGAGGTCGCGCTGGAGTCGTGCGCCTCCTGACCATTCGAGCCGTTGGCGCGGTCGGAAAGCGCCGCGCCGAGCTCGCTTTCATCCATGTGCCACGTGCCCGTCTCGGATGGCTTGTCGCCCTCCGCATGAGCGCGCCGCTGTGCATCCTCCATCACGCGCCGTGAATGGTCGTCCATGCCCGCCACGAGCGTCGGCGCATCCGGAGAGTTGCCGAGCCCAGGCTGATCCATGGTGTCCAGCGCACCCAGGTCCAGGCCGAGGTCGTCGATCGCCAGCTCCGCGGTCTGCTCCGCGGGGTTCTGCCGCATGGCAATCTCGAGCTTCTGGCGAATGGTCGGATTGTCGGGCGTGCTGATGGCAGGCTGCTCGACGGTCGGGGCTTCCGGATCGAAGTCCGGAATCAGCGAAGTGTCATCCTCGCGCGAAATCCTTTGCGTCATCTGCCGGGTGGTCCCGGTAGCGGCGCCGGTGAAGTTCTGATCGATCGCGGCGTTACGATCCGTCGCAGTGCCGAGTGTCGAGGAGGCCGCCGTGTCGCCGAGCGCGGAGCCGATGTCGAGATCGACGTCGCCCCCGGCCTGCCCTGGGACGGGCTCGCCGAGCAGATCGAAGTCGACGCGGCTCTGGCCGCCTTCGAGGTTGAGATCCACTCCACCGGCGGTCGCGCCGCTGACGCCGCCACCGGCGGCAAACAGCGGATCCTCCGGAGCGAGCTGCTTGCCCATGATGACGATCTTTTCCCACTCGCCGGGAGCGGCGTGCTCGCGCGTCTCGGCCAGCTCGCGGGCGGTCTGCAGGAACTGATCCTTGTTGCCCCAGACGAAGAACACTTCCAGCAGCTTCAGTTTCAGGTCGCGCCGCGCGGGCTCGCGGCTGATGGCGATACGAATCAGATCGGCGGCCTGATCGTACAGGCCGTAGGCCATGTGGAAATCGGCCTCGGCCAGCGGGTCGCCCTGATCGAGATTGATCGCCGTCTCGCTGCTGATCGTCTCGTCGGATGACACGTGTTTGGCCGCGGCCGCTGCGGGCGCCGGCCCGCCGGGGAGCTTCGGCCGCTCGTGTGTGCCCGACTCCTCGACGAGGAAGGCATCCTCACGCGGCGTCGCGGCCTGCGAAGGGCGCGGTTGGGTACCTGTGTCTCCCGAGGCAAAGCCGCGGCTGGCGGACTCTGCGCCGACGGCAGCCAGGCGTCCCAGGGAGTCATCGAAGTCGTTCTGCCGGCGCGAGCGCATCGCCTTGATGCCCAGCCATGCCAGGATCAGGACGACGACTCCGGCGAGCGCCCACCAGTAGTCCGTCAGAATGTCCAGAATGCCACCCGACTCGGAAGCTGCAGCGGGCGGCGGCGTCAGCTTGTGCGGCTTGGCGGCCGGCTTGGATGGCGCAGCCGCAGCTGGAGCTTGCGGTGGGGGTGTCGCGGCGGCCTCAGGCTGAGGAGCAGGGGCTGGCGGCGGTGTCTCGGCTACCGGGGGAGCAGGCGGAGTCGCCGGTGGCGCTGCGGCCTCGGCAGGCGGCTGCGCGGCGGGTGCCGGCGTAGGAGCAGGCGTCGGCGCGGGAGCAGGCGTCGGCTCGGGAGCAGGCGCCTTGGCGCCCTGTTTGGCCGCCAGCTTCTGCTGCAGATCGGCCAGCTCGGCGTTGCGCATCTCGAGCAGACGCTTCTGCTCGCTCAGCTGCCCCTCCAGGTCGTGCACACGGCCCTGGAGAGCCTTGACTTCGGCAGTATCAGTGCCAGTCGCGCTACCACCGGGCTCGGTCGGTGAAACCAGCCTCAGATGGCCGGGCTCACCAGCCGCCGCGGTCTCGGAAGCGCCTGCACTGCCGCGCCACGCCGCGTACTGACGGCGGATCTCGGCCGAGGCCTGAGTCGCCGACACGGCGGCAACCGCGGCCGCATCGGGCATCCGCAGCACCGCGCCGGAGCGCAGAAGATTCATGTTCTGATCGAAAGCGCGGGGGTTGGCCTGATAGATGGCCAACATCCACTCACGTGTCTGTGCGGAGCTCGGACCGCCTCCAGAGGCGCTGATGGCGATCTGCGAGAGGGTCTCACCGCGCTTGACTACGTGTGTACCGTCGCCCGGGTTGACCACGGGACTCGGTGACGTTGTGCTGGAGCCCCGCGCACGCGAAGGAGGTGCGCTGCTGTTGGATGTAGCCTCGGCCGGAGTGGACGACTCCGCAGGAGCCGGAGCCGGCGCTGGCGGCGCCGGCCGCGAAATCTGCCCTTCGTGCGCTCCCGCTCCCGCGGCAGGGGCCGCCACCGGTGCGTTCGCCTGACCCTGGTTCGGCGTGTACACCGGAGGATCGAGCAGCATCGTGTATTCGCGGGTGGTATGCCCGCGTGCCCAATCCACTTCGACCAGGAGCGTCACGAACGGCTCGGTGATCGAATCGGTGGACCTGAGCCTGATGACCTCGCGACCGTCCGCGCCCCGCTCGGCCTTTACCTGCATGCTGCTGAGGAAAACGGGCCAATCCAAACCGTGCTGCACGAAGACATCGCGCGGCGCGATCTGAACCTTGAGGCTCTGCAGCTCCTCAGCGGTAGCGTCCAGGTCGATGGTGGCATCGAGCGGAGCATTCAGCGGAGACAGAAGATGTATGTCTCCGAGACCGAGCGCGAACGCTGCTGAGGGCATCACCAACAGCAGTGCCAGCGCCCGGCTTGAGCGTTTGGCAACCATGTACGACACCCACGAAGGCATCAGTTATAAAAAAGCTTTTAGAAACAAGCGAGTGGACCGCTTTTCGCGATCTCCCCCGCGATGAACGGGGCAATATAACTTAATTCGAACGCGCGGCCAAAGCCTCTGCGATCTGCACACTGTTCGTAGCAGCCCCTTTGCGCACGTTGTCCGCGACGACCCATAAGTTAAGTCCCCTCTC
>Ga0105240_10014212_pt1 | contig 10874 bp, 7 predicted proteins | sample KBSC54metaG_FD_80426 | JGI IMG/M metagenome (GOLD analysis project Ga0105240, IMG submission 80426) | Corn rhizosphere microbial communities from Kellogg Biological Station, Michigan, USA - KBS C5-4 metaG | ecosystem: Host-associated > Plants > Roots > Rhizosphere > Soil | place: Michigan, USA...
AGTTTCTTTTCTGACCAGGTCGCGCAGGGCCAGATGCCCAGTTTTATAATTGCCGCCTTCCAGGTAAGAGGGGATGAAGAGGATACGCGAGCCATCGTTGGAGATCGCACGTCTCACGATCCTGTTACCGTCGCCAAGCGAAGCCCCTGTGGGTTCGCCGTTGGGCAGGACGCTGGCGAGCTGCAACTGTCCTTCCGCCCACTCATATAGCATGCGCAGTTCACCCGGCGGCATCGGCGTCGACGTCAATGCGACATTCGAGCTGAGCACCACATGGCTGGCGTCCGATGCCGCACCTACGAATTCGACGGCTCCCGCGCCTTCGCCATTGCCCCCGAATTCGGTGCCCGGCGGCACGTTTTCCGAAGTCACGAGCGCCTTGTATTCTCCGTTTGTCAGGCGAAAATAGATCGTCTTTTCTGAGCCCGGTGGAAGGGGAGGCAACGGCGTATTACCCTCCGGTTCCACGATACCGAGCGACAGGTCCGAGGAAAAGAGCTTGTATTCGGACGAGTGTCCGACAGCCACGCCAGAGGCACCTTCGTTGTGAGCAGTCGTGATATCGGCAGTTGTCCAGTTCGCCGGGAGAAGACGGCTGGAGAAGACTTGCGCCGTTTCGAGGGCCCTGTTTCCGGCGGGGTTTGGGACGATCGAGGCCGTCGCCGTGTAGGTGATCCGGCTGCCGTCCGCCGCGGCCTGAATGTCGGAGCCCTGTTCGTTGCCCACCGCGATTATCCCCGCGCCCTGCTTGTTCTGCGGGCTGACCAGTTCCCACGCGCGGCCGTCGGGCTGGGTGAATTCGGTGCCGGCGGCCTGCGTCGTAAAGGTCTCGTCGGGGCCGTCGACCGTGACCGCTTCGCCATTGGGTTCGCTGATCGCCACAACGCGATAGTGGTAGGCGGTGCCGGCCGTGAGCCCTTGCAGATGCACGCTCACGTTCAGGTCGCCTTCGCCTGAGCCCAGACCGAGGCCCGGCGGGGCGGGCACGCTGGTTTCGTATGAGGTGCTCGTGCCGTACTGGAAGTAGTAGCTGGTGGCGGCGCCGTGAGGATCGATCACGGCGTTGAGGCTGGCTGAGCCAGACGTCACGATCGAGGCCGACTCGCCGTGAATGCCCGGACCCGGCGTTGTGAACTGCTGATCCTGGAAGGCTTCGCCGGGATTCGTGCCGTTGGCGTTACTTGCCTCCAGTCGATAGTGGTAGGTGCTGTCGGGCTGCAGCCCGGTCAGCGCGACGCTCACCGGCACATAGCTTTCCCCGTCTGCCACAGGCGCCGGACAGGGCGCGACTTCGCCGTAGGACGTGCTCGTGCCCCACACGAACCGGCACGTCGCCGCGCCCGCTTTGTCGGGATTGACCACGCCGTTCAGCGTCGCGCTTCGGGCCTTTACGTCCGAGGCTGGTTCGGTCGTCACGTCCGGAATCACGAGACTGGGCCCGAAGACGTCCACGACCGAGCTCGTCCGAGAGTTGTCGCCGACGTATACGTCGTGCGAGGTCCCATCGACCGCCACAGACGACACCCAGCCGAACGCACCGGCGGGAGTGCCCGCGCCGGTCATATGACCGAGGTAGCCGCCTTCGGAGTCGAACTGATCGATGACACCCCTTTCGGCTTCGGACACGTAGATATCGCCGTTGCCGGGATCCACCGCGATGCCACTGGTCCGTTCGAACGGCCCGCTCGGCGTCCCGGTCAGCCTGCGCACAAGAACATATTCGCCGAGCACCGTCGGTTCGAACACGTCGATGGCGTTGCGTTCGCTGCTGTTGCGTTCCCAAACCAGCACATCGCCGTTTATCTGGCTCACAGCCACGCCGTCGGTCTCGCTGAACGGAACTCCCGATTCAGGACCCGTGATCTGCGTGACGTATTCCTCGCCGCCTCCTTTTGCCGGCTTGAACACGTCCACCACGTTCTGCGACGGCACCGAGACGTATACGTCGCCTTCGTCGATGCTCGAGGAGTTGTCCACCGCGACCCCGCCGCGCGGGCCGCATTCAAAGCAGGGAAAAGCTTTGCCTGGCGTATCCGTTCCCTTCCATCGAGCTTGCAGATCACCCGTGGGGCCGTATACGGCGACGAGCCCGACGGTTCCCGCTTCGGTATGTTCGTCACCCGTGACATAGGTCTCGGTTTCGCCCGTCTTGTGTCCCACCGCAACGCTCTGGCGAAGGTCGTAGACCGGTAGCGGGACCTGAGCGAATTGGGATATGAACGCGCCCGAGGCGGCGTCGAACTTGTCGAGCCTGGAGTTGTTGAACCCGCTGGCCACATACAGTTCGCCCGAGTCCACCGTCATGGCGGTCGCTTCTTCGAGCGGGCCGGCGTCGGGAACCGGTTCGCCTTTCGGCCCTTCCGCCGGGACTTCGACGATGTGCGAGAGGTATTCGTGCGTCACCGCGGCTTGGGCAGACATGCCCGCCAACAACAACCCACCGCCCAACACGCACAGCGACGCCAAGATCAGCCTCGCGAGCGCCCTCGAGACGCGCGTCCGCCCGACTCGGCCCACCGGCGCAACGAGCACGTTCCCCTCGACGGACCGCCTCGCGCGGCCGAGCGACAGCAAGCTTCTCATCAAGACCTAACCCTCCTCGGGCTGCTTTGTTGAACCACGCCGACGCGTTCCCTCTCCCCGCCGGTTCCAGAGAAGCTTATCCGATCTTGATTCTAGTTGTCAATGGTAATTAGAGACGTGTGATGGGGGTACGGGTCGTGTGCCCAGATGCCACGTCCCGGGACGCGCACGCTCGCCTATGCTGGGCGCGTGAGCGCAGCCAACCCAGCGGAGTCACTGGTCGAGCTCGTCCGGCGAGCGCTGGCCGAGGACGTCGGCGCGGGCGACATCACGACCGAGGCGACAACCCCCCCTGGCGCGCGGGCGCGCGCTCTGATCGTCCAGAAGGCGGCGGGCGCCGTCTACGGGCTCGACGCCGCCGAAGCCTGCTTTGCGGCGCTCGACCCGGGCGTGCGCTTCGAGCGCCTGGTGGAGGAGGGCCATTGGCGCGACCAGGACGGTCCTGTGCTCTCGCTGGAAGGCTCGGCGCGAGCACTGCTCACGGCCGAGCGCACGGCGATGAACTTCCTCGGCCATCTCTCCGGCGTGGCGACCATGGCCGCCCTCGCGGCGCGAGCGGTGGAGGGGACGGGCGCAACGGTCCTCGACACGCGCAAGACCACTCCGGGGCTGCGCTTGCTGGAGAAGGCCGCCGTGGCCGCCGGTGGGGCGGGTGGGACTGGCAACCACCGCGCCGGGCTCTACGACGCGATCCTGATCAAGGAGAACCACGTCGCCGCCGCCGGCGGCATCGCCGAGGCCGTCGCGCGCGCCCGCGAACGCGCCCCGGAGCTCGCAGACAGCCTGGAGGTCGAGGTGCGCAGCCCCGAGGAGATCGAGCAGGCGCTCGCTACCGGCGCCCCGCGCCTGCTGCTCGACAACATGAGCGTCGAGCAGATCCGCGCCGCCGTCACCCAGGTGGCTGGCCGTGCAGAGCTTGAGGCCAGCGGCAACGTCACCCTCGAGAGTCTGCGCGAGCGCGCACTGACCGGCGTCGACTACATCTCGATGGGAGCGCTCACGCACTCGGCGCCGGCGCTGGACCTCTCGATGATCCTGGAGGCGCGCTAGCCCGGGCTCGACGCCGCCTGCAGCAGGTAGGCCCGCACGAACCCGTCCAAGTCTCCGTCCAGCGCCCGCTGCACATCCCCCATCTCATGGCCCGTGCGATGGTCCTTGGCCATCGAGTACGGATGCAAGACGTACGAGCGGATCTGCGAGCCGAAGCCCACATCCTGCGCCTCCCCCTTCTCACGTGCGATCTCTTCCTGGCGTTCGCGCTCCTGCTTCTCCACCAGCTTCGAGCGCAGCATCGCCATCGCCGTAGCTCGGTTGGACGTTTGCGAGCGCTCGTTCTGGCACTGCACCACGATCCCGCTGGGACGGTGTGTGATCCGCACCGCCGAATCGGTCTTGTTGACGTGCTGGCCGCCCGCGCCTGACGCCCGGTAGGTGTCCACCTGCAGGTCGTCCTCGTCGATCTCCACCTCACCGCTGTCCGCCACGACCGGCGCCACCTCCACGCCGGCGAAGCTCGTGTGGCGACGATGGGCGGAGTCAAATGGCGACAGGCGGACCAGCCGGTGCACGCCGCGCTCGGCGCCGAACAGGCCGTAGGCGTTCTCACCGGAGACCTGCAGCGTCGCCGACTTGATCCCCGTTTCCTCACCGGGACTCGCCTCCAGCAACTCGACCGTGAAGCGGCGGCGCTCGGCCCACCGCATCATCATCCGCAGCACCATCTCCGCCCAGTCCTGGGCGTCAGTTCCCCCGGCGCCGGCGTTGACGCTCACCAGCGCGTCGCCGGTGTCGTAGCGACCGGCGAACAGTCGCTGCTCCTCCAGTTCGGCCAGGCGCTGCTCGACTGAGGCGAAGTGCTCGGCGACCTCCTCCTCGATGCTCGAGTCCTCTGCGGCCATCTCAAGGAGACCCTCGAGGTCCTCGACATCCCCGTCGAGCGAGGTGAACGTCTGCAGCCGCTTGCTCGCGCGCGCGTGCTCGGCCGACACCTTGGCGGCCGCCTCGGCGTCGTCCCAGAATCCGGGGGCCTGCATCTGCGCTTCGAGCGCGCCGATGCGCTCGCTCAGCGAAGCGGGGTCAAAGATAGTCCCCGAGCAGCTTGAGCTGCTCGCGGATGGTCGCGATGCGCTGAGGGGCGGACTCGCTTGCGGCTGTAGCCATCGGCGCCAACGCTATCAGCGCGGTCGGCAAGCTTCGCCCGAAGTCGCTCGCTGCCGATGCCATATTGACAACTCGTTCTCATCATCGGCACAGAGTTCACATCCCTGAGAGATTTTAGGTTGAACGACGGCTGGTCTCGTGTACGCTGTCGTCATAGGATATGCGCTACGCCGCCGCCATACGCGAAGCTCAGCCTCGACGGTTCGTCGTTCACAACACCTACGAGCAGATCCAGCTCGCAGCGGTCAGAGTGGTCGCCCGCCAGGGCTACCAGGCCGCCACGGTGAGGGAAATCTGCGCCGAGGCCAACATCTCGGCCCGCTCGTTTCACGAGCACTTCCCCAGCAAGCAGGAGGCCGTCTTCTCCGGCGTCGAAGCCGGCGTCGATCGCGTGATGGGCTTCTGCCAGGAGGTCTACCGCAGCGCGCCCAGCTGGCCGGACTCGGTTTGGGAGGGGATGAACGCCTACGTGGAGTGGGCGGAGAACGAGCCGGCCTTCGCCCGCACCGGGATAGTCGAGCTGCTCTCAGCCGGCCCCGCGGCGATCGAGCTGACGCAGTCGCTGATGGAAGCCTTCTCGATCTTCCTGCAGCCGGGATACGACCTGCTCGACCCCTCGGCGGCGGGAAGTCTGGACCAGCCGGTCACCCAACGCTTCTTCGAACTGCTCTATCTGCACATCACCCAGCACTCGGTCGAGACGGTCCACACGATCCTCCCCGACCTCGTACGCACCATCCTCACCCCGTTCATGGGCCCAGCCGCCACAGAGGAATTCATCGCGCGCCGGGAAGCCGGGGAGCCGTCTAGGCTCCGTGGCACTTCTTGAACTTCTTGCCCGACCCGCACCAACAGGGGTCGTTGCGCCCAAGTTCATGCTCAGAGTCGGTGACGCGCTGCTCGACCACCGGCAGCGCTTCGGCCTCCTGCTCTTCGCCCTCGTAGGCCGCGCCCGGACCGGCGGCGGCCGCAGCCGCGGCTATCGCGCCCGCGCCCATCGCCGATGAGCCGCCCGAATAGGAGACACGCCCGGCTCGCGTGGAGTTGCCCGAAGCGGCAAACGCGGGCGCCGGCGCGGCGCCACCGTTCTGGCCGTCGACGGTCACCTGGACATTGAAGATCATGCGGGTGTAGTCCGCCCACAGACTGTTCATCAGATCGCCGAACAGCTCGAAGGCCTCGTTCTTGTATGCGACGAGCGGGTCGATCTGAGCGAACCCGCGCAGATGGATTCCCTCGCGCAGATAGTCCATGTCGTAGAGGTGCTCACGCCAGCGCTCATCGATGATCTGCAGGATCAAGAAGCGCTCGAGCGCGCCCATCAACTCCTCGCCGAGCTCCTGCTCTCGCCGGTCGTAGTGCTCGAGCGCGATTTGTGAGATGCGTTCGCCCAGAAGATTGCGATCGACCGTCTCGGGATCGAGCTCCTCTTCGCTCAGCTGCACAGGGAAGAACTGCGAGAGGGCGGTGAACAGACCGTCCAGATCCCAATCGTCCAGGTAGTCGCCAGGGGTGTACTGCTCGATCGTGCGCTCGATCGCCTGTGCGACCTGGCGGCGCGCCTCCTCGCCCATCTCGCGGCCCTCGAGCACCTGGTCGCGGTAGGCGTAAACGATCCGGCGCTGCTCATTCATGACGTCGTCGTACTCGAGCACGCGCTTTCTGATCAGGAAGTTCTGTTCCTCGACCTTCTTCTGGGCCTTCTCGATCTGCTTGGAGAGCATCCCCGCCTCGATCGGCTCCTCGTTGCCCTCCTCGTCGAGGCTGCCGAGTCGGTCGAGGATCTTGTAGATGCGATCGCCGGCGAACAGGCGCACGAGGTCGTCCTCGGCGGAGAGGAAGAAGCGGCTCTCCCCTGGGTCTCCCTGCCGGCCGGAGCGACCGCGCAACTGGTTGTCGATCCGCCGCGACTCGTGACGCTCGGTGCCACAGATGAACAGCCCGCCGGCCGCCATCACCTGCTCGCGGTTGGCCGCCACGCGAGCTTCGATCTCGGGCAGCATCTGCTTGAAACGCCCGTCGTAGCTCGGGTCCTCGGGATCGACGTCGCGCTTGGCCAACTCCAGGCGGGCAAGGTGCTCGGGGTTGCCTCCCAGCTTGATGTCCACGCCACGACCGGCCATGTTGGTCGCGATCGTGACGGCGCCCGGCTGTCCTGCCTCGGCGACGATCTCAGCCTCGCGGGCGGCGTGCTCGGGCTTGGCATTGAGCACCGTGTGGACGATCCCGCGCCTCTTCAGGCGCTCGCCCAGGAGCTCTGAGACCTCTACGGAGATCGTTCCCACCAGGACCGGCTGGCCGTTTGCGTGGCGCTGGGCGATCTCTTTGACCACCGCCGTCCACTTGCCTTCCTTGGTCTTGTAGACCTGATCGTTGCGGTCGGCGCGGACCATCGGCATGTTCGTCGGTATCTGCACGACCGGCAGCTCGTAGATCTTCATGAACTCGGTCGCCTCGGTCAGCGCCGTGCCGGTCATGCCCGAGAGCTTCTCGTAGAGACGGAAGTAGTTCTGGTAGGTGACCGTGGCTAGCGTCTGGTTCTCCTCTTGGACGCGCACCCCCTCCTTCGCCTCAACGGCCTGGTGCAGACCTTCTGACCAGCGGCGGCCGTCGAGGATGCGGCCGGTGAACTCGTCGATGATCTTGACCTCGCCGTCGATCACCGCATAGTCGACGTCGCGCTTGTACAGCGACTCGGCCTTCAGCGCCTGAATCAGGTGGTTGACCAGGTGCCCGTTCTCGGCCTTGTAGAGATGGTCGATGCCTAGAAAGCGCTCGGACTTGGCGACTCCCTGCTCGGTGATCGCGACCGTCTTCTGCTTCTCGTCGAACTCGTAGTCGAAATCAGCCACGAACCCCTTCTTGGTGTGCGGGTCCATGCCTTCGGGGGTCTTGCCTGGGGTCAGGCGGGGCGCGAGCCGAGCGAACTTCGCGTACAGGTCGGCCGCCTCTTCGGGAGCGCCGGAGATGATCAGCGGCGTGCGCGCCTCGTCGATCAGGATGTTGTCGACCTCGTCGACGACGGCGAATGGATGGCCGCGCTGGACCTTTTCGGAGAGGTCCTTGGCCATGTTGTCGCGCAGGTAGTCAAAGCCGAACTCCGAGTTGGTGCCATAGACGACGTCGCAGGAGTAGGCCAGATGCTTCTCCTCGTATGGCTGCTGGTTCTGAAGGACGCCCACGGTGACCCCGAGCGCGTTGTAGATCGGGCTCATCCAAGCGGCGTCGCGGCGGGCGAGATAGTCGTTGACGGTGACGACGTGCACACCCTTGCGCCCAGCGCGAGCAACGGCCTCATCGGTGAGGGCGCCGTCGCCGTTGCCATCGGAGCTGGCTTCCAGTTCGCCCCCCTGCGCTGCCGCCGCGGGCGCGACGGGCTCCCCATCGCGCACCGCCAGCGAGTTGAGCACGACCGCCAGGGTGGCCGTCAGGGTCTTGCCCTCGCCGGTCTTCATCTCAGCGATGCAGCCCTCGTGCAGGGCCATCGCACCGATCAGCTGGACGTCGAAGTGGCGCATGCCCATAGTGCGCTTACCGGTCTCACGCACGATCGCGAAGCACTCCGGCAGCAGCGCGTCCAGCGACTCGCCTTCGCGCGCACGCTCGCGGAGCTCGTCCATGCGCCCCCGCAGCTCATCCAGCGATTCCTCTTGGAGCTCGGGCTCAAAGGCGCCGATCAGCGCCACCCGTTTCTCGTACTCCTTGAACTTCTTGGCTTCGCCGATGTTCAGCGCGCGGTCGAGCAGAGACATGCGCCCAGGGTACCGACTATGCGGGGCTGAGTTAGCCGGCGGCGGGCGATGTCCGCGTCATTGCGGCCGCGTGGCCCTCGCGGCGTCTGCGGCGCTTATCGCGATGGCGCTTGACCTGTCGGGAGAGCTCGTCCGCGATCAGATTGACCGAGTGGATCATCTGCGGCGAGGCGTCGCGCGCTCGCAGCGTGACGCCCTTCAGGTAGAGCGTCGCCTCGGCGACCTCGCGATCGGCCACGCGCGGGTTGCGCTCCCGCAGCAGCTCGATCTCCAGACGCGCGAACTCGGAGACCTGGCGGGAGACCTTCTCCAGCCGGCGCTCTACGTGCTCGCGCACATCGTCGGTGATTGGGACATTTCGGCCCTTGATGTCTATTTGCATCACGGGACTCCCTTCACTCGGAGACGCTGTGCTTCCATGCTACGCCGCTTGGCGGCGGCTGTCCATCGGTTTTACGCGAATGTTCGAGTAGATCGGCCGAGAATCGTCGCACCTCGCGCGTAGCCGCAGAAGCCTCTTTCGAGAGGCGGCCCGTGGAAACGGGGGCTCCTCGGTCTTTATTGAGGCCGTAGGCTCTCGAGAATCCCCGCGTGTCCGGCGATCGCGCCGATCAGGATCGCGCCCGACTCAACTTTGGTCCCGGGGAAGACGATCGTCTCGCGCAGCTGCGCGCGCTCGCCGACGGTAACGCCATCGCCGAGCACCACCGGCCCCATCAGACGGGCGCCGGCGCCGATCCGCACATCGCGACCGATCCACACAGGGCCTTGCACCTCCACGTCGTCGGGAATTGTGCTGCCGGCAGCCACAGTCACTCCCGGCGAGACCTCCTCACCCTCGACCTGCAGGTGCAGCTCGCCGGCCAGCGCATCGAAGGTGCCCTGGCGCAGCTCCGCCAGCGAGCCGATGTCGTTCCAGTACTCGTCGACCTCGTGGATGTGGAAGGGGATGTCGTTCGCAAGCAGAGTCGGGAACACATCCTGGGCCCAGTCCACGAACGGACGCTCGGGAAAGTAGTCGAAGATCCTCGAATCGAAGATGTAAATGCCGCAGTTGCCGAGGTCCGACAGCGCTTCCTCGGGAGCGGGCTTCTCCTGAAAGCCCGTGATGCGACCCTCGCGATCATGCAAGACGACGCCGTACTCGCGCGTGTCGGCCACCTTCTTGACCGCGAGCGTCGCGACGCCGCCGGCCTGGCGATGACGAGCCACGAACGCGCTCAGATCGATGTCGGTCAGGGCGTCGCCTGAGATCACCAGGAACGCCTCCTCGCCGAAGAAGTCGGCACAGGCGCGTACGCCACCGGCCGTACCCAGCAGCTCGGGCTCGAAGCGATAGGTCACGCGCTCCCCGAAGTACTCCTTGATCGAGTCCGGGAAGTAGTGCAGGTTGGCGACCACCTGCTCGAAGCCGTGGCGGTCGAGCAGATCGAGGATGTGCTCCATCACCGGGCGGTCGAGCACCGGCACCATCGGCTTGGTGATCTCGTAGGTGAGGGGACGCAGACGGGTGCCGAGACCTGCTGCGAGGACCATCGCTCTCATTCGCGCAGCAAGCTATCGGAACCGTAGCCGTCGCGACGCCTGCCGAACTCCGCCAGTCGGGCGAGCCGTTCAGGCACCTTGTTCCCAGGCGCTTCGATAGACGCGCTGCTCCTCGCTCAGCTCGTCGATTTCGATACCCAGCGAGTCGAGCTTCAGCCGTGCCACCTCGTCGTCGATCCGGTCGGGCACCGGCAGCACCTCGCGCGGCAGCGTCCCCGCGCTCGCCACCAGGTGCTCCACGCACAGCGCCTGACCGGCGAAAGAGACATCCATCACCGACGCGGGATGCCCCTCGCCGGCGGCCAGGTTGACGACACGGCCCTGGGCCAGCAGGTTCAAACGGCGCCCGTCCGCGAGCGTGTACTCCTCGACCAACGGCAACGCCTGGCGCGCGCCGCCCGACGCGAGACGACGCAGGGCCTCGATGTCGATCTCCACGTCGAAATGACCGGCATTGGCGAGCACGGCGCCGTCCTTCATCCGCTCGAAGTGCTCGACGCGCAGCACGTCGCGCCCACCGGTGACGGTGACGAACACGTCGCCTCGCCGCGCAGCCGCCAGCGACCCCATCACCTCGTAGCCCTCCATCCGCGCCTCCAACGCACGCAGTGGATCGACCTCACAGACGATCACCGAGGCGCCCGCGCCACGGGCGCGCAGCGCCACGCCTCGCCCGGTCCAGCCATAGCCGATGACGACGACCGTGCGCCCCGCCAACAGCAGGTTTGTCGCCCTCAAGATCCCGTCGATGGTCGATTGGCCGGTACCGAAGCGGTCGTTGAACGCCCGCTCGGTACGCGATTCGTTGACCGCCAGCACCGGGCAGGCGAGAAC
>Ga0105240_10014215_pt1 | contig 10873 bp, 12 predicted proteins | sample KBSC54metaG_FD_80426 | JGI IMG/M metagenome (GOLD analysis project Ga0105240, IMG submission 80426) | Corn rhizosphere microbial communities from Kellogg Biological Station, Michigan, USA - KBS C5-4 metaG | ecosystem: Host-associated > Plants > Roots > Rhizosphere > Soil | place: Michigan, USA...
GCGGTCGGCAGGAAGTTGGGAACCGCGCACAGGCAGACGACGAGCGCCGTGAGAATGATCGCCGCCGCCTTCCACCGCGTGAAATAGAGCATGACGTCCTGACTTCAGAAGCTTTGCGATAAACCCGTCCCCGGGCGGATCAGCCGGCCGCGGCGTCGTCCTTGACCGGTTCGCCCTTGGCGCGGACATCGGAGACCATCGAACGGACATGGCGGATGCGCACGCCGTCGGCGATCTCGACTTCGATCTGGTCGTCGTCGATCACTTTGGTGACCTTGCCGATCAGGCCGCCATTGGTGATGACGGTATCGCCGCGCCGCACCGCCTTGACCAACTCCTGGTGCGCCTTCACCCGCTTCTGCTGCGGCCGCAAAATCAGGAAATACATGATGACGAAGATCAGCGCGAACGGCAGCAGTTGCACCAGCATGCCGCCTTCGCCACCTGCCCCGCCGAACAGCCCTTGCATCGAAAAATCCTCGTCTTCTCACCGGGATGCCTCAGGTCGAGGCGGCCTAAAACCCCTCGCCGGCACGGTAAATTTGCGCGGACTATAACGGCCGCCCGCCCAATTGCAACGCCGCCAGGACGGCGAAAACCGGCCGTTTCGAGGCCTTTGCCGGGGCCGGCGCTTGCCGGGGCACCCCCGCCCCGCTAAGAGCAGCCGCACTCGACGGAACGCGGACGACTCCCATGGCCAAGCCCAAAACCAAGAAGACCAAGACCACCGGGTCCAAGACGAAAGCCGCGGCCGGACCGCGCGGCGCGGTCATGACCCCCGACGTATTCGAGCGCATCGCCGACGCGCTGGAGCGCCTTGCCCCTCCCTCGAAGGCCGCACCGGACCTCGACGGCGCCGATGCCTTCATCTGGCACCCGGACGGGCGGCTGATGCCGGTGCCACGCGTCAACCGCGTCGAGATGTCGCTGCTCAAGGGCGTCGATCGCGTCCGCGATACTTTGGTCGAGAATACCGAGCGCTTCGCCCGGGGCCTGCCGGCCAACAATGCGCTGCTGTGGGGCGCGCGCGGCATGGGCAAGTCGTCGCTGGTGAAGGCCGCGCATGCGACCGTCAATGCCGCCTACGCGCGCCAGAGCGCGCGCGGGCCGTTGAAGCTGGTCGAGATCCACCGCGAAGACATTGAGAGCCTGCCGGAACTGATGGCGGTGACGCGCGCCTCGCGCTACCGCTTCATCCTGTTCTGCGACGACCTCTCGTTCGACAATGACGACACCAGCTACAAGTCGCTCAAGGCCGTGCTCGAAGGCGGCATCGAGGGCCGCCCCGACAACGTCATTTTCTATGCCACCTCGAACCGGCGTCATCTGCTGTCGCGCGACATGATCGAGAACGAACGCTCGACCGGCATCAATCCCGGCGAAGCTGTCGAGGAGAAGGTGTCGCTGTCGGATCGCTTCGGTCTGTGGCTCGGCTTCCACCGCTGCAGCCAGGACGAATACCTGGCGATGATCGACGGCTACGTCGCGCACTACAAGGTCAAGGCCGATACCGAGCAGTTGCACCGCGACGCGCTGGAATGGTCGACAACGCGCGGCTCGCGATCCGGCCGCGTCGCCTGGCAATTCATCCAGGATTTGGCCGGACGATTGGGCGTGGCACTGAAGGATTGACGCGCGACGTCCCTCAGCCGCTCATGCCCGCGCAAGCGGGCCTCCAGCGCTGGGTCCCCGCTTTCGCGGGGACGAGCGGAGTGTCGAGAGTACAGCGGCTTAATTGCTCGCCAGATACTTGCGCGGATCGACCGGCGTCGAGCCCTTGCGGATCTCGAAGTGCAATTGCGGCGACGACACGTTTCCGGTCTGGCCGGCGCGTGCGATCACCTGCCCGCGCTTCACGGTGTCGCCGCGCTTGACCATGATTTCACTGGCATTGGCATAGGCCGAGACGAAATTGTCAGCGTGGCGGATCAGCACCAGATTGCCGTAGCCCTTGAGCTCGTTGCCGGCATAGGCGACGACGCCGTCCTCGGCCGCCTTGATCGGCGTGCCTTCCGGCACCGCGAGGTTGATGCCGTCATTGGTAGTTCCGTTCGGCCGCGGCCCGAACGCCTCGATGACGTGGCCGGTCACCGGCCAGCGGAACGTCGGCATTGTGTTGGCGGCGACCGCCTCGGCTTTCTTGACCGGATTGGCGGCAGCCGGCGCGACAGGCTCCGGCGTCGCCATGCGCGCGTTCTCGGTCGGCACCGAGCCGACATTCTCGATTGGCGGCGCGGCTTGCGCGACGCGGCGCGGCGCAGCAGCAGGTGCGGACACAGGCGCCGGCTGGCGCATGGCGACGCGCTCACCAGCGCCTCGCGCCGACACCTTGATGCGATCGCCGATATTGACCTTGGTATAGGGCTGGATAGCGTTGGCGCGCGCGATCTCGGCGAGCGTCATGTTGTAGCGGCGGGCAATGCCGATCAGGCTTTCGCCCGGCTGCACGATGTGCACGTCTGTCGCCGCGACGCCGGCGTGCGCGGACGCCGGCATGGCGGCATGGCGCGCCGGCTCGACGCGGGCCGGCTCGATCCGCGGCGCCGCGACATGCGGCGTCTGCACCTGCGCCTCGCCGACGACGTAGCGCGGAATGACCAGCCGTTCGCCGGCATGGATTCCGGCGGCGCTGCGAATGCCGTTGGTTTCGAGAATGGCCTGCGCCGGCACGCCGTATTTGCGCGCGATCACCTCGAGCGACTCGCCGCGGCCGACGACGACCGGCGTGCCGCCGTTCCAGGTCCAGTGACCGGACGGCTTCGCGGGCGCTGCGGCGACGCGCTGTTCCGGCACCGAGCCGGTATATTCGGGAGCGCGCGTGCCGGGCCGGTAAGCGCCGAGGCCCTGGGCGCCGCTGGCGACTCCGGCCGGAACGCTATAGGGCCGCGTCGGCGTCGGCGCCGGCAAGGTTTGCGTCTCGACGCGGTGGATCGGGCGCGAACTGATCGAGCCGGTGACGTCCTGCTGCGGCGCGGAGCGACGGTTGGAGGCGTATGGATTGGAGTCGAAGCGGGCGGAGTCCGCACAGCCGGCGGCGGTCACGCCGACCACGGCCAGGATTGCAAGACGCGGCCAGTTACGCGACTGGGACGGCACGGTGAGACGCGGCATAAGGCTTACTCACTCACACGCAAAAATCTGAGAGTTTGAATAAACACGCCGCTGGTAAAAAAGGCTTTAAGACTACCGGAAGGTTATTTGGCCGCCCGCTTGTGCCGCAACGCTACAACTCGTGGGCCTGCCCCTGCAGCAGCGGCACGAAGCGCACCGGGATGAGATCCTCGCGGGCGAGTCCCGTTGAGGTTTTGGTAAGCTTGACGAGGTGTTGCGTGCCGCCTTGGGGCCCGAGCGGCAGCAGCATCACCCCGCCCTCGGCCAGCTGGTCGGTGAGCGTGTCGGGGATGCGCTCCGCCGCCGCGGTCACCAGGATGCGGTCGTAGGGCGCGTGCGCGGCCACGCCGGCGTGCCCGTCGCCGACGACGACCTCGACATTGTCGTAGCCGAGGCTTTTCAGGCGCACGCGCGCCTGCTCGGCCAACGTCCGGAAGCGCTCGACGCTGACCACCTGCCGGACGAGCCGCGACAGCACCGCCGCCTGATAGCCCGAGCCGGTGCCGATCTCGAGCACGCGATGCTGCGGCGCCACCGCCAGGCGCTCTGTCATGTAGGCGACGACAAAAGGCTGGCTGATGGTCTGACCGCAGGCGATCGGCAACGCCCGGTCGGCATAGGCGCTGTCGGCAAAGCCCGCGTCGACGAAGACGCCCCGCGGCACCTCATCCATCGCCCGCAGCACGGCCTGGTCCATAATGCCCCGCCGGCGCAGCGTCAGGAGGAACTCCATACGGCCAACGTCGTCTGTCGCATCTGCGCCGGTCACCTCCACTGCCCTCACTTCGGCCTCCCCGCGCCCCATTTTTAGCACGTTTTAGCGTGCAACTGATCTCGTCACGGGCCTTGCTTGATGTATGGTCGATCCGGACCTGTAAGGGAACCCTGTGACGGGCCTCCGACTTGTGGCTGGAACTGGGGAGAAGGGCACGATGCGATCCTCATCGACGCCGCCACGCCTGTTGGTGGTCGAGGACGAATATCTCATCCGCATGTTGCTCGAGGACATGCTCGACGACCTCGGCTACACGGTCGCAGTGGCGGTCGGCACCCTTGCCGAGGCGCGCGAGGCGGCCTCGACCGGCGACTTCCACGCCGCCATCCTCGACGTCAATGTCGACGGCGAACAGATATTCCCCGTCGCCGAGATCCTGGCGACGCGCGGCCTGCCCTTCGTCTTCGTCACGGGCTACGGCGAAGGCTCGCTGCCCGACCCCTATCGCAACCGTCCGGCACTGCAGAAGCCATTCCAGGCGGAACGGCTCAAGAGCATGCTCGACGATTTGTTGCCGGTGGCGTGACGGTTCCAGTCATTCCGGGGCGCGCCGAAGGCGCGAACCCGGAATCCAGAAACAAGCGCCGTACCCTCACCTCTGGAGTCCGGGTTCGCTCGCTCCGCGAGCGTCTCAGCCGAATACGTCCGCCAGCCTGGTCATGAACGGCTCATCGGTGAGGTCGAGCCGCAACGGCGTCACCGCGATGCGGTTCTCATTGAGCGCGGCCAGGTCGCTGCCGGGCGCTGCGCCGACAATGCCGCCGCGGCCGAAGGCGATCCAGAAATAGGGATTGCCGCGGCCGTCGTGACGGGCGTCGATGCGCAGCAATTCCTGATCGCGCTTGCCCTGCACGGCGACGGCGATGCCCGCCACCTCATCCGGCGCGCAATCCGGGAAATTGACATTCACCAGCACGTCCTTCGGGATGCCGGCCTCGAGCACGCGGCGAATGACATCGGGCGCATGCGCGACCGCGGTGTGCCACGGCGGCAGGCGCCGCGTCGAAAACGAATAGGCCTGTGACAGCGCGAACGAGGGAATGCCGAGCACGGTGCCTTCCATGGCGCCGGCAACGGTGCCCGAATAAGTCACGTCCTCGGCGGCGTTGCGGCCACGATTGACGCCGGACAGAACGAGGTCCGGCTTCTCCGGCATGATGTGGCGCACGCCCATGATGACGCAATCGGTCGGCGTGCCCTTGACGGCGAAGGCGCGCTCGCCCGCCTCGCGCAGCCGCAGCGGATCGTTGAGCGACAGCGAGTGCGACACGCCGGACTGGTCGGTCTCCGGCGCCACCACCCACACCTCGCCGCCGAGCGCGGTGGCGATCTCCTTGCAGGCGTCCAGCCCCGGCGCGTGAATGCCGTCGTCGTTGGTGACTAATATACGCATTTATCTCTTTGCCAATTGCTCAAGCGTTGATCCGTCACCCTGAGGTGCGCGCGTAGCGCGCCTCGAAGGGCGACGGCCGGGGCCGTTCATCCTTCGAGGCCCGCCTTTGGCGGGCACCTCAGGATGACGGGGTTAGGTTTGATCACTTCACTTTCTCGATCTTCGTCAGCCCGCCCATATAGGGCTTGAGCACGTCCGGCACCGCGATGGCGCCGTTCTCGTCCTGATAGGTTTCCATCACCGCCACCAGCGCGCGGCCGACCGCGACGCCGGAGCCGTTGAGCGTGTGCACGAATGCTGGCTTGCCGTCCTTGCCGCGGAAGCGCGCATTCATGCGCCGCGCCTGGAAGTCGCCGCACTGTGAGCACGAGGAAATCTCGCGGAACATGTTCTGCCCCGGCAGCCAGACCTCGATGTCGTAGGTCTTCTGCGAGGCAAAACCCATGTCGCCGGTGCACAAAGTGACGACGCGGTAATGCAGATCGAGCTTCTTCAGCACCGCTTCCGCGCACGACAACATGCGCTCGTGCTCGTCTTTCGATTTGTCCGGCGTGGTGATGGAGACCAACTCGACCTTGGTGAACTGGTGCTGGCGGATCATGCCGCGCGTGTCTTTACCCGCCGCGCCCGCCTCGGCGCGGAAGCACGGCGTGCAGGCGGTCAGCCGCAGCGGTAGTTCATCTTCGGCGACGATGGATTCGCGGACGAGATTGGTGAGCGGGACTTCGGCGGTGGGAATCAATCCGAGCCGCCCAGTCTTCAACTCGTTTGCAGATGCCCCGGCCTTGAACGCTTCGCCCCCAATGGCCCAAAACTGATCGTCCTCAAACTTCGGCAACTGCGCCGTGCCGAACATGACATCATCCCGCACCATCAGCGGCGGGCTCACTTCCGTATAGCCGTGCTCATCCGTGTGCGTGTCGAGAAAGAACTGCCCCAGCGCGCGCTCCATGCGCGCGAGGCCTTTCTGCAGGACCACGAAACGCGCGCCCGACAATTTCGCCGCCAGCTCGAAATCCATCTGGCCGAGCGCTTCGCCCAGCTCGAAGTGCTGCTTCGGCTTGAAGCCGTACTCGCGCTTGGCGCCGCTGACGTGATGCTCGACATTGTCGTGCTCGTCCTTGCCGGTCGGCACCTCGTCGAGCGGCGTGTTCGGCATAGTCGCGAGCAGCCCGCCCGGCCCGTTCAATTCGTCGTCGAACTTCTTCGCCGTCGCCTCGAGCTCGGCAAGCCGCGTCTTGAGCTCGCCGACCTCGGCCATCAGCGCACTGGCGCGCGCCTCGTCCTTGGCCTTCTTGGCCTCGCCGATCTCCTTCGACGCCGCGTTGCGGCGCGCCTGCGCCTGCTCGGAGGCCGTGATGGCCCTGCGGCGGTCCTCGTCGAGCTTGAGGATGCGGTCGAGCAAGTCCTTGCGCGGTCCGTCCGGCATGCCACGCCGGATCAGCCCGCCCTCGAACACCGGCAGATTCTCGCGGATCCATTTGATGTCGTACATGGCAGGCGCCTTGTAGCTGTCATCGCCGGGCTTGTCCCGGCGATCCACGTCCTTTGGCTGCTTCAGCAAGGCGTGGATGCCCGGCATAAAGCCGGGCATGACGGAGTCAATAGCGCCTGCTCTATTCCGCCGGCTTGGCCGCGTCGGCCGCGGCGGCCGCAGCCGCCTTGGCTGCCGCATCGCGCGCGGCGCGCTTCTCGACGATGCGCACCGACCAGATCGAGCCCTCGAACAGCAAGAGCAGCGGCACCGCGAGCGACATCTGGCTGATGACGTCCGGCGGCGTCAGCACCGCGGCGAGAATGAACGCCCCGACCACGAAAAAGCGCCGTTTGGCCTTGAGCTGCGCCGAGGTGATGAGCCCGATGCGGCCGAGCAGCGTCAGCACCACCGGCAACTGGAACGCCGCGCCGAAGGCCAGCACCAAAGTCATCATCAGCGACAGGTACTCGCCGACCTTCGGCATCAGCGCGATCGAGGCTTCGCTCTCCGTGCCCGGCTGCTGCATGTGCAGCGAGAAGCGCACCAACATCGGCAGGACGAGGAAGTAGACCACCATGGCGCCGAGCGCGAAGAAGATCGGCGTCGCGATCAGATACGGCAGGAAGGCCTTGCGCTCGTTGCGGTAGAGGCCGGGCGCGACGAACATATAGAGCTGGCCGGCGACAATCGGGAACGACAGGAACGCCGCGCCGAACATTGCCAGCTTCAACTGGGTGATGAAATATTCGAGCAGCGCCGTGTAGATGAACTTGGAGTTCTCCGGCCCCGCCACCAAGACGAAGGGCCAGACCAGGACGTTGTAGATATCCTTGGCGAAGACGAAGCAGAGCGCGAACATCACGCCGAAGGCGAGCAGCGCCTTGATGAGCCGCGAGCGCAGCTCGATCAGGTGCTCCATCAGCGGGGCCTTGGTGGCCTCGATGTCCTCGTGCGTCATGCGGCGTCCCCGGCCCGCTTCGGCGCCTCGGCGGGGGGCGTCTCGGCCGGAGCCGGCTCGGCCAGCGGCGGGGCCGGCGCGAAGTCGGCATTGGTGACGGGTGGCAGTGGCTCGGGCAGCGGCACGTCGATCGCCGGCAATGCCGGCGTCGACAGCTCGGACGCAGGCGTCTCAGCGGGGACCATGTCGACCGCTGCCGCCGCGGCCACGGATTCCGCCGTCGCGTCCGGCACGGTGTCGACCGGCGCCGCCTTGTCGGCCAACGGATCGAAATTGGTAAACTCGGAAACCGTGCTCTTGAGATCGTCGGCGTGCTTCGTGAGATCGGTCAATTCCGCCTCGCGCAGCGCTTCCTGGAACTGGCCCTGGAACTCCGCCGACATGCGCTTGACCTTGCCCATGTAGCGGCCGACCGTTCGCAGCACGGTTGGCAGCTCCTTGGGCCCGATCGCGATCAGCGCGACGATGCCGATGACGACGAGCTCGCCCCAACCAATATCGAACATCGATAAACCAACTCCCAGGCGCCGGCCCGGCGCTGCATTACGCGCGGCCGACCGCCGTCTCCCCCGCCGCGCAATCTATCAGGAGCGCACGCTCTCGGCGCGGTGCTCGGTCTCCGTTTTCGGCGGAGCTGCGGCTTCGATACTCTTCGGGGCCTCGGTCTTGGCCGGCGTGTCGTCCTCGGCCATGCCCTTCTTGAAGGCCTTGATGCCGCCGGCGACGTCGCCCATCAGGTCGGAAATCTTGCCCCGCCCGAACAGCAGCATCACCACGACGATGACGATCAACCAGTGCCAAATGCTCAGCGAACCCATCGGCAAATCCTCCGCAGCGACGGGTGTCACGCACTCCATCCCGCCTGTTTTCATTTGCAAGCTAGGCTGGGGAAGCGGCAAAAACAAGGACTTCGGGCGCGGCACGAGCGCGCGCGAGGCCGTTTCCGATTCTGAAGTTAGCCTTTTCGCTGAAGCTCTTAGCCGGCGTCTTTGTCGCCTTCGGCCGCCTCCGGCGCGACCGCCTCGGGCTCGGCCGAGGCTGTTTCCGGTTCCGCCGAAGGCGCCAGCGCCAGGTCGAGATCGCCCGGGTCGAGCGGCTCCTCGTCGTCGCGCAAGGTGCTGTCATCCGACGGCATCGGCACATTGAAGCCGGTCGGCAGGCTGCCTTCGATCAGGCCGGCGCCCTTCAACTCATCGAGGCCGGGCAGATCGCCGACCTCCTCCAGGCCGAAGTTGGACAGGAAGGCTTCGGTGGTGCCGTAGGTGATCGGCCGGCCCGGCGCCTTGCGGCGGCCGCGCGGACGAATCCAGCCGGTCTTGAGCAGCACGTCGAGCGTGCCGGCCGCGGTCTGGACTCCGCGGATGTCCTCGATCTCGGCGCGCGTCACCGGCTGGTGATAGGCGATGATGGCGAGCGTCTCGATCGCCGCGCGCGACAGCTTGCGCGTCTCGACCGTCTCCTTGGTCAGCAGCCAGGACAGATCAGGCGCGGTGCGGAAGGTCCACTTCTTACCGATGCGCACGAGGTTGACGCCGCGCGGCGCGTATTCGGCGCGCAGCAGCGCCAGCGCCTGCTTGATGTCGACGCCGTCCGGCAGCGGCCGGGCGAGCGTCGCCTCGTCGAGCGGCTCGGCCGCGGCGAACAGCAGCGCTTCGAGAAGCCGCAGTTCGTCAGGACGCGCCATCGGCTCCGGGGTCTGGTCGTCCGTCATCGGCGCCGGCTCGTCATTGCTGACGATTTCGAGTTTGGGGGCCACGCTCGGCATCGACTGGTCTCCTTGTGCGTTTTTTATGCGCTCTGTGGCGCGTCATGCGGGGCAGCGGCGGTCGTCCCACCGACACGCTTTCGCATGTAGATCGGGGCGAACGAGTCCTTCTGGTGGATTTCGGCGACGCCTTCCCGCACGAGCTCGAGCGCAGACGCAAATGACGAAGCGAACACCGTCGTCGCCTGCGAAGGCTCGACGACGTACTGAATGAGGAAGTAATCGATACGCGACCAGTCGGCAGACTCGCCGATCAACCGCTCCAGCGTGGCGCGGGCCTCGGCGAGCGACCACACGGTGCGCTGCTTGAAGCGCACGCGCGACAGCGCCGTGCGCTGACGTTGCTGCGAATAGGCAGTGAGCAGGTCGTAAAGCGTCGCGGTCCATTCCGGGCGCTTGATTTCGGCGATCTCCTCCGGCGCGCCGCGGCCGAACACGTCGCGGCCGAACTGCGGGCGATCCATGAGCTTGGTCGCCGCCTCGCGAATGGCTTCCAGCCGGCGCAGCCGGTTGGCGAGGGCCAGCGCCATGTCCTCGGCCGACGGGCCTTCGGCGGGCGCCGCTTCCGGCAGCAGCAGGCGCGATTTCAGGTAAGCGAGCCAGGCCGCCATCACCAGATAGTCGGCGGCGAGCTCGAGGCGCAGTTTGCGCGCCTCCTCGATGAAGCCGAGATACTGGTCGGCGAGCGCCAGGATCGAGATCTTGGCAAGGTCGACCTTCTGCTGACGCGCCAGCATCAGCAGCAAATCGAGCGGACCCTCGAAGCCCTCGACGTCGACGATCATCGCCGGCTCGGTCGAGGCGCGATCGGTTCCGATACCGTTGTCGAAGGCTTCACTCATGATTTCGCCATCGCCTGCGCGGCCGGCTGACCGACCATCGCGTTGAAAATCTGTCGCGCTTCGGCGACATCGAACTCGTGCGGCGCAGAACGCCGCGCGAGCGCCGCCTCGGCGCGTTCGGCCGCCTCGCCCGCGAGCGTGGGCGCCGCGCCCGCCACTTGCGTCATCTCGGCGAGGTTGCCGTTGCAGTGCAGGACGACATCGCAGCCCGCCGCCAGCGAAGCGCGGCTGCGCTCGGCCAACGTACCCGACAAGGCACCCATCGACACGTCGTCGCTCATCAAGAGGCCCCGGAAGCCGATGAAGCCGCGAATCACCTGATTGACTATTGTGACTGATGTTGTCGCCGGTTGGACCGGGTCGATGGCGCTAAACACAACATGTGCGGTCATGCCGAGCGGCAGGCCGGCCAGCGACCGGAAGGCGGCGAAGTCCGTCTTTTCGAGCGTTTCACGGTCGGTATCGACTGTCGGCAGCTTGAGATGGCTGTCGGCATTGGCGCGGCCGTGGCCCGGTAGGTGCTTGAGCACCGGCAGCACGCCGCCGGCGAGC
>Ga0105240_10014216_pt1 | contig 10872 bp, 13 predicted proteins | sample KBSC54metaG_FD_80426 | JGI IMG/M metagenome (GOLD analysis project Ga0105240, IMG submission 80426) | Corn rhizosphere microbial communities from Kellogg Biological Station, Michigan, USA - KBS C5-4 metaG | ecosystem: Host-associated > Plants > Roots > Rhizosphere > Soil | place: Michigan, USA...
CCGCGACCGCCGTTGCCGGCCTGCACTTTAACTCTGGCTTCGTCGACGAACTTCATAGGGAGAGCTTATCGTGCTGGAGCTCGCGATGACATCCTGTAAATCAGGAGCTGGTCTTTAGGCTGCAGACCTAATCGCTACACTCGACAGGACAACGAGGACGAAGTACGTGCCGCGTTCAATGCGTGGCCGCCAGCGACCAGTAACTGACTAGGAGAATTGAGAAACATGTCTGATTCAACAATAGATCGTACACCGCGCTACGCGCCGTCGCACGCTTTTATCGTGAGAGGCAAAAGCGCGGGAAAATTTCCAGTTATACAATACAAAGCCCATCCCCCGGGCGCTCACCCCCCCGGTTGCCCTCTTGTGAAAAGCTGTACGGCGCTTGAGTGTGTAACTGCGGTAGGGTCTAGCTGGTGGGGCTTTGAGCGAGCTTGGATCAACTCGGAGTTGCGTATGGTTGTGTCCGGCTTCAGCTCCGGGTGTGAGCTGCGTTCGAAATGGGAGGTATGCGAGCAGACATGAAGTGTAAAACGGCAAGGCGGAGCCCCGATCACAGACACAGATAAACGTGTTCACATCAACCCGGAACGCAAGGCGTTCCGGGTAGTGTTTGAGACAGCGGCACTGTTTTGGGCATTTGCGTGGTAACACCCTCGCCACACGAAAACCCCGGCGCTCGGCCGGGGTTCGGGGAACCGTGATCTTGCCTGGCCGGTAACTTCAATGCGTCGTAGCCGCCTCTGCTTCCGGGAGCACGCTCACATAGAGGCGCTGCTCGACACCCCTCTTCTGGAACACGACCTTGCCTGCCACCTTGGCGAACAGCGTGTGATCGGTGCCGGTGCCCACGTTAGCACCAGCCCGTACAGGCGTGCCGCGCTGGCGAATGATGATGTTTCCGGCCAGCACGTGCTCGCCGCCAAAACGCTTCACACCGAGCCGCTTGGAGTGTGAATCGCGGCCGTTCTTGGTACTGCCGCCTGCTTTTTTGTGTGCCATGACTGATCTACTTCAATGACGCCACGGCTCGCGCGCCGCGGACGGTAAGTTGATATGCCTATGTTATCGAGATCGACGTCGCGGTTCCGAACTGACTGCTCAGCCGGCGCTGATGTCAGTGATCTTCACCTCGGTGAAAGGCTGCCTGTGCGTCTTCTGCCGCAAATAGTGCGCGCGGCGCTTGAACTTCACGACCGAGACCTTGGCGCCCTTGCCGTGGCGTACGATGGTCCCGACGACCTTGCCGCCTTTGAGCAGCGGCGCGCCTAACTTCACGTTGGCGCCCTCGCCGACGAGGAGCACTTCGCCGAACTCAACCGTTGCGCCCGCTTCGCCTGCGAGCTTTTCGACGCGCAGCACGCCGTCTTTGGTCACACGATATTGCTTACCGCCGGTGGCGATGACTGCGTACATAAATTAAGAATGCCTTTGGAACGAAGGATGGGGCCAGCCCCCAACCGGAGAAAGGTCGCGCATTCTACTGTCGGACCCGACTTGGGTCAAACCTGCATTTTCTTTAGATTCCACGGGGACTTAGGTGGTCATGAAACGCTCCCATCCATTCTCGGCGGCCCCCGCGTCGGCTAGGATGTGGGGTTGCCACCGAGGACCCCCTTTTCCGATAACTGTGGAAGGCCGATGACCCTGGAAGAGATACGCGCGCTCGTCAAAGAGGACCTTGCGTCCGTCAACGACGTCATACGCGCGCGCCTGAACAGCGCTGTTCCGCTGGTGGATCAGATTGCGGAGCACATTATTTCAGGGGGTGGCAAACGCCTGCGGCCCATGCTGGTTGTCCTCGCTGGACGAGCCTGCGGGCACAAGGGTAGCGCTCATATAGAGGCTGCGGCCTTCATCGAGTTCATTCAGACAGCTACCCTTCTTCATGACGATGTAGTCGACGGCTCGTCCATGCGCCGCGGCCGCGATACGGCCAATCGGGTATTCGGCAACCAAGCCAGCGTTCTTGTCGGGGATTTCGTGTATTCCCGCGCATTTCAGATGATGGCCGCCCTCACCTCCCAGCCAGTGATGGAAATCATGGCTGACGCCACGAACGTCATCGCCGAAGGCGAAGTGCTGCAACTGATGAATGCACACGACGCGGACACCACCGAACAGCGCTATCTCGAGGTCATCTACCGAAAGACGGCGAAGCTGTTCGAGGCCGGTGCCGAAGTCGCCGCCGTCCTCTCGGAAAGCCCCCTCGCTATACGGAAAGCGCTCGCCGACTACGGACGCCACCTCGGCACTGCATACCAGCTCGTCGACGACGTGCTCGACTACCGCTCGAATCCGACCGAGCGCGGCAAAAATCTCGGCGACGACCTCGCTGAAGGCAAACCTACTTTGCCGCTGATTCATGCGTTAAAGCATGGAAATCCGACTCAACGCGCCGCCATCCGGCAGGCGATTGAACAAGGGGGCCTTGCCCAGCTGGAGCCCATCGTGGCGGCAATCGAGGCCACCGGCGGCCTCGAGTACACCGCACAGCTCGCCCGCGGTGAGGCCGAACGAGCCCTCACGGCCCTCGCGGCGCTGCCGGGGTCTTCGTATAAGGATGGATTAATGGCGTTGGCGCGGTTCTCGGTCGAGCATACGACCTGAGAGGGGGCCAAACGGAATGGGCTTGTGCGGCCCCGGAGCCTACTGAGGACATCTTCTTGCGGACGCGATCTGGGCCCGTCACCGCGGGCGCCACGGACTGTGACATCCCGGGTCCCCGCCCGCCGCCATTGCCGCCACCGGATCGCTTCAGTACACTTCGCGCCCCGCCGTTCTCACCGCCGCCACGTGAAAGACAGCGGGTTCGCCGATTCGGGGTGTAGCTCAGCTTGGTAGAGCGTTTGGTTCGGGACCAAAAGGTCGCAGGTTCAAGTCCTGTCACCCCGACCACTAAATCCGGTGTCCGTTCCGAGTACTTAGGTGACGGTTTATTCCGGATCCATAGGTAACCTGGCCTCAACGGGTCATCGAAACACTCCAGCTAATCTAAGGCTTGGAGGTGTTTGGTATGACCGGACGTCATTCGACGATTACAGCTGCGCAGCGCGAAGAGTTTTGGCGGCGATATAAGGCCGACGAGCCAGCCCTGGGGATCATCGGTGCGCTCGGGCAGCGGCGTGCCAATATCGACTATGGTGGCGCACAGCCATGGAGGCATATGGAATGCAGCTGATCCCGCGCGCTCTCTGGGAATCGGGGAGTCCACAGTGCGGCGTTATCTCGACCTGTCCACGAGCCTGCTCATCGCCAGACAGCTACAGCCCTGGCACGAGAACCTGACCAAACGCCAAGTCAAGGCGCCGAAGGTATATGTGCGCGACAGCGGTCTGCTGCACACGCTGCTCGGCATACGAACCGAGAGGGATCTGCTTGCTCACCCGAAGAGTGGCGCCAAACCATGAGTGGCGAAATTTTTGGACGTATAAACCGTGATGGAAACATCAATGTGCGTACGTTAGAGGCTTCGCCAAAAATGCCGGCCGGAGGTGCACCCCCAGCCGGTGTAGTAATTTCACGTGCACGAGGCGAGTTACTTTATCTACTTCAAGAGACAGATGAGCTCATGAACACCAACACCAAGTGCGTCATGCCGGCCTCCATTATTCGCTTCAAAGTTAGTAGGAAGCGTGTGAGCATGCACCTATTGAGTGACTCGTCCACCCTGAGCTCAAGACGCCTTCGCACGCCGGCCTTCGCTGGCCAGCGCGAAGGGATAATGCATGGCGAGAATGGCGTTGAGTTTGTCAAGCAGTTCGAGTTTTCTGAAGGTGACATGTCCTGTCCCCTTCTTGAACCAACTGACTTCCAGATATTCTGTAAAACACATCGATTGCCCTTGATTATTCGCGCGCTGCAGCTGATCGCGGATGTCATGTCGATGATCCGGCTCGGGCTTTCCCTCCAACACGTGAAAGACCCGCACTAGATCAGCCAGCACGTCAGTCTTTCTATGGTTAAATCTCCCATCTATCTGCAGATCATCGATAATAATCCGCTTGCCAAATTTGACCGGTTCGTTGGTCCGATATCCTTTGCAAAGACCCTCAAAGCACTGGATAACACCCCGCTCGAACATGTCACGCCGTGTGTTGTACAGTCTTGCAAATGTGGCCTCAATCGTCTCCAGGGTCAACGCGGGAACAACACCGCAATACACCTGTGCATCCCATTCCTCTCGGGCGGCGGCATCCATAAAGGTGCGTAACCCCGACTCACTCATCAGATATTTCCAGCCCTCGCGATCGACCGTCTGTCGAATGAGGTCATCTGAGTTCAGCATTGCCGCACGAGTCGGCCCGTAGATCTCGAATCTTGGAAAACCCAGATGGGCCGTGTCGCAGATCTCCTGCGCTTCACGCAGCAACCGCAGCGCGTTTTCAATCCGTTCGAGCGCGGATGCGCGCATCCGAACCAGATTCTCGATACTCACCGACGGGACCGGCGGCTGAAAATTGATATCCCAGGACTGGCCGAGAGAATCACCCTGCAACGTTTTGTTTGACATAGGTTCCTTTACGAATATGAATGGCTAACTGATGACAGACGAGCCAACGTGTTGACGTGCACGCGACGGTGCACGCTACGCGACTCACCGCAGACAGGCTGGTACGCTCCAGATAAATCCGGGTAACCGTGGCCTAGGAGGTATAGAGAGTCGCGGGACCCATGACATCCGCCGAAACGCTGTGCCTGAGCGAGGGCGGTTCCGATACCGCCATCGCGATGGCTGGCGCACGAGCGAGACCGATGTCGGGCCAGTTGCGTGGAGCTATGGCGATTCGGCCGTTCTACCCTGGTACGTCGCTGCTCGCCTTCTCCGCGCCAACACGATCGGCGGGTGTTTTAGCCCGCAGTGCGGACTTCGGCCGCAGCATGCCACCCACACTGGGATAGAGACCCCGAACACCCGGTCGCGTGTTTCGGCTCTCCATTGGAGGTGTTGCCCTAAGCACCCTCTTACTTTTGGTGCGATCCGGACCCCTGCGCCGGCGGCGACGATCGCGCGTTTAAGACGTTTGTTCAGCTATACGTAGGAGGTCACCCCAGGAGAGGATTTATCCATCGCAGCCATGGTAGGTATCCGAAAGTTCGCTTGGCTGACGGGTTACGAACTACGCAGCCCATCCCGAGAGTGGCTCATTGCTTTTCAGTCAATCCGATAACCAAACAGGAGTTAAATGACTATGAGTAGCATAGATGCGCTTAAACTTTCTGCAGAAGCCTTCGCACGCAGAAACTTAGGTACCGGGCTCAACACCTACGATGCCAACGCCTGGGCTGCGTGCAAAGAGGTGATTAAATCAGAGACGGGGGAAGTATTGGATGTTCGTACGTGGACATGGAAGCGTCCTTAAGGAGCCCCGCACGGCCAAACGTGTGACAAATGATTACTTTTTGCAGTAATAGGGGTCAATCCTAAACATGAGTACCATGCAGTTTCACACCATTGTTGTCCTTATCAACGGGCACGAGTGCGCCCAGGATGTGCGTCAAGTGGCCGTTGACCTGATGGGACCTAGCGTGAGTCCGCTGGTCGAGTGCCCCGGATACGCAGAGTACTATTCCTTTTTTGTCTCGCCTGATGTGCTAAAAGAGGAGCGCCGCGAGTCGAACTATTTCGACCATCGGCGGGCTGCATTGCGTGCGCAGCTCGAGGAAATGCGGTCAGGTTATGTTCGTTGGGTCGAGGTGACCTGGGGAGAGTTGGGTGGTCGCATCATCGCCATCGATGACGGGGGACTCGATGAAACCCTGGTACTCGAAAAAAGGGCACCTCCGGCGACGTCAAACTCCGACAGCATCGTAGCCTCATTGTTTCAGGACGTGTACGCAATCGTTGCCGATCCTGACACCGTAGATCAGTGCCACTCTGTCCTGGACTACCAGTCGGCGCTGCACCGGCGCATCGAGCAATCTCTCTTCGCGCTTCTGGGCCGTCACAATGACTTCCTGCAGAGCCGCCCCAGATGTCTTTTGCGCCGCCTGCTCTGCGTTCTCTTTCCCTACGGAAGTCGTCTCTGCAGAAACTCCCGGCGCTTGAGCGCCTCCTTGATCCGATTGCGCCAGCCGAAGGTTGCTCTGCGAAGAGTGTTCCGCAGCGGAGCCATCGCGTCCCGAGCCCGTTCCCGCCGGGACTGCGCCCCTGCCCGCTTTTCCTGAACCGCTCAGCGGGTCCAGTGGGATGATCGTGATTGTTTCCGGGTCGAGGTACTGATAAGTCAGACCCGTGCCGCTCAAAAGCTTGTCCAGCGTTTCCTCGACTGTCAGGCTTCCCTCGGCACCAGCGGTGTGAACGCTTTTCACGTCTTCAGAAACAAACACTAGGTGGATGGCGCGATCCTTGGCCAATGTTCTCAGTGCGGGGGCCAGGTCCTGAGCCGGAATACTCACAGCCTCGCGCATGGAGGCCCGAGCGTCGGGTGGATTCGAAAGTCCAACTGTCGAAAGACAGGCTACGGCCAGTGCGAGTGCAACGCGCATGAAGATTGATCCTCCCCCGATGAGACTGTTGTAACCATCGCCTCTGCACGGCAATGGTGTTACCGGGGGTTTAGAGTGTTTCATGGCGCCAAAGGAAACCGGCCGTAAATAAATTTTATTGCGGATTGGGTGACGCTTCCTCATTGCCGCCCTGACGGCGTGCAATCTCGATCTCTCCGTCATGAGGCTGCAGGGTCACACCAAAGCGACGCCGCAAGAACTCGGTCAACCGCTCTGAATCCGTCGACGGGAATGTCGCGCTGATGTGGAAGTCCTCAAGGTCTGCGTCATGTATCACGAGCTGCGGCCGGTTGTAACGGTTGAACTCCTCCACGACTTCTCTGAGAGGAGTCTCATCGAAGACCAGTTTCTTTTGGGTCCAGGCGGTGACCATAGCCACATCGGCAGGCTCGGGTCGAGATGTGGATCGTGCTCCAACTGCGATCTGCTCTCCGGCCGCGAGGAAGATTTCTCCCGACTCGGCGTCCACTTGCGCATCAACCCCCGAACCCTGACCTACTGAATTGGCGTCGTCAGGCAACGCCTTGCGCAAAGCAGGCGGCTTGCGGACTGCAGACTTGTCCATGCTCCCTTGACCTTGGAGCTCGTTCTTGCCGCGCGCGGATCTGGAGTCAGTAAGATCCGCTTGCGATGCCGCCGCTTGCTGAGTCAGCACGGCCACCTTCCCTTCGACAACCGTTACTACCGTGCCGGTGCTCCTTTTATAAACGTCAAACGCAGTACCGACGGCGCGGACGCTGGTACCGTCAGTTCTAACTATGAACGGCCGTTGTGCCTCTTTGGCTACTCGGAATAGCGCTTGCCCCGCTCGCAACTCAACAGCACGCTCATTTATGTCAAACCGTACCCGTAGACGCGTACGGGAGTTGAGCTCAACTGTAGAGCCGTCTTCGAGGAGGATAGAGCGTTGCTCGCCGATTTCGGTCTGGTAAACACCGCGGACCAATAATTGCCAGCCAAGTAGTCCCGAACCTACGACACCCAGCAGGACCGCCGCATACCCCACCGCCCGGGGCCACAAACGACTCCGCACCACGTCGACCTGCTCGGGTGCGGGGGAAAAATCCCATGAGGAGCGCTTGAGTTGGACAATATTCTCACTGTCAGCGCGGGCCCGCTCCACTAGCGCAGCGATACTTGTCGGCTTGCTCAGCGCCCGAGTGTCTTCCCAAAAAACAGACACCTGCAGGTAGGCGCGAACATGCTCGGGGGAAGTTCGCAACCAGTTGTCAAATCGCTGCCGCATCGCCAAATCGGGCTCAGCTTCGTTGAGGTCGATAAACCAAGAAGTCGCTTCTTCGAGGATATGCGAGTTGATTTTAGGCGGCGTTTGCGTCACACAGCATCCCTACTCTGTTTCCTCAAGAGCCTTCTGACAATAGGTCATAGCTTTGAGAAGGTATTTCTTCGCCATCACCCGTGTAACTCCGAGGCGCTCCCCGATCTGCTCCAAGGTGACCCCTTCGAATCGATACATGACGAGCGCCGCATACGCTCGTGCGGAGTGCCGTTCCAGCCGCTCGCCGAGACCGGCAAAACGCTGCTCGAGCTGCAACTCTTCCGCAGGATCGCTATCGAGCGAAGCCAGCAGCTCGGAGGTCACTCCAGCCGAATCGATCGGCTCGCGTTCTGCGGTCCGGCGCAGCGCGTACTGGTGTAGGACGTGACTGGCCACCGTATAGACGTATGCCTGCGGATTGCGAATGGTTTCGTGATCCGAGATGCGCAACAGCCGCAGAAAAACTTCCTGCACTAGGTCGGGCACATCGGCAGCGGCATGGCGCATGCGAGCAGCGAGGAAACGCCGCAGGGCGCGGCCATAGGTCTTCTCCATGGCCGTTACAAACTTGCGGCTGCTTTCGGCGTCCAAGAATCGCCTTTCGAAACACGCTGTCTACTGGCATTAGAGCGTTTGGCCGAGGCAAAGGAAACCGCCGCTCAAATATTTTTGCGCCGCTCAAAAAACCCTTTATTTCTAGTAGGTTAGACCGCCAGCGCTTCCGGGTCGTCCTGATCCAGACGGACCTTTCGCTCGGTATGCCCTTTCAGAACCCTCCTTGCTAGGCAGCAAACCAGTGCGGTCAGTTGGCGGCAGCGAGCGTTCGGCGGAAGTGCTCAAGTCGATGTTTCCGTCGGTTGGTCGGTTCTGATCATCTCGAGGTCAGGAACGAAACCTCTTGCCACATCTCGACCCTCTCGGCCCCGAGTTGAGAGCGGGCAACGTGGACTCCTAGGCAACTGTCGTGCGTAAAGATAGCCCCATCAGCCGCTCTGATGGACACATACGGTCCGATGCATTCACGCCGGCCGTGGTTGTTAGTGACGCGCAGATAGAGCGGTCCGGCGCACTCGAATGATATATGCCGCTGTTGGCCGAGATGCCATAGACCGTCGATATAACGGGCGGCGGTGGTGTTGTCCGGTCCGCGCAGCGTTCCGTCCGAACAGATCCTGAAGTGCGCGCCTCGCACGAGCACCGCAGATCCGCTTTGCAACGGCCGAAAGCTGAGGATGATCAACTTTCTATCTCGACGACCAGCCCGATCTCGGCCTCGATAATTTCGCGCAAAGTGCGTGCCGACAAGTTGAACGCGGCACGCTGCCGATGCTCATCGAAGCACACCCAGAGTGCCACAGTCTCATCGAGGTCCAGCCCAGTTAGAGTCAGACACACAGCGGTCATGCCATCGCTGGTAATCCAAAAGCTGCGGCTCATCGAGTGTTGCCAACGGCGGGTGAAATATGGTTTGTCGAGCTCGGTTCGGATCTCTTCAGCGTCCGGCACCTCATCCAACAGCCCGCTCAGTGCTACACCATCGGCGACGAGCGCGCGCATGGCTGAAATTGTTTTGGCGACCATCGTGATGGATTCTCCGGCACGCCTGGGCAGGTGTAGGTATCAATTCGCCGAAGGCGTGTCGATCATCGCTCCGATGAACAAAACATCGTGCCCGTCCCCGTTACTGCGGGGCGCAATGTCATCGATAGCCGGGTCAATACCGACGCGAACCGCCGCCGCGCTGCCCGCCGCCGGAGCGTTCGCGATCCTGGGCCTCGTTTACCTTGAGTGCGCGTCCGTCGTAATCGACGCCATTCAACGCCTGCATCGCACGGGCCGCATCGGCATTGGACATCTCTACGAACCCGAAGCCCCGAGGGCGTCCCGTTTCACGATCCGTGATCAGGGAGACTTTTTCCACGGCTCCGTGCTTAGAAAACAAGGCCCGCACCCCTTCATCGGTGGCGGTGAAGGGCAGATTACCGACGTATAGTTTTGTCACTGCGGAGTACTCAGAGAAAAGCGCGCGGAAATCGGCAGTTATGTCCTGCCTCCTGGGTTCGCGGAGCTTGCGCGGGTGGCAGACAATGGCCGAAAGGTGCGCAAGGGGGCGCATTGAGGCCAAGGGCAGACAAGCCGAAAGGTTACGAGCCTCTGGTGATCCTACAGGAGTTTGGAGGGAACCGCCGAACTTTCGCATTCTGCAATGGTAGCGACTTCGCGCTAACCGCCTCTGCCTAACAAAAGGGTCCCTGCAGTGCTGGGCACGTCATTGCAGAATTGGGGCGAGACCGTGAGCTCTGCACGCTTCTAACAGGAGCCGAGCATGCTTCCCTGGGAGATTTGCGTTATTCCATTGGAAGGCGCAATGTCAAAAGCCCTGGAGCCCCCCGGCGGAGCGAGGGAACCTACATGAATAATGTTGCCCGGACACTTGCGGTTCGGACGCGATTGAGACAGCGAGCCCTGCCGCACGGCGCGCTTTGGAGGCGGCTGGGTGAGTACGCTGGCGGAGGCGTCTGCGCCGGCTGCGGCGAGCGAATTACATCGGCACAAGCGTCATATGACGTTGACTTCATGCCGGATGTCACCCCCGGAACCGTCAGATTTCATCGCGAGTGCTTCGAAATCTGGGAGCATGAGTGTCAGACGCCGCCGGCGCCCTAGGTTGCTGACGATGACGCACTCTCTCCGTTATAACCGCGCGCGTACCGTAGAGCGCCCATGAAATGAATCTCAACTTGATCGACGCTTTTGGCCGATTCGGTGCAACGCCGAGTAATCGGGCCCGCAGCCTGTCCGCCATAGCAGCTGACGGAGCTGTCGTGCTCAATTGCTCACAACAGCATTTTGCGCATCCATTCCGTGGCGTGCTGAGGTACGAGGACAGACTTTCGCGAGAGCCGCAGGATTCCAAGGATGTCGCGCTTCTTGGCCAACACCTGACTCTTGCTCGCGATGGCGCTCTACCGGTCCGCATGATAGTGGCGTTCTCATCGGACCTAAAGCGGGGCGCCTCCCGCGGCTACCACATACGTCCCGATTTGATCGGCAAGGTGGTGAAGTTCGATGGTGATCACTTC
>Ga0105240_10014217_pt1 | contig 10872 bp, 11 predicted proteins | sample KBSC54metaG_FD_80426 | JGI IMG/M metagenome (GOLD analysis project Ga0105240, IMG submission 80426) | Corn rhizosphere microbial communities from Kellogg Biological Station, Michigan, USA - KBS C5-4 metaG | ecosystem: Host-associated > Plants > Roots > Rhizosphere > Soil | place: Michigan, USA...
ATCGCCTGGGCATCTTCGGTTTCTTCTCGCATCCGGATCTGACGAAGGAATCGGGCCATCACGCATCGGGCAACTACGGTCTCCTCGACCAAGTGGCAGCGCTCCGCTGGGTACAGAAGAATATCGCGGCGTTCGGCGGCGACCCGAAGCGCGTCACCATCGCGGGCGAATCGGCAGGATCGATTTCCGTTAGCGCCTTGATGGCTTCTCCGCTTTCGAAGGACCTGTTCGCGGGCGCGATCGGCGAAAGCGGCGCATTGATTGGCACGCTGCCGCCGCATCCCCTCGCAGAGACGGAACAGAACGGCGTGAAGTTTGCGGAAACCGCGGGCGCAACTTCGATTCCAGGTTTACGTGCGCTCAGCGCGGAGAAAATCATGGAACTCGCCACTCCCGCGCGCGGTCGCGGCCCAGGTGCGGCGGGCGGGCCTCCGACGATATCCTTCAGTCCGAATCTCGACGGCTACTTCTTGCCGAAGACGCTCGTGGAGATCTTCGAGGCGGGCGAGCAGGCGAAGGTGCCGCTCCTTGCCGGAAGCAACTCGGCAGAACAGGGCGCTCGCGCTGTCCTCGGGCAGAACGAAGCCACCGTCGACGGTTTTACTGCCGCCGTCCGGCGGCTCTATGGCGACAACGCAGATCAAATTCTGAAGGTCTATGCCCCGACGACACCCGAAGAGGTGATGCAGGCCGCGACCGACCTGGCCAGTGCCCGTTTCATCGCGTTCGGCACATGGAAGTGGACGGAACTTCAGGCGGCGAACAGCGACAAGCCCGTCTATCGCTATTACTATACGCGGCCCCGCCCGGCCATGATTCCCGGCAGCGGCCCCGGCGCTCCTCCAGCAGATGCCGCGGGTGAAGGCGGACGCGGCAGAGCCGGTGAGGCAGGACGCGGTGCCGGCGTTGCGGGAGCCCCGCGCGGTGCAGCCCACTCTTCGGAGATTCAGTACGCGATGGGCAATCTCGATCTGGACACCCGCTACGCATGGGACGCCGATGACCGCAAGGTTTCGGAGACCATGTCCAGCTACTTCGCCAACTTCATCAAGACGGGCAACCCGAACGGGGCCGACCTGCCTGAATGGCCGACTTATAGCGCGAAGACGGGCTATATGCGGATGTGGATTGGTGTGGAATCGAAGGCGGAGCCGGAAACGGATCGCGCGCGATATCTGGCGCTGGACGCAATCATTTCAGCACAGAAGTAAACGAGCGCGCAGATCGAAGCGGTTTGTAATTTTGTATACGGCGCGTGGGGCGTTCCGTCACGGGAATACCCTTCCCTGGACGCAGTCTGGTACTGGGCCAGTACATCGGCGTGAGCTTCTCCTGGGAAACGCGCTACCCGTCCATATCGAGTACTAGCCCGGTGTATGTACGGGTATATTTTGAAATCTTGATTCGATGAAATCCCCAATAGAAATCACTGAATGTCAGGTTGCCTTCAGTGGTGGACCGAGGAGTTCGCAGTCGTACTTGCGGAAAAAAGCGGCATCCCAGACTATCGGCTTGCCGTTTGCGAGCACGCGGAAAAATTGCTCGATCTTGCCCGCTGGCGAGTAACCGATGTGCATTTTTGCGGGCGTCGCACCGACCGCTGTGAAGGCGTGAGGGATTTTGCGAGGTGCGAGCACAGAATCGCCTGGTTTGAGTTGAATGCGTTCTTTCCCGATCTGAACGAGAACTTGGCCCTCAATGACGTAAAACCACTCTTCCTGGTTGTAATGCAGATGCAGAGGCGGTCCGCCCGGAAGAAGGTTAGAGTGCTCGAAGAGGAAGAAGTTGCCGCCCGTCTCTTGCGTGGAGATCTTGAACGAAATGCGGCTGAAACCAAGCGAGCGGTTTTGGCTCTCGATGTCCTCGCCTGCCAGTACGACGCGGGCGTCTTTGATCGGAAAATCGGTTGGCTTGGCGTCCAGAACGATGGGCTGAGAGAGCGCGAATGGAAAGGTGAAAGCCGCGGATTTGAGAAAGTTCCGACGTTTCAAATCGAGTCTCCTTGCGTGTTCGGGTTGAGAATATAATACGCAAGTCTGCGGTCCCTGGCACTCTCTTGGCGCTGGCTCCTGTGAGAAACGCCGTAACCGTACAAGTACCGGTCTAGTACTGCTCAGCGCCTAGCGCGTTCTCACAACCCTTGCCGCCAGGGGGTGGTTCCTTTTTCGCGTCTGCAGACGCATACCCCTGCGTTCCTTGACACTCCGAAGCGGCAGCCAGTAGACTGAAAAAGAATTAATACAAATTGCGAGCGAGGCGGGATGCTTTTATCGCGGGATTATGTAGGCCATATGGCCAAGGAAGTGGTGAAGCGCCTCTTGGCCGCCAAGATGATCGAGACGAAAAACGCGGAAAATCTGGTGCAGCAAGTGCGGCAGGTGATGGCGGACGAAGTGACGATCGAAGACCGGTTGAACGAGGAAGTTCGCGAGATTCTGGGGCGCTATCAGGAGGAGATGCGCCGCACGGGTGTTTCCTATCAGGAGATGTATAAGAAGGTGAAAGGCCAGCTCGCCCGCGAAAGGAAGCTGATCCTACGCTAATATGCGACTGAGCCGCGAAAAAACCGTCCGATTGTCTCACCGAGTGATCGATTCACTGGTCGCGAACCCCGACGTGGATTTTATCGAGGACCGCGACACGATCCGGCTGGAAATCGTCAATATCTTCACATCGCTGCTGAAACAGGAAGAACAGGTCGACGCAGAAGTGCGCGCTAAGATTGCGTCGCAAAAGAAGGAAATCCTCGAAGGCAGCGAGGAGTGGGACATCCTCTACCGCAAGTATTATGCCGAGGCCATGAAGCGACTGGGAATCGCTGAAGTCCATACCCATTAACAAACGCGAAAGCAGTCTGAGCTGTCACCCTGTTATTTGTCGGGTTGCACAGACGGCCCGAATAGCCGCGCAATATATGCGACTGGACAGAATAGCCTGTTGGGCTGCAGCGGAAGTGGGATGAATTGATGATGCAAATAAAACTCCCGCGCAGCCCCGTTCTTTGCATCAACCACAATGACGGCGGATGCGATTTCTCGAGAAGCACCCAACACCCGCTTAAACGCGTCTAGCAGAAGTAATTCGCCTATCCCGCGCCCCTGAAACCGTTGGCTAACTGCCAGGCGGCCCAGAAGAGTTCCAGGCACGTCGGGGTAGCGAGGAAGTTTCTTGGTGACACTTGAAGGTAAATCGCCAAGGCTAATGGTGTGTGCGGACAGAGTGTAAAATCCCGCAACCGTTTTCCCGTCGGGAGTCAGCACGAAGGCAGCGGCGACGCGTTTCTCTACATCTTGCAAAGCCTGCGTCCGTAAGTAACGATCCAATACTTCGATGCCGCATGAAAATTCTGTTCGATCATGCTTCGATGCCAAGTGCTCGGATTGGTATCCGATCTGGTCCGAATCGGCCTTCACGCCGAGGTTACTCGATTCTTATAGCGTTCGAGCGCGGCTTTCATTCGACGATTAGGGGAAGGCGGCCGCAGTAGGGCATTAACAAATGCTTCCTGGTCGCGGCCTTCGAGCCTCCAAACGTGGTGTTGCTCGATGGTGCGATCAGCGGCCTCGTCCGCGCTGGACACCAGAAAATCCGAGATAGAGGTCCCTTTCAAGCTCGCCGCGTGTTCAATCCGCCGCTTTTGATCGGGGCTGAGCCTTGCCTCGATTCGCTCAACCTTTTTTGCTCTACCTAACCCAACATTTTTCTTCAGCGCCACAGCCATGAAAGTCCTCCAAGATCCATGTACGGTATTTTACCGTACATCTGAACGAATGACAACCACGAGTAGGCCTCCAAACATGAAAGCGCCCGCGTTAAAAGGGCTAACGCGGGCGCTTAGAATGCGAGAGATAACGGCCTAGTTGGTTGTTTGGCCGTCGTTCGGGCGGCGCTCCAGTGTTGGAGGTCCGTCGTCAGGCGATTGCTGCTGCGAGTTGGGGTCGTTCGCGCTGGGCGAATTGGGATTGGTCGAGCCGCCCTTGTTCTGATCGGTGCGCTTGCGAAGCGTGGGCTTATTCGGATTGCGCGAATCGTTGAGCTTGATATTGTCCTCGATCATCTGCAACCGCGCCTTTACGGAGTCGAATTCCGACGTATCGACAATGTATTGCGTCCGCGGCGGCAGAATGGTCGCGATTTCCTTCTGGATGGCGGTGATGCGGTCCGGCGTTGGCGGATGGTCCGCGAAGACTTTGGGGATCGTACCCGGCTGCTTCTTTTCGTCGGATTCGATCTTTTCAAAGAACATCACGAACGAGTTCGGGTCGTAACCGGCCTTATACATGTATTGCAGGCCGTAGTAGTCCGCCTGGCGCTCGTCATCACGAGAGAACTTGAGGAACGCGAGCGGGATACCGAAGTTCATGCCCTGATACATGGCATATCCGGCCCAAGAATATGGGATGAAGATCATGGCCGGGATAGAAGCGAGCTGAGCGATGTCCTGCTTCGTCATTTGCTTCGTGCCGTGGCGCAGGCAAACGTGAGCGATTTCGTGGGCCATGACGCCGGCGAGTTGGGATTCGGAGTCCGCGTGAAGAATCAGGCCGCTATCCACATAGAAGAAACCGCCAGGCAGCGCGAACGCGTTGACTTCGTCCGAATCGATGACCTTGATCGTGAATGGCACGCGCGCATCCGAGTTGCGGACCAGATTCTGTCCGACCCGGTTCACATATTCAACGACGACCGGATCGTTGATGAATTTGGCCGTCTTTTCCACTTCCTGCGAGAGCTGCTTTCCTAGCTCAATTTCGTGCTGGATCGAATAGAAATCGAGGCCTTTGCCGACGTCGCGATTGCCGATCGCGTTGACGTCCGCACCGCTGCCCTCTTTCACTTTCGTAGGAGCTTTGGGGTCGGGCGCCGCCGGGGCCACATCGGTACTGCCGGGCGTTGATGTCGACGTAATGACGGAGCCGGTCGGCGACGATGTCGTTGTAGTCGTATCTTGGGGAGCGGCCGGAGCGGCAGTGCTCTCGGAGGGCGCCTGTGTGCTTGAATTATCTGGCGCTTGCGCGCTCGGTGCAGTGCTCCGCGGAGCATTTTGCGATGTCGGCGCCTGTTGCTGTGGGGGCGTTGGCATCGCCTGCGGCGCTGCAATTCCCGGCAATGCAAGCATCGAAGTCGCCGCGAAAATGGCAACCCACTTTGTACCGAATGATCGCGTCATGGAGGACCTCCAAATATTGGCCCGATTATACACCTTAAGGAGCGCGTTTACGAAGGCGCTGGTGTAACTGTGATGGTGCCGGAAGTAAAAGAGTTATCCGGGAGGAAGTCGTAAGAAGTCGCAAAAGGTGACCAATCGCCGTGGCGAGATAGTGCGAAGGCGAGGCAGGTTCCAGACCTAGTTCTAGGACTATCTGTTGCAGCGTTAGAACAGTGGGGCCACAATCTGGCGGGCCGCACTTTACTCGCATGTGAACGCGCCGGATAATCACGACGGGTCATCCAAAGATGTGCGCCGCAAGACGGAGCTTTCGTCCTCGCAGGAATGTACCGGTATATGGTGGCGGGCCAAGGGGCCTGTCCAGATCGAGTAGATTGTGCAGCGAGAACCCCGCGAGGACCATTTTCCATCGCTCCAGCCGCTACGAGGCCCTGCCGCGCAGCATCCAAGTGATTTTGATTCCAGGCTGGCCGGCCGCCACGGCACGCGTCCGCCTACTTTCTTGCGTGGGGTGAATTAAACAATGAGACGTTCCGACCTGGTACGAAACCAGGGCAAAACCAAGACTGTTCGCACTTCGCAAATTGTGTTTGGAGAACGGCAGCACCTACTGCGTGTTCTCGATTCGGTGGAACATAGCGCGCTTCCTTCGGCACGGATGGAGCAGGAGCGTCGTGTGATTGAGCAGTTGATTCACGCGCGTACGCAGGAGTTGAACCGCATTAATCCTTCGTGGGATGAGAAGGTCGGCACCGTGTTGAGCGCGGAGGTAAAGCCGGAGTCGCTCGACATGCTTTCGCGTATGGCGCCGAAAGAAGATTACTACCTGCTGCGGCTGATCAGCGAGCACCCGAAAGTGACGGCGAAGACGCTCGGGCGTCTCTCGCACCATCCGTATTCGGCGATTCGCGAGAACATCGCGCGGCATCCGAATAGCGACGCCGCCACACTGGCGCGGCTTAGCCGGGATCGATCGCAGCCGTTGTGGTATCTGGTGGCATTCAATCCGAATGCGCCGGGTCCGCTGCGGAAGAAGCTGCAAGAGCGGATGCGGCGGCTGGGGGAGAAGTCCGCCACGCAGTAGAGAGCGGGATCTCATTTTCAAAAGAAGCGGGGCGCCTACGCTTTGCCGTAGACGCCCCGTTTTTATTGCTGTCCGCTGAACCAATCTCCTGAGTGAAAATTTAGTTCGATTGCGTCGTGGCGCTCGGTGCCGGCGCCGCGTTCGTTGTGGACGTTTGCGCAGCGGGCGCGTTTGCCGCAGCAGACGCGGGCGTCAATTGAGCCTGGCCGTACTTCGAGGCGCTTACGTAGCCGTGGATGTGGTTCTTGTCGATCTTGTTCACGACGATTTCAAGCGGTTGCGGATCGTCGGAGTCGCGAAGCCAGATCGGCTCGTAGAGGTCGACATTCTTCTTTTCGAGCTGATTGTCGTCCACGATTAGCGCGAGATTGTAATGCTTGTGCTTCGTATCCGATTTCCGTAAAGAGAGCGAGATCGGACCCGTCCGCTGGAACTGCTTGCTCTTGGAAAGATCAAACTCGTAATAATTGCGTTCGCCACGCTGTTCAAGCGCCACGAGTTCTTCGTGATTCTTGGCAATCGAGCCGTTGAGTTCGTCGCGGGTTGAGCTGATATTGCCTTCGAGATCGGAACGCGTCTGGTTTATCGCGCTCGTGGCATCGTCGAGCTGCTTCTGTTGCGCATCGAGGCGGGACTGCATCTGCTTCCAGCGCGGATCGACGACAGGGCGCCGCGCGACGCGTTTTGCCGTCGATGCATGGGCCGCCCGGGGCTGCTGCTGGGCCGCTTGTGCCTTGGCTTCCTGCGCGGCCTGAGCGGCCGTCATTTCATTGAGCTTTTCGGTTTCCGCAGCGAGCTGCGATTGCAACGTGCCGATTTGCGCATTCATTTGGCTTTCGCGCGCCGTCAGTTGGTTGACTGTGGATTGCTGGTGATGATTCGAAGCCAAGGCCACCAGCCCGGCAATTGCCATTAGGACGACTGCGGCTCCCATCCAGATTATCGGGTTTCGGTTTTTGGACTGCGGCGTGGCTTCCTCGTGATGATCTTCATTTTGTTCCGCTCCGAACATTCGCTTCCTCCTGGGCTCCAGACGATGGCGAACTGATTGAACCCCGGCCCGAACGTAGCAAGGTTTGTACCTTTTGTGAGGCAATCGCCTGGACCCTCTTATGTATATGAAATTAAGGTGTATTTCTGCGCGGGCGGCCCGCACGGCCATTATCCGAGGCGAGTACTAGTCCGTGAAAAATCTTCACGGTCGACGATATTCCTCCCCCAAGCGAACTACCGCAGGGCAGGTCAATCCGCGCCGACCCGGTTGCGCTGTGGCGATCAAGCAGTGGAGACAAATTGGCTCTTTACGTCTCCGATTGTTACAATATATTGGCTGCTTGGATGGAGCCAATGTTACCCGTACATTTGCAGTCTGAAAGTCACATTCCGCTGTACGTGCAGCTGCGCGATCAGTTGCGCGCCCTGGTCCATTCGGGCGAATTGCGCACGGGCGACCGCATTCCGGCAAGCCGCGAATTGGCCGGGCAGCTTGGTGTTCACCGCACGACCGTGGCGAACGCTTATGCAGAACTCGAATCCGAGGGATTGATTCAAGGACACGTGGGCCGCGGGACGTTCATTTGCGCGGCGAATGGCCGCCAGTTTTCGCCTGCGCCTCCGTCGCGTGGGAATGGAGGCGGCTCTGTGCGTTGGGAGTCGCTTTTTGCAGACGAGCGCGGGGACGACGGACTGGAACGGCTGATGCCGCCAATTCCGCAGGGTGCGATCGGCTTCACCTGCGCCCGGCCGTCGGACGAATTCTTTCCGGTCGAGGACTTCCGTCGTTGCGCAAATGCGGTGTTGCGTTCTGAAGGGCGGCGGATTCTGCAGCTTGGCCCGACGGACGGCTACGAGGCGCTGAAGATTGCTCTTGTGGAGATGCTGCGCGAAGAGGGGCTGAACGTTCGCGCGGAACAGATCCTGATTACAGACGGGTGCCAGCAGGCAATCGACCTGGTGAGCCGGCTTTTTCTGCGGCCGGGAGATTCCGTTGCGCTGGAGAATCCGGCGTATCCCGGCGCCGTTTCCATTTTCACGAGTGCGCGCGTTCGCGCACTGGGTGTGCCGGTAGAAGCGGGGCCGGAACGAGTAGGGATCAATCTGGACGCGCTTGAGAGCGTGCTGATGCAGAATCGCGTGAAGTTCGTTCTGGTGACGCCGGATTTTCAGAATCCGACAGGAACGACACTGCCGGTTGCCGAGCGGCGTCGCTTGCTCGATCTCGCGGCACGTTATCAGGTGCCCGTGATCGAAGACGCGATTTACGCGCGGTTGCGGCTGCGCGGCAGCAGGGTCCCGACGCTGAAATCGCTCGATCGCGAAGGCAATGTGATCCAGCTCGATAGCTTCTCGAAAATTGCTTTTCCGGGGCTGCGCGTCGGTTGGTGTATCGGCGCGGAAAGCGCGATTGATCGGCTGCGACTGATCAAGCAATCGGCCGATTTGCACACGGACCAGCTTGCCCAGGCGATTCTGGCGGAGTTTATTCGGCGAGGATATCTCGCGCGGCATCTGAGCAAGATGACGAAGGTGCATCGTAGCCGGCTCGCCGCGATGGAAGAGGCCCTGGAAAAATATATGCCTGATGGCACGACGTGGACGCGGCCCGAAGGCGGCATGACGGTTTGGGTCACGTTGCCGGCTGGTTTTGATGCGGGAGAACTGCTTATCCACGCGCGCGAACGGAAGATCATTTTCATTCCGGGCCGGCACTTCTATTTGCAGCAGCCAAAGCCGAACACATTGCGGCTGGGCTTTTCGACCATTCCCGAAAAGATGATCACCAAAGGCGTCCAGGTGTTGGGCGAACTGATTCGCGTCGAGTTACAGAAGCGGCAGCGAGGCGCGAGACAGGAGGCGGTTTGGCGCGAGGCGCTGATTTGAAGACCTATCGAGCCGCGCAGCGAAAAGTGGTTATGCCACAGGAGCTCTTGTGCCGCCGTTAACCCCGAGTGCGACGAACGGGTGCTTCGTCTGTGGTGGCGCGAATGCGCGGGGAATGTATCTTGCCTTTGAGCAGGATGATGATGCGCGGCGAATTCGCGGTCGTTTTCAGCTTAGCTCTGACTATCAAGGCGCAACGGGATTCATTCACGGCGGTATTATTGCTACGTTGCTCGATGAAGTGATGAGTAAGGCGAATCGCTTTCGCAAAGCGCGCGCGGTGACAGCGGAGCTAAGCGTTGAATATCTGAAACCGGTGCGCGTGGGCGAGGATTTGCTGGTCGAAGGCTGGGAAACGGACGCGAAGGGTCGCAATCTCTTTCTGCAAGGTGAAATTCGAGACGCGGCCGGTAATCTGCTGGCTCGCGGACGTGGGCGTTTCGTCGATTTGGATGCTCCGCGAGATCCGCATGCGGAAGTGACGAGCGATTCTCGCGCGGAATAAGCGCGTAAAATTTAGGATTACGGACACGACAGGAGGAGTCATGGAAGCGACGAACGGGAACGAAAAGAATCTGTGGCGCGTGAAGGTCGGCCTGGCCGAGATGCTCAAGGGCGGCGTAATTATGGACGTCACCAACGCCGAGCAAGCGAAGATTGCCGAGGACGCGGGCGCCTGCTCTGTGATGGCGCTGGAACGTGTGCCTTCCGATATTCGCAAGGAGGGTGGTGTGGCACGCATGGCCGCGCCCCGCGTGATTCGCGAAATCATGGAAGTGGTTTCGATACCGGTAATGGCGAAGGTGCGCATCGGACATTTTGCCGAAGCGCAGGTGCTCGAAGCTCTTGAGGTTGACTATATCGACGAGAGCGAAGTGCTAACGCCTGCCGACGAAGAGCATCACGTGTGGAAGCACGGATTCAAGGTGCCGTTCGTGTGCGGCGCGCGGAATTTGGGCGAGGCGCTGCGGCGCATTGCCGAAGGCGCGGCGATGATTCGCACGAAGGGCGAGGCAGGCTCGGGCAACATTGTCGAGGCCGTTCGCCATATGCGCACCATCATCAGCCAAATGAAAAAGATCACAACGCTTGGCGAAGAGGAACTCGTTCACGAAGCAAAAGAACTTGGCGCTCCGCTCGATCTGGTCCAGTACGTGGCGAAAAACGGCAAGCTGCCAGTTCCGAATTTCTCCGCCGGCGGAATTGCCACGCCGGCCGATGCGGCGCTCATGATGCAACTCGGCGCGGAGGCGGTATTCGTCGGCTCGGGAATTTTCAAATCCAGCGACCCGGCGAAGCGCGCACGCGCCATTGTGAAAGCGACCACGCATTATAAAGATGCGAAGGTCGTTCTCGAAGCCTCCGAAGAACTCGGCGATGCGATGCGCGGCATTGACGTGCGCCAGCTCGAAGAGAAGGACCTGCTGCAGACGCGCGGCTGGTAAGCCTCTCTCTAGAAATTAGAAACTGCGGATCCCCTCGTCCGAGCAAAGATGCTGCTGGCCCGGATGACTGTGTGTAGCGGCGGCTCTGAATGAAAAACGGCACAAAAATCGGCATTCTCGCCATACAGGGCGACTATGAAGCTCATGCCAAGATGCTTGATCGTCTCGGCGCGAAGCACTCGTTCGTGCGGACGCCCAAGGATTTGGCCGGTCTCAGCGGCGTAATTCTTCCGGGTGGCGAGAGCACCACTCACCTGAAGGTGATGAAAGAGGAAGGCCTCTTCGACGCCCTG
>Ga0105240_10014223_pt1 | contig 10871 bp, 7 predicted proteins | sample KBSC54metaG_FD_80426 | JGI IMG/M metagenome (GOLD analysis project Ga0105240, IMG submission 80426) | Corn rhizosphere microbial communities from Kellogg Biological Station, Michigan, USA - KBS C5-4 metaG | ecosystem: Host-associated > Plants > Roots > Rhizosphere > Soil | place: Michigan, USA...
CGAGAAGACGGGCATGCGTCCGGCGCCGGGCGAGACCGCGGGCACGATCCTCGAGGCCTACAAGCCGGGCACCGGGCCGTTGGATAGTTACGCGGTTGCCGCTTCTGCCGATCCCGACGATCCCCGCACCTTGGTGCCCCAGGGAACTACGCCTGACGCTGGTTACATCATGCGGCCGGGGACAGGGGGGCTGTATTAGCGGCGCGATTGCACTTTGCCCGCCGCGCCGCTACATCCCATCTTCCTTAACACTGGGCCGGCCCAAACGGGCCGGCATGAGCCGGAAAGACCATGCACATCGAAATCGAGCGGGTGGTTGAAGAGATCAAGCAGTCTGTCGGGCTGCTGAGGAGGCATCTTTGACGTCGAGAAATCGACGGCACGGCTGGCTGAGCTGAACAAGCTCGCCGAAGACCCCAATCTCTGGAACGATCCTCAGAAAGCACAGAAGCTGATGCAGGAGCGCACCTCGCTGGAGGATGCGCTGTCCGGCATTGCCAAGGTCGAGCGGGAGCTCGAGGACAATATCGGCATGATCGAGCTCGGCGAGGCCGAGAATGATGCGGCTGTCGTCACCGAGGCCGAGAACGCGCTGAAGGCCTTGAAAAAGGAGGTCGCGCGGCGCGAGCTGGAGGCGCTGCTGTCGGGTGAGGCCGACAAGCTGGATTCCTATCTGGAAGTGCATGCCGGCGCCGGTGGCACCGAGAGCCAGGATTGGGCGCAGATGTTGCTGCGCATGTACACGCGTTGGGCCGAGAAGCACGGATTCAAGATCGAATATCTCGAAGAATCCCAGGGCGAAGAGGCCGGCATCAAATCGGCCACCATCCAGATTTCAGGCCATAACGCTTATGGCTGGCTCAAGACCGAGGCGGGCGTGCATCGTCTGGTGCGCATCTCGCCGTTCGATTCCAACGCGCGGCGGCACACCTCGTTCTCGTCGGTGCAGATTTTTCCCGTCATCGACGACTCGATCAAGATCGACATCAAGGAAGGCGACGTGCGCACCGATACGATGCGCTCCGGTGGCGCAGGCGGCCAGCACGTCAACAAGACGGAATCGGCGGTGCGCTTGACCCACATCCCGACCGGCATCGCCGTGGTCTGCCAGGCCGGCCGCTCCCAGCACAAGAACCGGGCGCAGGCCTGGGACATGCTGCGTGCGCGCCTCTACGAGATCGAGCTGAAGAAGCGCGAGGAGAAGGCCGCCGCCGAGCAGGCCGCCAAGACCGACATCGGCTGGGGCCACCAGATCCGCTCTTATGTGCTACAGCCCTATCAGATGGTGAAAGACCTGCGCACCGGCGTGCAGACATCGGATACGTCAGGCGTGCTCGACGGCGATCTCGACGAGTTCATGGCGGCGACGCTGGCGCAGCGAGCGTTCGGGACCGACGCCGGCGCAATCGAAGACGTGGACTAGCACCATGACCCGCGTCGCATTCATCGGGCTCGGACGAATGGGCCACGGCATGGCCGGCCGTTATCTCGACGCCGGCTTCACCGTCGTGGTGTGGAATCGCAGCAAGGCCAAGGCGGAGGATTTGATCACCCGCGGCGCGCATTGGGCGACCTCGCCGGAGGACGCCGCGATCGATGCGGATGCGGTCGTCACGATGGTCGCCGATGACGAGGCCTCGCGCCGGGTTTGGCTCGGCAAGGATGGTGCTGCGGCCAACATGAAGGCGGGCACGCTTGCGATCGAATGCTCCACGGTCTCTCATGCTCATGCATTGGAAATGGCGCGTGAGCTGAACGGACGCGGCTTGATCTATATCGATTGCCCCGTGACCGGACCGCCGTCGGCCGCAGCCGAAGGCGAGCTGACGCTGCTCGTCGGCGCCGATCCGGCGGATATCGAGAAGGCAGAGCCCTTCCTCAAACCGCTCGCCTCGACCATCCGCCATTTCGGCGCGGTCGGCACCGGCACGGTGTTCAAGCTGATCAACAATCTGATGGGGGCGGTACAGATTGCCAGCCTTGCCGAAGGCATTGCGATCGCGGAGCAGGCTGGCCTCGATATGAACCTGGTGGCGGAAGCGCTCTCAACCGGCGCCGTGGCAAGCCCGCAGGTGATCCGCCATTCCAAACGGATGGTGGCCCGTGATTTTTCGGGCGCCTCCTTCACCGCTGCGCTCCGTCACAAGGATGCGGCCTATGCCGTGGCATTGGCCGAGACGCTGCTGCCCGATGTTCCAGTGAGCCGCGCGGCGGTAGCGGCTTACGCGAAGGCCAAGGCCCTCGCGCCTGATGAGGACGAGGGGCGCTTGATCGAGACCCTGTCGCAGCCGAAACGCTAGCATTGGCCGGAACAAGCCTTAGATAGACTGCCGCATTCCTGTAAAATGCGGTGGCTAAGCTCGCGTTCTGCTTATATGAGAACGCCAAAAGGCATCCGAACATGGCACCGAAAATCTTCATCGACGGCGAAGTTGGAACGACGGGCCTGCAGATCCGCCAGCGCCTGCTTGGCCGCAGCGATATCGAGCTGATCTCGATCGATCCGGCCAAGCGGAAGGAAACCTCCGCGCGCAAGGAGATCATCAACCACGCCGATGTCGTCATCCTCTGTCTGCCCGATGATGCCGCCCGCGAGGCGGTCGGCTTCATCGAGAACGACAGGACGCGCGTGATCGATGCTTCCACGGCCTACCGGATCGCGGAAGGTTGGGCCTATGGTTTTCCGGAGCTGACGCGAAGCCAGCGCGCCGTGATCAAGGCGGCGCGCTACGTGTCCAATCCCGGCTGTTATCCGACCGGCTTCATTTCGCTGGTGCGGCCGCTGACCGATGCCGGCATTTTGCCGAAGAGCTGGCCGCTCTCGGTCAATGCCGTGTCCGGCTATTCCGGTGGCGGGCGGAAGATGATCGAGGAATTCGAGGATCAGGGCTCGCCGAACTTCACGCAAGTTGCGTATCGCATCTATGGGCTTTCGCTGGCGCATAAGCACGTACCGGAAATGAAGGTGCATGGCGGGCTGGAGCATCCGCCGATCTTCGAGCCGTCGGTCGGCCGCTATGCGCAGGGCATGATCGTGGAAGTGCCGCTGCCGCTCTACGCGTTGCCGTCGGCGCCGAAGCTGAAGGATCTGCACGCGGCGTTGGCCGCGGCCTATGCGGGCGAGCGCTTCGTCGAGGTGGCGAGCCTCGAAGAGACCGCCAAGACATCGACATTGGCGCCGGAGAGCCTGAACGGCACCAATGCGATGAAGCTCTATGTGTTCGGCTCCGACAAGTTGCAGCAGGGGCGCCTGGTTGCCGTCCTCGACAATCTCGGCAAGGGCGCCTCGGGCGCGGCTGTGCAGAACCTGAATCTGATGCTGGGACTGGACGAAACCGCGGGTCTCGTCGAGCACTTCGACTGGTCGACAGCGCCAGCCGTGAGCGTTGACGCAGCGGCGAGCTAACGCATGATCCGGAAAAGTGTGCAGCGGTTTTCCGAAAAGATCATGCGCAAATAAAGAGCTAAAGCGCGCGCCGCGCTTTAGCTCGCTGCATTCCACTCGGAAAGCCAGCCCGTAAAGCGCCCGCTGTCGCGTTCGCCGCCATGCCAGGCGGCGAACACGGCGCCGTCATCGGCCACCAGCAGCACCACATCGAGCCCCTTGGAGCGACGCAGCGTGTCGATCGCCTGCTGCGGCGTCTGGGCGATGGGGCCCGCGACATTGAAGGACGTGTTCACCGACATCTCGACGCCGATGCGCCGGCCGAGCGCCTTCAGATAGGCGTAGGTGAGGGGATCGTCGGTCTCGCGCACGATCTGGATGCGGCCGGTGTCGTCGGCGTGGATGACCGCCGGAATCTTCTCTTTGGCATGCGGCTTCGAGCGCGCCGTCAGCACCATGTAGTTGTAGGCATTGTAGTCGCCGTCGACGGCGCCTTCGAGCAGCTCGAAATATTCTTGTGCCGCTTCCAGCGTCGCCATCGGCGCCAGCGGGCGGATCGCCTCGCGATATTTGACGCGCTCGTTCAGGCGCTCGCGCGCTTCGGGGTCGCAAGGGTTGGCGAGGATCGAGCGATGGCCGAGCGCGCGCGGCCCGGTCTCGGCCGCGCCCTGGTAGATCGCAATCACGCCGCTCCTGGCGACCATGAACGCCATCAGGTCAGCGATGTCATCGCGGCCGGCTTTGGTCGAGATATCGCCGATGCGCTTTGAAGCGATATCGTCGGCCTTCAGCGCAGCCTCGATCTCGCCGCGGGCCGGCGGCAAGCCGCAGTAGAACGCGTGCGTCATCGGCGCACCGCGCGTGCTGCCGGCGAGATGCGCGAACAGCCAGGCAGCGCCGACGGTAACGCCGGGATCGCCGGGCACCGGCGGCACCCACAGATGCAGGCGCGTCTTGCGCGACTGGTTTTCGGCAAACCATGCTGCAGCGAAATGTTCGAGCAGGCGCATATTGCCGACCGCGTTGAGTGCCACGCCGCCGGTCAGCACCAGCCGGTTGGTGCCGGTGGTTCGCAGCACATGATCGACGACATGGATCATGGCGTCTTCGAATACGAGCTGGGTCGCGGCGGCCTTGTCGAGCCGGTCCTGCGTATCGGGCCGGTGCTGGATGTCCTCGACGCGGAGCACGGCATCCGGATTCCAGAGCTGCTCGGGCTTCAGCGGCTCGCCCAGGATGTCGATCAGCGGCGCCCTGTACGGGTGCAGTGACGGGTCGGCGTACCAGTTCGCCATCGCCCTGTTGAGCCGGATCTCGCCGCCAGGCGCAAGCTCGAGCACCTCTTTCAGCCGGGCATAATAGGGATTGCTGGCGCGGTTCATGTCGCCCCAGGCGGCTGCGCCCATGTAGCGGCCCTCGCTCGACAGCCAGGTCCAGCCGCCCTGCGTCGAGGAGATCACGCTGTAGAACATGCCGAGTGAATCGAAGATGCTGTTGTTGCAGTAGAGCTGCCGCATCCCGCCGTTCTCGACGACATAAAGCGAGATAGAGCCGGTATCACCGGTGCCGTCGAGCACGGCGATCGCGGTTCGCTCTCCGTCATCGGCAAAGGGCGAGGCTGCGTAGGAGAACCAGGCGTGGTTATGATGATGCGGCATGCAGATCAGCGGCAGGCGCGCCGACAGGCCGAACTGACGTGCCAGGATTTTCGGCGTGCGCGTCATCTGGTCGAGCCGCCTGCGGTCGAACGCCACGGCATCCGGAAGGCGCGCGAGCCGCAGACTCTGCGGCGCTTCCTCCAGCATCGCGCGGAATAATGTGCCGGCTAGCGCCGGATAGTCCCAGGAGGTCAGCCAGGCGTGGATATCGCCGACATCGCGTCCTATGCCGCGCAATGCGGCGAGCATCGCCTCGATCGATTTCGCCGGGTATTCCGTGGTGTGCTTGTTGCCGGAAAAGCGTTCTTCCTCATTGTTGAGGATCAGGCACGGGCCATGCGCCTCTGTGACCTCGACCAGCGCCACGCCCGAATTATGCGTGCCCGGCAGACCGATGCCGGCGAGATAGATGGTCTCACCGCGCTTTAGCTTCTCGCGTGCGGCGGCGATGCGGCTGTCCGCGAAGGCGGAGCCCAGCCGGTGAAACCCGGCCGGTCCCATGGTCTTCGTGGCCAGCCATTTCGCCAGGCGGAATCCGGCTTTGCCAAGCCTTTTGTGCCGCGCGCCGGTTCGCATTGGTGCCAAGCCGAAATCCCTTTTGGTCGTGCCTGCATCAATCACAAATCTCCGTCAGCAACAATGCCGGTTTCGCGCTGCGGAATAATTCAACCAAGGCGGTGCTTGCCAGCACGCCCGAGCCTTGCGAGACTTCGCGCAAAACAAAACAATGAAACGGGAGAGAATGATGCCGGTCGTCACAAGGCGCCTGATTTCCTTCGCAAGCCTCGCCACTGCCGCAATCCTCGTCGCAAGCGCGGCTCACGCTCAGAAGAAATACGATCCCGGCGCGACCGATACCGAAATCAAGATCGGCAATATCATGCCCTATAGCGGGCCCGCGTCGTCCTATGGCGTGATCGGCAAGACCGAAAAAGCCTACATCGACATGATCAACGCCGAAGGCGGCGTCAACGGCCGCAAGATCAATTTCATTTCCTACGACGACGCCTACAGCCCCCCGAAGGCGATCGAGCAGGCACGCAAACTGGTCGAGAGCGACGAAGTGCTGTTCATCTTCCAGTCGCTCGGCACGCCGTCCAATTCGGCGATCATGAAATACATGAATGCGAAGAAGGTGCCGCAGCTCTTCGTGGCCTCCGGCGCTACCAAGTTCGGCGATCCCAAGAACTTTCCCTGGACCATGGGCTTTCAGCCCAACTACCAGAGCGAGGGACACATCTACGCCAAATACATTCGCGAGCATTTTCCGGACAGCAAGATCGCGGTGTTCTGGCAGAACGACGATGCCGGCAAGGACCAGTTCAAGGGCTTGAAGGACGGGCTCGGCGATAAGGCCAACATGATCATCGCCGACAAGTCTTATGAGGTCAGCGACCCCTCGATCGATTCCCAGATCGTGGCGCTGCATGATTCGGGCGCCGACATCTTCTTCTCCTGGGCTGCGCCGAAGGGATCGGCGCAGGCGATCCGGAAAGTGGGCGAGCTCGGCTGGAAGCCGAAATTCTTCCTCGCCAATACCGCAACCACGATCGCTTCGGTGCTCAAGCCCGCGGGGCTGGAATATTCCAAGGGGATCATCTCGACCGCCTATGTCAAGGATCCGACCGACCCCACCTGGAAGGACGATCCGGGTATGAAGAAGTGGCGGGAGTTCATGGTCAAATGGAATCCCGACGGCGACCAGGCCAATGCCAACAACACCTACGCCTATGTGGAATCGCAGGCGCTGATCCAGGTCTTGAAGCAGTGCGGCGACAATCTCACGCGCGAGAACGTGATGAAGCAGGCCGCGAATTTAAAGAACTTCACTTCCGACATGCTGCTGCCGGGCATCACCATCAACACCTCGCCCGATGATTATTTCCCGATCGAGCAGATGCAGCTGATGCGCTTCAATGGCCAATCATGGGAGCTGTTCGGCCCGATCATCAGTGGCGAGGTTGGCCACGACGCGAGCCATTAAGGGCCTTATCAGCCTGCGCTGAGGCGTACGCCGGCGCGCAGGAATTTCTGGGGATCGACGGCTTCACCGTCGATCCGCGTTTCATAATGCAGATGCGGTCCGGTCGAGCGGCCAGTCGAGCCGACTTCGCCGATCACCTGGCCGATCTTGACCATGTCGCCGACCTTGACGTCGATCTGCGAGAGGTGGCCGTAGCGGGTGGAGAGCCCGTTGCCATGGTCGATTTCGACCATGCGGCCGTAGCCGCCGCTCCAACCCGAATTGACAATCTTGCCGTTGGCGGTGGCGCGTACGGGATCACCCATCTGCGCGCGGAAATCGAGACCCGTATGCATCGCGGGCCGTCCGAGGAAGGGATCGGTACGGATGCCGAAACCGGACGTGAACTCGACCTCGCCAATCACGGGCTTGCGGTAGGGCACCTGTGCCAGCGTGCGGGTCAGCTTGTCCGCCTGCGCGCGGGTGACGTTGATCCGGTAAAGCTCGCGGTCAAAGGGGCTGGCGTTGGCGGCGAGTTTCACGGGGATGAAAGGTCCGCCCATCGGCGCGCGCGGGGCTGCCGCCTCGAGGTGCGCCATGTCGAGACCAAGATCGGTGATGACGCCGCGCATGCGACGTACTTTCGACTCCAGGCCATCTTCATACGAGTTGAGCGCCGCCATCTGTCGACCCTCAACCTGGTCGAGCGAGTTCTGCAAGCGAACCAGCGTATTGTCGACGCCCTGGTTCGTGGCGAACTGGCTCGGCGGTGGGGCGCTCAGAATCGGCGCACGCGCTTCGAGCCGCGCCTCGCGATCGGGAGGAGCCACGAAGATCACGGTGTCGCTGATCGGGTTCGGCTTTGGCGTTCCCGTCGCAGGTTCAGCCGAGGCACCGCGCGACGGAGCCGAGGGGCGGATCGATCCCGTCACATCGGGAATCGAGCCGAGCGCGCTTGCACGCGATTCCAGCGCGGTCTGCCGGCGCATGATCTGATTGAGCTTCTGATCGAATTGCTCCTGGTCGAGCAATTGGCGGCTGGTGGTGCGGTCGACTTTGGCGCGCAGTTCCGCGATGCGATCTTCATAGGCGTATTGCATCTCGGCCTGGCGCGCGATCAGGCGCGTCAGCACATCGTCGCGAAAGGCGAAATAAGTAGCGGTCGCGGCCGACCACATGCCAAGCGCAGTCACCGTGCCGACGACGATCCAGAACGCCACCGGTCCAAAGCGGACCTGCTTGCCGGCATGGGTGATGGTGTAGCCCGACTGAAATGGTGCAGATGACGCATGCGTAGTTGCGGCAGATGCGTGATGCGCAACCGCAGTCCGGCGCGCGTGCAGCCGGCCGTGATCATGAGGATGGTGCTGGGAGTACTCGGAATATTGACCAGAACGGTTCGACATCGGCACTCCCGCGCCGGTCGGAGAGGAGTTCCGTACGGCTAGATTTACGGGAGGGATTTGACCCTTACATGGTTAATTTTCTGGAAATGGGCGCGTTTCGAGCGATCTTCAGAGCGACTTGGCGGCCGCCAGTACCGCATCGGCATGGCCGTCGACTTTCACATGCCGCCAGATGCGGGCGATGTGGCCATCGGCACCGATCAGCACCGTGGTGCGAAGGATCCCGAGAAAGGTTCTGCCGTACATGGATTTTTCGCCCCAGGCTCCGTAGGCCTCCAGCATCTGATGCTTTTCATCAGAAATCAGCGGAATCTCCAGTTTGTGTTTTTCGCGAAAGCGCTCCTGGGCCTTGAGGGAATCGCCGGAGATGCCGAGCACCTCGGTACCGGCCTTGGCGAAGTCGCCCTTGAGTCGCGTGAAGTCGATCGCCTCTCTGGTGCAACCGGGCGTATCGGCGCGGGGATAGAAAAACAGCACCAGTTTCTGGCCGAAAAAATCCGACAGCGAAATCATCCCGCCCCCATCGCGTGGTAGATGAAATGGCGGCGCCTTGGTGCCTTCGGTCAGCATATGCGCTTTTTCCACAGACGAGCTTTTGTTGCGCGGGTTGGCCGCGGCGGAGGAAGAAGATTTTAACGGTTTCGATGCGGCCTTATGCGATGTTTTGCTGGCCCGTTTCCTGTTCGATGTTTTTGCCGCGGCACGGCGGCTCTTTGCGGTCTTGGCTTTACCCTTGGTTTTAGAGGCTTTCGAGGTTTTGGCCCGAGCCGGCTGCCTGGACGAGGTTTTGGGGGATTTCTTGCGCGATTTCTTGGACATACGCCTTCCTTTCGTCGCTTTCGGCAGTTCAATCATGGGGGTATTGCGGGTTCTTGCTGGCGAACCGGAATCGAGCCGATGGCTGGGCAAGTCTGACGGCCTCGGGGTATGGTTACAAAGGAATTCGACGCACCGCCTGTTGGCACGTGGATTGAGCTTTGCGCCCAATGACGAGCAACAGGACTAATCAGGGGTTGGCATCGATGCCCGCACAGGAGCGGTCTCTACCTGTCGACGGGCGCGGCCAGAAGGCCGATCAGTCCGGCCGTGACCATCGAGCCGGGAATCTGTCTGCCGCCGGCGACCGGGACCCGCGCAAGCAGGCCGAAATCCAGGCCCGGCAAATCCGCGCCCAGCAAACCCAGGCAGATCACGCCGACTGGGGCGAAGCCGAATATGACGAGCACGACGAGGCGGCGGGCCATCGTGCGCGCCGGCTGCTGTCACGTTCGAACTCCGGCATTCATCGGGTTGGCGACCGAATCGCGTCGATGCAGAGATGGCTCGTCGGCGAACGCTGGGTGCGGCGGGTCGCGATCGTCATCGGCGCATTGGTGCTGATTTTCACCGTGTGTTTCGGCGGCTTGTGGTGGCGGCTCGGTGCCGGTCCAATCAATCTCGACATAGCAACGCCCTGGCTCGCCGCTGCGATCGAGCAAAATATCGGCAACGGCAACACCGTCGAAGTCGGCGGCACGCAGATCGAGCGGGCCGGGCGGATTCGTATTGCAGTCCGGATTCGCGACATCGTCGTGCGTGACCGCGATCATGCGATCGTGGCGAGCGCGCCCAAGGCCGAAGTCAGGCTCTCCGGCATGGCGCTGCTGATGGGGCAACTCCGCGCGGAAAGCCTCAATCTGGTCGATGCCGAGCTCGCGGTCCGTATTACCCCGGATGGTTATGTTACAGTCTCGACCGGCGATACCAACAAGCCGCTCGCAACGGGCGTCACCTCGAAGCGGTTGACGACACAGGGCGGTGCCGCGGCGCCGGATCAATCCAGCCCCCCTGCCACCACGTCAGTTCCACTCGCGATCGCGCCACCGGCGAAGTCATCGTCGACCTCGGGCACCGCGAGCAGCGGACTGCTCGCGGGCCTCGATTGGCTCGACAGCCTCAGCCTGACGGGGCTCGACGGCCAGAATCTCAACGAGATCGGCTTGAAGAACGGTAACCTGATCGTCGACGATCAGCAGCGCGGCAATAAATGGAACTTCGAGAATATCAACCTCAGCCTGCGCCGGCCCAGCGGCGGCGGCGTGGCACTCAGCCTCGGCGAGGACGGCACCAAGCCCTGGTCGCTTCGCGTCACCGTGGGCCCACGGGAAAACGGCGTGCGCTCGGTCGACATCCGCGCCAAGGATGTCTCGACCTCCAATATCCTGCTCGCGCTGCGGCTGAAGGATGTCACCTATAGTGCCGACCTGCCGCTGACGGGCGAGCTCAAGGGCGAGCTCGGCCGTGACGGCCTGCCGACCTATTTCCGCGGCAAGATCGTGGCCGGTGCCGGCACCATCATCGATACCGATACGCCCGACTATCCGATGGCGATCGATTCGGCGGAGATGAATCTCGAATGGGATTCGGGGCGACGCGTATTGGTGGCGCCGTTCAAGATCATCTCGGGCGCGAACCGCATC
>Ga0105240_10014224_pt1 | contig 10869 bp, 8 predicted proteins | sample KBSC54metaG_FD_80426 | JGI IMG/M metagenome (GOLD analysis project Ga0105240, IMG submission 80426) | Corn rhizosphere microbial communities from Kellogg Biological Station, Michigan, USA - KBS C5-4 metaG | ecosystem: Host-associated > Plants > Roots > Rhizosphere > Soil | place: Michigan, USA...
GTTTTCATCATATCATCTGATGACTTCAAAGGTAAAAGGTTTTTGGCATATCTTTCGCACAATCTTCTACCAATGCGAAAAAGATCTTCTATCTGGATATTATTGATGACCGTTGGAGTGGTGTTCCTGGTCATCGGGGTGATGGCCTTTCTCCATCCTCTGAGCAGCTATGTAAAACTGGCCAAGTATGCAGGGGCGGGGTTGCTGATCAATGGCATCCTGTTACAGGCAGTCATCGTCGTCAATAAGAGATTCCCGCAGGAAAATCTTTGGATGCAGATAGAGAGCATCCTTGACTTTCTCTTTGCTTTATTGCTGCTCATCAATCCGGTGCTGTCCTTTATCCTTTTGGATTATCTCATCGGCATCTGGATCCTGCTGGTGGGTATACTAAAGATACTGGCGGCCCTTTCATTGCGGCGGGTGGTCAGGGGATGGCGGTTCATATTGCTGGTAGGAACGCTTTCGGTTATTTTTGGCGGGACTTTGCTGTATAGTCCTTTTGTCCGGGCGGAAGGGATCACCTGGCTTATCGGGGCCTTTGGAACGATCATGGGCTCTTTATACATTTTAGATGCCTTTTACTTCAGGAAGAAGGAGGATACCCTGGATATGATGTTGTGAGGATATAATCAGTTATTGTGCGATATTTGGGATTCATTTCAATTTTATCCCAACATGCGTGTAGCAATCAACGGTATGGGGCGTATAGGACGGCTGTTAGGCAGGAGGCTTCTGCATCTTCCCGGAGTGGACCTGGTGGCGGTGAATGATATTATGGACACGGAGAACCTGGTTTATCTTTTCCGATATGATTCTATTTACGGTACGCTGCCGGGGCCTGTGCAGCTGCGCGAAGGCAAATTGCTGGCGGCAGGCAAGGAGATTGCGATATTTCGTGAGGCGGATCCGACACGGCTGCCCTGGAAGCAGCTGGGTGTAGACATCGTACTGGAGTGCTCCGGCAGGTTCTCTCATGGAGAGGGCGCCAATCTGCACCTGGATGCGGGAGCCCGGAAAGTGCTTTTATCGACAACAGGTACACCTGATATTCCTTTACTGATCTATGGATTTAATCAGCATGCCCTCACGGCGGATAGCCTTGTTATCTCGCCGGGTGGATGTATGACGAATTGTTCGACCCATATTTTGTACCTGCTGAACTCCATCGGTATCCAGTCGGCACATTTGAACATCCTGCATTCCTATACTTCCCGTCAGGAGCTGGTGGATGCGCCGCATAAGCAGTTCAGGAGGGGCAGAGCGGCTGCCGAATCGATCATTCCCGTGGAAGTAGATCTGGCTGTGAGCCTGGAGCGGCTGATGCCGGCACTGCAGGGGAGGGTCGCGGCCGTATCGACAAGGGTGCCGGTGGCCAATGGCGCCATGGCGGATTTTACCGTGCAGATGAAACATCCTGTCACTGTTCAGGAGATCAACTCCCTGTTCAGCAAGGCAGCGCATCACGAATATAAAGGTATTGTCGACTATAGCGAAGAGCCGCTGGTATCACTGGACATCAAGGGCAATACTCATTCCTGCCTCATCGATGGTACGCTGACCTCGGTAGTAGGATCTCATCTGAAGCTGATCGCCTGGTTTGACAATGAGTATGGCTATACCAGCCGTATGATCGACTGGCTATTTTACTGGAAGAAATTTCTTTGAGGAGAGAAAATATTATTATGACAACGGTGACCCGCCGGCTGGCTTCTGTAGATGCGCTCAGAGCGTTGACCATGCTGCTGATGATCTTTGTAAACGACCTTGTATCGCTGAAAGACGTCCCTTCATGGCTGGAACATGCCGGGGAGACGGAGGATAGAATGGGGCTGGCGGATGTGGTATTCCCCGCCTTTCTTTTTATTGTAGGTCTTTCCATTCCTTTTGCCATTGCCAACAGGGAGGCAAAAGGGTATTCGCGTAAGAGCACCCTGATCCACATACTCGTTCGAAGCTTTGCCCTGCTGGTGATGGGTATCTACAATGTCAATTATGAAAACTATGTAAAGGTGGGCGCTCTTATTCCCCAATACTGGTGGCTATTGCTGGCTACCATCGCCTTTTTCCTCGTGTGGCTGGATTATCCCCGGGAGATGAAGAAGAATAAGAAAAGGGCATTTCAGTGGACGGGCATACTGTTATTGGTGTTTTTGGCCATCGTATACAGAGGGCGCGACCATGGAAATATCATCTGGATGAGACCTCAATGGTACGGTATCCTGGGTCTTATCGGCTGGTGTTACCTGATATGCGCATGTCTTTATTTATGGACCAAAGGCCGTCAGCCTGTATTGTGGCTGTCCTTTTTCTTTTTTATAGCGCTGTGTATTGCGGATAGCGCGAAAATGCTCGTGATGCTTAAGCCTATCCGTAATTTTTTCTGGATAGTGGGCAGCGGCTCGTTGCCATCCCTAACGATGGGAGGGGTACTGGTTGCCATTATATACCGCCGGGGGGTGGAAAAGGGCAAGATTGTTCAAAGCCTGGGGATACTACTGGTATTTGCCGTGCTGGCTACCCTGGCGGGATTTGCGTTGCGTCCTTATTGGGGCATCTCCAAACTTCGTGGGACGCCTGCCTGGATACTGATCAGTATGGGTATCAGCATTGCGACCTTTGTGCTGCTGGCCTGGCTTATGGACCTGAAAGGCCGGAAAGAATGGTACCGGCTGATACGTCCTGCCGGAACGAGTACGTTGACCTGTTACCTTCTGCCGAATATTCATTTTGCCATCTATCATCTTATGGGCGATAGGTGGAGACTGCCCGAGAACCTGCGCACAGACGGCGTCGGCCTTGCCAAATCCATTCTTTATGCTTTCCTTATCGTTGCATTGACGGGGTGGTTGGAGAAAAAGAAGGTTAGATTGTCTATTTGACCGTAAAGACAGCTTTCAATTTTTCATCCCGCGAATGACTGCCCAACACTATCTTATAAGTGCCGGGGTAAAGCTTCCATTTGCCCGTGGCCAGGTCCCATTTCCGAAGGTCGCTGGCGGGAATGGATAAACGCAGATCGCGGATCTGACCCTTTTGGACATTGACGCGCTGGAATGCCTTCAGCTCTTTCAGGGGCATCCTGTCGGAGGAAGGGTATTCGATATAGGCCTGCACCACTTCGTCTCCATCCATGGATCCGTTGTTGGCAATGGAAACAGCCAGATTGATAGTGTCTTTCATGGCATAGCTGTTCTTCGGCTGTTGCTCCCAGGTATAGCCAAAGGAGGTATAGCTGAGACCATATCCGAAAGGATATTGTACGGGACCATTATAATATCTGTAGGTCCTGCCTTTCATGCTGTAGTCCTTATAGGAGGGGAGGTCCGTGAGGCTGCGGTAGAAAGTGACGGGCAGGTGTCCGGAAGGGGATACTTTGCCAAAGAGGATATCTGCGAGAGCATTGCCGCCCTGCTCTCCCGGGTACCAGGCGAGGATGATGCCGTCGACATACGGTTCGATGGCGGTGAGGTCTATGGCGCTGCCCGCTGTGACCACGGCCACGAGCGGCTTGCTGCGAATGCTTTTACGCAGGGCCTTGATGTAGGCGATGTGTGCCGCTGGCAGATCGAGGTCCACCTTGTCGCCTCCATGCGGAGCCAGAAATGCGTCGCCTTCTTCTCCTTCCATCACCGGCGTGAGACCGATGACGGCAATGGTCAGGTCGGCATTAGAAGCTGCCCAGGTGCCTCCGAAATGAGTGGTATCGGAATAATCGCTGCCCTGGTCATACTCTATGCGGGTGCCCGGGCCGGCGACGGTGGTGATGCCTTCCACAAAGCTCACCATATGCGATGCCACGCCGTGATAGTTACCGGAGAGGGCGTCGAACGAATAAGCGTTGGGACCTGTGATCATGATGGAATGGATCTTATCCAGCGCGATGGGGAGCGCTCCCTTTTCATTTTTCAACAATACCATACTCTTTTGCGCCATGGCTCTTGCAAGGGCTATATGCGCCGGGCTGTGAATGCTGTCTGCTCCATAGGAACTATAAGGATTGTGATCTTTACTGTCGAAGAAACCGAGTTTTATCTGTGTGCGTAACAGGGGAGCAAGGGCAGAATCCAGATCGGCACGTGTCAGCAGCCTCTGGCGTACGGCCTGCAGCGCATCCTTCTGCAGCACATTGGAGCAGTCCAGGTTCACGCCCGCCCGTATGGCGGCTGCTGCGGTGGCTACGGGGCCATCCAGCGCCTTATGTCTTTCAAAGATATCGTCCAGGGCTCCGCAGTCCGTCACAACATGTCCTTTAAACTTCCATTCGTCCCTCAGTATATGATGCAGCAGGGTAGGGCCCGAGCAGCAGGGCTCGCCGTTGACCCGGTTGTAAGCGCACATGACGGATTCCACACCGGAGTCTACCAGTTTCTTAAAGGCGTAGAGATAGGTTTCACGCAGATCCTTCTCATCCACGATGGCGTCGAACGTATGGCGGTTGACCTCGGGGCCGCTGTGCACGGCAAAATGCTTGGCGCAGGCAGTTGCTTTGAGGTAATGCCCTGCCAGCGGGTCTCCGCCCTGGTCACCATTACCCTGTATGCCATGGACGAAGGCTACGCCCATGGAGGCCGTCAGATAGGGATCTTCGCCGTATGTCTCCTGCCCACGACCCCAGCGGGGATCGCGGAATATATTGATATTAGGGGACCAGAAGGTCAGTCCCATATATTGCTGTGGTCTTCCGACCCCTGCAGACAGGTTGTATTTGGCTCTTGCTTCGGTGGAGATATAGTTGCCGGCCTGTTGTAAAAGGGAGGGATCAAAGGTCGCTGCCATGCCGATGGCCTGTGGGAACATCGTGGCGTCACCTGCCCTTGCAACGCCGTGGAGGGCTTCGTTCCACCAATTGTAGGCCGGGATGGAAAGTCTTTCCACGGGACGGCTGCGATAGCCCAATAAAGATACTTTTTCCGAGTCGGTAAGCTGCGTGAGCAGGTCGTTGACCCTTGCTGCCATGGGCTGGGAAGGATCACGGAAGAGTGGACCCTTTTGTGAGAAGGCTGATAGAGAGTACAAGAAAACGACTGCTATCAGCGCCGGACGGTGAGCGATATGAAAAATCATGCGCCAATATACGCCTATTTTAAAAATGACAGGGTCTTGATGTCTGCGTTGGTTCGTGCCTGAACGAAGTAAAGCCCAGCCGGATAGACGCTCATATCGATGGTAACCGTGCTACCGCCCGGCGGGAGCGCATAGAACTTTTCCAGGAGTCCTTTACCCTGTCTGTCGGTGATACGGACACGGACCGTATTGTTTTCCGGCAGGTCGATGTTCAGCTGCAGCCGCCCGCCTGTAATGGGATTGGATCCCAGGTGCAGGAATTGCCGGGCTGTTGTGGCGAGGGTGACCGTGCGAACAGGACTATAGGAACCCTGCCCATCCAGATCCACCGCCCTGATGCGATAGTACCAGGTGCCGGAACCGGGCCGGTCGACAAAGGAATACTGGACCGTGGCATCGCTTTGTCTGGCTGCCTGACTGCCTACACGCAAGTAGTCGTTTGCATTGGAGGAGCGTTCGATGTCGTAATGGATCATATTCTCGTCATGCGGCACCGTCCAATCCAGCGAGACCGTGCTCTGGTGTGTCCGGGCTGTAAAATCCTCCCAGCTGGTAGCCAGTATCGCAGTGGAGGATGGTTTGGTCAGCAAGGTAAAGACGGCGTTGTTTGCCAGCGATACGGAGCTGAACACAATTTTATTGGAGGAGATGCTGGACGCATGGAAGAACTGTGTAGTGCCGGTGAGGAAATTACCATCGCCGTCCGGATCGACCAGCAGCCAGTAATTACTGGCGGTCGTACCTCCTTTGAGCGAGAGGCCTGTCAAGTCGAAGGTCAGCTGGGCCGTGGCAATGGCTCCTGTGTTCTGCGCCTTCCAGGTACGTGTAGTCCGCCAGGAACTGACTGCCGCAGAAGGTCCCATGGCGGCCGTGATCTGCTCTTCGGTGAGGGTGGCCGAGTCTGTGCCGATCATCAGGAATTGTTGGTTGCTGAGTGTCGTGAGCGCCGTCAGCACCAGGTTGCCCATGCCGGACCTTCCCGTCCCGTTGCCATAGCCCGAGTTCATACTGGTGGATTGGGATTGAAGAAGCCCAGATCCCGCGTCATTGCCGATGCCGAATATATTATGCTGATAGGTGGCGTTCCCCGTCCAATATGTCGTGCCGTTGGAGGAAATGTAATTTATCAGGTTGGAAGCCAGTCCCAGGGTTATACCGTATTTGAGGGCGAGATAGGATTCCACTTTATTCCTGTTGGTGGCGTTGTTCTGGCTGTAGAGGACGATCTCGGAGATGTATCCTTTTAGTGGGCTGTCGTCCGTAGACCGATCGCCTATTTGTGGACTGCTGTTCATGACCGTGGCGCGGGCGGTGAACCCGCCATAGAGGCTGCCGGCCCTTGCATCCCATCCGTTGCGGCTGAAGACATTGTTCACGCCGCTGGCCGTGAGTAGATTGTACTGGCTGTCGGCTGGAGCTGTTATGTATTCAAACCCGATGGAATCTACGCCCATGCCCGCATACAGATAACTGTTGCTGCCTTCGACCCCGCTGCGGAAATAGTAACGGGAGGCGTCATTCGGAGCTGTACCGCTGGTAGCGGGGGATATCACCGTACCTCTTTCCGAGGTGATCCCACCCGTGAAGCTGGCGACGGCGTTGCATTCCGACCATTGGATGGATGTATTGCCCTGGAGCGTGGCGGAAGATCCTGTGAACCGGACCGCGGAATGGAAGTTGACGGCATTCTTGACGACGGTGATAGTGGAAGCAGTACCCGAGATGCTGAAGGTATTGGTCTGCTTTTGATCTTTCCATGTGCTGATGGTAGCATTGGTCGCGCTCACCGTGGTGGCCGAGTCGGCGATCATCCACAGGCTAAGGTTATTGCTTACTCCTCCGGGATAGGATTGGGCGTTGATGCCCGGTGAAAGAAAAGTCGATACTGCTACGAACAGAATACGGGTCTTTCTGGTCATATCATAGGGTTTGGGTCGTTACAAAGTAGGTCAATAGCGGGGATACCTCAAAGGTTTTTGGGTATAAATTACACGCTTCTAAGGGTTAATTTGAAAGGTGACTTAATGGTGTTCGTGGTCGTTGTCGTCCTATTGAGGCGCCGTCCAGCGATTGTTTGTTATATCTGCGTCTACGTAGATGCCCCCTTTCAACTCCAGCGAAAGAAGCTTTTTGCCGGCGGCCGGTGTAAAGCTTATCTGCGCATGTTTCTCGTTGGCGGCCCATATAGCCGGTGTCTGGTGCCGGGTGTCGCTGCTGCCGTCCGCATAATGAAGTACGACATCGAAAGGAATGGCGAATCCGCCGATGTTGGTGACAAAGACATTATTCCCTTCCACCTTATCGATGGCCAGGTCGATGTAGTTGTTGGAAAAAAACCAGTTGGTCCAGAACCAGTTCATATTTTTCCCAGCGACATCGTTGAAGGTATAGAAGAAATCCCAGGGGATGGGGTGTTTGCCATGCCAGCGGGCCATGTATTCATGCAAACATTTTCTGAACAGATCGTCACCGAGCATATCCTTTACAGCCAGGTAGGCCAGGGATGGCTTGCCGTACGCGTTGTTACCATAGGCCGCATTTCTCAGCACATTGGCAGGGGTGATGATGGGCAGGTCTTCCTCCTGTGAGGGATCGTAAATATATCCGTTGACGCGAAACTGTTTGTAGAAGCTCTCTGCCTTTTCCGTACCCAGGTCCTCCCGGCCGATGAGCAGCTCGAAGGTGGTGGCCCAGCCTTCGTCCATAAAGGCGTATCTGGCTTCGTTGATGCCCATGTAGAATGGGAACCAGGTATGGGCGATCTCGTGTTCGGCGACAAAGCGGGAGAAGATGGGATCTTCGTTGGTGCCATCGTTGACCATCATGGGATATTCCATATCGGCATAGCCCTGGACGATGGTGGTTTTTGGGAAGGGGTAGGGAACACCCGGCCATTTATGTGATAGCCAGTCCAGAGAGTGACGCCCGAACTCAACCATGCGGTGAAAGTCCATTGCGGTGTCGTTATAGGCGGATTGCACGCTGGCCCTGCGTTTGGTAGCGTCATCCACTATTACGCTGGAGGCGTCCCATACGTAATGATCGCTGATGTTGGCCGTTACGTCTGTGATATCATTGGCCGTCCACACCCATGAGTTGGTCGGATCCTGACGGGTGACCTGTTGTTTGGCGAGGTCGTCCTTTGTCGCAATATGGAGGATCTCATCCGTAGTCATGGAAGCTGCCAGCTTTTTTGCATAGGCAGGTTGGAGGATTGCGTCAGGGTTTTGTAAGGTGCCTGTCGCCCATACGATATAATTCTTCGGCGCGGTCACCGTGAGGGTATAGTCATTAAAGTCGTTGTAGAATTCCTGCTGGTCGGTGAAGTCCAGTCTGTCCCATCCATTGTAATCGTCATAAACGGCTACGCGTGGATAGAAATAAGCGAGGAAGTAGGTGGTGCTGTCGATCATACCTTCCCGGTTGCTCTCGAGCGATATCTGATAATGCCATTTGATGGCGAGCTGGACGCTGTCGTGCGGGGCGAGTGGTTTGCTCAGCCGGAAAGGACGCCATGTCGGGACTGCTCCCGAACTGGAGAAGGGGGTGGCCTGTCCGTTCTGAGAAAAGGCGTCGATCACTACTCCATCGGTGAGATAGGCGCTGTCGGCCAATCCGTAGCGGACGGCGCCCGGTTTATGGATATTCACGATGAGTTTTATAACGGGGGCCCTCAGGGTATCGGGGCTGTTGTTGATATAGGTGATATGTTCGTCGCCCCGGATGGTCCTGTCCGGGGGTGCGGCGTTGATGTTGATAGTATAACGTCCTTTGTTCTGCCAGTAGTTGGGGCCAGGCCGTCCGTCGGGCGAGCGGGTACCTTTTTTATAGGCTTCCTGTATATTACGCGGGGTATAAAGTGTCTGGCTGTAAAGGCTGGGCTGGGCAAGGAGCAGCGTCAGGCAAAGGGTGATAGAGCGTCTCATGCGGCAATGTAAACAAATGGGATGAATGGCTGACGCCGTTCATCCCATTTTTCAAGCAATCGTTTTGAATGTGTCACTCGTCGGACGCAAGGATCATTCTATCTATAAATATAAGCCTTTTATAGGAATGTAAAACTTCCGGCGTCGCGGAGGAAGCGGGTCATATTCTCTTTTCGGATGTTATAGAGCAGGATGGTGGCGGCGCCTTTCTTTATCAGCCAGGTTTCCCTGGCGGTGCTGAAAGGGTTGTTATCGATGTCCAGCTTATTCCCGTAGTTGATGGCGTTGAGATCGTCCACGAGAAGGTGTTCTATTTCATCCTGACGGATGACGCGATAAGAGGTATCCGCAGCATTTTTATCGTAATAGTCGATATACAAATAGACTGTCTGCCGGTCGGGATAGCGAAAGCCAAATGCGTCGAACCCTGAAGTATAGCTGGACAATACATGCGGCGGCAGCTTGATCTTAAAAAGCAGGGGAGGGAAGGACTCTTTGTCTTTATGCGGGACAAGGTGCGGCGTGAACGTATATACGGTGGAGTCAGGGTAGGATAATAAATTGTCGACGGGGGTCTGTCCCTTGCAGTAATTGAAGAGGACAACAGGGATCAGGAGCAGCAGGGTTTTTTCAATTATTCCGGATCTTTCTAACAATGTTGCAAAATTCGTCGAATGGCAGCGTGACAGGTTTTGTTGTTGAATAATAGAAGACGATCTTTTGGACATACTTGTAGTTGTTCTTTTCTTTTTCGTTGTCTGATCCGACGGTCTGACTATTGCCGGTGCTGAGGTCTGATCTTTCTCTGTCATAGGATAGTATGATACTGGCCTGACGTCTATAGTTAAAGTAATCATTTTTTCTGTCCGTCAGCGAGGGGCCGGACATAAAATACGGCTCTTCATCCTCTGATAACAGCTCTCCGTGGGTATGGACATCGTAGGCTGTGATTGTATCGCCTTTTGTCTTCAGGTCCAGCCCGGCTTTCAGATTTTCGACGGGTGGTACTTCGTATCTTGTTCCCTGGACGATGACCGACACTTCACCTTTACTGCCCACGAGGAATTTCTGTTCGAGACCCTGTCTGTGGTTGGCCCTGGTGTAGGCCTCGTTCATCGAGTCTATAATTCCTGATGAAGGAAGATCGATGATCATGTTAGCTTCCAGCATCTGGTTGATCACTTCTTCTTTTGAACTGCGTGTAAGCACAATTACTCTTTTTGGACCAGGTGTTCCTAGAAAAAAGAGACGATCTCCCTTTAGATTATAATAACCGCCAGCATCTCCAGGTTGGGAAAGAAAGGATATCAGTAGCAGAGGCATTGCACTTAGGCAAACTTTTGAATAGGACATAGGTAAGGTCGTTTTAAGGTGTATTTGCGCCTCAATCATTGAGCCTTAAAACATGAACAGGGGATTAAAGGTATTATATACTTCGAAAAAGCCCAAATTTTTTGGGATGGCGCCGGCGGAGATGATAACTGTTTAAAACCCAATGGAATTACCGCCGTCTACGGGCAGCACGACCCCGGTGAGGTATTTAGCGCCTTCCAGGGCGAGGAAGAGAGCGGCGTCTGCTATATCGGCGGGGTCGCCCAGCCTGCCCATCGGGGTCCTGGCGAGAACTTTCTGTTTGCGTTCGGTGTCTCCGTTCAGCGCTTTTTCCGACATGTCGGTAGCGATAAAACCCGGAGCTATACAATTGACCCGTATGCCTTTGGGGGAAAGCTCCACCGCCATGGCTCTCGTCATTCCTTCAATGGCGGATTTGGAAGCTGTATAGGCGATGACCTTGGGAATACCATATTGTGCGGCCATCGAGCTGATATTGATGATGACGCCGCTGCCTGTCTGTTCCATACGTCTCACCACTTCA
>Ga0105240_10014225_pt1 | contig 10869 bp, 10 predicted proteins | sample KBSC54metaG_FD_80426 | JGI IMG/M metagenome (GOLD analysis project Ga0105240, IMG submission 80426) | Corn rhizosphere microbial communities from Kellogg Biological Station, Michigan, USA - KBS C5-4 metaG | ecosystem: Host-associated > Plants > Roots > Rhizosphere > Soil | place: Michigan, USA...
CACACGCTGTTGATCGGCTACAACGGGCCGATCGCGATCAACATCAGCTTGTTCGACAAGATGCCGTACGACCCGGTGAAGGACCTCGCGCCGATAACGCTGGCCGTCAAGGCGCCGCAGTATCTTGTCGTGAACGCGAATTCCGGCATCACGAGCTTGAAGGACTTCATCGCGAAGGCCAAGGCCGACCCGTCGCGCTTCTCCTATGCATCGGTGGCCGTGGGCAGCGCGTCGCATCTCACGATGGAGATGCTGAAATCGGCGGCGAAGATCCACGTCACGCACGTACCGTATCGCGGCGCGGGGCCGGCGGTCACGGACCTGGTCGCGGGCAACGTGCAGGCCGCCTTCTTCGTGCCGGGCAACGTGCAGCAGTTCGTGAAGGAAGGGCGGCTGAAGCTGCTGGCGTCCAGCGGCATCAAGCGCTTCGCCAGCACGCCCGACGTGCCCACCATCGCCGAGTCGGGCTACAAGGATTTCGAGGCCACGTCGTGGATCGGCTTTCTCACCACGGCGGGAACGCCGCGGTACATCATCGACCGCTACAACCGCGAGCTGGTGAGGATCCTGAACTCGCCCGAGATCAGCGACAAGCTGCACGACATGGAATTCGAAGTCATCGCGAGTTCGCCCGAGCAGTTCGCAAGCTGGATCCGCTCGGAAATTCCGCGCTGGGGCGAAGTGATCAAGGCGACCGGCGCGAAGGCGGAGTAGGGCGATCGCGCCGGGCGCCGGTCATTCCTTCTCGATGCCCGCGGCGGTGATGATCTTCGACCATTTCTGCGATTCGGCGGCCTGGAATTTGCGCAGTTCTTCCGGCGTGCTCGCCAGGACTTCGGTGCCGGTGGGCTCGTAGAATTTCGCGGCGGTGCCGCTCTTGTTGGCCTTGACGAGAATCTCGTTCAGGCGAGCCACTACCGGCGCCGGCGTGCCCGCGGGCACGTAGGCGGCGAACCAATACGTCATCTCGTAGCCCTTCGCGCCGGCTTCCGAGATCGTCGGAATCTCGGGCGCCAACGGGCTGCGCTTGCTGGTGGAAACGCCCAGCGCCTTCAACTTGCCGCCCTTGACTTGCGGCAAGCCGGTCGCCATGTCGGTGATCATCATGTCGATCTGCCCGCCCATCAGGTCGGTGACTGCTGGAGGATTGCTGCGATACGGGATGCTGACGATGAACGTGCCGGTCATCTGCTTGAACAGCTCGCCGGCGATGCGGCTGGACGAGCTGCCCCAGCCGAACGTCAATTTCCCCGGCTTGGATTTGGCCAGCTTGATGAACTCCTGCACGTTGGCCGCGGGCAGGCTGTTGTTCACCACCATGATCTGGCCGCCCCGGCCGAGCAGCGTCACCGGCTCGAAGTCCTTCACCGGGTCGTAGGGCAGCTTCTTGAACAGGTGTTCGTTGGCTGCATGGGTGGTGTTGGTCGTGATGAAGACGGTGTAGCCGTCTTTCGGCGCCCTGGCGGCGGCGGCCGCGCCGATGAACGCATTCGCCCCGGGCTTGTCGTCCACGATCACCTGCTGCTTCGTTGCTTCGGTGACCGCCTGGCCCAGAGCGCGCGCCAGCTGGTCCGTGGCGCTGCCCGCAGCGAACGGCACGATGAACGTGATCGGTTTGTCGGGATAGGCTTGCGCCAGCACCGATGCGCTGGCAAGCGCCGCGGCGCATGCGAGTACGGTCGAACGCCACGCGAATGCGCGGCGGGAAGGTGAGTTCATGTTGTCTCCTGAAGGTCCGATGGAAGTTGAACAGTGAGCGTCAGCAGCAGGCCGGACAGCGACTTGCCGTGCGAATCGAGGTTGAGTGAGCCGTTCACGCCGCCGTCCAGCACGTCGTCCAGCACGAAGTTCATCGCGTGCAATCGCGGCAGCAGGTAGCGGCGCACGCTGGAGGGCCGGCGGAACGAAAAGAGCTCAAGGACGCGCTCCTCGGTCACCTGCTCCACCAGCAAGGACCAATGGCTTGGGTCGAATGCGATGACGCTGATCGAGCATCGATTGCCCTTGTCGCCGGTGCGGCCGTGGGCGATGCGGTGCAGGGCAATGTCACGGGCGCCGCTCATTGCACGAACCTCCAGCCCGCGCGCACGTCTTCACGCGGCACGTAACACGAATCGCTGGCCAGGCGCGGCGTGATGCTCGTGCGCACGCCGCCGCCGCCGGCGGGACCGCAGGTGTACAGCGCGGTCACTTCCCGGGTCAGGAGCTCGGCATGCGCGCGCTCATCGACTTGCGCCGCGATCCGAAGCCGCACATCTTCAGGCTCGCGCGATGCGTGTTGCGCCCACCAGGCGCCTGCGTCGTCGGCAAAGATGCTGCCCACGCCGATCAGGTCGCGCCGCAGCGCCAAGGCACCCAACCCAAGATGCGCGAGCCGCTGCGCAACGATGTCTCCAGCCAGCTTCGCGCGGGCGACGGCATTCGGGCCCGCATACGAGATTTCGCCTTCAGCGAGCCACCCGCCTTCGTAGCAGACGGTTGCTTTCAACGTGGCGGGGCGCTCGTGTCCCAGGATGCCGCGGACCTCCACGCGATCCGGGCCCAGCAGCCGCAATTCCGCTTCGCTCAGGTCGGCGACGACGTCGGGCGTCAGGTAGGCGGCGGGATCGTGGATCTCATAAAGCAATTGCTCGGTGACCGTGCGGCGGTCGACGCAGCCGCCGGTGTCTTGCGCTTTGGAGACGACGAAGCGGCCGTCCTCGTGAACTTCCAGGATCGGGAAGCCCACGTTCGCGACATCCGGCACGTCCTTCACGCCGGGGTCCGCGAAGTAGCCGCCGGTGACCTGGGCGCCGCATTCGAGGATGTGCCCGGCCATCGTGCCCGCCGCCAACCGGTTCCAGTCCGTCATGTCCCAATCGAAGTGGGCGAGCAGCGGCCCGAGCGCCAGCGATGGATCCGCGACGCGGCCCGTAACCACCACATCCGCGCCCGCGCGCAACGCCTGCGCGATTTGCTGCGCGCCAAGGTACACGTTGACGCTGACAAGTTTGCGCTCCCGGCTCGCCGCGGGCAAAAGCCGATCCAGCGCCTCGCTGCGCTGCGCCAACAGGTCGTCGCCCTCGACGATGGCCACGCGCAGTGCGGGCAAGCCGAGCGCTCGCGCCAATTCATGGATGCGAGCCGCCGCGCCTGGCGGATTGGCCGCGCCGAAGTTGCCCACGATGGGTATCTTGTGGCGCACGCAATCGGCCAGCACCGGCTGCAGGAAACGCTCGAGCGAAGGCTCCCAGCCCGCGTCCGGCGTCTGGCGGCGCTGCAGCTGTGCCAACGCCAGCGTTCGTTCCGCCAGCGTCTCGAACATCAGTACCGACGGCGTGCCTCGGGCAATGAGCGTGCGCACCACGGGCACCGCCGCATCCCAGCGGTCACCTGAAAAGCCGGCGCCGCACCCGATGTTCAGGGGTTCGCGCGAGGCTGCATGGGTGGCCATGGCCGGCAGACTACTCTCGCAACCAGCATCTGTAAAATCGAAATATCGGCTTGTTTCATCGGATTGGCGAATGAATCTTTCGGCAAGGGATTTGCGCGCGGTGCTTGCGCTGGTGCAGGAGCGCAACTTCACGCGCGCCGCCGGGCGCGTGCACCTGTCGCAGCCCGCCTTCAGTGCGCTCATCCAGGGCGTCGAGGAGGGGCTGGGCGCAAAGCTGTTCGACCGCACCACCCGGAATGTGGCGCTCACCGCCGAGGGCCAGGTGTTCGAGCAATCGGCGCGCCGCATGCTCGCGGATTTCGACAGCATGCTGGCGGATTTTCGCGATCACGCGCAGCGCAAGAAGGGGCGGGTGGCGGTTGCGGCGTTGCCCTCGCTCGCGGCGGGCTGGTTCCCCGGCGTGCTCGCGCAATTCCATCGCCAGTATCCCGGCATCGAGCTGGCGCTGTTCGACAGCCTCTCGGAACAATGCCTGGCGCTGCTGCGCAGCCGCCAGGCCGATTTCGCGATGGCCAGCGCGGGCAGCCACAGCGAAGACCTGGAGACCGCGCCGCTGTGCCGCGACAGCTTCTACCTGATCTGCCGCAAGGATCACCCGCTGGCAGCGCAGCCATCGATTCGGCTGCGCGACCTGGCGGAGCATCCCTTCGTGCACATGTCGCGCAACACCAGCGTGCGGCAGCGGCTGGAGGCGGCGTTTCATCCGATGGAGATGCGCACGATCCTCGAGGTGGAACATCTTGCGACCGTGACCGGCCTCGTCCGCGCCGGCCTGGGCATCACGCTGGTGCCCGCGCTCACCTTGTTCCACTTCGATCATCCGGATATCGTCGTGCGGCCGCTGGCACTGAAGGGCTTCACCCGCGAGATCGTGCTGGTGCGCCGCCGCCATGAACAGCTGTCCCTCGCGGCGCAGGCGCTTTGGGATCTGGTGCTCAAACACCGTCCTGCCATGGCGGGCTTGCCTCGGTGGCGCCGGGAGAAGCGCGCGGGAGGCAAGTAGCCTGATGACTGCTTCGCCGCACCGGTGTTAGGGTGCGTGGGAAGTCACTGGAGAAATGCAAATGCACGAACTCGAGGGCAACGTCGCCCTGGTCACCGGCGCTGCCGGGGGCATCGGCCGCGCCGTCGTGCGCATGCTGCTGGCGCGTGGCGCGGCGGTCGCGGCGGTCGACATTGATCAGCTCGACACGCACGCGTTTGCCACGGACACAGGAGGGGATACGTCAGCTCGACTGCGCACGTGGCTGTGCGACGTGACGGACCCGCGCGCGGTCTCGGACACCTGCGAACAGGTAAGCGCGCAGCTGGGAGCTGTGTCGATATTGGTCAACACGGCGGGCGGCAGCGGCGCGCAGCGGGTGCAATCGCTGGAAGAAACGACCGACGAGATCTGGGAACGGGTGCTGTCGATCAACCTCACCAGTGTGTTGCGTTTCGCGCGCGCCGTCGTGCCGGCGATGAAGGAGGCGAACTACGGGCGCATCGTCAACCTGTCGTCCAGCTTGCGCGACGGCGTGTTCGGGCCCGTGGGCACCGTGGGCGCGCGGCTGCCTTACATCACCAGCAAGAGCGCACTGGTGGGCCTGACGCGCCAGCTGGGAAAGGATCTCGCGGCTTTCGGCATCACCGTGAACGCGGTGGCGCCGGGCCTGACCCTGCCCGGCGAAGGTGCGGCGGTGACGAAGCGGTTCCGCGCGCTTACGCCCGAGCAGCAGGCCGCCGCGATCCGGCGCATCCCCTCGGGAAGGCCCGCCGATGGCGGCGACATCGCCAACGCCATTGGTTTCCTGGTCTCGCCGGGCGCCGGCCACGTGAACGGGCAGGTGATCGACGTGAATGGCGGCGCCTGACCCGGCCCCAGGCTTCCTCTATGTCCCCCGCGGAAAAACGCCGATATCATTCCCTCGCATTCGGTTGATGCACGGCTTGCCCGGCGCTGCCGCAGCGAAGGGAGGGAACTGCAACTTTGGTTCCCTTGGAAGGTAAAGCCGACGATGGAAATGAACGGAAATTACAACGCGAGCGCAACCCGGTTGCGCTCGTTCCACGACGCGGTGCCCGCTTTTCGCAGCGGCGCCAGCAGCCCCCGCGATTATCTCGAGCAATGCCTGGCGGCCATCGAGGCACGCGAGCCGGTGGTGCAGGCCTGGGTGACGATGAACGTCGAGGATGCGCGCAAGGCGGCCGATGCCTCGGCCCAGCGCTACCGTCAGGGGGCGCCGCTGTCGGCCATCGACGGCATGCCCGTCGGCATCAAGGACCTGATCCAGACGCGCGACATGCCCACCGAAATGGGCAGCCCCATCTTCAAGGGCGCGCGCACCGGCAATGACAGCGCCGTGGTCCGCGCCTTGCGCGAAGCGGGCGCGATCGTGTTGGGCAAGACGGTCACCACCGAGTTCGGCATGTCGCATCCGGGCCCGACCACCAATCCCTTCGATCCACGCCGCACGCCGGGCGGATCGTCCAGCGGTTCGGCAGCCGCTGTGGGTGCGGGCATGGTGCCGGTCTGTATCGGCAGCCAATTGCTGGGTTCGATCCTGCGGCCCGCAGGCTACTGCGCCAACATCGCCATCAAGCCGACGCTGGGCGCCATCCACCGCGGCGAGCGCATGGGCAACAGCCAGGGCCACGTCGGCGTGCACGCGGGCTCCATGATCGATCTGTGGAACACCACTTACGAAGTTGCGGCGCGCGCCGGCGGCGATCCGGGTTATCCGGGGCTGTACGGTGCGGCCGAAGTGCCGGCTGCTCGCAAGCCGCGCCGCCTGATCGTGATGGAGACCGAAGCCTGGCGCCAGGTCGAGCCGCCGACGATCGAGGCGTTCGAAAAGATATTGCACTCCCTGCGCGGGCAGGGGGTCGAGGTGCTGCGCCGTGGCGATCACGAACTCGTCGAGATGTTCGAGCAGTCCATCGCCGACAACATGGCCATGTGCCGCGACGTGATCGGCTTCGAAGGGCGCTGGAATTACGAAAACCTGTTCGACCGCGCGCCTCATCTGCTCAGTGAAAGCATCATGCAGCGCCTGAAGCGCTGGCGCACCCTGACGCGTGAGCAGTATCGGGTGGCGCTGCTCAAACGCCAGGAGGCACGCAATCGCCACGCCGCGCTGGCGCACGTGGGCGACGCGCTGATCGGCTTGTCGTCGAACGGGCCCGCCGCGTTTTTCGGCGACGAGACCGGCAGCGGGCAAGGCATCGTGCACACCACCGGCACGCCGGCAATGGCCGCGCCGTCATCCACATTGGGCGCGCCCGCGGTGGTTGTTCCCTTGCTGTCGGTGCACCAGATGCCGTTGGGGGTGCAGGTGGTGGGGCAGCCGCACAGCGACGAAGCGACGGTGGGCATCGCGCGCTGGATGCTCGAGAACCTTCCCGTCGCGGTGGTTCGCTGATGCCGCAAGTTCCATGAAGAAGGACCTGTTTCTGCCGTACACGATCTCCGTCGAGCATCTCGGCAAGAGCTACAGGAGCGCCGATGGACAAGCGCTGGTCGCGCTGAAGGACTTGACGTTCGAGATCCAGGACGGCGAGTTCATTTGCCTGGTCGGTCCCAGCGGCTGCGGGAAATCGACGCTGCTCAAGATCCTCGGCGGCTTGCTCAAGCGCAGCAGCGGAGCGGCGCGCATCGGCGACCGCAGCCTCGATGGTCCTGGGCCGGATATCGGATTCGTGTTTCAGGCACCGACGCTGCTGCCGTGGCGTACGGTGCTGGAAAACGTGTTGCTGCCGACGGAAATCCGCCGCTTGCCGGTCGCGCAGTTCCGCGCCAAGGCGATGGAGTTGCTGGCCATGGTGGGCCTGTCCGGCTTCGAGAACAGGTATTCGTCGGAACTCTCGGGCGGAATGCAGCAGCGCGCCGCGATCGTGCGGGCGCTGGTGCAAGACCCGCCGGTGCTGCTGATGGACGAGCCGTTCGGCGCGCTGGATGCGCTGACACGCGAGCAGATGAACCTCGAGGTGCTCAAGATCTGGAGCAGCACGAAGAAAACGGTGGTGTTCGTGACGCATTCGATCGCCGAGGCGGTGTTCCTGGCCGATCGCGTGTTCGTGATGACGCCGCGCCCGGGCAAGATTGCCGAGATCATCAACATCGAGCTGCCCCGGCCGCGCCATCTTTCCATCATCAACACGGAGCAGTTCGGCGTGTACGCCAGCCACATCAGGCAGCTGCTGCAGGCCAAGGGAGACTTGTCGTGAACGACACCGTGGTTCAACCCTCCGAACCGGCGCGGTCGAGGCTGTCCGGCGTTGTGGCGTTCGTCCGCCAGCGCCCGGACCTGACGATCTCGCCGCTGATCCTCGTCCTGCTGCTGGCGCTGTGGCAGTACGCGACGAGGAACCTGGGTATCCCGAGTTTCATCCTGCCGCCGCCGATCGAAGTGTGGGATGCGTTCGTGGCAGGCGTGATGGCCGGGCCCAGGGACATGGCGGGCTTCTGGTATCACGGCGGCGTCACCATCGCCGAGTCGCTGCTGGGATTCTTCATCGGCTCCGGCGTCGGCGTGGTGCTGGGATTCGCGCTGGCGCGCTGGAAGTTTCTCGAATCGGTCGCGCTGCCCTACATCATCAGTTTCCAGGCGCTGCCCAAGGTGGCGCTGGCGCCGCTGCTGATCATCTGGTTCGGCTTCGGCATCGAAGGCAAGGTGCTGATCTCCGCCATCCTGAGTTTCTTCCCGGTGCTGGTGAACAGCATGGCGGGCTACCGCTCGGTCGACCCGACGGGCATCGATCTCGCGCGCTCGTGCAATGCGTCGGAGTGGCAGATCTTTTGCAAGATCATCCTGCCTGGCTCGCTGCCCTTCGTGTTCGCGGGCTTGAACGTGGCGTCGATCCTGGCGATGCTGGGCGCGATCGTCGGCGAGTTCGTCAGCGCGCGCGCGGGGCTGGGCTCGCTCTTGCTGCAGTATCAGCAGTCCATGCAGATCGCGCCGGTCTTCGCGGTGCTGATCGTGCTGGCGTTCGTCGGCTACGCCATGAACATCGCGGTGCGGCTCGTCGAGCGCAGGTATTGTTTCTGGGTGGAGCGCTCCGGCCCGCAGGGCGAAGCCTGACTCGTTTGTTTTCTTCGAGGTGTTTATGAAAAACGTTTTTCGATTCCAGGCGGTCCTGGCCTGCGCGGTGGCGGCACTCGGCATGAGCGGGCCGGCATCCGCGCAGAAACTCACGCCGATCCAGATCGTGCATCCGACGCCGATCGTCACGCCGTCGGACAGCATTTACGAATATGCGATCCCTCACAAGATGGGCTACTTCGCGCAAGAAGGCCTGGAGGCTTCGTTCAATCAGTCGGCCGGCATCGTGGCGTCGGCGCAGACGCTGCAAAGCGGGTCGGCCGATTTCGCGATCACCAATCCCGAGGTGATCATGCAGATGCGCGAGCAGGGCAGCGACATCATCGGAATCATGACCCTCAAGCTGATCAACGGCGTGGTGATGGCCGTGCTGGACGACTCGCCGATCAAGGGGCTCGATGACCTGAAGGGCAAGACCGTCGGCGGCATGTCCTTCGGCGGCGGTGGCGGCCTGCTGCTGACGAAGGTGCTGGCGAAGAAGGGACTCGGCCCGAACGACTACTCGCGCGTTGTCACCGGCGTGGGCGGCGCGGCGGCCGCGGCGCTCAAGACCAAGAGGGTCGACGCGATGATCCTGTGGGACTCGGCTTTCGCCACACTGGAGAACGCGGGCATCAAGCTGCGCTACATCAAGGTGCCGGAAGAAGAGAACATGGCGGGCCAGTTGCTCGCCACCACCGAGCGCTTCATCAAGCAGAACCGCAAGGCCGTCGAAGGCACATGCCGCGCCATTGCCAAGGGAATCTATTTCGCCCGCCTGGGTCCGCCGACCACCATGCCGATCTTCATGGAAGCTTTTCCGTCGGTGGTGCCGCCGAACTCCGACCGGGCCAAGCTGGCCCGCGATTACACGCACGTGTTCGAGGCCTACCTGAAGGCGGGCTTCAAGGACACGCCGGTGGACGCGCCGATCGGCGAGTTCAACGAAGCGAAGTGGAAGTACACGCAAGCCTTCTATGTGGACTCCGGCATGCTCAAGGGAACGCAGCCCGTGAAGCAGGCCTACACGACGGAGTTCCTGGACAAGTGCAACGACTTCGATCACAAGGCGGTCGCGGCCGATTTCAACAAGTTCAAGGCGTCGCTGCGCTGAGCGCGGCGCTAACCGAAGAGGTGAACCCATGACCGATCTTGGAATGCGACGCCCGCCGATCAAGTGGCCGCACGATGCCCGCATTGCGTTTTCCGTCACCGTGGCGGTGGAGGCGTTCCAGAACGCGTGCCAGTACCGGCACGGGCCGCCCGGCGTGGCGACCAAGCCCGATTATTTTTCCCTGTCGTATGCGAAGTACGGGCAGACGACCGGCGTGTGGCGATTGATGGACCTGCTGGACCGCGAGGGCCTGAAGGCCGCGTTCAGCGTGTCGGGCCACGCCGCTGAACTCGTGCCCAAGACCTTGAAGGTGGCCAGCGATGCCGGCCATGAGATGGTCGGGCACGGCTGGCTGCAGGACGTGTCGATCCCGCAGGACGTCGAGTCGCAGGCCGCCGACATCAAGCGCACGCTGGATGCGATCGAGGCGGCGACGGGGCAGCGGCCGGTCGGCTGGACCAGCCAGGGCAGCATGGGCAACGAGAACACGCTGGTCGCGCAGGACATGGTGGGCGGCATGTTGTGGAACGGCGATGACGCGAGCGACGATGTGCCGTTCATTCGCAAGGTGGGCGAAAAGCCGTATGTCATCCTGCCGCGCAACAACTTTCCCGCCAACGACCTGATCCTGTGGGTCAAGCCGACCAATCCGCCCAGCGTGATCTTCGAATCGTTCAAGGACGCGTTCGACACGCTCTACGAAGAGGGCTGCAACGGCTCACCCAAGTGGATCGAGGTGGTGATGCACTCGCACTTTGCCGGCCGCGCGACGCTGCAACCGACGCTGCGCAAGGTGTTCGCTTACGCGCGCCAGCACGAGCGCGTGTGGTACACGCAGCGCCGCGACATCGCCAAGTGGACGCTGCAGCAGGAACTGGGCAAGGACGCGGCGGTGAAGCGCTAGACGCTCATCTCGTCCTTGATCGAGACACGCTGGAGCGCGTCGTCGTCCATCGCTATGTCGCGAACAGCGAATCGAGATTGGCGAACGCCTTGAACTCCAGCGCGTTGCCCGACGGATCGAGGAAGAACATCGTGGCCTGCTCGCCGGGCTCGCCCTTGAAACGCGTGTAGGGCTCGATCACGAACTTTGTCTTCGCGGACTTGAGCCGCTGCGCCAGCACCGCCCATTGCTCCAATGAAAGCACCGCGCCGAAATGGCGCACCGGCACGTCGTGTTCATCGACCGCACTGGTCTGCCGATGGCCGCATTCCTCGGGTGCGAGGTGCGCCACGATCTGGTGTCCGTAGAAATTGAAATC
>Ga0105240_10014228_pt1 | contig 10868 bp, 4 predicted proteins | sample KBSC54metaG_FD_80426 | JGI IMG/M metagenome (GOLD analysis project Ga0105240, IMG submission 80426) | Corn rhizosphere microbial communities from Kellogg Biological Station, Michigan, USA - KBS C5-4 metaG | ecosystem: Host-associated > Plants > Roots > Rhizosphere > Soil | place: Michigan, USA...
GCCTGCCGGCAGGCGCTTGGCGACGAAACCGCCCTTGGAACCTACCGGCACGATGAGGTTGTTCTTGACGTTTTGGGCCTTCATCAGCCCCAGAACGTCGGTGCGGAAGTCTTCGCGCCGGTCGGACCAGCGGATACCGCCGCGCGCGACATACCCCATGCGCAGGTGCACCGCTTCCACGCGTGGGCTGTAGACGAAGATTTCGAACTTTGGGCGGGGCAGGGGCAGGTCGGGGATGCGCGCCGGGTCGAGCTTGAATGAGAGATATCCCTTCGGCTTGCCGGCGGCATCCAGCTGATAGAAGTTGGTTCGCAGCGTCGCTTCGACGAGTGTCAGATAAGCACGCAGGATGCGATCCTCGTCCAGGCTGGTGACGGCATCCAGTCCCACGCGGATCTGTGCGATGAGCTTATCGGCATTGCGCTCGGCCACGCGCGCGGTGCGCGCGAGCTCCGGATCGAAGCGCGCCTCGAACAGCTTTACCAGCTGGCGCGCGAGCGTAGGGTTCGCTCCGAGCGTGCGCTCCATGTACGCCTGGCTGAAGGGCACGCCAGTCTGCAACAGGTAGCGGCAGTACGCGCGCAGAATGACGATCTCGCGTACCAGCAGTCCTGCTGAGAGCAGCAGCCTGTTGAAGCCGTCGTTCTCGACGTCTCCTGCCCACGTGGCCGACAGTGCGTCGCGGAACGCGATCTCCACGCCGCCGATGTCGATCTGCATGCGGTCGCGGTGCTCGAGCTCGAAGTCCTGGATCCACGCCGAGCCGCCTTCCGGCCAGGTCAGCTCGTACGGACGCTCCGCGATGACCCGCAGCCCGAAGTTCTCCAGCATCGGGAGGAGGTCGGAAATCGGCACGGGCTCGCCCAGCTTGGTCACCTTCAGGTGCATGCGGGTCGAGACCTGCGACCGCGGTCGATGCAGTCGCAAGCGAAGTGTCTGCGGCTGTGAGCGAAGGGTTTCCAGGTCCGCGATGTCCTCGAGAGCCCCTGGAGGGTCGACATCTTCCTGGTAAGCCATGGGAAAGACATGCCGATAGCGCTGCGCTGCGGCCAACCCGGCGGCCTCTCCCACGCTCTGCGTGAGCACCTGGCGCAGGCGATCCGTCCAGGTCGTGGCGGCCTGAGCCACACGCTGCTCGATGACCGCCAGATCGACCTTGCGGCGGTCCTCAGGATCGGTGCGGACCACGACGTGTACGCGCGCATGGATCGATCCGGAGATCTGCACCTGGGATTCGACGCTTTTGCCTGCGAATCCCTCGATGATGATCTGCTCGATACGCTGCCTGACCTCCGTGCTGTAGCGATCGCGCGGTACGTAGATCAGCAGGGCATAGAAACGATGGAATGGGTCGCGACGCGCAAGCACACGCACTGTGCGGCGCTCATAGAGGTTGACGACTCCGCGCACGATGCGGATGAGATCCTCCACGTCCGCCTGGAACAGCTCATCGCGCGGATAGGTCTCGAGGACGTTCAGGACCGCCTTGCCGTCGTGACTGTGCGGGTCGAGGTCGAAGAACTCGATGACTTTCTCGACCTTGCGGCGCAGGACCGGGATGTCGCGGGGACTGCGGTGGTACGCGCTGGAAGTCCACAAGCCCAGGAACCGATGCTCGCCGGTGACACGGCCGCGGCTGTCGAATGACTTCACGCCGACATAGTCGAGATACTCGGCGCGATGCACCGTCGCAGTCGAATTGGCCTTGGAGATATTCAGCAGCGTGCGGTCGCGTGCGCGGGCACGGACTTCTCCGCTCAGCGTCGTGACCTTCGCGCTCGGCCGGCCGCGCAGAATGCCCAGCCCCGACTTCGCGTCGGGCTGCAGACGGTCCTGTGCGGCGCCGCGCTCGAGACGATAGTAGCGATAGCCCAGAAAGACGAAGTGCCGGTCTTCCATCCAGGTGAGCAGCTTGCGAGCCTCATCCAACTCATCGGCAGGCAGGGAAGGAGCATCGCTCTCCAGCAACTGGACGAGCCCGCGTGCGTGCTCGCGCATCGGCTGCCAGTCCTCCACGACGACCCGAACTTCATCGAGAGTCGTCGCGATGCGCTTGCGGAGCTGCTCGAGCTGCCCGGGATCGGTCTGCCGGTCGATTTCGTAGAGCTGCCAGGATTCGGCGCGCAGCGGTGAGGCCCCGTCGGCTCCGATGCCGGTGAGCCGGCCGCGGCCATCCCGGCGTACTTCGATGACCGGATGAACGATCAGGTGTACCGCCAGCTCGGCGCGGGCGAACACAATCCCGACCGAGTCGACCAGGAAGGGCTTGTCGTCGGTGACGATCATGACGAGCGTGTGCGGGCACTCGAATCCCTCGCGCGCCCGCTCGGGATTGAACACCTTCACCAGCGATTGTCCGGGTCCGCGGCGGCCCGATCCGAATTCCAGCTGGTGCAGTGCGGCTGCGGCGAGCGCGCCCGGAGCCCGGCTCGTGAGGTCTTCCTCACCGACGCCGTGGAAGAAGCTTTCCAGGAATTGCCTCTGGTCGCGCCCGCGGGCGGCCGAGGAGATCTTCTTGATCAGGGCAACGCGTGCCGGCGGAATACTTCGGAGCGCCCGGCTGTCATCCGGTGAGGGCTGCCCGTGCATCATCAGGTTTCCCGCTCCAGGTCTGCCAGCAGCGCCGCCATGAACCGGGCCGCTTCTCCACCGGTGACGCTGCGGTGATCGAATGTGAGTGACAGCGGCAGGCGCAGATGCGCCTCGATCCGCCCCATGACGGCGACGACATCGTGTGTGAGCCGGCCGGCGCCCAGGATGGCGACGGCCGGCGGCACCACGACAGGCGTCGCATAGCGACCGGCGATCATGCCGAAATTCGACAGCATGAAGGTGAAGTCCTTGAGGTCTTCCGCTCCGATCGAGCGGTCGCGCGCCGTGCGCTTGAGTCTGTTGACGTCCTGGCGCAGCTGCGCGCTGCTGCGCCCGCCGACGTCTCGAATCACCGGTGCGATCAGCCCTTCCGGAGTGTCCACCGCGATTCCGACATCGACGCGCGACAGCAGCAGGCGGCTGTGAGCGGTGTCATCGAGCCACGCGTTGAGACCCGGCTCCGCTTTGCAGCCCAGGGCGATGCCGCGCAGCAGGCGTGTGGTCACGTCCTGCCCGACGCCCCATCGATGCAGATCAGCGTCATCGAATATCGTGCAACTGGTGACGTTGTCGCGCGCCAGGCTCATCGACTGCGCCATGGAGCGGCGCAACCCGCGTAACTTCTCCGGCTCCACGGCGGTCGAGTTGTGCCCTCTACCGCTGGCAGCCAGCTTGGCGGCGGATGCCGTGCTGCTCGAGATGACTCCGATACCGCGTTGCGTCGCGAGCGTGCTCCTCAGCGGCGTCACGCTTGCAGACGGCGAGGTCGCTGCCACGACATCGTCAACCGTGATCAGACCGCCGCGGCCGGTTCCCTGCACGCGTGACAGATCAACTCCCAGTCGCTTCGCGACGGCGCGCGCCGCGGGTGCCGCGCGCAATCGGCCGCCGGATCGGTTGGCCGCAGCGCGCCCACCTGCTTGGACGGCCATCGAAGGCTCGACCAGTTCCTCGTCGCTCGTGGGCATGCTGCCAACGATCGTGCCAGTGTCGCGCTGCGCCTGTGTGGCGGCGTCGGTATCGTGCTGGACCTTGGCAGAGGCCTCGCGCTGCGCGTGCGCGCCTGTGACGAGCGACTGCGTCGCTTTCGGCTCGTCTCCCTCAACGATGAACTCCACGAGAGGCGCGCCGGTAGCGACCACGTCGCCGGGCTTACCGTGGAGGGCTGTGACGATGCCGGAGTAGGGCGCGGGCACTTCGACCACCGCCTTGGCGGTCTCAACCGCCAGCATCGGCTGATCGACCTTGAGCTGATCTCCGACCTTGACGTGCCAGCGAACGATTTCCGCTTCGGCCAGTCCTTCGCCGAGGTCAGGGAGATGGAAGGTCGTCATGGCAGCTCCGTGAAAGGGCTTGGATCAGGTGCTGAGGGTCTCGCGTACCGCGTCGATGATCCGCGCGACGCTCGGGATGTACTCATGCTCGAGCTTGAAGAGCGGCATCACGGTGTCGTAACCGGTAACGCGTTTGATCGGCGCATGCAGATCATACAACCCGTGCTCGGCCACGGTGGCGGCAATCTCCGCGCCGATGCCGCAATTGCGCGGGGCCTCGTGCACGATGACGAGCCGGCCCGTTTTGGCCACCGACTCCAGGATGCTGTCGTGGTCGATGGGCGACAGTGTTGCGACGTCGATGACCTCACAGCTGACGCCGCCGCCCTCCAGCTGCTCTGCAGCACGCAATGTCTCGACGGTCATCGCCCCCCAGGTGACGAGGGTGACGTCCGAGCCTTCGCGCAGCTTGAAACAGACATCGAGCGGGAGTGCCTGCCCATCGTCGGCGAGCTCCTGCTTCAGCAGACGGTAGAGGCGCACGGGCTCGAGAAACATCACGGGATCCGGATCGCGGATCGCCGCGAGCAGCAGTCCGTAGGCGCGCGCCGGGGAGGAGGGGCACACGACCCGCAGGCCCGGATGATGGGCGAGCAACACTTCGAGGCTCTCGGAGTGGTGCTCCGGCGCATGAATGCCGCCGCCGTGCGGCATGCGAATCACGATCGGGCACGTGAGGCGCCCGCGCGTGCGATTGCGCATCCGCGACATGTGGTTTCCGATCTGGTCCAGCGCGGGGTAGAGAAAGCCCATGAACTGGATCTCGGCGACGGGTCGCAGGCCCTGGGTCGCCATGCCGATCGACATTCCGGCGATCATGCCTTCCGCCAGGGGCGTATCCTGCACTCGATCCTTGCCGAACTGCTCCTGCAAGCCGGCCGTGGCGCGAAACACGCCGCCATTGACGCCAACATCTTCACCGAGCACGACTACGGACGGGTCGCGAGTCATCTCCCACGCATGCGCGCGGTTGATGGCTTCAATCATCGTAACCTTAGCCATGGACTGGGTGGCGCCGTGCGTTCTCGCGCTGCTCGCGGATGCTCTTGGGCGGGTTCTGGAAGAGGTTGTCGAACATCGCGTCAGTGTGAGGCCTCGCAGCACTCGCATAGGCATCAACAGCGGCTTCGACTTCGCGCGCGCATTCCGCCTTCAACGCTTCCTCCTGCGCGTCGCTCCAGGCACCCAGCCGGGTCAGATAGGTGCGTGCGCGCAGCAGCGGCTCCTGCTGCCACGCGGCGTTCAGCTCGTCCGCGCTGCGATAGCGGCTGGCATCATCCGCGGTCGTGTGATCGCTGAGTCGATACGTCAGGGCCTCGACCAGCGTCGGGCCGCCGCCTGCGCGTGCTTTGGCCAGCGCTTCATCCATGACGTGCCTGACGGCAATGAAATCGTTGCCGTCGACCTGTATGCCTGGAATCCCCGCGGCGATGGCTTTCTGCGCCAACGTCCTGGCCGCGGTCTGCCTTTCGATCGGCACCGAGATGGCCCATCGGTTGTTGACGATCACGAAAACGGCTGGCAGAGCGGCAGTGCCTGCGAGATTGATGGCCTCGTAGAACGCACCTTCCGAGGTCCCGCCGTCACCGACGTACGCGACCGCGCAGCGCGGCTCATTGCGTATCTTCATCGCCATGGCGGCGCCCGCGGCGTGCAGCAGTTGCGAGCCGATCGGCACCGACCAGGCAAAATCCTGCCGCGGGCCGCTGAAGCAGCTGCCTGCCTCGTCTCCGCCCCAATAGATCAGAATCTCCGCCATCCGCACACCGCGCCAGAGCTGTGTGCCGTACTCGCGGTAGTAGGGAGCGAGCACGTCCTCCGGGCGCATGGCGGCCCCGACGGCGACGTGAGTGGCCTCGTGACCCAGGCATGACGCATACGTGCCGAGCTTGCCGGTGCGCTGCAGATTGACGGCCTTGGCGTCGAAGGTGCGCACGAGGCTCATCATCCGATACATGCGCAGCAGCTCAGGCGCGTCCGCCGCGAGCGGCGGAGCCGCAGGCGCCAGATTCGCGTGCGCATCGAGAAACTGGCAGTACTTGATCTGAAACTCGGCAACCGTCTTCAAACAGCCCCCCGCCAGCACTCCCGACTGCGAGCTTGGGATTATACAGTAAGCCTCCGCCCTCCCTGGCGAGGACTACCGCCCCCCGGTGAGGGACCTACCGCCCCCCGGCGAGGGACTTATAATAGTTGCGCGTGAAACTAATTTGCCGAGGATCCGCGTAGATGGACAATCCCATGGGAACCGACGGCTTCGAGTTCGTCGAGTACACCGCTCCGGACCCGCATCTGCTGCGGACGCTGTTCGAGCGACTGGGTTTTCCGGTCGTGGCCCGCCACCGCTCGAAGAACGTCACGCTGCACAGCCAGGGCGAGGTGAACTTCATCATCAATGCCGAGCCGGACTCGTTCGCCCAGCGTTTTGCACGGCAGCACGGCCCCTCGGCGTGCGCCATGGCCTTCCGTGTCAAGGATGCTGCCTTCGCCTTCTCCCGGGCGCTGGAGCTGGGTGCCCGGCCGGGACCCCAGAGCGCCGGTCCCATGGAGCTGAACATTCCGTGCATCGAGGGCATCGGCGGCTCGCTCATCTATCTGGTCGACCGCTATGGGGGCCCCTCGATATACGAGGTGGACTTCCGCCCCGTCGATTCGGCCTTCCGCGTCGAATCAGCGGGGCTGACACGGATCGACCACCTCACGCACAATGTGCACCGCGGGCGGATGGACCATTGGGCCGGCTTCTATCGGACGCTGTTCAACTTCCGCGAGATCCGATATTTCGATATCGAGGGCCAGCAGACCGGGTTGCTGTCGCGCGCCATGACTTCTCCCTGCGGCAAGATCCGCATTCCGATCAACGAGTCGCAGGACGACAAGAGTCAGATCGAGGAATACCTGCGCGAATATCACGGCGAAGGCATCCAGCACATCGCCCTGGCGAGCGCCGACATCTATCGGACGGTGGACGTGCTGCGCCGTCACGGCGTGGCCTTCCAGGACTCTCCGGAGACCTACTACGAGGCCGTCGACGCGCGCGTTCCCGGCCATGGCGAACCGTTGCAGGAGCTGCGGTCGCGCCGCATTCTGATCGACGGCAATCCGAGCAAGGGCGAGGGCGTGCTGCTGCAGATTTTTACCCAGAACGTCATTGGCCCGATCTTCTTCGAGATCATCCAGCGCAAGGGCAATGAGGGCTTCGGCGAGGGCAACTTCCGCGCCCTGTTCGAATCCATCGAGCAGGACCAGATCCGGCGTGGAGTGATTTGAGCGACGCGCTGCGCCTCGAATACGACCCTGCGCTGCCGATCTCGGCTCATCGGGCCGAGATCCTCGAGGCGCTCGCGCGTCATCCGGTCATCGTCGTCTGCGGCGCCACCGGGTCGGGCAAGACCACGCAACTTCCCAAACTCTGTCTGGAAGCCGGGCGGGGTCTCGGGGGCCGCGCCGGACTGATCGGTCACACCCAGCCGCGCAGAATCGCCGCGCGCGCGCTCGCTTCCCGGTTGGCATCGGAGTTGGGGACCACGGTGGGCGGCGCCGTGGGCTACAAAGTCCGCTTCAACGAGCGCACCGGGCCACAATGCCGCGTCAAGCTGATGACCGACGGTATCCTGCTGAAGGAGCTGGAGAGCGACGCCTCCCTGCGCCGCTATGACACGCTGATCATCGACGAGGCGCACGAGCGCAGCCTCAACATCGATCTGCTGCTGGGCGTCCTCAAACGCCTCTCGCCGCGGCGCCCGGAGCTGCGCGTGATCGTCACTTCGGCGACCATCGACCCGGGCAAGTTCGCAGCCTTCTTCGACGGCGCGCCGGTGATCGAAGTCTCAGGGCGAAGCTACCCGGTCGAGGTGCGCTACCGCCCCCTCATCGCCGAGGATGAGGACGCCGCGGAGCTGTCATTGCCCGAGGGCATCGTCGAGGCGGTGCGGGAGCTCGACGGCAAGACGGGCGCCATGCGCGGCGACACTCTCGTGTTTCTCCCCGGGGAGAAACACATTCGCGAGGCCGCTGACGAGCTGCAGAAAGCCAAGCTGCACAACACGGAGGTCCTGCCGCTGTTCGCGCGGCTGTCGGCCCGCGATCAGGAGCGCATTTTCGAGGGCCACGCCGCCAGGCGGGTCGTGCTGGCGACCAATGTCGCGGAGACCTCGCTGACGGTCCCCGGTATCCGCTACGTCATCGATTCGGGGCTGGCGCGCATCAGCCGCTACAGCGTGCGCGGCAAGGTGCAGCGGCTTCCGATCGAGCGCATCTCCAAGGCGAGCGCGGACCAGCGCAAGGGCCGCTGCGGACGGGAGGCCGAAGGCATCTGCATTCGCCTGTACTCCGGGGAGGACTTCGGGCAGCGCGAGGATTTCACACCGCCGGAGGTGCTGCGCACCAACCTCGCGAGCGTGATCCTCAGGATGGCTTCGATCGGGCTGGGAGAGCCGGAAACCTTCCCCTTCCTGGATCCGCCGGATACGCGTCTCGTGAACGACGGCGTGCGGCTGCTGCAGGAGCTGAAGGCCATGGACGAGGCGCGGCGGGTGACCAGCCTCGGTCACAAAATTGCCGGCCTGCCCGTCGACCCGCGGCTCGGCCGAATGCTGCTGGCGGCGTCGCACCACAATTGCGTCACCGAGATGCTCGCCCTCACGGCTTTTCTGGAGACTCAGGATCCGCGCGAGCGGCCGACCGATGCGCAGCAGCAGGCCGATGAGAAGCATGCGCTGTTTGCCGACCCGCGCTCCGATTTCGTCGCGGTGCTGAATCTTTGGAATGCCTTCAACGAGCGGGCCGCGGCTTTGTCGGGCAACCAGTTGCGCCGGTGGTGTCGTGAGCACTTTTTGTCGTTCGTGCGGATGCGCGAGTGGCAGGAGCTGCATTCGCAACTGTCCGAGGCCGTGCAGGAGCTGCATCTGCGTCCGAGGTCGGGCACGCACGATGCGTCTGAGCAGCCGGTCGCCAGCTACGCCGACCTGCACCAGGCGGTCCTGACGGGATTCCTTGGCTCGATCGGCAGCCTCGATGAGAAACGCGAGTACGACGGCCCTCGCGGCACGAGGTTCGTGATCGCGCCCGGGACTCCACTCGCGGCGCGGCCGCCGAAGTGGGTGGTCGCGGGGAGTGTCGTGGAGACAACGAGGGTCTATGCCCGCATGGTGGCGTCCGTCAATCCGCAGTGGATCGAATCCGCCGGGGCGCACTTGCTCAAGCGGACCTACACCGAGCCGCATTGGGTCAGAGCGCGCGGCTTCGTTGCAGCGTTCGAGACTGTCACGTTGTATGGCCTGACTCTCGCATCGCGACGGCGGGTCAACTATGGCGCCATTCAACCGCGCGAGGCTCGCGATATCTTCATCCGCGAGCACCTGATCAACGATGAGCAGACTCGCGATCCGGCCGTACTCGCCAACCGGCGGCTGCAGGAGGAGATCGAGGGCCTGGAAGCCAGGATCCGCCGTCGCGACATCGCGGTCGACGAGCAGGCACTGGTCGACTTCTACGGTGCCCGGCTTCCGCAACACGTGAACAGCGTGCTTCTGTTCGATCGCTGGCGCATCGACGCGCAGCGCCGCGATCCCCGGTTGCTCTACATGACCCGTGCCGATCTCATGCGGCGCGAGGCTCCGGATGCAGGAGCGGAGCGCTTTCCCGACCGATTGCCGGTCGGTGCGAACCAGCTGCCGTTGCAATACCGGTTCGAGCCCGGTGAGCCTGCGGACGGCATCACGCTCATCGTGCCCGAACCCCTGCTGGAGATGGTGAACGGGGAACAGCTGGCGTGGCTCGTCCCCGGCCTGCGGCTGGAGAAGATCACTGAAATTTTCAGGGGCCTGCCCAAAGCGCAGCGCAAGCTGCTGGTGCCTGTCCCGGATCACGCCCGGCAGGCACTGAGCGAGGTCGACGAGCGCGCCCTGCCGGCGTTCTACACGTGGCTGTCAGGTTGGGTGTCACAGCGGATCGGTGCAGCGGTAACCCCCGCTGAGCTCGCGGCGATCGCGCTCCCGGATTTCCTCCGCATGAACATCCGGGTGGTCGATGCAGATGATCGCGTCGTTGCCGAAGGTCGCGATCTGGCCGCGATCAGACGCAAGGCGCGCGGCGCTCCGCCACCGGCGCTTCCCGCCGATGCCCTCCATCGGCAATGGGATTTTGGGGATCTGCCCGCGAGCCGCGAAGTGGATCGCAATCGACTGCGGCTGATCGTGTATCCCGCGCTCGAGGATCGCCTCACCGGCGTGGCCCTGGTGGAGGCTCGCAACGCCGCGGCCGCTGAGGCGCTGTCCCGGACGGCGCTGGTGCGCCTGGCGATGCTGGCACTGCCCCAACAGGCCAGGTACGTGCACAAGCGGTTCTCCGACAACCGCGAGCTGGTGCTGCTCAGCAGTGGCCTGTCACTGGCGATGCCGCTGGCAGAGGGCCTGACGCGGCGTGCCTTCCGCGAGTGTTTTCTTGCGGCGGACACGACCTTGCCCCGGACCCGGGAGGAGTTTGCACAGCGGTTGGAATCGCGGCGCGCTGGTTTGACCGAGGTGGCTGATGATCTGGCTGCCACGATGGTTTCGGTTCTGAAGGAACTTCGCACCGCGCGCACGGCGCTGGGTGCGCTCGCCCGCGCTGTCTTTGCCGATGCGATCATGGATATCACCGCACAACTGCAGACGATGCTCCCGCCGTCATTCATCGAGGCGACGCCGCGTCCGTGGCTCGATTACCTGCCGCGGTATCTGAAGGCCGTGACGCGGCGTATCGAGCGTCTTACCGGCAACCTCAAACGCGACGCGGAGTTGTCGGCGAAGGTAAAGCCCTTCTCGGCGGCTTTGGGGACTCTCTCGGTACAACCTGCGCTGGCCGGAACGGGCGAGCAGCTCGAGCAGTTGCGATGGATGATCGAGGAGTTCCGAGTATCGCTGTTTGCGCAGGAGCTGCGGACGATGATGAAGGTCTCCA
>Ga0105240_10014233_pt1 | contig 10867 bp, 4 predicted proteins | sample KBSC54metaG_FD_80426 | JGI IMG/M metagenome (GOLD analysis project Ga0105240, IMG submission 80426) | Corn rhizosphere microbial communities from Kellogg Biological Station, Michigan, USA - KBS C5-4 metaG | ecosystem: Host-associated > Plants > Roots > Rhizosphere > Soil | place: Michigan, USA...
AGCACAAAGCGGTGCCGCGCATCGAAATCTGAAGGCCCGCGTTCGCCTGGCAGGTCGTAACTGTTCTGTATGAGAATGCCGCCAGTACTGAACGACGTGTAGTCGATTGATTTGGACCACGTGTAAGACGCATTAAACTGGCAGCCCTTTGTAAATCGACGAGTCGCTGTCAACCACAGCGCGTTGTAGCTTGAATTTCCTGAGCTTCCGACTTCGGTGATATTGCCCAGCGTCATGCCCGGCAATATCGGGCTCGTTGCTGAAAGTGCAGGGAATGGACGCACGCCATTTACCGGTTGGTTAATGTTGCGGCGAGTGATTAGGTGTGTGCCCTTCGAGCCAAGATATCCAACCATCAGCGCCGTATTAGAAAACTCGCGTTGCACGTTCAGGTTCCACGACTGCACGTAAGCATTGTCGAAGTTGCGGTCGATTGACACTGGTGCAAGACCGGCAGGACCAGCCAGGCTGATTGCATTGTTGAAGCGGATCGTACCGCTGAACGTCAGCGGCGTTGCGAGTGGCGGGTTTCCCCCAAGGCCCGTCACAATGCTTGTCATTGGCTGATCGACGTAGACCCCGTAAGCGCCCCGCACAACCGTCTCGTCCGAACTGAATGGAAGCCATGCGAAGCCGAGCCGCGGCTGAATATTTTTGTTGTTCTCCTGATAGACCTTGTCGAAATTCGTTCCGACACGCAGCAGTGAATTACTCTCGGGATCGAAAACAATAAAACGATCGTAGCGCTCGCTCGGCGTCATATTCCATTCGTAACGCAGACCGATTTCCAGCGTCAGACGTGAATGCAGTTTGTAATTGTCCTGAGCAAAGAATCCCAGGGCTCCCTGGGCGATGCTGGTTGACTGATTGCCACGAGTGATGGTGAAAGAGTTTGCTGTTCCCGCTATAAATGCAGCGATGCTGGGAAAATTGAACGAACCGGTGGTTTGCCGGAAATTGTTGTTGAGAAACTGGCGGTACTCGCCTCCCAGCTTTAGTGAATGTGGACCAGAAAGCCAACTCACCGCATTGGCGACGACAAATGTTGTATCGCCACGTCCGGATGGTTGATTTGCGGGACCTCCCAGATTGAGACTTCCACCGGCGACATTGATTTGAGGCAGTCCGATTGGTTCCTTTACTCCATTCTTAATACCAAGCTCCGCGGGGTTGAGCTGAGCCAGCGGTGTGCTGGTCGACGAGAAACGGTTGAAGCCAAGTCGTAGCTCATTTATGACGGACTGACTGAAAGTATGCGTCTCATTGAGCGTAAAGATCTGTCGCAAGGCCAGCGCGACGTGACCAAAGCCGGGAATCGTGTTGCCAAAACGGTTCGGTTCACTGAGCTCTGACCGCTGAATCGCGTAATAGCCATGCACACGATCGATGTCGCTGAGGTTGTAGTTAACGTCAGCGGTCCACTGGTCGACGTTAACAGGGGCACTGGCGGGGCTGACAAAACGAGGCGTGCCGGAAGCGTCCACAAAATTGGCTCTCGGAATCAAAGCAATCACTCTCGTTAACACGGGATCATTAGTGGCGGTACGTTGAGCGTCGCTGAGCACCACACTATTCAGATCGAGTCCTTGTCGTTGACGCAGGCCCTCGTAGGAAACAAAGAAAAACAGTTTGTCACGGATGATTGGACCACCAAGGTTCCCACCAAACTGATTGCGCTTAAACGGCGCCGGCTCATCGGATGTAAGTTCGAAGAAGTTACGCGCGTCGAGTGCATCGTTGCGGAAGAATTCAAACAGCTCACCGTGAAAACGATTCGCACCCGAGCGAGTGGCTATGTTGACCACTGCGCCCGAGCTTTGACCGTACTCGGCGTTGAAAGTTGAGTTATCGGCCTTGAATTCCTGAATCGTATTGATTGATGGTTGAAAACTGATTGAGCTGAACGTCAGGTTGTTTAGAGTGATGCCGTTGACCTGGTAGTTAACTGTTTCCTCACGATTTCCCGCGGTATTTATTGCAAGAGAACCCAGGCCGCGCATTGGCGAGGCCGAAAAAGCACCTTGAGGAGGTGTTACTGAACCTGGTACGAGCAATCCGAGATCAAGGAAGTACCGCCCATTAAGTGGCATTTCCTGGACCGCGCGTCGATCGATCACCTGGCCGACTGAGGTCGTCGAACGCTCGATTCCGTCGTTCACGGAAGATACCGTTACTTGTTCTGAGACGTCTCCGATTTCGAGTTGAAAGTCTTGAGTGATTTTGCGCGCAACTTCAATCCTCAACGTTTCCACTACCTGTTTCTTGAATCCTGCCGCACTTACTTCAATCGTATAGTCACCGACAGGCAACGCTGCCAATAGATATCTCCCAGCATCGTCACCGAGGGCAGTACGCTCGACTCCGATTGCAGGACTTCGCGCTACGATCTTCACGTTGGGAATAGCTGCTCCGTTTTGATCAAACACTTGTCCTTCGATTGAAGCGGTTGCTTGAGCGGAGACATCAAGGACGAGGATGAAAGGCAGAATTATACTTAACGCCGTTCCGAAGAAGGGAATTCGGAGACAATACCAGCGCATAGGGGAGAACACTTTCCGAGGGCCGCTCGGCAAACCGAGCAAGTTTGCGCTTCCTCTATATCCGATGAGAACCACGGTCGCTAACAAGTCGGGGGAACTCGTTAACGCAGACTAGTCATGGGAGGAACGCGGCCATTATAGAACCAATGCTTTACTGCTCATATCGGTAAATCTACTGAGGAAAGTACTTTTGCAAACCCCTCCCCATGGTCCACTTCAAAGAACCTGCGGTAAAAGTACCCATTTCTTTGAAACTGTTTTTATCTCGTTTTGCCACATTCGTTACGTAGTGAAGGCGACGAGTTCGTCTTGAGCTGCTTCCTTTCTGACAGAGGCAATCGTGTTTTTTCGCTTTAACACAACGGCTGTGAGATCGTCCTTTTGTTCGGTACCTTTGGAAAAATCCTTGACCGCCGTATGAAGTCTCGCAATCACTTCTTCCGCCGAACAATCTCGAGCCTGGCGGATCGTTTCTTTTAGTCTCTCCATTCCAAACTCTTCTGCTTCGGGATTTTGCCACTCATAAAATCCATCGGTAACGAGGACGATCATGTCGCCCGCCTTTAAGCTTTTCATCCGTGAGTCTTCGTAAGTCATGCCTGCAATCATTCCGAGTGGAATTCCCTGGGCTTCGAAATTTTCCAACTTACTCGTTGCGCGGCGATACCAGAGAATTGGACCATGACCTGCCGAAAGCACTTTGATTTCTGAAGTGGCCGGATTCAGAAAGATGACGGCAAAAGTTACGAAACGATCGTCGGCAAGATCACCCGCCAGCAAGCTGTTGAGGCGCTCGAGGACTTGAGCATGTTTCGGCTCGACGAGGAAGCTCGCGCGCGCATACGCGCGACACAGTGCACTCACCAGCGCCGGACCGATTCCGTGTCCAGTCGCATCTCCGACACTGATCGCGATTTGACCGTCGGGCAGGAGTTGCCAATCAAAATAGTCGCCACCAGTTTGATTCGCTGGTTGATTCCAGCCGGCGATTTCGAAGTGATCCAATTGCGGTGGAGTCGCAGGCAGCAGCCCCTGCTGAATCGAACGTGCGATGTCCAGGTCATGGTTGATGCGCTCGAGTTCGCCCTGCAGCTTTGCTTCTCGCAAAGCCGCTTTGACATAACCTCGAATCTGTTGGGCCACGGCTGCAGCCACGATTCCGCCCGTTAGAATCAACAACGCATAAAGGAAATATACGGTTAAGGGGAATGCATAATCGACAGCGGCAGGATTGACATAACTGAGATGCACGTAAAACGTGACGAAAATATAGCCGAGCGCTGAGAGTAAGCCCGTCACCAACGTAAGAGCCGGACGCAGGCGCAGTGTCGAAAGCGTGATGAACAGGAAGTAGAGGACAATTGCAGGCGCGACCAGTACCTGGTATGGAGTCATCCACTGGGCCAGCAGCAATATGAATAGTGCCACCGTAGGAAGTTGACTCTCGATCAGAACGTTGAAGACCCAGAGTTCAGGTGTCACCTCTTCATCGTCACGGAGCGCTGCTCTGATCGCGCGCAACATCACGCTTTCGTGAGCTATGACCAAACCGAGAACTATAATTTGACCAACCAGCAGTACGTAGTTTTGCGTTACAACCCCGCGCAGGACCACCAAAAAAGTAATGACAGCCAGCACAACGAGCAGCGCAATGACGCGGTACGATTCACTTTTAAGAGAAGCTCGCGCAAAGGCTCTCGACTGAAGCGCAAAACCATTTGTGTCTTCGTTTGTGCCTTTTTGTGGCATTACTGCCACCCACCGCCCAGTGCTTTGTACAACTGCACGACCGTTAGCAGCTCATCGCGGCGTGCCTGGGCCAGACTTCGTTCAGCCTCGAAGAGTTCGCGGTCGGCGTCGAGCGCATCCAGCAATGTCGCCACGCCTCCGGTGTAACGTAAGTAGGAAAGGCGGGAACGATCGCGCAGAGTGTCCACGAGGAAGCCGCGTTGGGTGCGAACTTCTCTGACCTTTTGGTAGGCAATCAAAGAATCGGAAACCTCACGAAATGCAGCCTGAATCGTCTTTTGATAATCGATGAGCAGGAAATCACGTTGTGCTTGTGTGAAACGTATGTTCGACTTTATGCGGCCGCCGGTGAAGATCGGTTGTGTGACTTGTCCCGCCAGGCCGAAAACGTTTCTACTGTTGCTGAAGAGACTTGTAAGCTGTCCACTCTCGTAACCGAGAAATGAGGTGAGCGAGATACGCGGAAAGTATTCTTTCTTCGCCACTTCAATCCGCGCATTCGCAGCAACCAGATTATTTTCAGCCGCTCTGATATCCGGACGCCGCGCGATCAGATCCGATGGTAAGCCAGGGGGAACGGCGGGCGGCATCTGCTGGTCCGTCAAACTGACTCCGCGTTCGATCGTAGACGGGTTCCTGCCGGTGAGAAAACTGAGAAAGTTTTCTGTTTGTTGTACCGCTTGTTCCAGTGCGGGTATTACTTCTCTCGCGTCGTAAACCAACTCTTCCGCCTGGCGGACTTCGAGCATGGTAGAGACGCCGCGTTGTTGCCGGAGCTGAATGAGACGTAAAGATTCCTCGCGCGATCTGAGTGTGCGCTGCGAAATGTCGAGTTCGAAATCAAGTTCACGCAATCCGAAGTAGGCTGTCGCAACGTCGCTGACGAGCGTCGTTATGATCGCTTTGCGTGCTTCTTCAGTGGCCAGGAGATCCGCTCTGGCTGCGGCTGTTTGTTTCCGCAACCGTCCCCAGATGTCGATCTCGAACGTGAGCAGGTTCAGCAGAATGTTTCCAAAAGATCGATCTCGTTTTATCGGTTCTGGTAGATCAACAGCACTACTTCGCGACTGTCGCTGAGTCACTACGTCGCCACTCGCAATGACGGAGGGAAACTGTTCGGAACGTGTGATACCGAGCGACGCCCGAGCTGCATCGATGCGAGCAGCGGCTTCGCGCACGTCATAGTTGTTTGCGAGGGCATCCTGAATAAGTGCCTGGAGTTTTTCATCTTTGAAAACCTCAAACCACTTCAGGTTGGCGAGTGATTGCGGATCGGGCTGAGGAGCCGGATCGGAACGAAAGGTGCTCGGAGGACTTGGCTTTAACTCCTTTGGCTCAGGAATTTTTTGTTGTGCAACCAAATAGGTCTGGGTCACACACATAAGCAACAGTGCAACAAGTAATCGCTTCATGATCTGCCTCAAAGTCAGAAGTTGTGCAGTCGGATCGGGTCAGTACCATCTGCGTCGTGTGCTTGGATATGCGTCACTACCACCTGCGTCGCGTGCTTGGGTGAGGTCAGTACCGTAACGCGGTAGCGTCGGGTCGACGTGGCACTTAACACATTAGAAACATTTTGACTTGCCGACCCGACGCTACCGCGTTACGGTACTGACCTCACCCAAGCAGACGCCAGAGATGGTACTGACCGTGTCCAAGTACCGATCTTCAGTTTCATCAGTGCTCACCTCCAGCTTCGGCCGTGGCTGGCACAGGTGGAGGAACGATTGCCTTCTCACGCTTGCGACGACCAAGTCCTTCAATGAAAGTGAAATTTCCAGGAATGATTAACACCCCTAGACCAGTGGCGACGAGCATGCCGAAAAACACACCAACCCCCATTACGTTTTGTGCTCCAGCGCCCGCGCCACTGGCTTTCATTAGGGGAACCACACCGAGGATAAATGCGAAGGCTGTCATCAGAATCGGACGAAAGCGCAATCGAGCAGACGTAAGGGCGGCGTCTTCCAGTGAGGCGCCTTCTTCGTGCTTTGCTTTCGCAAACTCTACAATCAGGATCGCATTCTTTGCCGCCAGACCGATCAGCATCACCAATCCGATCTGCACGTAAACGTTGTTGTCGTATCCGAAAAGCCAAACCCCAAACAGCGCGCCGAGAGCCACCAGTGGTGATCCGAGGAGCACGGCCCAAGGCAAGCGCCAACTCTCATACATCGCTGCGAGCAGGAGGAACACGCAGATGATCGCGAGGATAAATGTCGGCGCGGGAGGAGGCGCGATCTTCTCCTGATACGAGAGTGACGAATAGGCGAAACTCATCTCCGGCGGCATCGTCTGAGCAAACACTTGTTCGAGTGCTGCCAGTGCCTCGCCCGATGTGTAACCGGCTGCCGGAGCGCCCGTCAGTTCTACAGATCGCAACAGATTGAAACGCGTCGTTAATTCGGTTCCCGCGATGTCGTTAATTGACACGAGAGTGGAAAGCGGGACCATCGCATTCGTCGTCTTCGAACGCACATAAACCCGACCGATGTCTGCGGCCTTCAGTCGATCGATTGACTCTGCCTGAACGTAGACGCGATACAGGCGGCCAAAGCGATTGAAGTCGTTGACGAAAGCGCCACCCATCGCGGTCGAGAGAGTTTGAAACACCTCATTCACAGGGACGCCAAGCGTTCGCGCTTTTTCGCGATCGAGGCCGACTTTCACCTGCGGATAATTTGGATCAAAAGAAGTAAAGAGAGTGCCAAGCTCAGGTCGTTGACGCCCGGCTGTGATAAACGCGTGCGCTTGTTCTCCCAGTTGTTCAACGCTCATCGAGCCGGTGCGGTCCTGAATTAAAAAATTGAACCCCGAGGCCGCACCGAAACCGGCGAGCGTTGGAATATTGAAAGGAAAGATCACGCCTTCCGGGATCGTCGCAAATTGCTTCTGAAGACCGGCCATGATCCCTTTGACGTGTAACGCCTCACCATGACGTTCGTCCCACGGTTTCAGGCGCGCGAAGATCGAGCCGTAGTTTGGCTGGTAGGTATTGGTGACTACGCCATAACCGCCAACGGTTTGAAACGATTCGATACCTTCGGTTTTCGCGAGAATGTTCTCAACTTTTTTGAGGACTTCACTTGTGCGCGCCAGCGATGCGCCTGGAGGCAGTTGCACGTTGACGCCAAAGATGCCCTGGTCCTCGTCCGGAATAAATCCGGACGGAATCGCTTTCGCAAAAAATCCCGCACCCAATACAACCACGCCAACGATGGCGATGGTGACGATTCCACGCCGCACCAGCATTCGCGAGACGTGAACGTAACCATTGGTCGTTACGTCAAACACCTTATTGAAGCCGCGGAAGAAAACGCCCAGTGGTCCTCGCATGGGTTTGGGTGACCGCAACATCATCGCGCAGAGTGCCGGCGTGAGCGACAGCGCGTTGAAAGCCGAGAGCAGCACAGAGATGGCAATCGTCAAAGCAAATTGCCTGTACATACTGCCTACGAGACCGCTGATTAGCGCCACGGGGATAAACACCGCCGAGAGAATGAGCGCAATTCCAATCACTGGAGCAGACACTTCGCTCATCGCCTTGATGGTTGCCTCTTTGGGTGGCAGACCATGTTCCAGATGGTGAATGACTGCCTCCACGACCACGATTGCGTCGTCAACCACGATGCCGATTGCCAGCACCAGCCCAAACATGGAGAGTGTGTTTACGGAAAAGCCGAGCAGCGGGAAGAAGATGAACGTACCAACGAGCGATATTGGAATGGTAAGCACCGGAATGATCGTGGCCCGAATATTTTGCAGGAAGATGAAGACGACCACTATCACCAGTACCAACGCCTCGACAAACGTATGCAGTATCGCTTCAATCGAGGCCTCGACCGCCGGCGTTGTGTCGTAGACGATCTTGTAATCCATCTCGGGCGGGAAGAGCGCCTTCGCGTGCTCCATCGTCTCGTAGATTGTCTCGGAAGCTTTGAGCTGGTTGGCGCCCGGCAAAAGGTAGACTGCCATTGCACCGCCGGGCTTTCCATTCAGCCGCCCAAACGAGTTGTAATCCTGCGAACCGAGCTCGGCGCGACCGACGTCCTTGATCCGGACCACAGCGCCTGTTCCCGTCTGGCGGACAATGACGTTTTCAAATTCTTCCGGAGTAATGAGCCGGCCGGGGGCGCTGAGCGTTTCGGTGAACTCCTGGTCCACCGGTGTTGGCGCGCCGCCGATCTTTCCTGCGGGTGCTTGAAGGTTCTGTTCTTTGATCGCCGAGATGACGTCGGATGGAGTTAATCCCAACTTCGCGAGTCGATCGGGTTTGATCCAGACACGCATGCCGTAATCGGTGCCGCCAAAGAGATCGACCTGTGCGATGCCTGGAATACGCAGTATTTGATCGCGCAGGTTGATGCCGCAGTAATTGATCAGAAAATTCGCGTCGTAAGCATCCTTAGGTGAGTAGAGCGATATCACCATGAGGATGCTTGGGCTTTGTTTCTTGACCGTAACACCCTGCTGGTTCACTTCAGCAGGGAGCCGAGCAGCGGCAGTGGAAACGCGGTTTTGGGTAAGAACGTTTGCGGTGTCCTGGTCGGTGCCGACTTCGAAATTGACGTCGAGCAGCATGCGACCGTCGCTGGTGTTCGACGACTTCATGTAAATCATGCGGTCGACACCGTTGACTTCCTGCTCGATCGGAGTCGCTACCGAATTTTCGACGGCTTCGGCGGAAGCGCCCGGATACGTAGCAGTCACACGGATGTTTGGGGGCGCTAGAAAGGGATACTGTTCAATTGACAGCCCGCGAATGACGACGACGCCAATCAATAACGTCAGGATCGAGATAACAATGGCAACGATCGGCCGCCGGATGAAGAAATTTGACATGAGTGCTCAGCCCCCCGAATTCGTCGCTGTTACACTTGCTACCTGTGGATTCACCTGACCGCCGGGGCGGACCTTCTGCATCCCTTCGACAATCACTCGCTCGCCGGGGTTAAGTCCCTCGAGCACGACCACGTCTTTGTCAACCTTATCGCCTAGCTTGATGGTGCGTATTAACACTTTGTTTTCCTGGTCCACGACCATAACTGTTTTCGCACCCTGGAGTTCCTGGACGGCGCGCTGGGGAACAAGTATCGCGTTCTCTTTTTCGGCTACAGCTACACGCACACGCGCAAACTGTCCGGGCCGCAGGTAGCTTCCCGGGTTGGGAAAGCTGGCTTCCACTTTCATCGTGCCGGTGGTGGGATCGACGATGCGGTCCAGCACACGAAAGGTGCCCTGATGCGGGTGCGTGCTTTCGTCGGAAAGAAGCAGATCGAAACGAAGTTCACCGGCTCGCTGTCCGGCAGTCTTCGGGTCAGTTAATTTCAGGTATTCGATTTCACTCACGCTGAAGTTAACGAGCAGTGGATCGGACGCGGAAACAGTCGCGAGTAAAGTCGCTTCACTACGGCCTACAAGGTTTCCTTCATCGACTTGCAGGAAGCAGATCATTCCGTTGAGTGGCGAATAGATGTCGCAGTAACTCAAGTCGAGTTCGGCCTGGACCACGCGCGCGTTTGCTGCCGAGACCTCAGCTTTGGCTCGCTCGATCGTGTATTTCACGGAAGCTTCCAGATTGGTCAGGTTTGCATGTCGCGCGTCGACTGTTGCCCTGGCGGATTTCTGAGTTGCAACAGCGGCATCGAGATCCTGTTCCGTAACTGCTTTTTCTTTAGCTAGTGGGGCCAGGCGTGCGACGTCCTGATCGGCTCGTGTCAATGCCGCCTGTGCGTCTGCCAATTCTGCCTGCGCCTGGAGAACGTCAGTTCGTTGTTGCGCCTGGGCCAGGTCTGAAACAGCTTTGGCGGTCAGTGCTTTGGCGGATTGAAGGGCCGCCTGGAAAGGACGCTTGTCGATGGTGAATAAGAGTTGACCCTTCTTTACAGGTGCTCCCTCTCGAAAGTAAACCTTCTGGAGAACGCCTTCGACCCGCGCTCGCAACTCCACGGTGTTGTCTGCCCTGGTCTGGCCGACGTACTCGCTGTAGATGGGCACGGTCTTCTGAGTCACAGATGCTACAACCACTGACGGCGGCGTAACCTGAGCAGCACTATGCGCCTTTTCAGAACCGCATCCGGCACTGCTTATTACCAAGGCGGTCAGTATCGGGACTGCCAGGAGAATTAAATGATTTCGGTTGTGCAGAATGGTCATCGCTATTCCTCCGTCGTCGGGAGACCCCTGGTGATGCGGCTTTTGAGCGGATTCTATGGCGGTGACTAATGGGCTGATACTGGCAGAATTGACAGTACAGGTAATAGAAAGCAGGGAATTATCGTGGCTGTGTGTTAAGCGAATTAGCCATTGCAGCGGGGATTGTGGCGGTTTGTCTGATCGTTCATATAGCGGGAATTTTGCTGATGGCAGAATGGCTCCTGCGAAGGCGCGGGTATCTTGAGCAATCAGCCCGCAGGCATCATTTCGCGCTGTTGATTGTCACGCTCTTTGCGGGAATCGTTATCCTGCACGTGGCTCAGACAAGTCTTTGGGCAGCGTTCTACTATGCGCAGGGTCTGTTTAGTGATTTTGGGACGTCGCTTTATTTCTCGATGGTCAGCTTCACTACCATTGGATAC
>Ga0105240_10014235_pt1 | contig 10867 bp, 6 predicted proteins | sample KBSC54metaG_FD_80426 | JGI IMG/M metagenome (GOLD analysis project Ga0105240, IMG submission 80426) | Corn rhizosphere microbial communities from Kellogg Biological Station, Michigan, USA - KBS C5-4 metaG | ecosystem: Host-associated > Plants > Roots > Rhizosphere > Soil | place: Michigan, USA...
GCACAGGGAATGACGGTGCTGTTGTTCCCGATGGCGGTCCTTTTCGCCACCTTGTTCACGATTTTTTGGGCCGAGGGCGACGTGCGCGACGCCGAGACGATAGTCGCCCGGGCGTACGATACACGCGCGGAAATCATGCGGCTGCACAGTTCGCTGGTGGACGCCGAGGCTGCCGAGGGCGGCTATCAATCCACCCGGCAGAAGCGCTTTGCCGCCGCGGCCGATGCCGCCCTCGACCAGGTGCGAGCCTCGCTGCAACGCCTGCCCGCTCGTGTCGCCGACACACCGGCAGCGCGCGGCGCGCTTGAACAAATCCAGGCCCAGACACAGCGCGAACTGCAATTGCTGCAGCAAGTCCGCTCGGCTCCCTCGACCGCCACAGCCGCCGAGCAGAAGGAAACCATGAGCGCCCTCCAGGCGCAGTTGGGGTTGTTGAGCAGCGAAGAGGAGCGCCTGTTTACGCAAGCCCGGTATGAACGCGACCTGGCGCGCCAGAAGCTGTTTCGGACCGTGATGGCGTGCGGCATTATGGGGCCTCTGGGCGCCTTATTCATTCACCTGCTGGTGGCCGGCAGGATGGTACGGCGCGTCCAGTTAGTCGAAGAAAACGCACGCCGGCTGGCGCACGGACTCCCGCTCGAGCATTTCCCGGCCGGCAGCGACGAGATCGCCGCGCTGGCCCGTCAACTCGAGGACGCTGCGTACCTGCTGCGCGATCGGGAAACAGGCATCCGCGAAAACGAACGGCGGTATCGAGACCTCTTCAATCATGCGCCCATCGCATACGAAGAGACCGACAAGGATGGCGTCGTCACGCGCTTCAACCAGGCCGTTTGCACGCTGCTGAACTGCAGTCCCGACCAGATTCTGGGATGCTCCGCCTGGGACTTCGTGGCCCCGGATCAGCAGGAAGCCTTCCGCGCCTCGATGCTGGAACGCATGGCCGCGGGCAAGGAGACGGAGCCGTTCGAGTGCGAGTACCTGCTGGAGGACGGAACCCGCATCGCGGTGGAGATCCGCGAGAACCTGATACGCGACACCCAGGGCGTGGTGACTGGCGTCATCCGGTCGCTGATGGATGTGACGGAGCGCAACCTGGCAACCATGGCGGCGCGCAAGGTGGAGCAGTACGCCATGGAGTTGCGCAACAAGAACGAGCAGTTGGGTAGCGCGCTGGACGCCGCGCGGTCGGCGACAGAGGCAAAGAGCCGGTTCCTGGCCAGCGTGTCGCACGAGTTGCGCACGCCATTGAACGGCATTATCGGGTTCTCCGAAATGATGTACGACGGCCGCCTGGGTCCGGTGACGGAAGATCAAAAGGAAGTGATGAGCGATGTGCTGGCGAGTGCGCGCCACCTGCTGCAGCTCATCAACGACATCCTGGATCTTTCCAAAGTCGAGGCCGGCCGCATGGAGTTCCGTCCCGAAGGTTGCCGGCTGGATAGCCTTGTTTGCGAGGTGCGCGACATCGTGCGTCCGCTGGCCGAGAAGAAGAACATTCGTCTGGTCACCGGCGCGCCCACCGACCTGACGGCATTTATCGACCCCGGCAGGTTCAAGCAGGTGCTCTACAACTATCTGTCCAACGCCGTGAAGTTCACGGGAAGCGGTGGCACGGTGTCGGTAGCGCTGGCATCGCAGGACGATAGTACATTCCGCCTGGACGTCGAAGATACCGGAAACGGCATCCCGCCCTCGGAAATCCCTCTACTGTTTAGGGAATTCCTGCAATTGCCCAACAGCCGCAAGGCGGAACAGGGGACCGGCCTGGGCCTTGCTCTGACGCGCCGCATTGTGGAAGCTCAGGGTGGGACGGTGAGCGTGCGGAGCGAAGTGGGTAAGGGCAGCGTCTTTTCGGCAGTACTGCCAGTATTCGGAACTCCCAAAAACCTCACTGCGTCCGAATAGGACGTACGTTATCATACTGTGAATGGCTCTAGAGCCGATCCTTATCGTCGACGACACCCCAGTCAACCTAAAACTCACCCGAATTCTGTTGGTTAACGAAGGGTATAAGGTTCTTACCGCCAGCAGTGCGGAAGAAGCATTGGAACTGCTGCGCGGCTACCATCCTTACCTGGTACTGGCGGATATTCAGCTCCCGGGAATGGACGGACTCGAATTCACGCGGCGCGTCAAAGAGGAACCTGCGACCAGGGACATTATGGTGGTGGCCCTCACGGCATTCGCCATGAAAGGCGATGAGCAAAGAGCGATCGATGCGGGCTGCGACGGCTACATCACCAAGCCCATCGATACTCGCACGCTGGGCGCGCGAATCAGAGAAATCCTAGGACGAAGAACCCACACGACGGATGAGGCGCCGGCCGCCGAAATCGGCAGCCCGGAAACGAAAGCCTCGCTGGATGCCGCCGAGATGCTCGCGCTGCGGCGCAAATTTCTGGAGGAGGGCTATGGGCGCGGGCGGCAGTTGCTGGTGGACCTGGACTCGCAATTCCAGGCCGACGAGGCGGCGCGCGTGGTGCATCAGTGGATCGGGACAGGCGGACTGCTGGGCTATACGGCCATCAGCCGGCTGGCCCGAGAAGTCGAAACCAGTATGCAGGAGCGGCCGCTGGATAATGCGCAGGTCCGCGAATCTCTGACCAACCTGGTACTCGCCTTCAGCAGTCCGCGCGAGGCCAGGGATGCGCCCATTCCCGAGGCGATCCTGCAGAGTCTGGCAGGGCGGCGAATCGCGATGGCGGGATTTCCGGGCGCCGAGCGGGAACGGCTGTGCGCGGCGCTGGAACGGTCGCAAGCCCTCGCGGTGTTTGTAGGGGCCAACGACGATCCCGAGTCCGACGCGGTCCGCGAATGCGCGCTGATCGCGGTGCATGTCGGGCAGGAAACGATGGCGTCTCGCTGGTTGCATCCGGCGACGATCGAGCGTGCCGGTTGCCCTGTCGTATTCGCCGGGACCCGCGACGATTTGCTGGAACTGGACGAGCCGGTGCAGGCCCTCGCGCGCGAGTTTCTGATGGACTCGTGGTCGCCGGAAGAGGCGCTGGTGCGGCTGAGTCTCGTGCTGACATCGCGGCCCCACGAGGCCGAGGCGGCGATTTCCCGGACTGGGGGCGAACCCGTCATCCGGACGGGACGGGCGAAGATCCTGATCGCCGATGACGATGCTACGGTGCTGGCGCTGGTCGGGTCGGCGATCCGCAATTTCGGCATGGATTGTCAGACGGCGCCGGATGGCCGCGCGGCGCTCGAAGCGATTCGGCGCGATCGGCCCGCGGCTGCCGTGCTCGACGTGAACATGCCGGGGATGGACGGATACGAAGTGCTCGCGGCAATCCGCGGCGAGCAGTTGCCCGTGCGGGTCCTGCTGCTGACAGCGCGTCAACAGGAGAAGGACGTACTCCGCGGTTTCAACCTGGGAGCGGACGATTATATTGTGAAGCCCTTCAGCCCCCTCGAGTTGATCGCACGCATCAAACGGCTGCTTGCGCGATGATCGGGACCGAACTGTCGCTGGTTTCCGTGGTGCTCTGCGGCTTCGGCCTGTGGGTGCTCGGCATGTTCGGGATGTCGCTGCTTCGCGCGCTTGCATGGCAGAAGAAATACCGGGCTACGCAAGCGCACCTGCCCGCCATCCGGTCGGCGCTGGTCGATTATCTTTCGGGGAACGAAGACCGCACACGGTTGCGGGAGTTCATTCAGGAAAGCCGCGAGGCCGTGGCCGCCGCGGTGATGAGTTTCGAAGGCACGGTGAACGGGACCGCCCGCGAGCGGCTCTGCGACCTGGCGTTGGAACTTGCTCTGGTCCACGAGTGGTGCCAGCAGACACGCTCGAAAAATGTGATGGAGCAGCGGGCGGCATATTGGCGGCTGGCCTTCGTCTGTGCATACGAGCCCTGCCGGCGCGTGGCGGGCGACATTCTGCTGCTCGCCCTCAACGATGCCGACGAAGAAGTCCGGCTGGCGGCCGGCAACGCCATTATTTATACGGGCGCAGTCGACGACGTGGAGCGCGTCTTCGAACATGCCATCGTTCAGACGCAACTGAATCGTATCGTGCTAAGCGAAGAGCTGCGGCCGTTCGCGGTGGCGTTGTGCGAGCGGGCCATTCCGAAGGTGCTGAAGTCGGGCGACGCGGCGCGAATCGCAGGCATGCTGCACATGGTGGTGGCGTGGGAGCGGGCAGTGCCGCTGCCGGGAATCGGGCAACTGTTGTCGGCCGAAGATCGGCGTGTGCGGATTCTGGCATTGCAGGCGGCGCCGCTGGCTCAGGATGCGCCGGAAGTCCGCAAGGGAATTCTGGACGCGCTGGTGGATCCCGACCCCGAGATCGTGGTCGGCGGGGCGCAGGCGGCGGGCCGTTTGCGTTTGGAAGCCGCGCTTCCCACGCTGGCGCGCCTGCTCCGGACCGGCGATGCGGACCTGGCGCGTGCGGCCGCGTCGGCGCTCGGCAAAATCCCGCCGCGCGGCTTGGTGGCGCTGCAGGAACTCACGTCGAGCACGAGTAGCACCGCCGCGTCGGCCGCCAGCGAAGCGCTGACGAAAGCGCAGGGACGGGTATGATTTCGGCGCTCCTGCAGGCCGGCTCGATGATCCTGTTCCTCTCGGCGGTTGCCGGTCTGGGAATCCTGTTGAAGGGCTGCTATGTGCTGCGGCGGCAGGCGCGGCGGAGTTCGCACGACTTTACGTCGATCCTGCTGAAATCGCCGCAAATGCCCATGGTGTCGGTGATCGCGGCGCCGGCGGATTCGTCGCCCGCCTCGCGCGGATTCGTGCGCCACTTATTGGAATTGCACTGCTCGCGAAGCGAGGTCGTGGTGGTGCTGAACGGGCCTTCGGAGCAGGACTTCCAGGCGTGGCGCGATGAGTTCCGGTTGCAATCGGCAGCCCTGGGCGTCTGGGAATCGGCGGACCTCCCGGCCTTGCAGGTGCTGCGGACCGAGAGCTCCAGTTGGTCCGCCGCCTATCATACCGGTCTGGCAATCTCGAGCGGCTCGCTGATCGCCATGTTGGATGCCGAGAGCCAGTTTGTCCCCGACATCCTGCTACGGCTCGCGCTGCCGTTGCTTGCGGACGAAGAGACGGCGGCGGTCTGCGGTACCGCGCCCCAGTTCGCTTCGAATAGCCTGATCGAGCACTTCGCCGGGATCGAGGGACTTCGGTTGTACCTGGCGCGCTGCGCGGCGTTCGCCGGTTGGAACATGCTGCTGCCGGTGCAGGGTTGTTGCGTGCTGCTGAGGCGCGACGCGGTCGTGAGAGCGGGGGCCTTCGCGAGTCCTCTCGAACTGATTCTGCAGTTGCACGGGCAGGCGCGCCGCGGCGGTCCGCCTTTCCGCATGGCGCTGGTGCCCGAGCCGGTCAGTTGGATTGCACCGTCGGCATCGGAGTCCGGATTGCGCCACCTGATCGTGCGCGATCAACAATCGCTGGCGTCGGTGATCCGGCACCGGAGGCAAATTGCGGGTGGGATCGGCGCGCTGGGCTGGGGTCTGCCGGCGCTGTTCTACTGGCGCATGGTGCGGCCGCTGCTGGAATCGGCGGTGTATGTGCTCGCGCTGGTGGCGATCGTGACGGGCCTCGCGCCCCTGCAGGTCGGAGTGCTCGCGCTGCTGTGTACGGTGGGGGCCGGCATCCTGGTGTCCATGGCGGCGGTCGTGCTGCGCGAGCTGGCGGAATATCAGGGAAGCGATCCGGGGCGCATGACGAAGCTGTTCCTGGCGTCGATCCCGGAAAACCTCGGGTATCGACAGATGCGCAATCTCTGGCTGCTGCAGGGATTCTTCCGGTAATAACCGTGTAGCATTAGTTTCGGTGACTACCGCTTGAGGAAACACGAGAGCACAAGGCCGAAAACAAAGCCGGTCAGGAGGGTCGCAAGAACGGCGACGATCCGACCGGCTTGTCTACAGGAGGGCTTCAGTTACGGTTGCAGTACGATCTTCGTCTTGGTCCCGCCGATGCGGATTTCGGCGATGACGTTGCCCGTATAGCGGATCGCGGTGTCATCGAATTTCTTCTCGACGGTCTCGATCTTTGCAGGCACGTCCACGCTCAACTTGCCGTTGACCAGCGTGATCTTGGAAGTGTCTACGTTCAGGCGATACTCGCCAGCTTTCAAGTCGGTTCCATTGACAATGGCAGCCTGGGCCAGGGTAATGCGATAAGAATGGACGGAGGGCACGGTGCCCGCGAAAGCCGCCGCGAGCGCCAAAATCACGAAGGACAGAACAAATTTCTTAAACATAGGATCTCCTATTTCGGAGTTTAACACCACTTTATCGTGGATTCTACATTCCGCCGCTTTTTTCGGCCCTCCGGGCATATAATTAGGACCATGCTCAGATGGGGATGCCAGGCTGCATTACTCCTGTGCGCGCTATCACTTTCCGCCGCCGAGGTGCGCTACGCCACCGACGTCGCGCCGCTGCTGCAAAAACGCTGCTATGCCTGCCACGGCGCGGGCCAGCAAATGAGCGGGCTGCGGCTCGATCAGAAGGACGCCGCCATGCGCGTCATCCAGCCCGGCAACAGCGCCAATAGCAAGCTGATCCGGATGGTGACGGGCGCCGACGGCAAGATCATGCCGCCCGCCGGAGCGCCCCTGACCGCCGCCGAGATCGCCACCTTGCGCGCGTGGATCGACAGCGGCGCCGATTGGGGCGCGGTCACGACCTCGAAAGCCGCGTCGGCCGCCACGCACTGGTCGTTCCGCAAGATCGAACGTCCGGCGCTGCCCGCGGTGAAGAACGCCGCCTGGGCGCGCAATCCGATCGATCGCTTCATCCTGGCGCGCCTCGAAAAGGAAGGCATCGCCCCTTCGGCGGAAGCCGACCGCGCCACGCTGTTCCGCCGCGCCAACCTGGACCTCACCGGCCTGCCTCCCACGCCACAGGAGGTGGACGAATTCCTGCGCGACACCCGGCCGGACGCGTACGAGCGGGCGGTGGATCGCCTGCTGGCCTCGCCGCATTTCGGCGAGAAGTGGGCGCGCTACTGGCTCGACCTGGCGCGTTATGCCGATAGCGACGGCTACGAAAAAGATCGCTCGCGTCCGTGGGCGTGGCGGTATCGCGAGTGGGTGATTCAAGCGCTGAATCGCGACATGCCGTACGACGAATTCACCACCGAACAACTCGCCGGCGACCTGATGCCGAACCGCAATCTCGACACGATCGTCGCCACGGGATTCAATCGCAATACGCTGACCAATCGCGAAGGCGGCACCGACCCCGAGCAGTTCCGCGACGAGCAGGTGCTGGATCGCGCGGCCACGCTCGGCACCGTCTGGCTGGGACTGACGGTCGGCTGCGCGCAGTGTCACGACCACAAGTTCGACCCCATCAAGCAGAAGGAGTTCTACCAGCTTTCGGCCTACTTCAATACGCAGGAAGAGGTGAACGTCCAGGCGCCGATGCCCGGCGAACTGGGTCCGTACCTGGCCGCCAAACCAGCCTACGACGAAAAGCGGCAGGAACTGCTGGAGCAGTACAAGATTCCCGAAGCGCTGACTGCCTACGAGGAGCGGCTGCGCAACGCCGCGCTCCACCCCGGCCAGTTGCAGGACGCCGATTTCGCATACGGCGAGTTCACCCACACGGTCGACAACGCGCGCAAGGTGCTGTTCATGGATCCGGCGAAGCGCAGCGAAGTGCAGCGCAACGCCATGATCGACGTGTTCGTCAGCTCGTGCGGCAACGCGTATCCCAAGGACTACTGTAACAACCTCAAACTCGGCGAACTGCGCACCAAGCTCAACCAGTTGGGCGCCACGCTGCCGCCGGTCAGCTACGCCCCCGTGCTGCTGGAAAACGATGCGCCGCCGAAGACGTACGTTCACGTGAAAGGCGACTGGCGCGAGCACGGTCCCGAAGTGCAGCCGGGGATGCTCGCCATCCTGCCGCCCATGCCGGCGGGCGTGCCGACGCGGCTGACGCTGGCGCGCTGGCTGGTCGCACCGGAGAATCCGCTGACGTCGCGCGTGGCCATCAATCGCATCTGGCAGGAACTGATGGGCCGCGGCATCGTCGTGACCAGCGAGGATTTCGGCACCCAGGGCGAGCCGCCCAGCCACCCCGAACTGCTGGACTGGCTGGCCAGCGAATACATGGCGCGCGGCTGGAGCAATAAGCAGATGATCCGGCTGATCATGACGTCGGCCACGTACCGGCAGTCGTCGCACGCGCGTCCCGAACTGGACACGAGGGACCCGGCCAACACGCTGCTGTCGCACATGTCGCGGCTGCGGCTCCCGGCGGAACTGGTGCGCGACCAGGCGCTGTCGGCGTCGGGACTGATCGACCTGCGGGTCGGCGGCCGCAGCGTCAAACCGCCGCAGCCCAAGGGCGTCGCCGAGCTATCGTACGCCGGGTCGGTGAAGTGGGAGGAAAGCACGGGCGGCGACCGGTATCGGCGCGGGCTCTACATCCACTTCCAGCGGACCACGCCGTATCCGCAGCTCATGAATTTCGACGCCCCCAGCGCCAGCCTTACCTGCACGCGCCGCGAACGAACCGACACGCCGCTGCAGGCGCTCGACCTGATGAACGATCCGGTCTTCTACGAAGCGGCGCAGGCGCTGGCGTTCCGCGTCATGCGCGAATCGACGGGTCCGTTCCGCGAGCGGCTGAACTACGCGTTCAAGATCACGGTGGGCCGCGAGACCTACCAGCGCAAGGCCGAGCGCATGGGCAAGTATTACGACGAGGCGCTCCGCGGCATTCAAGCAGCGCCGGAGACGATGGCCGCGCTGTTCCCCAATCGACTGGAAGGCGTGCCGCAGAACGAAGCGGCGGCATGGGTGGAGTTGAGCCGCGTGCTGCTCAACCTGGACGAGTTCATCACGAGGGAATAACCATGGATCGCGAGCAGTTCCGCAAGATTCAATCGCGCCGCAGATTCTTCCAGGAGTGCGCCGGAGGAATCGGCATCGCCGCGCTGGCACAGTTGATGGAGAAGGAGGGCCGCGCCGCCGACGTCAATCCGCTGGCACCGCGGAAGCCGCATTTCCCCGCCAAGGCCAAGAACGTCATCTTCATGTTCATGGAGGGCGGACCGAGCCAGCTCGATCTGTTTGACCCCAAGCCCGAGTTGCAAAAGTGGAGCGGCAAGCCGCTGCCGGCCGAGATGACCAAGGACCTGCGGCTGGCGTTCACCAAGCCCAATGCCGCGGTGCTGGCGAGTCCGCGCACCTTCCAACCGTACGGGAAGAGCGGCACTGAGTTTTCCGACTACATCCCGCACATCGCGTCCTGCGCCGACGATCTCTGCCTGGTGCGGTCGATGTACACCGACGCGTTCAATCACCATCCCGGCCAGTTGCTGCTGTTCGGCGGCAGCATTCAGGTGGGACGTCCGACGATGGGCGCGTGGGTGCTGTACGGCCTGGGCAGCGAATCGCAGAATCTGCCGGGCTTCGTGGTGCTGAGTTCGGGCGTCGGCACGAGCGGCGGCACGTCCAACTGGTCGAGCGGATTTCTGCCGTCGACGTACCAGGGCGTGGTCCTGCGCAGCACTGGCGATCCGGTGCTGTATATGTCGAATCCTCCGGGGATCACGGGCGACATGCAGCGCGGCAGTCTGGACGCGCTGAAGGATCTCAATCAGGAGCACTACACGCAGACCGGCGACCTGGAGATCGCGTCGCGCATTTCGTCGTACGAGCTAGCGTTTCGGATGCAGATGGCGGGTCCCGAGTTGCTCGACTTTTCCAAGGAATCGCCGGAGACGCTGGCGATGTACGGGATCGACGGCGGCCCGTCGAAGCAGTTCGGCACCAATTGCCTGCTGGCGCGCCGGATGGTCGAGCGCGGCGTGCGCTTTGTCATGCTGACGCACGCCAGTTGGGACGATCACACGGATCTGAATCGCAAGTTGAAGAAGAGCTGCGATATCGCCGACAAGCCGACCGCGGCGCTGATCAAGGATCTGAAGCAGCGCGGGCTGCTGGAGGACACGATCGTGGTCTGGGGCGGCGAATTCGGGCGGACTCCGATGGTGGAGATCCGCGATCCGCGCGACGTGAACAATGCGGGTCGCGATCACCATCCGCTGGCGTACAGCCTGTTCCTCGCGGGCGGCGGCATCAAGGGCGGACAGGTGATCGGCAAGACGGACGACCTGTGCATGAACGTGGTCGAGGACAAGGTCCACGTGCACGACTTGCAGGCGACGCTGCTGCACTGTTTGGGTCTGGAGCACACGCGCCTGACGTATCACCACATGGGCCGCGACTTCCGGTTGACGGATGTCGCGGGCAACGTCGTCCAGAAGATGCTGGCGTAGCGTAGGCAACCCACACGCATGGCGAAAGTGGGGTTTCGGTTGTCAAAGATCAGCAGCAGTTAACGGGGGAGGGCCACGGTTGGTGCGCGTGTCTACTCGTCCAAATCGTCAAAATCCGGGTCGCGGCGGCCGATGTCCGAGAGGAATTGGCTTTGTTCCGTCGGATAGGATCGAGGCGGGATGCAGGCTTGGCGGTGCGCCTTGACGCGGGCGGCCTGGAGGCGCTGGAGTTCCCTGGTGATCTGGCGAATGGAGGTTTCCAGGCGATGGATCATGCGACCGACGCGGTCGAGGAGGGTGGATTTCGTTTCGAGGACATTGCCCAGGTTGGCTCCATCTTGCATGGCGGCTTCCCAGATTTGCGCTTCGGCGTTTTGGAGACGGTTGAGGCGCCAGAGGGTGGTGGTGAGCTGGTCGACGCATTGCTGCTCGGCCGTGTCCTGGGGCGACCAGGTGTCTAGCTGAAATTCCTTGAAAGCTTCGAATTCCTCGGGATCTTCGCCGGGAATAATCAGCGATTCGGCATGAATGCCGTATTTGATGGCGTTGTGGCGAACGGCGGATTTTGTCTCGGGCGTGGCAGGTCCGGTGGACAGGAGCGCATTGGCGCGATTGGCGGTTA
>Ga0105240_10014237_pt1 | contig 10866 bp, 9 predicted proteins | sample KBSC54metaG_FD_80426 | JGI IMG/M metagenome (GOLD analysis project Ga0105240, IMG submission 80426) | Corn rhizosphere microbial communities from Kellogg Biological Station, Michigan, USA - KBS C5-4 metaG | ecosystem: Host-associated > Plants > Roots > Rhizosphere > Soil | place: Michigan, USA...
CCTACACAGACTAAATCGTCTCCGTCTCAGCCCGCCGCAACAGCCGATGCTGATGCATTAGCGCGCGCCACGCGCAAATTGCAGCGTCGTATCGGTGAACTCGAAGCGCAGGAACAGCGTGCGGCAAACGAGCTTGCACGTGCACGTCAGCTATTCGAAGGCAATCCGACCGCGCAGTGGGTAGTCGACGTAGAAACCGATCAATTCGTCGCAGTCAATGATGCAGCACTTGCTCTCTACGGCTATGCGCGTAACGAATTCCTCGCACTTACGCCCACCGCTCTCATGGCACAGGCTAGTTCGCTCGAAGCACCCGCGCCGGGACTCGTTTGGCATACGCGCAAGAACGGCAGCGCCTTTGCGGTTTCATTAACCACACGCGTCATCGACTTGGCCGGTAAAGGTGCTTCGGTAGTAAGTGTCACCGATGCCGCACCCCGACTGCGTGCGGAGCGCGAAATCAATCAGGCGGTGGCAGCGCAAAAGGCGTTGATCGCTTCAGCACCGGACGGATGTTGGATCATCGACAACGACGGCCACTTGCTCGATGTCAACGATGCATACTGCCGCATGTCCGGATATCGACGCGAAGAGTTGCTGCAACTGACTGCCGAAGATCTCGAGCGCAGCACCGCCGGCACCACGACAGTCATTTTGAATCTGACACGCTCCGTCACCCGCGACCGCTACGAAACCAAACACCGGCGCAAAGACGGCTCGGAATTCGAAGCTGAAGTGACTGTGGGATCGCTCGATGATGCGCAGGGTCGCAGCATCCTATTCATTCGCGACGTCAGTGAACGTCGCGCACAGCGCATTCGCGAACGCTCACAGCAGCATCGGCTCGAAGCATTGGTCGAGCTTTTCTTGCACGCGGACGAGATGGACGAGCATGCGCTCATGATGCGTACCAGCGAACATCTGGCGCGAGCTGCGACCAGTCCGCTCGCATTCGTTTACTCGGGCGATGCGACGGCGTCGCATTGGACGACTACGGCGTGGTTCGATTCAGTCGCTGGCAAAGCGCACTTCGAAGAAGAGCCTGTGCCGCTCGAAGCGGTTCCCCAATGGATGCATAGCGCGCGCGAAGGCCGTGCGGTGCTCAACAACGATCTCACTGCGATTACCCAACCCAAACCGCTGCCGCCCGTGCACCGCCATTTCGTCATACCTGTTACCTTCGATACGGACAGTATTCTGCTCATCGGTGTCGCGAACCGTTTGCGCGATTACAACGACGACGATCGGCGCGAAATAAAACGGCTCGGTGAGTTGCTCGGACGTTTGTTGCGAAACAAGCGCGCACGGACGCAAACGCTTGCGATGCTGAAGAAGACAGAGGTCGCATTCGAGTCGACGCTGGGAACGTTACTCACTATTGCCGAGCGCCACGATCCCTACACAGCGGGCAGCACGTTGCGAGTCGCAGAACTCGCAGTGGCCATTGGTCGCGAATTGGGACTCGATGGCGGCAAACAGCACGCGTTGCGTGTGGCAGCGATGCTGCACGATGTTGGCAGCACTATCGTTCCCGCTGAATTGCTGGCGCGACCTGCACCACTCACGCCGCCTGAATACACACTGCTGCAATTGCACGCTGCCGAAGGCGCGAAGTTGCTGAACGGCATGGAACTCGACGGACCGATTGCGGAAATCGTGCATCAACATCATGAGCGCTGGAACGGCAGCGGCTATCCGCAAGGTCTCGCAGGCGAAGCCATCCTGCTGGAAGCTCGCATCGTCGCGGTCGCCGACGTCGTCGAAGCCATGTGCTCGAATCGCCCGCATCGAATCGCGCCCGGTCTGGATGCAGCCATGGATGAAATTCAACGCAACGCCGGTCAGCTCTACGATAAACGCGTCGTAGAAGCGTGTGTGAAATTGTTCTTTGAGAAGGGATTTAAGTGGGAGAGGAGTTAGCAAGAGCCGGCTTCGGCGGCGCGACCGCTTTCACCTTCGGATATCTCTTCGACAGACTCAATTGCGCCGCACGGGATTCCAACATCGGCAACCGTGCGTGTGTAGGTCGTACACGTTTGACCGCTGCAATGTCTTCGAGCGCTCGCGCCACGTCACGCGATCGTAGCGATGTTTCGGCATCTGCGAGCACCGCATCTACAGCTTGTTGCAAACCCGCCTGTGCTTCAGCGTTGCTCGAATCGAGCTGCACCACGGCAGCATACAAGTCCAAAGCGCCGCGGTGATCGGGCGAGATGAAATGGCGCGCAGCCATTTGTGCACGTGCATTGCCAAGCAACTCCTCTAGCGCAGCGCTCGCCGTCGAAGACGAGTCTGCGGCAACAGTATGCATGTCAGCCACAGATGGCGAACGGAAATGAAAGAAAGCGGCGGCGGCGACCACGGCGATCAAGGCAATCGCAGCCGTCACGCCGATACTCCACCGCGGCTTGCCAACGATGATCTTCATCGTGGTCAGCATGTTGGTTTGCAGCGCTTTGAGTTCGCCGTGCCGACGCAGAGCGGCTTCCATAAACGAAGTCGCGCGCGCGTTCGACACGGGCGTGTGCAAGAAGCGGTAAACCAACCCGCTACTCAACAGCGATCGCGCCAGACGTTCCTCTTCGCGACCGCCCGCAGCCAGCAGCACTAAATCGGGAAATTGCTCGGCCAGCCTCGCGAACAGCGCAGCGTGTTCTTGCGGAATCAGTTTTAGATCGGCAACGAATACGACGCAACGGCCGGCGAGGAGCGTCCCCACGGCGTGTTGTGCATTGCTCACGCACCAGACGGTCGCAGTGTGACCGAGCGCGCCTTGAATGGCGGCGCGCAATGCAGGGTCCGTGGAGAGAAGAACGATGTCGTGCTTAGAAGCCGCAGTCCGCGCAGTACGGTTCCGCGCGGAGTCCGCGATATCTTGAGCAACAGAAAGTGCCATGTGTACGCGTCACGAGGATCACTCGAGACACACCACCAATTGTGCGGAGTGGCTGCGCCAATTGATCGGGATGACGAACGAACGCACGTTGTTGGGAGGCGCCACTTTTTCCGGTTCGCCGGCCACGACGGTAGGGATGGAAATCATGAAGTCCTTGCCGAAATCGCGGCGCGCGTTACCGGAAATGGTGTTGGCCACTTCGCCGACCAAATCGACCATGTTTTCCTGCGTGAGCTCGGTTTCACCCATTCGCATCAGCATGACGGTGAGCATGGGACGCGATGCCGTGAAATAAACGATGCCGCGCCGCTTGCCGGCGATGCTGATCACCCCCGTGAATTCCTGCACGGTGGGCTTGCCTTCATGAACGATGTACGGCGAACCGACGGAAGCGGGTTGATGAGCCGCCGTCTCGAAATAGTGCGTCGTGCCTTCGACGAAAGTTTCCAGTTCAACCTTGGTCATCATGGTCTGCACCCCTCAGCAACTCTTCGAGCGCTTCAGTGAGCTGCCGATCGGTAAACGGCTTACACAAAAAGCCGTTTGCGCCTTTCTTGAGGGCCTCGATCGCCGTCGCCTTGTCCGCCAAGGCCGAGATGACGAGTATCAATACGTCGGGCTTAATTGCAACCAGTTTTTCGACGCATTCAATGCCATCCATCTCAGGCATGGTGATATCCATGGTGACGACGTCGGCGGGTTCCTTTTTGAACGCCTCGACCGCGAGACGGCCGTTGGAAGCGGTCGCGATGACTTGCAGCCGGTCGATTTTCAGTTCGCGCTCGATCTTGCGGCGAATGATGTTGGAATCGTCGCAGATCATCAGCTTGAGCTTATTGGCGCCAGCTGCTTGAGTTTGGGCAAGTGCCATTGATGTCCCTCTTCGTTGTCGGTGCTAGCTACTTTCAAGCGGCCGCACGTTGCGTGGCAGGTAGCCAAATCTTGAACTTGGCGAAACGTCCTCCCGCGGAAGCAACGCCTACGCGCCCCCCGAGTTCGGCCACCAAAACCCGTACCAAATCCATTCCTGCACCTCGTCCGGCATCCGATGTCACTTCGTCGGCCGTCGAGAACCCCGGTCGGAAAATGAGCGCCATCGCTTGGCGCGCATCGAGCAGCGCAGCTTGCGCCGGTGTGATGAGGCCGCGCTCGATGGCCACTTCTTTGATGCGCTCGAGCTGTAGACCTCGTCCGTCGTCCTGCACCAGCAATTCGAAGCCTTCGGCGCCGCGATCCGAGAATTCCACAGCCAACGTGCCTACCTCGGGCTTGTTCGCACCCTTGCGGTCGTCGGGCGATTCGATGCCATGGACCACTGCGTTGCGCACGAGCTGAATGGTGATGTCTTTGACGGCACGCTTATATGCCTCAGGCACGCGTTCGAGACCCATGCATTTGAGATCCACACGCTTCTCGTGCGTCGACGCAATCTTGCCGGCCAGACTTTCGAGCGTCTGTTCCAAGCCGTTGGTTGCGAGATCGGTGCGTAGAGTCGCTTCGAGCGCCGCGGCGTCGCCTTTGCCCGAAAGGAATTCGTCCACTTTTTCGGCTTCGAGCTGCTGCGAGCCGCTTTGACGGCGCGTCGCGATGACCTGATGCAGATCCACGAGACGGCCCAGCATTTCGCGCACCTGCGCGAAGTGGTTGAAGAGATCGTCGAGCTTGACCACGAGCGGCAAGAAGTCGTTGCCCGAAAGCGTGGTCTTTTGTTTGAGCTCGCTGAGCGATTCTTCGAAGGCATGCGCCCGTTGTTCGACGGTTTTGAGACCGAGCGCTGCGGCCTCGCCTTTGACGGCGTGAATCTGTCGATAGATGCCGTCGATCTTGGTACGGAACGCGGACTCTTCGCGCGCCGGCTCTTTCAAAATGGTGTTCACCATCTTGAGCGACACTTCGGAGTCCGAGAGGAAACTGGTCAAGCTTTCCGGTTCCACGTGCAGGATGCGCAGCAGCAGATCCAACTGTGCTTGCGCTTTTTCTTGCGACTCCTGCAACTCGCGCGCGAGCATCACGCGTTTGGTCACGTCGTTCACCGTCACGAGCAAGTGCGACAGCGAACCTTCGGATTTCACGCGGTTGAAGTCGAATTCGAGGAAGTGTGTGTCGAAGCCGCCCGCCGGATTGTCGAAGTGCACTTCGACTTCGTTGAGCGGGTTGATGGTTTTCACCAGCTTCTCGTTGACGCGCTCGCCCCAGAGCAACGCCACGTAGTCCATCGCCGTTTTCAGCGTTTTTTCCGGAACGATTTGTCGCAGCAGGTCGGTGAAGGTGAGACCGTCGAGATCTTCACGGCGGAAAATGTCCTTGAGCGCGAGCGAACGTTCGCTACCGATCTTGAGCTCGCGGTCCAACAGGAACAGACCTTCGTTCACCGTGCGCAGAATGTCTTGTGTTTCTTTGCGCGCGCGGTTGGCGACCGCTTCTTCCGCATTCAAGTTGCGCACGAAGTAGAAAAGAATCGCAACGAACAGTCCAACAGCGACGACGATCGCAACGGCTTGCGTGATGCGTGTGATATTGGCGCGGTGCGTGCTCTCGGTTTGGAACAGGCGCGTCAATTCGTCCGTGTGCTCGGCCAATTGCTTGTTGTGCTTGGCGGCGTATTCGACGAGCGCAGCGACGCTGCGGCTCAGTTCTTCGCCGCGGGAATTCAATTCATCGTGACCGTTCTGATCCTTGCCATAGGGCGAACCCGAGAAACGCAACACCGGATTCAACTTGGGCTTGTATTCGCCCCAGATTTGTACGATGGAACGCAACACTTGCTGTGCTTCGTCGGACTTCGCGACCGACGTGGATTGCATTTCACCCTTTTCGTTGACGACGGCGCCGCTCGTAGCGAGCGCGGTCATGGTGGCGTCGAAAGAATTGGCGGCATCGCGCAGCTGCTGCAGGGGCTGCGAAATATCGTCACGATCCTGCAGACGTTTGTTGAGCAGCTCGGCCGCCGACCACAGCACGTCCGGATGTCCCTGCTGCTGCGATACGTAACGCACCGCGACTGCATCCGACGCAAAGCGGCTGGCCAACTGAAAGTTCACGGCCAACACGACGGTCACGAACGTGAGGAAGGCGGAGATCGCGATGACGACCGTCTTGTACTTGCCTAAATCGATTACACCCATGTAATGCCCCCAATAAATTCCCTAAAGCTGCCCCTCCGGCGCGAAAGCCGGCGGCAGCCAGAGCGACTCGAACCATTCGCCGCGGAGATAGTCCTGCACGCAAGGTTCAAGGCTAATCTACGTGGGCCTATCTTTGACAATAGACCGTGCGCCTGGGACGAACCAGTTCCCGATTTTCGACGGCGGAAGGTTGAGCCAGTTCAAGGTTTTGCCGCACGGTGACGGAAAACGTTAGGGGATTGGCTGCTGTACCTACGAGGCATCGGCGCGGCAGCGCATGGGCGTCGCGCCGGTCATCCTTTGGGCAGAGCCCCCACGAACTCGGGAAGTTTGCGCAATTCGCATCCCGTCCCAACCCTCCATGCAGTCGGCGCGGGGGACATTCTGGGCTCAGACGTCGAACGTTGGAAGTGTCGCCGGTCTGCAACAACGGCAGTCGGAAAGCGCTGAACCTTGCAACCGGGCCGCGCAAGTCTCTATGCGGTATTTGCAACACGTCAAAATCACGCACCGGCAAGCCCTATCTCGCGACTGTGCTGCGCGGTGCTCCAACTCGACACAGCACAGGCTGACGATCATGATCTGGCTCCCCTAATACCGACCGCAACCGCTGTATGTCGCCCAACGTCTCGTTTGCGTCGCATGTACCATCGTCGCGCCGTACGGCTCTGGAAGCCCTGGTTTTCTTCAATTCGTGCCAATCCCGCGTGATCGAGGGCATCGTCGATGCCATCGAGAAATACGGCACGCTGGAAGTCGTGCAAGAAGGCGAACGCCTGTCGGTCGCCGTGAAGGAGCTGCCCGAAGCACAGGCGCTATTTGCGATCGAAGACTCCGGTCGGCCGGTAGGCGTCGCCATTTTCATGCGGCCGGATTTCGAGCACGTGATCGTGCTGCATATCGGAGTGAGCTCGGAATTCGCGAGCGGCGGCCCTCGCGCGGGTGAGCAGTTGCTGCTCAGAATGCTGCGAGAATTGCGTAGTTCCTGCCGCCGTATGAAGGGTGTGCGCCGGATCGAGCTTTTTTATCACCAGGAGCGCGCTGCCGAACAAACGCGCTCGGACCTTCGCGCAGTGACTTCGCGGCGGCGCCGTCAGTCGGGCGTCGCGATGCGCCGGATGACGTAGCCACCGGATTTCTGGTCCGCTTCGAGCTCCAGCAGCTTGCGCTGCTCGGCTTCTTGCAGAAGATCGCTGAACGTACGGAAGCCGTAGTAACTCTCGTTGAAGCCAGGATTGCGGCGCTTCAACGTCTGCTTGACCATCGAACCCCAAATCTTGTCGCCCTCGTCACGCTCCTGCGCTAGGGCCTCGACCGTATCCAACACTAAATCGAACGCTTCCTGCTTGCGCACTTCCTCGGGCTTGGGCTCGCGAGGAGCTTCCGGCTGCGGCTGCTTTGCAGCGGGTTTGCGGCGCGCACGCTGTTTCTTTTCGTCTTGCCGCACCAAGTCGTCGTAGTAGATGAATTCGTCGCAATTCGCGATCAAAAGATCCGAGGTCGAGCTTTTTACGCCCACACCGAGGACGAACTTATTGTTCTCGCGCAGCTTGCTCACGAGCGGCGAAAAATCCGAGTCGCCGCTGATGATGACGAATGTGTCGACATGCGCTTTGGTGTAGCAGAGGTCGAGCGCATCGACCACGAGCCGGATATCCGCCGAGTTCTTACCCGAGATGCGCAAATGTGGAATTTCGATCAATTCGAACGCCGCTTCGTGCATCTGCGCTTTGAAATCCTTGTAGCGCTCCCAGTCGCAATACGCCTTTTTGACCACGATGCTGCCTTTGAGCAGCAGGCGCTCCAACACTCGCCCGATGTCGAATTTCGAGTACTTGGCGTCGCGCGCGCCCAAGGCGACGTTTTCGAAATCGCAGAACAGAGCCATATTCGAAATCGTGTGGGGCATGGGTGCGCCTGAACTGCGGCGGTCTCTCAGAGCCAACCGCGACGTTTGAAGAACAAATAGGGCACGACGCCCGAGACCGCCATGAGACTGAATGCAAACGGATAGCCGAAGTGCCAGCCCAATTCCGGCATGAACTTAAAGTTCATGCCATAGATGCTTGCAACTAGAGTTGGCGGCATCAGCATGACAGCGACAATAGAGAAAATCTTAATGATGTCGTTCTGCTCGATATTGATGAGACCGAGCGTCGCCTCGAGCAAAAAAGACACCTTGCTACCCAAAAAGCTGGCGTGATCGGACAGCGATGCGACGTCGCGACTCACGCTGTGAAAGCGCGTCTTCTGCTCTTGCGTCAGGTTCACACTGGGAGACTGCTGCACGAATACCAGCAAGCGGCCGAGGCTCACTAGACTTTCGCGCGCCTTGGAATTGAGCTCGCCGTTGAACCCGATACGCTCCAAGAACATGCGGAGATCGCCGCCGTTGGTCCGCGACTTCTTCGCGCCATTCATCGCAAAGATGATCGTCGAGACTGCGTCGAGATCGGCGCCCGCTCGCTCGAGAATGTCCGCGATTCTCTCCACGATGGCTTCGATCAAGCCCACTAAAATCACCGGCGCCGACAGACATGCCGCCGGATGCCGTTCGGCGTAAGCGATGAATTGTTTGAACGGCTTGGGATCGCTGTAACGATTGGTGATCAGCCGGTCTTTGGCGAGAATGAACGTCACCGCAGTCGTTTCGGGCCGCTCGGTATCGAGCTTGGTCGCGACCGTCGCCGTCATGTAGAGCACGCCGTCTTCCTCATACAGACGGTTCGACGTCTCGATTTCCTTCATTTCCTCCCGCGTCGGCACTTCGATGCCGAGTTCGGACTCGACAGCCTTCTCTTCTTCCGGCGTGGGCTCGACTAGATCGATCCACGTAGCCGTTTCGGGAATGCGGCGAATGCCGCCGACATCTGCGCGTGCCAAGCCTCGAGCTTGAGAGATATAAATATTCAGCATGGCTGGTCCACGGCGCGGTAACGGCTAGACGAGCACAGCGGCGTGGCGGCTCACGTGGTGTGTTCCCGCGCCGCCAGATCGTTGATGACCGAGAGCAGCTGCTGCGGACTGCCCGCAGAAGCCACGTCGGTAGTGTATTTGCCGTTGATGACGAAGACGGGCACCGACTCGACGCGATAACGCTGGGTCAGAACTTCGGCGCGCTGCAACTTCTGTTCGACGGAGAAAGAAGAAAACGCCTTCTGAAAGTCCTGCGAGCTCACACCGTGAGCGGTGAAGAAGGCCGCGATCTTCTCGACCGTATTCAGCATGTCGTGATTGACGTGAATCTCTCGGAAAATCGCCGTGTGTAGCTCATCGAGCTTACCGAGCGCTTCGGCCGTGTAGAACACGCGCGCATGCATGCGCAGCGTTTCGTTCCAAATCGCCGGCACGCGCACAAATTCCACGTACGCGGGCTTTCCCTGCTTACGCCAAGTTTCCAGTGTCGGATCGAGCGCAAAACAATGGGGACAGCCGTACCAAAACACTTCGACGACTTCGATTTTGCCGGGACTTACGCTCGTGGGTTGAGCCGGCACCAGTTTCTTATAGTTGACGCCCTCTTTGAATTGCGACGGTGGCGTAGGCGGCGGCATGGCATCGGCAATGCGAATGGCCGTCGGAGGACCCGCAGTGGTTTCCTGGGTCGGCTCATCGTCCGTTTCGCTCACGGCTGCTGGCTTGTCAGCGTTCGCGACCTGCTCGCCTTCGGACGGCGTGACCTGCACTGGAGTCGATGAACTTGTCTGAGGCTGGGAGGCCGCGCTCGGTGTTGGCGTGGATGTGGCCGAATGCTCAGGCGGCGCCTTGCTGCACGCTGCGAGCGCAAACATCGTGACCAGGAGGAGCCGAACGATTACGTTTTTCATGGTGAGAACGAGCGGTGGGCAGGTAGTGGTTAACCAGAACACGCTGCTGATGATCGAGCGTTGCAGCTAAGACTCAACGCTCGATCTAACGTTCGCTACGGCCGCGCAGATTGCTTGGCTAGCGCAATCCCTGCACATAGGAAGCCACCGCATCGATTTCTTCATCGGACAGCGAAGCGGCGATATTCCTCATCATCTGATTCTGATCGGTAGCCCGCGCACCAGTCTTGTACGCGCGCAATTGTGCCGCCACGTAAGTCGCATGCTGGCCGCGGATCGAAGCATAGAGAGCCGGAGGGTTGCCGCGGCCGTCAGGACCATGGCATGCGAGACATGCGGGCGTATGCGTCGCGGCATTGCCGCCGCGATAGAGACGTTGGCCCGTGGATACTTTCGACGGTTCGGCTTCACCGCCCTTGGCCGTCTGCGAAGAGAAGTACGCAGCCAAGTCTTCCATATCCTGATCCGACAGTGGCGCCGCCATCGGCGACATGAGCGGATTCTTGCGTGCGCCGGACTTGAACGCTTGTAGCTGTTTGACGATGTATCCCGGATGTTGGCCGGCCAAATTGGGCCATTCGGGATTGACGCTGTTGCCATCGACGCCATGACAGGCCACGCAGGTCGCCGACTTCGCTTGGCCTGCTTGAGCGGTGCCTTCGGCTCGCACGGCGGTACTCAGACACAAGGACAAGCCGCAGGCGGCTGCAATCAGCTTGAACGTCATTACACGAACTCCGAATTGGAATCTCTAAGCGCCGCGCCTGGTCGCTGCGATGGGGCTGGTTGTTAGGTTGGCTCAGCCCATCGCATGTGCTCGCGCTCTTGGTGATCCGTGCGCGGCAAAAGAGTACCAGTCACGACGAGAGCGGCCGGATTGTACACTAGAGACGGGAATCGATCGCAATGCACTACCGCCGACCTCAACACCCCCATCAATGTTTACCGCCAAATTCCTCCAGAGCGCTTGGCAGCCGGGACAGTTTCCCGAAGACGATGCCACCGAAGTCGCATTTGC